>WNGE01000216.1_pt1 | contig 118643 bp, 97 predicted proteins | sample 5400651 | NCBI WGS metagenome assembly WNGE01 (sample SAMN13153370, study PRJNA577476) | soil metagenome | isolation source: 60 cm soil or saprolite under grassland replicate 2 | place: USA:California | collected 2016-06-15 | reverse complement strand
GCCTAACCGGTGAGCCGGGCGACGTGGCGCATCTTGTTCATCGCGTCCAGCGCGGCGATCTTGTAGGACTCGGCCAGGGTCGGGTAGTTGAACACGGTGTCGACGAGGTAGTCGACGGTACCGCCGCAGCCCATCACCGTCTGTCCAATGTGGACGATCTCGGTCGCGCCGGTACCGAAGACGTGTACCCCGAGCAGGGTCCGGTCCTCGGGTGAGACCAGCAGCTTGAGCATGCCGTACGAGTCGCCGATGATCTGCCCGCGGGCCAGCTCGCGGTAGCGGGAGATGCCCACCTCGAACGGGGTACGGCTCTCGGTCAGCTCATCCTCGGTACGTCCGACGAAGCTGATCTCCGGGATCGTGTAGATCCCGATCGGCTGGAGCTTGTGCAGGTCGTGCGCGGCCTCGTCACAGGCGTGGTGCGCGGCCAGCCGGCCCTGCTCCATCGAGGTCGAGGCGAGTGCCGGGAAGCCGATCACGTCGCCGACCGCGTAGATGTGCGGTGCCGCCGTCTGGTAGTGCTCGTTGACCGCGATCCGGCCCCGACGGTCGGCGACCAGTCCGGCCTTCTCCAGGTCGAGCACGTCGGCGGTGCCCTGCCGGCCGGCCGAGTACATCACCGTGTCGGCCGGGATCCGCTTGCCGCTCTCCAGGATCGCGATCGCACCGCGGGGATGGCGCTGCACCGAGGCGACCGCCTCGCCGAACCGGAAGGTGACCGCCAGGTCGCGCAGGTGGTACTTGAGCGCCTCGACGATCTCCAGATCGCAGAACTCCAGCATCCGCTCGCGCTGCTCGACCACGGTCACCTTGGCACCGAGGGCGGCGAACATCGAGGCGTACTCGATGCCGATCACCCCGGCACCGACCACCACCAGCGACTGCGGTACCTCCTCCAGGTGCAGGATGCCGTCCGAGTCGATGATCGTCTGCTCGTCGAAGTCCACCGTGTCGGGGCGGGCCGGGCGGGTGCCCACGGCGACGATGACCTTGTCCGCGCTGACCCGGCTCTCGTGCCCGGTACCGTCGTCGATGATGATCGTGTGCGGATCCTGGAACCGGGCCGTGCCGTTGAGCAGCCGGACCCGGTTGCGGCCCAGCTGGTTGCGGATCACGTCGATCTCCCGACCGACCACGTGCTGGGTGCGCGAGGTCAGGTCGGCGATGGTGATGTCGTCCTTGACCCGGTAGCTCTGCCCGTACATCTCCCGCTGGTTCAGCCCGGTCAGGTAGAGCACCGCCTCGCGCAGGGTCTTCGACGGGATCGTGCCGGTGTTGATGCACACCCCGCCGATCATGTGCCGGCGCTCGACAAGCGCGACGCGCCGGTCGAGCTTGGCCGCCGCGATGGCGGCCTTCTGGCCACCCGGCCCGGAACCGAGCACGAGCACGTCGTAGTCGTACATTTACTCAGTCTCCCACTCCTGGAGGGGTGGCGACTCAGGTTCCCTGGAGATCGACAGTGGCCGCGCGTTCGACCAGTCGGCGCAGCTCGGCGCGTACCGCGGTGCCGAGCGGTCCGGCCCCGGCGGGTGGCCCGGCGGCCAGTTCCCGATCGCGTACCGCCTCCTCGGCGGCCAGCTCGCGGGCCAGCTCGGCCGGGCCCGGCCGCAGCCTCCCCTCGGCGCGCAGCAGCACCTTGGTGTAGACCCGGCTGCTGGTCAGGTGCTCGGGCGCGATCACGCACAGGGCCGAGCGGACGATCCCGGTGTCCGGTGCCTCGACGCTGCGCAGCAGCTGGAACGGTGCCCGGTAGCGGTACCCGAGCCGGCCGTGTACCGCCCGGAACCCGTACGGCTCGGGGCTCAGCTGTACTCCCGGCTGGGCGGCGAGCAGGCGCTCGGCGACCCGTCCGGCCGGTAGGGCGGTGGACAGCGGAGGCAGCCAGGCACCGGCGTCCCGCCGGTCCGGCATCTGCGGGGCGTCCAGCGGCTCGAGCGGCTCCCGGGCGGCGAGCCAGACCAGACCCCAGCGCTCACGCAGCCCGTACGGGGGCGGGTCGGCGACCACCCGGCCACTGATCCGGCGGACCGTCCACAATCGACCGACCAGCATGACCTGTACCGGCGCGGCTCCGACCCGGTCGGCCAGCGCGACCGGATGCCACGACCGGAGCAGCGCTGGATCGAGGTTGGTCAAATCAGTGGTTTCCGCCGGTAGCGGCCCCGCCGCCCCGATTAGCGCATCCATTTACCCGATTGTGGTGACCGATTGTTTCGGCTTCCTACACCTGGCGTGCCGGACCTTCGGGTTTCTACCCTACAGAGACTGTCGGTAGTCGCATCGGTACTTCTCCGGTCGCGATACCGGTACGCGTACTGGAGTCTGGCTGCGGGCCCATCGGGGAGGACCAATGTCGATCACGTTGGATGAGGTACGCGCGGAGGCGCTGTTCGCCGGTGACCTGCAGCCCAGCCAGCACCCGCCGGCCGAGCTGGTCCGCCGGTCGGTGGCCGCGTTGCTGCGCCGGTACGGGTCGCAGTGGTGCGCCGCCCGGATGGCCCAGGAGTTCGGCGACCATCCGGAGGCGGCCGCCCAGCGGATGACCTGGGCACTGCGCGTGGTACGGGACAGCTACCACCCGGGCGTCGTGAACCTGGCCCGGTGCCGGCCGGTCAAGGTGTGTGTGCTGACCGGACCCGGTCCGACCGCCCAGGTGGAGCGGGTCCGGTGCCGGTACCCGACTGGCCGGTACCGGCGCCGGACCCAGTGGGGGGACCGCTGGTGCTGACCCCGGTCGATGCCTACCGGACCCGTCCGGCCGAGCCTGACCCGGTCTTCGAGCTGGTCCAGGAGCTTGTCGTACCCCGCTTGCGGGCGGCCGTCGACCGGCTGCCGGACCCGGTACGCGACATGGTCGGCTACCACTTCGGCTGGGTCGGGGAGAACACCGGCTCGCCGGGCAGGCTGGTCCGGCCGGCGTTGACACTGCTGTGCGCGACCGCGGTCGGTGGCCCGGTCGAGCGGGCCGTGGACGCCGCGGTGGCTGTCGAGCTGGTACACAACTTCGCCCTGCTGCACGACGACGTGATGGCCGGGGCGCTGACCCGCCGGCACCGGGAGACGGTCTGGTGGCGCTACGGCATGCCCAAGGCCATCCTGGTCGGCGATGCCCTGCTCACCCTCGGCTTCGACCTGCTCGCCGGGGCACCGGACGCGGTGTCGATCGTGTGCGCCGCGATGCAGGAGATGGTGCACGGCCAGTGCCTGGACATCTCGTTCGAGCAGCGGGACGAGGTGAGCGTCGACGAGTGCCTCGCGGTGGCCGGCGCCAAGACGGCCGCGCTGCTGCGCTGCGCGTGTGAGCTGGGTGCCCGGACCGGGGGCGGCCGGCCGGCCAGGGTACGGGCGCTCAAGGGGTTCGGCTGGCACCTCGGGGTCGGTTTCCAGCTCGCCGACGACCTGCTCGGGATCTGGGGCGACCCGCGGGTGACCGGCCGGTCCCCGCTCGCCGACCTGCGGGCCGGGAAGAAGACCCTGCCGGTGGTGGCCGCGCTGCACACCGGCGGGCCGGGCGGCGCCGAGCTGGCCGAGCTGTACCTGCGCCCGGAGCCGCTGGACGACGACGAGCTGGTCCGGGTGGCCGCCCTCATCGAGCGGGCCGGCGGGCGCCGGTGGGCCCGGTCCGAGGCGCAGCGGCAGCACCGCACGGCGCTGGCCTGCCTGGCCGCGGCCGATCCGACCCGCGAGGCCTGCCACGCGCTCGCCGGGCTGGCCGCCACCCTGGTCCCGCCCGACCGGTGAGCCTCAGGACCGGTGCGCGGCCTGCTGGAGCTGGTCGGCGAGAGTGAGGAAGACGTACAGGTTGGGGATGTCCGCGGCCGGCTTGTTCGACCAGGCGAGCCACTTGCCGGCCCGGCGCAGCCGCACGTACCCCTGCACCACCTGTACCTGTTCCAGCTCGGCCCAGGGCAGCAGCCCGTGCCGGGCGCTGACCAGCCCGGAGCCGTGTACTCCCAGGTCGCCGAAGGGCACCGTCTCGCCGCGTTGGATAGCGGCCACCGCGTGCGGCAGGTGTACCCGGGCCACCTGCTCGGAGATGCCCTGGCCGAGCTGGGCGATGCCGTCGAAGAACTGGGTCAGCTTGAGCACCCTGCCGTCGTTGCGGGTCACCGTGTAGAGGTACCGGGTGCCGGTGTAGACGCCGTTGACGTACTGCCGGACGATCTTCTGCTGGACCGACATGATGGCCGGCCACGGGTATTCGGTGAGGGTGCCGTCGGCGTGCACCAGACCGCCCTCGAAGACGTACACCCGCTGGGCGTCCCGGCGCCGGTTGACATTGGGGCTGAACAGCAGCATCCACCAGAACGGGGCGGCGAGCGCGAGCATCAGCGGGACCATCGGCCAGGCGGATCCCCCGTACACCGCCAGGAACATCACCGCGAAGGCGAGCGGGCCGAGGGCGAACAGCAGCAGGCCGCCCAGCTGCCAGAGCCCGAGGTGCTTCGGGCGGTAGGCGGCCACCAACCGGCCGAACCGGTGCGCGTGGGCGAACCCCGCCACGTCGGGCGGGAGGTCAAGCAGCGGCTGGGACATCGCGGGCTCCTGGGGCAGCACGGGCTCATCGAGCGCGGGGTGCCCGCAGCGTACCCGTCCGGGGTCGCCCAAGGGGGAAGGCGACCCCGGACAGGGGCCCTGTGTCAGGCGTACACCTCGAAGTCAGGCGTACACCTCGAACTCGTAGATGCGTGCCGCCGTGTCGGTGCTGTTGGTCGGGGTGATCACGTTCAGCCGGACGTACCGGCCGCTGACCGGCGCGCCGGGCGCCACGTTGGTGACATTCGCGGTGTTCCCCCGGATCTGCGCGACGGTCGTCCAGGTCGCCCCGTCCGCCGAGACCAGGATGTCCGCGTCCCGGGTGTTCCAGGTCGACGTCTCACCGCCGGCCCCGGCGTTGCGCAGGGTGAATGACTGGATAGCGAAGCTCTGGCCGAGGTCGACCTGGAGGAACTTGGTCGCGCCGAGCGAGCACCACTTGTCACTGTTACCACCTGAAACGCTGCCGTTGAACGCCTTCTCCGGACCCTCGTTGCTGTTGCACTGGGAGTCGGCGGTCGCCGGCCGGCTCAGCGCCACGTTCCGCGGCCCGCCGCCGCCCTGGTACACCTCCAGTTCGTAGATGCGCGTCGCGTTGTTGCCGTCATTGGTCGGCGTGGTGACGGTCAACCGGACGTAACGGGCCGACCGGGCCGATACCGAATCGACGGTACGGCTGGCCCGCGATCCGCTCCGGGTCGCCGCCGTGCTCCACGACGACCCGTCGGTGCTGGTCGCGATCGTGTAGCCGCCGGTGTTCCAGCCGGTCTGCTCACCGCCGAGCCCGGCATGCTTCACCACGAAGGTCGACACGCTCTGCACCGAGCCGAGGTCCACGGTCAGCGCCGGGCTGGTCGCCAGTGAGCACCACTTGCTGTTGCCGGCGAGCGCGCCGTCGACCGCCTTGTCCGCGGTTTCTGTTGCGGCGCAAGCGGTTGAGCCGGTGACGGGTTTGCCGCGGGCCAGGTTGGTGCCCAGGTCCGGGGCGGGTGGCGGCGGGGTGAACCCGTCATTGAACGACGGAGGTACGTCGCCGGAGCCGGTACCCCAGCCACTCGGACCGCTGCCCATGGTGTACGCCAGCGTGCCCCCGCTCGCCAGGTTCGGGTACCGCAGGTAGCTGTGCGTGGTGCCGGAACCGTTGACGGACAGCGCCTGCACGTACGGGCCGGTGCCGCTGGACGTGATGGTCACGTTGCCGGCCGTGCGGTTGATGGTGATCGACGGGAACGACGGACCGTGCAGCGCCAGGGTGTCCGCGCCCGGGGTGGCCGGGTACATGCCCAGCGCCGACCAGACGTACCACGCCGAGGTGGCCCCGAGGTCGTCGTTGCCGGGCAGCCCGCCGGGTGAGGTGTTGAAGCCCTCGGACTGCACCTTGTGCACCGCGTCGGCGGTACCGGCCGGGAAGCCGGCGAAGTTGTACGCCCACGGCACCCCGTGTTCGGGCTCGTTGCCGATGTAGAAGTACGGCGTGGTCAGGCCCCCGTTGACCTGGGTGAAGTGGTGGTCGAGGCGCTGCCTCGCGGTCGGCTTGCCGCCCATCAGGTTGACGAGTCCGGCGAAGTTGTAGGTGACCATCCAGGTGTACTGGGCCGGGTTGCCCTCGGTGTACCCGGCGTCGCTGGCCGGGTTGACCGGCCAGGCCCAGGTGCCGTCGGAGTTGTGCGGGCTGACGTACGACGAGTCCGGGTTGAAGGTGTTGATCCACCACTGGGCCCGGGTGATGTAGGTGTTGTACTTCGTGGTGTCGCCCAGCGCCCGGGCGAACTGCGCGACGGCGAAGTCGGACGCGGAGTACTCCAGCGAGTCCGACGGGTCCTCGATGATGTAGTGCCGGCTGAGATACCCGCTCTGCCGGCCCCGGATCGGCGAGCCCTGGGTGGTGCCGCCGTTGGAGGACTTGTCCATCAACGCCAGCGCCGCCGCGGTGTCGAAGTTGCGCACCCCGAAGGCGTACGCCGAGGAGACGATGATGGGTCCGGGGTCGCCGGTCATCACGAAGTCCTCGGCGTTCTCCTGCGACCACTTCGGCAACAGGCCGCCCTGCTGGCCGTCGAGCACCATCGACTTGACGATGTCGGTCATGATGTCCGGCGCGACGAAGGCGACCAGCGCGGCCCAGGACCGGTAGATGTCCCAGCCGGAGTAGTTCTGGTACACATTCATCCCGCTGGCCGTGTGGACCGCGTGGTCGAAGCCCATGTACTGCCCGTTGGTGTCGCTGGCCACGTTCGGGCTCTGGAAGACGTGGTACAGCGCGGTGTAGAACTTCTGCAGGTCGGCGCTGGTGCCGCCGGACGCCTGTACCCGGCCCAGCATCGCGTCCCACGCCGAGTCCGCGTTCGTGCGTACCGTGTCGAAGTTGAAGCCGCCGTTCTCGGCAGACCGGTTGCCCTGCGCGTTGGCCACGCTGACGTACGACAGCGCGACGGTGAACTGGACGACCGGGTTGGCCGTGGTGTCGAAGGTGACGTAGGCACCGGTGTTGGTACCGCTGGTGCTGCTGGAGCCGGCGCTGACCGTACCGCCGCTCCAGGTGCCGTGCCCGGTGGGCGTGCGGTCGAAGACGATGGTGAAGAAGATCTGGTAGGTCTTCGACGACCCGCAGAACCCGCCCGCGGTCACGCTACCGGTGACCGTGCCGCCGTTGACCGTGACCGAGCCGCTGCGGCTGCCGGTCGCGCTGCGGCTGGTGTTGATGAGCAGCCGGGCGCTGGTCGAGCTGGGATAGGTCACCCGCGCCATCCCGGTACGGGTGGTCGCGGTCAGCTCGACCGTGGTCGAGTACTTGTCCAGCCGGGTCCGGTAGTAGCCGGGCACGGCCGACTCGTTCGCCTTGGTGTAGCCCGAGGCGAAGCTGGTCCAACTGGTACCCGGTGACGGGGAGACGGCTCCCGTCACGGGTAGCAGGTTGAGGTCCTCGTTGTTCGGGCACCCCGCCCCGTCGAAGTGGGTGAGGCTGAAGTCCTCGATGGTGCTGTCCCGGTACCGGTACCCGGACGGCGAGGCGGTCGGGGTGTCCGGGCTGAACTGCACCATGCCGAACGGCACCACGGCACCGGGGTACGTGCTGCCGCCGGCACCTCCGGGTACCGGGTTGGGCGCGTTGCTGTCGTCGGTGCCGATGAACGGGTTGACGTACTGGGTGAGGTTGGTGGCCGCCTGCGCGGCCGGGGCGAACACGACGGCTCCGGCGGCGCCGAGCAACGCCGCCAGTAGCAGGATGGATCGATGTCGCATGGCCGTGGCCCTCTCGTGCAGCTTCGTGTGCTGGCAGAATGGGTGACAACGTTGCCATAGATTGGCGTAGACCAATTCCTACTCCACCCGCCGACGCCTGTCAACCAGCGACGACGGTCGCCGCCAGCCGCCCGTCGCTTCCGTACCGCGTGCCGTGCTGGATCAGCCTGGCCGCGCCGACCAGGCTCGCGTCCGCAGCGAGCCGGGCCGGTTGCCAGCCCTGGCTGCGGTCCGGCCCGCTCGGTCGTGCTGCTGACCCGCTTCGTCCCCCGGGGCTCGGGCGAGATCCGCCCGCCGGGCCGTCATTTCCGCCAGAAGGTGATGTTCTTCCAGTGGGTCTCCGACCGGGAGCCGCTGATGTTGTATACGCCGTTCTTGAAGTAATAGGTCGCGTGCCCGCTCACGTGGGTCGTGAAGATCATCTGGTTGTTGACCCAGACGTGGCCGTTCCCGGTGGACGGGTTGAAGTCGACGGTCAGGTGGAACCAGACCCCGACCAGCCTGGTGCCGATCCGGTGGTTCGTGCCGTGGTAGAGGTCGCCGTGCTGGATCACCAGGTAGATCGGCTCGCCGGCGGTGTTGCTCTTGACCTGGAAGATCGCGGTGCCCTCGGTACCCGGGTCGACCATCACGTCGGCGTCGAACATGTGCTCGCCGGAGCTCCAGTTCTTGAGCCAGCGCATCTCGGTACGCGGGCCGGTCCGGCTGCCCCGGGAGAGCGGCTTGTCACCCCGGAGGATCCAGGTGTTGTAGACCCCGTTGGTGACGGAGAACCGGGCGGACTGCTTCAGGTTGTACGGGTGCTGGACCTTGTACGAGTCGGAGTAGCGGGTCAGGCCCGCGGTGGGCGGTGCCGGACGGGTCGCGGCGTGTGCGGTGGCCCCGAACGTGACGACGGCCGCGGTCGCCACCGCGCTCAGCGCAATGACCGTGCGTTTCATACTTCCTCCTGAATCGGCGCAGGTGTACGAGCACTTTACATTGAGGAACTTCGTTTTTGCGGTCATCCCGTTCCGCCTGACGGCACCGTGCGTAACGGCCACCCGGTATCGTGGGCCGATCACCGCGCAACGGAGGGCGCCATATGGCGGGTACCGGCGTCCGGGAGGGCACCCCGCGCCGCCCGACCATGGTCGATGTCGCCCGGCACGCCGGGGTCAGCCTCAAGACCGTGTCCCGGGTGGTCAACAACGAACCGGCGGTGGCTCCGGCGCTGGTCGACCGGGTGCTCAGCGCCATCGCCGAGTTGGGCTTCCGGCGCAACGACATCGCCCGCAACCTGCGCTCCGGGCGGGTCAACGCGACCGTCGGGCTGCTCATCGAGGAGATCGCCAACCCGTTCTACGCGACCATCGCCAGCGTGGCCGCGGAGATCGCGGCCGCCCACGAGACGCTGCTGATGACCGCCTCCTCCGAGGAGGACGCCGAGCGGGAACGCACCCTGCTGCTGGACCTGTGCCAGCGCCGGGTCGACGGGCTGCTGGTGGTACCGGCCGGGGCGGACCACTCCTACCTGCACCGCGAGGTCGAGATGGGGATGTCCGTCGTCTTCCTCGACCGGCCGCCCGGCGACCTGCTGGCCGACACCGTGCTGCTGGACAACCGGGGCGGCGCCCGGGCCGCGGTGGCCCGGCTGCTCGCCGAGGGGCACACCCGGATCGGCGTCCTGATCGACTCGCTGGCCGTCTACACCATGCGCGAGCGGCTGGCCGGGGCCAGGGCGGCGCTGCGCGCGGCACGGGTACGCCACGACACCGCGCTGGTACGCGACCATGTCAAGACCCCGGACGAGGCTGCCCGTACCGTCGCCGACCTGCTCGACGGGCCTGAGCCACCGACCGCGTTCTTCGCCACCAACAACCGGATCACCGTCGGCGCGCTCCAGGAGCTGTGGCGCCGGGGCAGCGACGCGGCGCTGGTCGGGTTCGACGACTTCGAGCTCTCCCACCTGATGCCGCGCCCGCTCACGCTCGTCGCGTACGACACCCGTGAGCTCGCCCGTACCGCCGCCGAGCTGCTGTTCCGCCGGATCGCCGGCGACCGGTCCAAACCGGAGACCATCGTCCTGCCGACCCGACTGGTCGAGCGCGGCCTGCGTTGACGGGGGCGAAGTCACCCGGTGGCCGGGCCGATCGACCCTGCGCGCCGCCCCTCAGAGGTTCTTCAACGCCTCCCGGACCGACAGCGGAGCCAGTTCGGTACGGTGCTTCGCGACGAAGTCCCGTACCGGCTCCGGGTCGGTCCAGGCGTACTGGCGCAGCGCCCAGCCGATCGCCTTGCGGATGAAGAAGTCCCGGTGTCCGGCCCGGGCGAGGCAGTAGCGGAACAGCCGGTCCAGGTCGGTGCGCTCGCGGTAGCGCAGCTGGTGCAGCAGGGCGGTGCGGATCAGCCAGAGGTGGTCCGCGACCAGCCAGCTGTCCATTGTGGACACAGCTTCGGGGTGCCGGCGGACGATCGGGCCGACCACGTTGGCGGCCAACGTGTCCACGGTGTCCCACCAGGACTTCGTGGTGATCAACTGCTCGGCGGTGGCCAGGAAGCCGGGCGAGCACCCGGCGGCGTGCGGGATCAGCAGGTCGCAGGCGAAGTACTGGTACTCCCGCTCGGGCAGGTCCCAGCAGGCCAACGCGATCGCGCGCAACTCGGCCTCGGCCGGGCGGGGATGGCCGGCGAGCACCTGCCGGGACAGCGCGCGCCGCTGGGTGGTCGGGATACCCAGGAAAGGGAACTGGTCGCGCAGGTAGGCCCGCGCCCCCGCGGCGCGTACCGGGTCGGCGGCCGGGCGGTAGAGGTCGACCAACCGGGTTACCAAACCTCCGGTGTCGCTCGTTGTCATGGCATGCGTGACTCCACCCGGGCCCGACAGGCCCACGCAGGCTGGTCCGTACGGACCATGGTGATGTTGATCAGACTCGGCAAGCGTACCCAATGGGTCGGCCCCGTCCGGCCGTACCGACTGACTCCGGTTCGGGAGGCGCCCGTGTCAGTGCACCGGTCCGTGTTTCGCGCCGTGGTGGCGATCCTGCTGGGCGGGCTCGCCGGCGTGATCGGCTCGGCCGGCCCGGCGGCCGCGGCCGGACAGGTCGGCTACGTCCGGCTGGCCCACCTGTCGCCGGACACCCCCAACGTCGACGTCTACCTTTCCGCGGTCGGCGGCGGCGTGCCGAAGGTCTTCCCCGGGGTCGGGTACGGCGTGCTGTCCAAGTACCTCACCGTGCCGGTCGGTACCTACTCGGTGGCGATGCGCCCCGCCGGTGCGCCGGCCACCGATCCCCCGGTGCTCACCACCGACGTGACCGTGCTGCCCGGCCACGCGTACCTGGTCGCCGGCGTGGGCCGGCACGCCGGGCTGGGCCTGCGGGTGATCGATGACGACCTGTCCCCGCCGGCCAGCGGCAAGGCGAAGGTACGCGTGATCCAGGCGTCGGTGGCCGCACCGGTGCTGGACCTGTCGATCGCCGGCGGTGCCCCGATCGCCGACGGCGTCGCGTTCGCCACCACGACCGGCTACTTCCAGGTACCGCCCGGCCGGTGGACGCTGCGGGCCGAGGGCACCAACGGCGGGCCGGCCAGCACCCTGCCGGTCCACCTGGAGCTGGGCAACGTGTACTCGCTGCTGGTGCTCGACGCGAAGAGCGGCGGGCTGACCGCGCAGCTGCGCATCGACGCGGCCCGGCGGGGCACGGTACCCAACGGCGGGGTGCAGACCGGGGCGGGTGGCTCGGCGCCCGACCCGGTCAGCCCGTGGCTGCCCGGCGGCCTCGTGGTCGCGATGACCGGTGCCGGCCTGCTGGCCTACCGGCACCGGCGGGACACCAGGGCGTGACGATGCGCCGGCTCGTGCTGGCGACCGGCGTCGCCGCCGTCCTCGCGGTCGGCGGGCCGGTCGCCTGCGCGGCCGCGCCACCGGCGTCCGTCTGGGCCGACCCGGCGTCGTCGAGCTCGCCGCCGGGGAGCCCCGCGGACGGCACGCCGCCGACCCGGTTACGCATCCCGGCCATCGCCGTGGACGCGCCGCTGGAGGCGCTGGCCCTGGACGACGCCGGCCAGCTGACCGCGCCGGTACGCTTCGCCGACGCGGGCTGGTACGCCGGGGGTACCCCGCCGGGCGAGGTCGGCCCGGCGGTGATCGCCGGGCACGTGGACTCGACCTCGGGACCGGCCGTCTTCTTCCGGCTCGGTCAGCTGCACCCGGGCGACCTGGTCGAGGTCGAGCGCGGCCGCGACCGGGTTCGGTTCCGGGTGGTCGCGGTCGAGATGTACCCGAAGGAGAAGTTCCCCACCGACAAGGTGTACGGGCCGACGCCCGACCCGCAGCTCCGCCTGATCACGTGCGGCGGCCGGTTCGACCGCACGCGCCACTCGTACGTCGACAACACGGTCGTGTACGCGGTCGGTGTGTGATGCCCGAACCGCAGTCCCTGATCGCCGGCCGGTACCGGCTGCTGCGCCAGCTCGGTGCCGGCGGGATGGGCCGGGTGTGGCTGGCCGACGACGAGATGCTCAGCCGGCACGTGGCCGTCAAGGAGGTGGTGCTCCCGGCCGGGCTGGCCCCCGACGACCACGCCGAGATGCGCTACCGGACGCTGCGCGAGGCACGCACCGCAGCCCGGCTCAACCACCCGCACGTGGTGAAGATCTACGACGTCGTACACACCGAGGAGCAGCCTTGGATCGTGATGGAGTACGTGCCGTCCCGCTCGCTGCAGGAGGTGATCAACGAGGACGGCGCGCTGGAGCCGGCCGAGGTGGCCCGGATCGGCCTGGCCCTGCTGGACGCGCTGGTCGCCGCGCACCGGGTGGGCGTACTGCACCGCGACGTCAAGCCGGGCAACGTCCTGCTCGGCCAGGACGGCCGGGTGGTGCTCACCGACTTCGGGCTGGCCACCTTCGACGGGGTGGACACGGCGGTCACCTCGCCGGGAATGGTGCTCGGCTCGGTCCGGTACGTGGCCCCGGAACGGGCCCGCGACAACACCGCCACCCCGGAGACGGACCTGTGGGCGCTGGGCGCCACGCTGTACGCCGCCGTCGAGGGCCAGCCGCCGTACGCCGGATACGGCGTGCTGGACACGCTGGCCGCGCTGGCCCGCACGCTGCCCGACCCGCCGCAGCGGGCCGGACGGCTCAAGCCGGTGATCGCCGGGTTGCTGCGCCGGGATCCGCGCGACCGGTTCCGGCCGGCCGAGATCCGGCCACTCCTGGAGCGGGTCGCCGCAGCGGGCACCGCGGGCCCCGGCCCCGGCCGGGTCCGGCTCGTCCACCTGCCGTGGCCGCGCCGGGCGGTGGTCGGTGCGCCGGAACCGACCGGGGCCAGCGATCCGGGCAAGGCACCGACCGCGGTCATCGAGGCCCCGGTGCGGCGCACCGGACTGGTGGCCGACCCCGGCCCCGCCCGGGTGCGGGTCCGGCTGCGCCGGCACCGGCTCGTGGTCTCGGTGCTCGCGGCCGCGGTGGTGCTGCTCGGCGCGGGCGGTGCGCTGGTCGCCGCTTCCCTCCCGGACCGCGGCCTGCCGCCGGGCGCGGCACCGTCCGCACCCCGCCGGTCCGCCCCGGCCGCGCCGAGCCCGGCCGGGCCGGTCGACCCGGTCCTGGCCGCGGCCTGCCCGGCTACCGACCCGATCGTGGTACCCCCGGCATCGCGCCGGCCGGACTGGCCGGCACTGCCCACCGGGTGGGCGTGGTACCAGGACCGGAGCGGGTTCCGGGTGGCGATGCCGGCGGGCTGGTCCGGGTACGTCGGCACCACGGGTGTGTGCTTCCGCGAGTCGGGGGACACGCGCTGGCTCGCGGTCAGCTCGTGGACCGGCGGCCTCGACCCGCTCGGGCAGGTCACCGCGCGGGAAGGCGGCCTGCTCGCCAGCCGGGCACCGGCCGGGTACCAGCGGGTCGGCATCGGCCCGGTGCCCTACTACCGGGGCGGCGCGGACTGGGAGTACGTGTTCCTCAACCCGAGCGGGGCGAGGATGCACGCGGTCACCCGGGACTTTTTAACCTCCCCCGGTGCGGGGTACACGGTGGTGTGGTGTACTCGCGACTTTGACTGGCAACTCAATCTCGACAATTTCCGCCTCGTAACGGCGAGCTTCGCTCCGCCGCCTTAGAGGCATAGCGAAGGAGGCGCGGTGCTGTTGCGGATCTGTTACGCGGGACTTCTTCGGGTAGTCGACCGGGGTCGTCACGCTTTAACTGTGTACCGGATCCGCCGCCGCAAGCGGGACCACGGCCTGCTCGCCAACTCCGTGGGATTGCTCGTCAGCGGCCTGCTCGCCGGGCTGGTCGTGGCCGGGGTGGCCTTCCCCGCGGTCGCGGTCGCCGGCCTGCTCGCCAAGACCGGCGCGGACGGCTTCGACCGGTTGCCCAGCCAGCTCGTGGTGCAGCAGTCGCCGCAGATCACCTACGTCTATGCCAGTGACCACAAGACGCTGATCTCCACCTTCTACGACGAGAACCGGCGTGACGTGAAGCTCGCCGACGTCGCCCCGGTGATGCGCCAGGCCATCATCGCCGCCGAGGACATACGCTTCTACGAGCACCACGGCGTCGACGTCAAGGGCGTGGCCCGGGCCTATGTGGCCAACCGGCAGGCCGGCGAGACCGCCCAGGGCGCCTCCACACTCACCATGCAGTATGTGCGGCTGGCCCTGGAGTATTCGGCCAGCACACCTCAGCAGGTGGTGGACGCGACCGCGGACACGGTGGGGCGCAAGCTGCGCGAGATGCGCTACGCGCTGGCGCTGGAGCAGCAGCTGACCAAGGACGAGATCCTGGAGCGCTACCTGAACATCGCGCCGTTCGGGCACAGCGCGTTCGGCATCTACGCGGCCGCCCAGGTCTACTTCAACAAGCTGCCCAAGGACCTGACCCTGCTCGAGTCCGCGCTGCTGGCCGGGCTGGTCAAGGCGCCCAGCGCGTACGACCCGACGACCGACACCGGCCAGCTGCCCGCCCTCGACCGGCGCAACAACTACGTGCTGGCCAACATGGTCAAGATGAACTACATCACCGAGACCAAGCGGGAGGAGGTGAAGAAGGAGCCGATCAACATCACCGGCCGGCCCACGCCCAACGGCTGCATCTCGGTGCTGGACAACAGCTGGGGCTTCTTCTGCGACTTCCTGTACCGGTGGTGGCTGCAGCAGCCGGCGTTCGGTGCCGACGTGTACGAGCGGGAGGCCCGGCTGAAGAGCGGCGGCTACTCGATCTACACCTCCCTGGACGTCAACGCGCAGGCCTCGGCGAAGCGCAACATCGAGAAGATCGACCCGACCGGGAGCAACCCGACCGCGTTGATGCTCGCCGGCACCGAGCCGGGCACCGGCCGGATCGAGCTGATGGCGGCCAACCGCACGTACAGCAACGACCAGAGTCACAACGGGGCGATCACGAACCCCGGCAAGCGGGGGCAGAAGAGCACCTGGCCGAACACCACCAACCCGCTGATCAGCGGTGGCAACGACGTGTACGGCTACCAGTTCGGCTCGTCGTTCAAGATATTCACGCTGGTAGCCGCCCTGCAACGCGGCATCCCGATGAACTTCAACATCAACACCACCTCGCCGTACATATCGAAGTACGTTATCGACCCGAAGAGTCCGGCCGCGTGCAACGGCAACCACTACTGCCCGGTCAACGCCAACCCGCCGTGGATGAACGGGCCCCGGAACATGTGGACCGGCCTGGGCCGCTCGGTGAACACCTACTGGGTACCGATGGAGGAGATGGTCGGCGCGCAGAACGCGGTCAACGCCGCCAAGTCGTTGGGCATCCAGTTCCGCGCGCCGAGCGACGCGGTGCTGTCCAACAACGCCAACGGCTGGGGCGCGTTCACCCTCGGGGTGTCCGCGACCACCCCACTCGACATGGCCAACGCATACGCGACGCTGATCGCCGACGGCAAGTACTGCGAGCCGCTGCCGGTCGTCGAGATCCGCGACTTCACCGGCCAGTCGCTCGACGCCGCCAACCCGCGCTGCCACCAGGCGGTCGAGCAGCGGATCGCGCGCGGCGCGGTGGACGTGATGCGCTGCCCGGTCGGCGACCAGTCCGCGTTCGGGCAGTGTGACGGAGCCACGGCCGCCAACGTCCGCTCGATCGTCGGCAAGCCGGTGGCCGGCAAGACCGGAACCACCGACGGTGACCAGACCGCCGCCCTGATCGTGGGCACCAAGCAGCTCACCGTCGCCGGTCTGGTCGCCGATCCGGACTGGGCCTACACCACCCAGCTGCGCCGCAACCTCGGCGGCCGGGACGCGCACTCCCAGGTCGTCAACCCGGCGGTCTACCTGACCCTGCGCGACGCCATGGTGGGCAAGCCCGCCCTGGGCTTCACCGGGCCACTGGCGACGATGGCGTTCGGTGCCTCCGGCAAACCGCAGCCCACGCCCGGCCAGGGAAAGACTGGTCAGCCGGGGCAGCAGCCCAAGCCCCCGCCGACGACCAAGCCGCCGAGGGGGAGGCGGTAGGGCCGCGGTCAGCCGGCCGGCGCCTTCGCCACCAGGACCTTGATGAACTCGCGCATCCAGGCGGGGTGGTCCGGCCAGGCCCGACCGGAGACGACCACGCCGTCGACGACTGCCTCGCCGTCGACGAACTGGGCACCGGCCGCGATCATGTCCGGTTCCAGTGCGGGGTACGCCGCGGTGCGCCGCCCGTTCAGCACTCCGGCCGCGCCGAGCAGCAACGGCCCGTGGCACAGGTTGGCCATCGGCTTGTCCCGCTCGACGAAGTGCCGCACGATCCGCTGGCATTCCGGGTCGTTACGGATGTACTCGGGGGCCCGGCCACCTGGGATCACCACGGCGACGTAGTCCTCCGGGTTGACGTCGGCGAAGGCGACGTCGGCCGGCCAGGTGTAGCCCAGCTTCTCGGTGTATGTGTCGAAGCCGTCCACGAAGTCGTGGACGACGAACTGCAGCCGCTTGGCGGTGGGTGCGGCGATGTGCACCTCGTAGCCCTCCTCGCGCAGCCGCTGGTAGGGGTACAACACCTCCAGCGACTCGCCCGCGTCGCCGGTCAGAATCAGGATCTTGGCGGACATCTCCAGCCTCCTTGAGGATGTCGGACGGCTCTTAGCTGATCATTCTCAGCCCGCGTCACGACCGTCAACGGACCTGATTTTCGCGCTGGGCGCAATCGGGCGGCCACTCGGCCGACGCGGTTGAGCCGGGGAGTACTGCGCCGCGCGTGCTGGCTATAAGCTGTGCCCCGTGGTGACCTCCGTCGCGGGCGCAGGCCGCGCATCCCTGACCGCGACCGCAGGTCAGCCGGGCGACTCCGGGGTGCGCGCGGTACGGGTCGGCCACTCCTGGGACGGCGACGCATACGAGGCCGGGCGGGCGGCCACCGCCGAGGCGCTGGACGTCGCCGAACCCAGGCTGCTGCTGGTCTTCGCCTCCTTCGAGTACGACCTGCCCCGCCTGGTCGCCGGGGTCAACTCGGTGTCCGGAGAGGTACCGGTGATCGGCTGCTCGACCTCGGGCGAGATCGGACCCCGGCCGGAGTTGTGCAACGGGGTCGTGGTGGCCTGCCTGGCCGGCGCCTTCCAGGTCACCACCGGCTACGCCACCGGGCTGCACGACGACCCCCGCATGGTGGGCGACTCGATGGCCCGGGCACTGCTGCCGATGCCGGAGACCCGCTACCGGTTCACCCTGATGCTCACCGACTCGCTCGCCGGTGACCAGCAGGAGATGATCCGGGGCGTATACGGCGTGCTCGGCGCGACGATCCCGCTGATCGGCGGCGGTGCCGGGGACAACCTGGGCATGGTCACCTCCCGGCAGTTCTTCGGCGACCAGATCCTGCAGGACTCGGTGGTCGCGGCGAGCATCGGCACGGACAGCCCGGTCGGCTTCTCGGTCCGGCACGGGTGGCACCGCCAGGGCCGGGCCATGGTGGTGACGGACAGCTCCGCCAACAGCGTGCACAGCCTGGACGACCGGCCGGCGCTCGACGTCTGGCTGGAGCGGCACGCGGCTCCGGCCGGGATCGAGCACGACCCGGCGGCGTTCACCACGTTCGCGTTGAGCCGGCCACTGGCCGTCGCGCGCCGGGGCGACGTGGCGGTCCGGCACGTGCTCGGGGCCGACCCGCAGCGCCGGTCCCTGGTCTGCGCGGGAAGCGTACCCATGGGAGCCGCGGCCTGGTTCGCCACCGGCGACTCGGAATCCACGCTGGGCTCCACCCGTACCGTCTGTGCCGACGCGATCGGCCGGCTGGACGGCGTACCCCTGCTGGCTCTGCTGGTTTTCGACTGTGCCGGACGGCGCGCGCTGCTCGGCGACGAGGGCTGTGTCACCGAGCGGGAGCTGATCGGCGAGCAGGCCGGCGACGCGCCGCTGGCCGGCTTCTACACCTATGGCGAGATCGCCCGCACCCGCGGTGTGCAGGGCTATCACAACCAGACGATCGTCGCCGTGGCGTTGAGCTGACCGATGATCGACCTGCCCTCGGACTCGTGGAGTACATCGCAGCTCGTCGAGTTCCTCGCGCTGCTCGCCGAACAGCCGGACGAGGATCGGGCGCTGCGGGCGGCGGTGGAGCGGGTGCTGGAGTCGCTGGACGCCGAGGTCGGGGTGCTGTTCAGCCGGGACGAGGTGACCACCGCGGTCGGGCTGGCCGGGGACGACCCGCAGGTCATGACCCTGATCGCGGCGGCGCAGTCGGGCACCGGACCGGTCCTGGTCGACGGCCTGGGCGAGTGCCGGACCACCATCGTCGCGCTGGACCCGCGCACCGACGCGCTGCGCCTGCTGGTCGCGCGGGCCGGTGCGGAGGACTTCGTCCCGGAGGAGATGCTCCTGCTGCGCGGCATGGCCTGGGTGCTGCACCTGGCGCTGCGGCCGTTGCGGGTACTGGTGACGCTGAACGAGCGGCAGCGGGTGCTGGAGGCGGTGGCGCGGGTACAGCGGGCCATCGCCAACCGGGCTCCGCTGCCCGAGGTCTTCGACACCGTGACGCAGAGCGCGCTCGGCCTGTTCGGCACCGAGCTGGCCATGCTCTACCTCGCCGACCAGGGCATCCTGCTGATGGCCTCGATCAGTACGGTGGCCGAGAAATACCGGCCGCCGGCCTGGCGGGTACGACTGCAGACCAGCATCGGTCGGGCCGCGTACACCAGCGGCGGGCTGGTACGCACCGACAACTACCCCGGGTCCCCGTACGCCCATCCGGAGCTGGTCGGTCGCGGTGCGCAGGCGGCGATGGCCGCACCGGTACGGGAGAACGGGGTGATCGTCGGCAGCCTGGTGACCTTCTCGTTCCGGGCCGGCCAGTCGTTCAGCGACCTGCAGGAGCAGACCCTGCTGACCTTCGCCGACCAGGTCAGCGTCGCGCTCTCGGACGCGAAGACCCTGGCCACCGCGCAGCACGCCCGGCGGGACACGGTCACCGGCCTACCCAACCGGGTGCTGTTCCTGGAGCGGCTGGAGCAGGCGTTGACCCGGGGTGTCCGGGCGCACGTGCTCTTCCTCGACCTCGACCGGTTCAAGCTGGTCAACGACACGCTCGGGCACAGCGCCGGGGACGAACTGCTGCGCCAGGTCGGCAACCGGCTGCGCGACCGGCTGCACACCGCGAACTGCCTGGCCCGGTTTGGCGGCGACGAATACGCGGTGCTGGTCGAGGACGCCGCCCCGGACGAGATACGCCGGCTGGCCAAGCGGATGCTCGACGCCGTCGAAGCGCCCTACCTGGTTCGCGGCGAGGAGGTGACGGTCGGCGCGAGCATCGGCATCGCGGTCAGCAACGACGGAACGCTCGCCGGGGACGTGCTACGCGACGCGGACACCGCGATGTACCGGGCCAAACACGCCGGGGGCGGCCGGTTCGTGGTCTTCGAGAAGAGCATGCACACGGTCCTGGTACGCCGGGCCACCCTGGAGACCGAGCTGCGCCACGCGGTCGAGCGCGATGAGCTCTACCTGGTCTTCCAGCCGATCCTGGAGCTGCAGACCGGCCGGGTGCACACGGCCGAGGCGCTGGTCCGGTGGCGGCACCCGACCCGGGGCATCATCTCCCCCACCGAGTTCATCCCGCTGGCCGAGGAGACCGGGTTGATCGTCGCGATCGGCCGGCAGGTGCTGACCCTGGCCTGCGAGCAGGCCGCCTCCTGGGCGCCCGGCATCGACGGGTACCTGCCCGGGGTGTCGGTGAACCTGTCCACCCGGCAGCTGCTCGACCCGGGCCTGGTCGACGACATCCGGCAGATCATCGAGGCGACCGGCCTGGACCCGACCCGGCTGACCCTGGAGATCACCGAGAGCGCGTTCGTCAACGACCCGAACACCGTGCTTGAGCGGCTGCAACAGATCCGCGACATCGGGGTACGGCTGGCCATCGACGACTTCGGCACCGGCTACTCGTCCCTGTCCTATCTGCGCAGCTTCCCGGTCGACATCCTGAAGATCGACCGGTCCTTCGTCGAGGGCGTGGTGGCCGGCTGGCAGGGCGAGGCGTTCCTGAACACCATCGTGCGGCTGACCGAGACGCTGTCGATGACCGCGGTCGGCGAGGGCGTGGAGACCGAGGAGCAGCTGACCGCGCTGCGGGTGCTGGGCTGCCAGCTGGGCCAGGGCTTCCTGTTCGCCCGGCCGATGGACGCGGCCGAGTTCAGCCAGAACCTGACCGAGCCGGGCAACCTGCCGGCGGTACCGGCCTAATCGCCCAGCCCAAGTGCCGGCTCACGAGGAGCGCAGCGAGCGAGCGCCAATATCTCAGCCCTTCACCGCCTCCAGCGCGGCGATCGCGGCCCCCCGCGAGCCGGCCATGTCCCGGTCGGGTACCAGCGAGAAGGTGGCCACCGCGGCCTGCTCGGCGCGCAGCAGGGTGTGCTCGCGTACCTTCTCCAGGAACCAGTGCCGGAAATGCGGTGCCGCCTCGACCACCCCACCCCCGACGAAGTACGCCCCGGGGTCGGTGAAGTTGGACGCGATCGTGAACAGCCGGCCCAACGCCATCGCCTGCTGCTCGAACAGCGCGAGGGCGAGCGGGTCGCCGTCCTCGCCGTAGGCGCGGACCAGCTTGGCGGCCTTGCCGATGGACTCGACCCGGTGCAACGGGTGGTCCGGGTAGCGGGTCAGCCAGTACGGCAGCAGGTTCCTGGTGATCCCGGTCAACGAGGCGACGCTCTCCACGTCCGCGGCGTACCCGCAGTTGCACCGCGGTACCGGCTGGTCCGGACCGAGCAGCCCGTCCATCGGGATGAACACGTGGCCCAGCTCGCCGGCCATCCCGGCAGCGCCCTTGACCACCCGACCGTCCTCGATCACCCCCCCGCCCAGCCCGGTGCCGACGATCGCGGAGACCGACGAGTGCTGGTGCGCCGCCACGCCGAAATGCGCGAAGTGGGCGTACAGCGCGGCCGCGTTGCCGTCGTTGTTGTACACCACCGGCAGCCCGAGCCGGGCTTCCAGAGCACCCCGGAAGTCGAAACCGCGCCAGGCCTGCTGGGAGAAGTTGGTCGCGCCCTTCGAGGAGATCACCCCGTCGGCGCTGGCCGGACCGGGTGAGTCCAGCCCGACCGCGAGGACGCGCTCGCGGGCCACGCCGGTCAGCTTGAGGATCCCGTCGAACGCGTCGGCCAGCGCCTCGATCGCGACCGCCGGGCCGTCCAGCACCAGGCTCGGCGTCTCCACCAACCGGTCCACCAGGTACCGGCCGGAGCTGTCCAGCACGGTGGCGTTGTTCGCGGTGCCCCCGTTGTCGAGGCCGATCACCACGTGCTCTGCTGTGCTCATGCGCCGCTCCGTTTCACCGGGGCTGATCTTACCGGGGCGGCCGGGTCCGGTCAGCTGCTGTCGGTGGGCGCGAGCTCGGCCGTCCACTTGTCCTCGATGCGGGCGTACCGCCAGACCACCAGCGCGGCGATCCAGGTCAGCACGAACAGCCCGGCGATCACGTAGCCGACCCGGTTGAGGTCGAGATGGCCGATCGCGGCCACCGGCCCGGAGGTGATGCCGAGCTGGTCGGCCACGATCGAAAGCAGCTCGATGGTACCGATGACCAGCGCGACGGCCACCGACAGTCCGGTGATCATGATGTTGTAGTAGACCTTGCGGACCGGCTTGGCGAACGCCCAGCCGTAGGCGAAGTTCATGAAGCAGCCGTCGATCGTGTCCAGCAGGCTCATCCCGGCCGCGAACAGGATCGGCAGGGTGAGGATGGCATACCAGGGCAGGTTGAACACGGCCGCGCCGCCGGCCAGCACCAGCAGCGAGACCTCGGTGGCGGTATCGAAGCCGAGCCCGAACAGCAGCCCGATCGGGTACATCTGCCAGGGGCGGCGTACCGCCCGGGTAGCGCCGGACAGGATGCGGTTGAGCAGGCCCCGGTTGTCCAGGTGCTGCTCCAGCGCCGCCTCGTCGTAGCTGCCCTGGCGCATCTGCCGGAAGACCTTGACGATGCCAACCAGGATGACCAGGTTGATGATGCCGATCAGGTAGAGGAACACGCCCGAGACGGTCGTGCCGATCAGGCCGGTGGTGCGTTGCAGGGTCGAGGTGCCGTTCTCCACCTGCCCGGCCAGCGCGCGTACCCCGAGTCCGAGCAGGAAGCACAGGCCGAACACCACACTGGAGTGGCCGAGCGAGAACCAGAACCCGACCGCGAGCGGGCGCTGCCGGTCGGCCATCAGCTTGCGGGTGGTGTTGTCGATCGCGGCGATGTGGTCGGCGTCGAACGCGTGCCGCATACCCAACGTGTACGCGGTGATGCCCAGGCCCACCCCGAAAACGCCCGCCGAGCCGACCTGGTAGTGCCTCGGCGCCACCAGCAGCATCAGCGTGCCCCAGCCGATGACGTGCAGGGCCACGATGAACCCGGCCATCCCGCCGACACTCAGCCAGCCCTTCGTGTCCAGGACGGTACGCAGCGGAAGGCGTGGCGAGCGGGTGGGTTGCGGCGTGAGGATGGCCATCAAGTTCGCCTCTACAATCACGATCTCCGTAGTTGCCAATAGTTTGCAACAACACGTCTCCGCGAGCAAGAGGCCGACCGGTCACCTTCGGTTGTGCACGACCAGATTTCCGCCAGGTGTCGGATGTCTCCCGACCGCAGGTGACGGAAAGTAGCGAGGTACCTGAACCAACCGGCCCGGGACACGATGGAAACGGAAGTAGTTTCGATGTCTCGCTTCAACGTCAACGCCGTACGGTGCGAGGCGCTGTTCGTCTCCGCGCTGCAGCCCTCGGACGCCCCGTCCGCCCCACGCGTGCGGGAGGCGATCCGGCATATCGTACGGGACCTGGGCAGTCGGGGCTGTGCCGCCCGGGTCGCGCAGGAGTTCGGTGACCATCCCGAGGTCGCCATCACGCGCATGCGTTGGGCTCGCGAGGCCGTCGAGCACGCCTTCGAGGACGAGGAGGAGATCCGGTCGGAACTACCGCGGATGAGCCAGATGAGCCAGTACGCGGTTGCACAGAGTAGTATCTGAGTTAAGTCGTCCGTCCGGTCCGCCCCCGACTGGACGGGAGCCGGGAGTTGCACGCCTCCCCCAGCCGGCCGCTCCCGGTCGCGGTGCCGGCCGCTGTCGATGCCAGTCGACAGCGGCCGGCTTGCGCGTTTCCGGATACGCTCAGGCCCGGGATGCGCTCAGGCCCGGGATGCTCAGGGCTCGGGATGCTCAGCTTTCGCCCTGCTCGGCGTAGGCGCTGACGGCCAGCTCCACCCGGGAGGCCAGACCGAGCTTGGCCAGGATGTTGGAGACGTGGCTCTGTACGGTACGCCGGGACAGGTACATCTCCTCCGCGATGTCCGGGTTCGACCGCCCCTCCGCGACGAACCGGGCGACCCGCCGCTCGGTCGCGGTCAACGCCGCCCAGCCGGTACGGGGACGGACCCGGGCCCGCCGCCGACGCCCACCGAACCCGTGCAGGTACCGCTCAGCCCGGCCGGTGTCCCAGGCCGCGTCCAGCCGCTCGTACCGGTCGAGCGCGGCGTTCAACGCGGTACGCGCCTCGGCCGTCCGGCCGTCCCGCTCGCCGAGTACCAGGGCGGCGCACTCGTAGGCGTACCCCTCGTCCAGCGGGCGCCCGGCGGTGCCGTACCCCTCGGCCGCCCCGAGCAGCAGCCCGGCGTCGCGCGCCACGGCTCCCCGGCACAGCGCGGCCGTCGCCCGTACCACCGCCGTGCCGTGCAGCTCGACCAGCCGGTCCACCGCCTCGGCGACCGGGCGCAGCTCGGCGGTACGGCCGGTGGCCAGGGCCAGCCGGACCAGGTCCGGGTAGATCCCGTCCAGTTTGATCGGCGGCAGGTGCCAGCCGGTACCCCAGCCGTCGAGCAGGGTACCCAGCGCCTGGTTCGGCTCGCCGATCCGCTCCCAGGCCAGCGCCTGGGCGGTGAGCCGGAGGAAGCCCCAGTACCGGCCGGCGAGCGTGCCGTCGGTACCGCCGAGCAACTCCTCGTCGACCGGCCCGCCCCGGTGCAGCACGATCAACGCTGCCATGCTGCGCAGCCCCTCGGCCATGCCGAACGGGTCGACCACGTCCAAGGCGCCCTCGATCTCCGCGAGCGCGTCGTCCCAGCGGCCGTCCAGCAGCCGTAGCCGGGCCCGGCCCATGTGGTGCCAGCTGATGAACGCGTGCCCACCCCGTTGGCTCTGCCGCAGCCCCAGCTCGAACGCCTCGTCCGCCTCGGCCACCCGGTCCAGGTCCAGCAGGCAGAAGCCGCGCACCAGGTGCGGGGCCAGCTGCAGGTCCGGCTGGATGTCCCGGGTACCGAGCGCGGCCACCGCCCGGTCGGCGAGGGCCAGGCCCTCGACCGTACGCCGCTCCATCAGGCGTACCCCCGCCTCGATGTAGAGCCCGTAGGCGGTGCCGTAGGCGTCGCCGCTGGCCGACGCGGCGGCCAGGGACGCCGCGGCCGACGCGTCAGCCGCCTCGGCCTGGCCGAGCAGCAGCCGGCACTGGGCGAGGAAGCCGTGCAACCGGGCCGCCGTGGCGGTGGGCGGAGCGGTCGCCGGCAGGGCCCGCCGCGCCTCGGCGATCGCCCGTTCCAGGTGGCCGCGCTGAAAGGCGGCCTGAGCCAGCAGCCAGCGCAGCTCGCCCGCGCGGGCCGGGTCGGCCTGTTCCGGTAGCGCGGCGAGCGCGGCCTGGCCGGTACGTTCGGCGTCGGCCGGGCGACGCGCCCACATCAGCGCGCGGGTCAGGTGCAGGCGCAGCCCGGCCCGGTGATCCGCGGTCAGCTCCGGCCGCGCGGCCGCGCGTTCCAGCAGGTCCACGGCGAGTTCCGGAGCGCGCACGATCAACCGGTCCGCGTTGGCGGACAACCATTCGACGGTACGGGCGTCCAGGCTCCCGCTGGCCGCGAACAGCTCGGCAACCCGCTCCACCACGGCACCCGCCTCGGCGAGGGCGTGCCCGGCCTGACTGAGCAGCGCGTCCCGGACCGCGGCCGGGCTGGTCCGGACCAGCGCTTCGCGGATCAGGTCGTGCCGGAACACCAGCCGGTCGCCGGACTCGCTGAGCAGCCCGGCCCGCGCCGCCTCGCTGGTCGCCTGCCAGAGCTCGATCACCGGGATACCGAGCACGGTGGACAGCTCGGTCAGGGTGAACCCGGCACCGAGTACCGCCGCGACGCACAGGACCTGCTCGGCCTGCTCGCTGAGTTGGGCCATCCGTCCGGCCACCAGCCCGGCGAGCGAGCCCGGTACCGGGTCGTCGCCGTCGGCGTGGACCAGCTCGGTGACGTACAGCGGGTTGCCGGCCGCGCCGGCGGTCCGGTGCACCAGCTCGGCATCGGGTGCCGCGCCGGCGATCCGGCGCACCAGCCGGGCGACCGAGTCCTCGTCCAGCGGCCCGAGCGTCACCGTCGTGGCCCCGCGCGAGTGCAACCGCCGCAGCAGGCTGGCCAGCTCCCCGTTCCCGGACATCGGCTGGTACGCGAGGGCGAGCAGCAACGGCAGCTGACCCACCACGGTACCCAGCCGGCTGAGCACCAGCAGGCTGGCCGGATCGGCCCAGTGCAGATCGTCGACCAGCAGGGCGACCGGGCCGGCCGCGCACCACTGGTCGATCAGGTCGAAGATCGCCTCGGCCACCACGTACTCCTGGTCGGCGGCACCGGCCAGCGCGGTACCCTCGCCGTGCAGCAGCCCGGAGAGCCGGGCCAGCCGGCTGTCCGTACCCGACCCTGGCAGCCCGAGGCAGGACATGATCGCGGCGAACGGCAGCCGCTGCTCCAGCTCGGTACCGGCACCCCGGAGCACGCGTACCCCGAGCCGGGCCGCGTCGTCGGCGACCGCGTCGAGCAACGAGGTCTTGCCGATGCCCGGCTCACCCTCGACCAGCACGGCCGCACCGCGTCCGGACGCGGCCCGGCGGGTCACCTCGCGTAGTCGTTTCAGCTCGTCGGTACGGTCGACCAGGGTGTACGCCACAAAGCTCACCCGCATCCGCTCGGTCCGTACGGTTTCCGGCGGAGTTCCCCAGGTTCTCAACGTTAAGTATCTGCTTCCCTACGAGTTGCCAGCTACGGGTGCCGTTGCGCTTCCCGGGCGATCTCCACCCGGGTCCGCGCCTGCAGCTTGGCGAGGATGTTCGACACGTGTGACTGCACGGTCCGGCGGGACAGCATCAGCTCCGCGGCGATGTCCGGGTTGGACCGGCCCTGGGCGACCAGCCGGGCGATGGTCAGCTCGGTCGGGGACAGCGCGGTCCAGCCGCCCGAACCGGGGGTGCGGCGCGGCCCGCGCGGACCGAGGCGGACGCCGTACGAGCGCAGCCGGGCATCCGCCCGCCGGATCGCCCAGACCGCGCCGAGCTGACCGTACCCCTCCTTGGCTCGCGCCGCCTGTTCCCGGGCGGCCTCGGCGTCCCCCGCCAGTGCGAGCACGACGGCGAGCTCCTCCCGGGCCTGGGCCAGGTCGACCAGCCGGCGTACCCGCTGGAAATGCTCGACCGCCCGCTCGATCAGCTCGGGCCGGCCGGTCAGCAGCCCGCGACAGTAGTCGACCGCGGTGAGCCGGGCCGGGGTGTCGTGGGCGGCCGCGTCGGCCTCGGCCACCTCGACGGCCGCTCGGGCGGTCGCCAGGTCGCCGGCGGCGAGCGCCACCCGGACCAGGTGCGGCAGAAGCATGTGCCGCTCCAGCCGGGCCCAGCGCGGCTGGAGGACCTGGGCCAGCACGTCCCGTGCCTCCTCCGGCCGGCCGTCCCGCTCCGCGATCAGCGCCCGGGCGGTCAGCCGGAAGCCGCAGTTGACGATCCCCGGCTCGGGTATCGCGTTCAGGTGCGCGACCGCGCCGGCCCGGTCGTCCCGGTGTACCGCGATCAGCGCGGCCAGGCCGGAGGCGACCGTGCCGTGCCGGGGATGGTCGGCCAGGTACCCCCCGGTGGCCAGCTCGGCCAGCGCCTCCTCCCACCGTCCGGTGCAGTACAGCACCACCGCCGCGGGCAGGTGTACCCGCGCCGGGGCGGTCTGCCCGGTCCGCCGCTCGGCCAGCTCGCGCGCGTCGCCGACCGCCTTCTCCGCCTCGGTGAACCGGTCCAGCAGGTGCAACGCGAACGCCCGGTTGCCGAGCATCAGCAGCCGCAGGTCGAGGTACTCCAGGTCGTCGCCGAGCACGGCCAGCGCCCGGTCCAGGTAGCCGAGCCGAGCCGTCTGGTCCCGGCGCACCAGCGCCACCGTGGACAGCGCGAACAGGCAGTACCCGGTGGCCACCCGGTCACCGGTCTCCTGGGCGTACCGCAGCGCCTGCTCGGCCGCCTGTTCGGTGCCGCCCGACTCCCCCGTGGTGTACGCGTCGACGACCGCGGCCAGCGCGCGCAGGCGGGCCCGCCACATCGGCGGTACGGCCGGCCGGGCCAGTCCCGCGCGGACCATGCCGCGCGCCTCACCGGTACTCCCGGACCGCAGCAGCAGCGCGCCCAGGATCCAGCTCAGCTCGGCCCCGCCGGCCGGGTCGGTACCCGTGGCGAGCGCCTGGCGGGCCAGCGGCGCCGCGTCCCGGCCGAGCCGGAACAGCACGCGGGCCTGGGCGACGGCCAGCTCCGACCAGCACCCGTCGCCGGGCGAGAGCCGGGCCAGGGCCTGCGCCAGCAGTTCGGTGGCGACCTGGGGAGCCCGGTCGGCGAGCACCCGGGCGTGCTCGACCAGCCAGCCGGTCGCCCAGCCATCGCCCCCGGCCGGAGCCTGGGCCAGGTGCGTGGCGACCCGCTCCGCCGGTGCGCCCACGCCGGCCAGCGCCTGCGCGGCGTGCCGGTGCAGGGCGGCGCGCACCGTCGCGGGTACCGCGTCGTAGAGGGCCTGGCGGATCAGCGGATGCCGGAAGCTCAGCCGGGGTCCGGCGTCGACCAGTACGCCGGCCGCCACCGCCTCGCCGAGCCGGCCGACCAGCGTGCTGGCCGGGTGGCCGAGCACCGCGGCCAGGTCGGTGACCGAGAAGTCGGGGCCGAGCAGCGCGGCCACGCGCAGCGTCACGGCCACCGGAGGGGACAGGAAGCCCAGCCGGCGGTCGATCGCGGCGGCCAGCGAGGCGGGCGCGCGGTCCGCCCACTCGGCGGTGATTTCAGCGGTACCGTCCGCCTGCGCGATCGCCGATTCGTAGCGCAGCGCGTCGACCACCTCCCGCACGTAGAGCGGGTTACCCGAGGCCCGCTCGACCAGCGCGGTCAGCCGCGCCCCAGGGGGGCCGCCGACCAGGTTCTCGACCATGGTCGTCACGTCGTCGGGGGGCAGCGGGGCGAGCGACAGCACCAGCCCGCCCGCGGCCTCGGCAGCCCGGTGCAGCTGGTTGAGCTCGGGCCGGGAGGGCACCGGGCGGTATGCCCCGACCAGCACCAGCGGCAGTCGGGTGGTCAGCGCGGCCATCCGCGACCAGACCAGCAGGCTCAGCTCGTCGGCCCACTGCAGATGGTTGGCGACCAGCACCAGGGGTCGATCCGCGCACAGCTTCTCGACCAGCACCAGCAGCCGCTCGACAACCAGCAGCAGTGGATCGGCACCGGCCGGTACGCCGACCCGGGCGCGCAGCAGCGCCGCGAGTTCGGCCCGGCGCGGGTCGGCCGAGCGGGACTCGATCTGCAGGCCGTCCAGCATCACCCGCAGCGGGAAGCGGGTACTCAGCTCGTCGGCATCCGCCCAGCCGAGGTCACAGCCCAGCTCGGCGGCCTCGGCCAGCCCGTACGCGAGCAGCGCGGATTTGCCGATGCCCGGCTCGCCCCCGATGAGCAGGGCCCGGCCGTGTCCGGACGCCACCGCGTCCTTGACTACTGTGCGTAAGATCGCTACTTCGTCGGTACGGCCGACGAAGGCGCTCGATTCCACTGCGGGCCACATGCAACGAGGGTATGCGCAGGTGAGCCAGTTACTGCACGTGCCCTTGCACACGCTCGCCGCACGGGCATCGGTGAGCGGTGAACGCGCAGAGTACCGAGTCGAACGGTTCCAGATATCGGTAACCTGCGAATCGGATTCAGCTTTGCCGGGATGACGCCGCCGGGCCGACGCCGGAGAGCGCCCGGCGGTACCCTGCGCTGAGCCCGCCGGCGCGAACGGTGGAGGAGCATGTGGTCATCGGTGGCATCACCATCCCGGACGATCGGCCGGTGTTCCTGGCCACCCTCGCCGTACACGTGGCCGCCGGCCTGACCTGCGTGGTCGCCGGGGCACTCGCGGCCACCGCCGGCAAACGCCCGGGCCGGCACCCGCGCGCCGGCACCGGCTATGTCGCCGGCCTCGCCGTCCTGTTCGTCACCGCGAGCGTGCTGGCCATCCTGCGCTGGCGCGAGGACCGGCACCTGTTCGTCATCGGTACCGTCGCCTTCGGTTTCGGTGCCACCGGCTGGCTGGCCCGGCGGCGCCGCTGGCACCGGTGGCTGCTCTGGCACGGGGTCGCCATGCCGGCCTCGTACGTCGCCCTGCTCACCGGCTTCTACGTGGACAACGGGCCGCAGCTGCCGCTGTGGAACCGGCTGCCGCACTGGACATACTGGGTCCTGCCTGCCCTGGTCGGCGCTCCACTGACCTGGTCCGCGCTGCGCCGCAACGGCGCCGTCCGCCGGGACAGGTCGGCCGTCATTCCCCGGTGACGCCGTCCACCAGCTCGCGCGCGATGTCCAGGTGGCCGGCGTGGCGGGCGTACTCCTGCAGGACATGGAGCTTGATCCAGGCCAGGGTGGGTGCCTCGGCCGCGGTGACGAACCGGCCGCCGGTGGCTGCCCGCTGCTCCACCGGTACGCCGGCCACGGCGCTGCGGGACCGCGCGCACTGGGCGGTGAAGGTGGCCCGTACGTCCTCGACCGTGTCACCCGCCGGTATCTGCCAGGCGCCGCCCGGTCCCTGGTCACCCCAGGGCTGCTCGGTCGGCTCGGCGGCGAAGCCCCAGTTGAACCAGCGCCGCTCCACCCAGGTCAGGTGGACGAGCAGGGCCAGCGGCGTCCACCCGGACGGCAGCCGGCTACCGCGCAGCTCCTCCTCGGACAGCCCGTCGAGCTTGCGCAGCACCGTGTCCCGGTAGTAGTCGAGATAGGCGTCGAGCAGCTCACCGACCCCGCCGAGCGAGGCCGGCGGCTCTCCGAGGTGCGCCATCTGTCCCTCCCCGTCGCGTACCCTCGGAAAGTCTGCCAGATCGAAGGGAGCCGGATGGCGAACCAGGCGCTGTGGGGTCTGGTCGTGGCGACCTTTGTCGCGGCGTTCGTGGAGTTCGTCGAGGCCCTCACCATCGTCCTGGCGATGGGGCTGACCCGGGGCTGGCGTTCGGCGCTGGCCGGTGCGGCCGCCGCGCTGGTCGCGCTGGTCGGGTTCACCGCGGTGGTCGGCTACGCGCTGGCCAGCTGGCTGCCCCGCTCGGTCCTGCAGCTGGTGATCGGCGTGCTGCTGCTCATCTTCGGCCTGCAGTGGCTGCGCAAGGCGATCCTGCGCAGCGCCGGGCTCAAGGCGAAGCACGACGAGACCGAGGAGTACCGGGAGCAGACCGCCGCCGCCCGGGCAGCCGGCGACGAGCACCGCTTCGGGCTGGACTGGTTCGGCTTCGTGGTGTCGTTCAAGGGGGTGTTCCTGGAGGGCGTCGAGGTGGTGTTCATCGTGGTCACCTTCGGCGTCAACGCGGGCAACGTGCCGGTCGCCGCGGTCTCCGCCCTGCTCGCCGGTCTCCTGGTCGCGACCCTCGGGGCGATCGCCAGCCGGCCGCTGTCCGCGGTGCCGGAAAACACCCTCAAGTACGCGGTCGGCCTGCTGCTGGCCAGCTATGGCACGTTCTGGGCGGTGGAGGGGCTCGGCGCGCTGCACGGTGGAACCAGCCTGGAGTGGCCAGGCGGGGACGCGGCGCTGCTGGCGATCGTGGCCGGCTGGCTGCTGCTGTCCCGCGTCCTGGTGGCCCTGCTGCCCCGTACCGAGGTGCGGGTGTGAGCATCCTGCGCTTTGTTTACGACTTCGTCGTCGGCGACGACTGGAAGATCGCGGCCGGGGTGGTGAGCGCGCTGCTGGTCGGGCTGGTGTTGCTGGTCGCCGGGGCGCCGGTCGCGCTGGTCGCCCTGACCACGGCCGGGCTGCTCGGCGCGGCGTTCACCGCCGCGCTGGTCATCGACGTCCGGCGGGCCGGGTCGCGGAACACCCACCAGCGGGACGCGGTGTAGGTGAAGACCGCCACGCAGGTGGCCGCGGTCAGCCGGGCGATCCGGAAGTCCAGCCCCTGGTCGGCCAGGCCGGTGGTGACCCCGACGGTCAGCAGGTAGTCCACGGCGATCACGATCGCGTACCGCACGGCCTGGGCACCGACCGGGGCGTGTGAGCGGAAGTTGACGGTACGGTTGAGCACGAAGTTCAGCCCGAAGGCGGATACGTAGGCGACGGATACCGCCACCGGCAACGGCAGCCGGGTCCAGTGCCGGAGCGCGGCGAGCAGCGCCAGGTCGACCAGGAACGTGAAGCCGCCCAGGAGCAGGAAGCCGACCAGCTCCCGCGGTACCACCCGGCGTATCCGGGCGGGCAGGCGGTCGACCAGCCAGGTCAGCGCGTCACCCGCGTTGCGTCTCACCACGTGTCCCCCGTGTATCGGTCTGCGGGTGACCGTACCCGTCGACGGCAACGTGCGGGTTAACGGGCTGAATTCCTTGTCAGGAAGCCAACCTGACAATTCGCCCGACCGGTCGGCGCACCACTGGTCGCGCGCAGCACCACGTTCACCGCGCGCACCGGACGGGCCGATTGCCCGCGCCTGATCCCGACCGGCACCTTGTGGCGACGAGAAGACGCCGCGAGGAGGCCGATCGTGTACCAGATGCCGGTGGACCGGGATGGTCACCACGACTGGCACAACCTGCTCCGGACCGGATCCGGCCACCCGTTCCCGGACAACGGCGGGTACCCGTACAACGGCGCCGCACCGGGGACCTGGGGCCCCGAACGGGCAGGCACCCACCGGGCGGTCGGCACCCAGCGCCGGCCGGTCGCGACCAGCCGGACGCGCACCCGCCTGGCCGACGCCAGCATCTGGCACTGGCTGCTGCTCGTGCCGGTGGTGGTACCGCTGCTGACCCCGCTGTACAACCGGATCGAGCCGACGTTCCTCGGCTTCCCGTTCTTCTACTGGTTCCAGCTCGGCCTGGCCGCGCTGTCCTCCGTGGTCATCGCCCTGGTGTTCGCGCTGACCCAGAAGCGGGGCTGAGATGCCGACCTTCGCCAGCCATCACGTGCAGTTCGGCGTCTTCGTCGGGGTTTTCGGCCTGGTCACCATCGTCGGCTTCGTGGCTGCCCGGTGGCGCCGCCCACCCAGCATCCACTCGCTGGAGGAGTGGGGGCTGGGCGGGCGCGCCTTCGGCAACTGGGTCACCTGGTTCCTGCTCAGCGGGGACATCTACACGGCGTACACCTTCGTAGCGGTACCGACGCTGGTGTACGGGATCGGCGCCGGCGGGTTCTTCGCCATCCCGTTCCTGGTGATCATGTACCCGCTGCTGTTCGTGCTGCTCCCCCGCTTCTGGTCGGTGGCGCACGTGAACGGGTTCGTCACGCCGGCCGAGTTCGTCCGGTCCCGGTTCGGCTCACCCGGGCTCGGCCTGCTCGTCGCGATCACCGGCATCCTCGCCACCATGCCGTACATCGCCCTGCAGCTGATCGGCATCCAGGCGGTGTTCAAGGTGATGGGAATACCCGGCGTGTGGCCGATGACCATCTCGTTCGTGGTGCTCGCGATGTACACCTTCATCTCCGGCCTGCGTGCCCCGGCGCTGATCTCCATCATCAAGGACACCCTGGTGATGTGGACCGTGCTCGCGGTGGTCCTGATGGTGGTGACCACCTCGGAGGGCTGGGGCGGGCTGTTCCGCTCGGCCGGTGCCAAGTTCGCGGCCAGCCCCAGCCTGGCCGACGGGCTCACCCTCGGCGCCTCCAGCCAGCTCAACTACGTGACGCTGGCGCTCGGCTCGGCCTTCGCGCTGTTCCTCTACCCGCACACGCTCACCGGGGCGCTGGCCGCCCGCAACCGCGGCACGCTCAAGCGGAGCCTGATGGCGTTGCCGGTGTACACGCTGATGCTGGGCCTGCTGGCGCTGCTCGGTTACGCCGCGATCGCCGCCGGGACCCAGCCGATCGGCGGTGACCGCAACACGATCGTCCCGCGGCTGCTGGACTCCGCGTTCCCGGCCTGGTCGAGCGGGCTCGCGCTGGCCGCGATCGGGGTGGGCGCGATGGTACCGGCGGCGATCATGTCGATCGGCGCGGCCAACCTGTTCACCCGGGACATCTACCGGGTCTACCTGCGCCCCGAAGCCACCCCCGCCCAGGAGGCCCGGGTGAGCAAGACCGCCTCGCTGACCACCAAGATCGGTGCGTTGCTGGTGATCGCGCTGTTCGACACCCAGTTCGCGATCGAGCTCCAGCTGGTCGGCACGGTGCTGATCCTGCAGACGTTGCCCGCGCTCGTGCTCGGGCTGCGCAGCGCGTGGGCACACCGGTGGGCGCTGGCCGCCGGGCTGCTGGCCGGCCTGGCGACCGGTCTGGTCCTGCTGTACCAGATCCCACTGCTCGGCGGCCCCAAGGGCACGACCGTGGTACACCGGCACTTTGGCGGATCCGCCTGGCCGCTGTCCCACCTGGGTATCCACACCGGCATGTCGATCTACGTCGGCATCGTCGCGCTCGCGGTGAACCTCGCGGTCACCTTCCTGGCCACCCCGGTGCTCAACTGGCTCGGGGTACCCGCCGGGCGGGACGCCACCCGACCGGAGCACTACGTGGCGGACGAGGGCGACGAGTCGGTACACCACCTGACCGAGCTCATCGACGGGGACCTGGTCGCGGAGCCGGACCCGCTGGTCACCCCCCGGCGGTAGGCCGCTACGCGACGGTAAGCACCATCAGGGCCTTGGCGGTGTGCATCCGGTTTTCCGACTGGTCGAAGACCCGGCTCCGCGGGCCCTCGAACACCTCGTCGGCGACCTCCCGGATGTCCGGGTAGCGCTGGGCGTACTCGGTCTCCAGGTCGTGAAACGCGGGCAGGCAGTGCAGGTAGATGGTGTCCGACCGGCCGGTCAACCCGACCAGCTCCGGCGTGACCTTGAAGTCCCGCAACGCCTCGATCCGCGCCTCGACCTGGTCCTCCTCGCCCATCGAGGCCCACACGTCGCCGTACACCACCGCGCTGCCGTCCAGCGCGGTGGACGGGTCGTCGGTGACCCGTACCCGGCCGCCCAGCGCCCGCTCGTCCTTGATCAGGTCGGCGACCTCGTCGGGCCTGGGTTGCAGGCCCGCCGGGGCCAGGATCCGGAAGTCCAGCCCCAGCTTGACCGCTGCGATGGCCAATGAGCGCGCCTGGTTGTTGCGCCCGTCGCCGACGTACGTGACGGGCAGTCCGGCCAGCTCGCCGAACACGTCGCGCATGGTCAACAGGTCGGCGAGCACCTGGGTCGGATGGTGCCGGTCGCTGAGCAGGTTCCACACCGGTACCCCGGAGTAGTCGGCGAGCGTGTGCATGATCTCCTCGCCGTAGCCCCGGAAGCCGATCCCGTCGAAGACCCGGCCGAGCACCCGGGCGATGTCCCGGACCGACTCCTTGATCCCGAATCGGATCTCCGCCGCCGGCAGCACCTCCGGGTGGGCGCCCTCGTCGGCGGCGGCGACCACGAACGACACCCGGGTCCGGCAGGAGGGCTTGAGGAACACCAGCGCGATGTTGCGGTGCGCCAGGTTCTGCTGGAAGATCCGGCGGCGCTTCAGCTCCCGCAGCTCGGCCGCGCAGTCGAGCAGGAGACCGATCTCGTCCGGTGAGTAGGAACGCATCGAGATGAGGCTGCGGCCCTTCAGCTCGCCGCGGCGGGGGTAGCTGTCGGTCCCGGGGCTGGTCACGCCAGCAGAATCTACCGGGTGCGCGGCCCGCCCGGCCGATCAGGTGGTCATCACCGCCGGCGGCCGCCACGAGAGCAGCGTAGGCATCGCCTCGGCGAGCATGACCCGCCAGTCGGGGAGCGCGGGGACGCCGGTACCGGCCCAGCGGGCGTGGCCGAGGACGCTGTAGAGCGGGCGGGGGGCGGGGCGGGGGAACTTGTCGGTCGTGGTCGGGCGTACCCGGGCCGGGTCCAGTCCCGCCTCGGCGAACACCGCGCGGGCCAGTCCGTACCAACTGGTCTGGCCGGCGGCGGTGCCGTGGTAGACGCCCGGGGCGGCGCGCCCGGCGGCCGCCGCGCCGGCCAGCCTGACCACCTGCCCGGCCAGGGCGTACGACCAGGTGGGCTGTCCCTGCTGGTCGGCCACCACGTCCACGGTGTCGCGCTGGCCGGCCAGCCGCAGCATGGTGCTGACGAAGTTGGCCCCGTGCGCGCCGTACAGCCAGGCGGTGCGCACCACGTGGCCGCCCGCGGCCAGCGTGGCCCGCTCGCCGGCCAGCTTGCTCCGGCCGTACGCGTTGACCGGCGCGGTCGGGGCGTCCTCCGGGTAGGGCACCGTGCCCGTACCGTCGAAGACGTAGTCGGTGGAGATCTGGATCAGCCGCGCGCCGGTGGCCGCACAGGCCCGGGCCAGCACACCGGCCTCGTTGACCCGGGTGGCCGCCGCCTCCTGGGCCTGCGCCCCGTCCACGTCGGTCCAGGCGGCCGCGTTGACCACCACGTCCACGCCGGCGACGGCGGCGGCGACCGCGTCCGCGTCGGTGATGTCGAGCAGCTGCCGGTTGGCCGCGACCACGTCGTGCTCGCCGGCCCGGTCCAGCACCGTGCACAGATCCCGGCCGAGCATCCCGCCGGCCCCGGTGACCAGCCAGCGCATCAGGACCGGTCCAGCGCGGCCCGGGCCTTGAGCGGCTCCCACCAGGCGCGGTTGTCGGCGTACCAGCCGACGGTCGCGGCCAGGCCCTCGTCCAGGCCGACCCGCGGCGCGTACCCCAGCTCGTTACTGATCTTGGAGATGTCCAGCGCGTAGCGGCGGTCGTGGCCCTTGCGGTCGGGTACCCGCTCGACCATCTCCCAGCCCATCCCGCAGGCGGCCAGCAGCCGGCCGGTCAGCTCCTTGTTGGTCAGCTCGGTGCCGCCGCCGATGTGGTAGATCTCCCCCGGCCGGCCCTTGTCCAGAACCAGCGCGATGCCCCGGGTGTGGTCGTCCACGTGCAGCCAGTCCCGGATGTTGCCACCGTCGCCGTAGAGCGGCACCTTCCGCCCGTCCAGCAGGTTGGTCACGAACAGCGGGACGACCTTCTCCGGGAACTGGTGGTGACCGTAGTTGTTGGAGCACCGGGTGATCACCACGTCCATCCCGTGGGTACGGTGCGCGGCCAGCACCATGAGGTCCGAGCCGGCCTTCGAGGCGGCGTACGGCGAGTTGGGCGCCAGCGGCCAGTCCTCGGTCCAGGCTCCTTCCTCGATCGACCCGTACACCTCGTCGGTGGACACGTGCACGAACCGGCCCACCCCGGCCAGCCGGGCCGCGTCGAGCAGCACCTGGGTGCCGAGCACGTTGGTGGTGGCGAACGGGGTCGCGCCGAGGATCGAGCGGTCCACGTGCGACTCGGCGGCGAAGTGCACCACCACGTCGTGCCCCGGCATCAGCTCGCCCACCAGCGGCGCGTCGCAGATGTCCCCGCGGACCAGGGTCAGCCGCGATTCGGCCGGCGGGAGGTTGGCGGGGTTGCCGGAGTAGGTCAGGTTGTCCAGGACGGTCACCGTGGCGCCGGCCACCGCCGGGTATTCACCGGCGAGCACCGCCCGGACAAAGTTGGACCCGATGAATCCGGCGCCGCCGGTAACGAGCATCCTCATGGTTCCCGGAGTTTAGCCGAAGGACGGTCGAGGTCCGCTCGGAAAGCGTGTGTCTGATCCTGGCGGCCGGTACTATCTGCGCCGAATGGTGGTCCCTCTATTTATCCAACGGCGGTGCCCGGTGAAAATCCGACCTTTAGCCATCGAAGGAGCATTCGAGATCACCCCGGTGCAGCACGGGGATCCGCGCGGGTTGCTTCTGGAGTGGTACCGGTTCGATCTCGTCGACCACCCGATCGAACTGGCCCAGGCGAACATCTCGGTGTCGGTACGCGACGCGGTGCGCGGCATCCACTTCGCCGACGTACCGCCCGGTCAGGCGAAGTACATCACCTGCGTGTCCGGTGCGGTACTGGACGTGGTGGTCGACGTACGGGTCGGCTCCCCGACGTACGGGCAGTGGGACAGCGTGCTGCTGGACGACCTGGACCGGCGGGTCATGCACCTGGTCGAGGGGCTCGGCCACGGCTTCTGCGTGCTGTCCGAACGGGCCACGCTGACCTACCTGTCGTCCAGTGTGTACCAGCCGGCCCGGGAGCACACCATCCACCCGTTCGACCCGGAAATCGGCATTTCCTGGCCCGCGTCGCAACCTGTCCTCTCCGCGCGCGACGCCGCCGCGCCGAGCCTCGCGCAGGCCCGGGCCGCCGGTGTCCTTCCCGATTACCAGAAGTGCCGCGAATTCGTGGAATCGCGCGGCCGGACGCTACCGGCGTGAATTACCGGAAGCCACTCCAGAATCACTCGAATTCAAATTGGATAAACTGTCGGATGGCACCTGGGCCGGTGGGACCGGTTGGGACAGCGTCACCCGGCTGCCGTCCGGGCCGGTCTCCACGGTGACCGTCGCGGAGCCCTGACGGGCCAGCCACAGCCCCCGGCCACCGAGCGCGTCCGGTTCCGGGCGTATGTCGACCGAATGCCGGTCGGCCGGGAAACCCGGGCCGTGGTCGACCACCCGGCAGTACAGCAGGCCCCGGTCGAGCCAGAGGGTCAGCTGACCCGATCCGCCACCGTGGCGTACCGCGTTGGTGGTGATCTCGTTCACCGCCACCACGAACCAGTACAGGGGGCCGTCGACCAGTCCGGCCGCCGCACACCGGTCGGCGACCGCGTGCCGTACCGACACCAGCGTGTCCAGCTCGAAGGGCAGGTTGAGCAGGTGGTCAGGGGCCTGATCGACCAACGGGCGGGCGGCCAGGATGCAGGTGTCGTCGTCCGGGTTGGCCCGGCGCAGCTGGGCGAGCAGGTCCGCCAGCGGCTGCGGGCTGCGCTGGGCGGTGATCCGGTTGAGCGTGTCGACGACCGGGGCCAGCCCCTCGGCGATCGGCTGGTGCCGGTTCTCCACCAGCCCGTCGGTGTAGAGCAGCAGCACGTCGCCGACTTCGAGGGTGATGGTGGTCCGCTCGTAGACCACGTCGGACAGCACGCCGAGCAGCGGGCCGCGCGGCCGGGCCAGCTCCGTGGTGACGCCGCCGCGGGTGCGCAGCGGGGCGGGGTGCCCGGCCTGCGCCCAGGTCAGCCGCTGGTCGGCGGGATCGTAGCGGGCGACCACCGCGGTCGCCGTGTCGGTGCCTTCCCCGCCGGCCAGCAGCAGGTGGTTCAGGTGACCGAGCAGGGCCGCCGGGTCGGTGGTGGTGGTCACCGCGAGGGCGGCCAGGGCGTGTCGCAGCCGGGCCATCGTGGTCGCCGCCTGGATGCCGTGCCCGGCCACGTCGCCGACCGCGAGCAGTACGCCGCCGTCGGCCAGCCGGTCGGCGTGGAACCAGTCCCCGCCGACCCGGCTGGACCGCTCGGCCGGCAGGTACCGGACCGCCACCCGAAGCCCGGGCAGGTCGATCGGCTCAGCCGGCATGGGCAGGATGATCTGCTGGAGCTGGGCGGCCATCCGGTGCTCGGCGGCCAGGGTCTGCTGGTGCTCGCGCAGCTGCTGTTCGACGTCGGCCAACCGGGCCCGGGTGGTCTCCCGGGTGGTCACGTCCTGGAGGATGCCGTAGACCTTCAACGGTTGGCCGGTCACGTCGCGGACCGCGTCGACCACCGCCCGTACGTGCTTGATCCGGCCGCCGACCCGCATCCGGTAGGTCACGTCGGTCGCCTGTCCGGCCCCGAACAGCGCCGCGGCACGTTCCCGCAGCGGCTCGTCCTCCGGCAGCACCATCGCCGAGATCTCGTCGTCGGACAGCGGGCCGTCGGCCGGGTCCCGCTCGTAGATCCGGTACAGCTCCTCCGACCAGACGGTCTGGTCGGTCACCAGGTCCCATTCGGCCCAGCCGAGACTGGCCAGCCGCTCGGTACGGGCCAGCCGGTCGCTCGGCCGGGCCAGCTCGTCGTGGCGTATCCAGCCGACCAGCAGGCCTGGTCCGAGCCGGTGCACCCGGATCGAGTACACCGACTCGGCGTCGTCACCGAGCTCGGTGTGCGTGTACGGGCCTACCTGGCGGGGCTTCCCGTCGGCCAGCACCTGCAGGTATGCCTGCCAGATCGGACCGCCCACGATGCTCGGGTAGGCATTGGTCACCCGTACCCCGACCAGCTGGCTGCCCTGGCGCCCGGCCAAGTCGACCGCCTCCGGGCTGGCCGCGCCGGTCCGGAAGTCGACCACCTCGCCGGCCCCGTCGCGCACCGGCACCAGCCAGGAATAGGCGCCCGGCAGGGCGTCGAGGATGTCCCGGATGCTGTCCGGTCCGAACGGCAGCGGGGCGCCGCCGGATTCGGCCACCGGGGTGTCGAGGATCGGAACCCGGTATCCGGTCAGCGCGTTCTCGACCGCGCCGCGGATCTGGCCGGTGCCCCCGGCGATCGCCGGCATCTCCAGCACCGCCAGTACCTCGCTGGCCACCCCGGCCGGATCGCGCCGCTGCTCCTCGGCCATCCGGAGCAGGTGGATCTGCGCCTCCCGGATGGTGCAGCCGACCCGCCCGGCCAGCATGCCGGCCGCCCGGTCGAGAATCCGGCGGGGGTCCAGGTCGGCCTCGGGCTGCACGCCCAGCTCGTCGAGCAGGTTCAGGTGCTTCGGCACCGGTTCCACTTCAGGTCTCCTCGACCGGGAAGAGGTCGATCAGACCGGTGATCCGCAGCTGGTCGAACACCTTGGGGTTGGGCCCGCGCACCCGGAAGTCCGCCCCCAGCGCCTGCGCCGCCTTCATCGCGTTGACCAGCACGCCGATCCCGGACGAGTCGAGGAAGGTGACCTCGGTCAGGTCGGCCCGGACCACGCCCGCCCCGGACCGCTCGACCGCGGCGCGGATCACCTCGGTGATCCGCGCCGCGTTCGTGTAGTCCAGCTCCCCGCGCAGGAGCAGATCCAGCCCGCCGTCGTCCCCGGTGGTCACCGACACCGGTGTCATCCTGGCCTCCACCCTCACTCTGGCAGCGCCCGTGCTGCGAGAACCACGCGGCTAAAGCCTTATCCAGTCCGCGCGCATCGGCAACCCGGGCGGCCGCCGGGGTCAGGGTACGGGAATTGACGAGGTCGGGATGTTGTAGCCGCGCAGCCGCAGGTACGGCGCCGCGCCGTGCAGGTCGCTGGTCTGGTAGCTGGCGGTGATGGTGGTCGACTCGCCGGGCCAGAGCGAGACGTAGTTGTCGGAGTAGTTGACCGGCGTCACCTCCAGGCCACCGTTGCCGGTGGTGACCTCCGGCCGGACGAAGAAGGCCAGGTTGGTGCTGCTCGTGTTGCTCAGTACCACGGTGACGGTCTCCTTGCCGGACGCGACGGTACGGGAGGCGGTGGCGGTCACACCCGGGTTGGCCGGAAGGGAGTTGAGCCCGGTCAGGTTCGCGTACGTCTTGACCGCCGTCATGTACCAGTTCTTCTTGTTGGCCAGGGTGTCCGGGCTGGTCGAGTACCAGTACAGGTTGTTGCTCAGCACCGCCCCGGTGGCGTCCTTCAGCTGCAGGCGCAGGAAGTAGGTCGGGGACAGGCCGGTGACCGCCGGCAGGGTGAGCACCTGGGTCGAGGCGTTGGCCGCCGCGCTGACCGCCGCCTGGGTGGTGAACACCTGGCTCAGGTCGGGGATGTTGTAGTACGTCGCGGTCGCGGTCAGCCCGGTGCGCGCGGTCAGCGTGGAGTTGACCACGAACACGTTGCGGCCGAAGTAGTCGTAGGCGATGTGTACCGGCTCGTCGGCCTTCTTCGCGCCGAAGTAGCCGCCACCCGGCTTGAGGTAGTAGTCGTACAGGTTCCAGTGCACCGAGGGCCAGGCGTTGTTCTGCATCCAGAAGATGGTGCCGAACGACTGGGTGTACTCGTGCGAGTTCCACGCCTCGAAGAAGGCCCGGGTGTTCTCGTAGTTCATCAGCTCGGACTTGCGGGAGTAGTCCGCCGCGTCCGTTGCGGTGCCGTACCGGTTGTTGATCCCGTTGCTGTAGACGGTGATGTTGTCGAAGACGCTGTGCGGGGCGCCGGAGTGGTAGTTCCAGACCGAGCCGATCGGCCACAGGTCGGCCGGGCCGATGAACTGCTGGAGGCTCTCCAGCGGTGGCGGCGCCTCGGTGCCCTCCTCAGCGGTGGTACCGAAGGCGGAGCCGCTCTGGCTGGTGTCCCACCACAGCACCGGCGGCTCCCACTTGTACGGGCCGTCCATCTTCATTCCGGCGTTGGAGTTGGACCAGGTGGCCACGTTGTCCAGGGTCGGGTTCTGCCAGTGCAGCCGGGTGGCGATGCTCTTGTACGAGGTCAGCACCGGGGCCAGCGGCGGCTTGTCGCTGCCGTAGGCCCACACGAACGGGCTGGCGTGCGCCCGCAGCGCGCGCATCTGCGCCTCCAGGGAGGCGTTGGCCACCTGGGTCTGCTCGGCGGTCCAGCGCGACTCGTTCTCCCACGCGCTGCAGCAGACGAAGCCGGGCATGATGAGCACGCCCGCCTGGTCGGCCAGGTCGTAGAGCTCCTCGTTGCCCACCGTGCCCTCGAACCGGATGGCGTTGAGGCCCATGTCCTTCACGTACTGGATGTGCGCGGCGTTGGTCCGGGTGTCCCAGCGCTGGAGCAGGTCCCACATGTAGCCGCCGCCGCGGAAGAAGATGTTCTGCCCGTTGACCTTGTATCCGACGAACGAGGTGCCGTTGACCGTGGTCCGGTAGTCGGTGAACTGCCGGATGCCGAAGTTGATCGATCGGCTGTCCGAGGCCACGCCGCCGACGGTCGCCGTGGTGGCCAGCTGGTACAGGTCAGGCGTGCCGAACTGGTATGGCCACCACAGCGCCGGGCTGGTGACGTGCAGCTGGGGGTAGCTCACCGGATCGAAGACGACCTCCCGGCGCTCCCCCGCGTTGAGCGTGACCGTCTGGCTGACCGAGATGGTCGGGTATCCGGACTTGGTGATGGTACCGGCGACGGTCGCGGTGACCGGCGCGTTGGTCGCGTTGATCGCGTCGGCGTACACGGTCAGGTCGGCCGAGCTGGTCGACGGCAACGGCAGCACGGTCTTGACGTACGGGTCGCGCAGCGCCACCGCACCGGTGGTCTCCACCAGCGTCTTGCTCCATAGGCCGGCGTTCATGTCCGGCGCTTCCGGGTTCCAGTCGACCGTGCAGAAGGAGAGGTCCTTGCAGTCGTGCGCGGGCGGGGTCACCAGGATGGCGAGCGCGTTGAGCGCGCCGGGCCGGATCGCCGCGGTCGCGTTGTACTCGTGGGTGGCCATCGTGCCGACCGCGTTGGCGTCGAGCTGTACCCCGTTGAGCCAGACCTGGGCCCGGTAGCTGATCCCCTTGAAGCGCAGCCAGTACACCTGGTCCGGCGCGGTCGCGGCGGCGGTGAACTCGCCCCGGTACCACCAGTTCTGCGTGGTCAGGTCGGGGACCGACTGCAGGTTGGTGCCGAAGTAGATGTTCTGGTAGACGTTGTCCGCCACCAGGCCGGCCAGCACGGTGGACGGCAGCGTGACCGGGTGCCAGCCGGTCGTGCCGTAGCCCACCTGCGAGATGGTCCCGCCGGTGTCGGTCAGGCCGGTGGCCGAGCGCAGTGCCCAGCCGGTGGTCAGCTCGGTGGAGCTGACCGTGGCGGCGCTCGCCGGGCGGGCGACGATGAAACCGCCCAGCAGCACCAGCGCGGCCGCCAGCAGGACCGCGGCGATCCGGCGGCGGCGGCCCAGGAATGGTAATGCCCTCACGGCTACGGTTGACGACACGGCTTCCTCCATGTGCCCGACCGGCCACGCCGGTGCCCCGAACGGATGCGGCCCGCCCCCGTTCGGTCGCCAGGCTCACCCTAGGCCCGGAGAGTTTGTCAGGCAACCTTCTTGACTCAACTTCGGCGACCGACCTGGCCCGCCGCCGGGAGCGGGCGGCGGGCCGTCGGCCGGGTCAGCTCTGTCGCAGCGCCGGCATCGGGATCGGGATCCCGAAGCTGGTCGCGCCGCCGCCGACCCCGCCCTCGCAGGTGTTCGGCGGGGTGGTGGTGACACCCCGGGTGGAGGGCCGTTCGGCCGCCCAGAACATGAAGCCCAACATGCCCGGCGTGGTACCGGCGCCATTGGGCGCCACCGACTGCACGTAACCGCCGGTGTAGTTCTGCAGGGAGGTGGAGAAGTTGGTGCACTCGGGCCGGACCTTGTTGCCTTCGGCGATGTACAGCGAGCCGGTGAACTTGGCCGGCGCCAGCGGTGGGATCGGCGGCGCGTACTGGGGCTTGCCGTCGACGTGCTCCTGCCAGTTGGCCTCGGCACTTGAGACGGACGGCTGGCGGGCCGGCACCATTGCGTTGGCGTAGTCCAGGACCGGCAGGTCGGTACGCAGCCAGTCGGTGGTCGCCTTGCGGTCGATGTCGATCAGCCAGCGGTCACCGGCGGCCACGTCGATGGTCAGCCGGCGGGCCGGGTTGGCGCCGGTCGCGTCGTACGGCAGCTGGGACCGGTACGCGTTGATGAACGCCTGCAGCCCGGTCAGGTTGGCGCCGCTGTTCTCCTCGTAGTCGATCTCGATGCCCACGCCGAGCTGGCTGGCCACGGCGGCGGCGTTGAGCCCGAGCTGGGTGGCGTTGGCCGCCAGCGCGGAGTTCCAGTCGTCGACGTAGGTGATCCCGCCGATGGACAGCATGACCCGGATGCCATGGCTGGTGAAGTAGCTGACCACGGTGGAGGTCATGCCGCGCGGTACCCCGTTGAGCGTCTGCGTGTCGGTGGTCCGGTTGAGCAGCCGCAACGGGTTGACGAAGCTGAGGATGACCAGGTTGACCGAGGGTCGACCGTCGCCCCGGTCGATCAGCCAGTGGTTGTTGAGGTCGAAGTTGGCCGGGTCGCGGACGGTCCCCCACAGGCACGCGTCGTTGGAGCAGTGCCAGGCGCCATACACCTGGACGGGTGTCGAGGTGGCCGCGTTCGCCGGTGCCGGCGCGACCAGCAGGGTGAGCCCGAGGAGAAGGGCGAAGAAGGTGGCAAGACGGCGCACGGCGGCCTCCTGATGGGATGAAGAAAGGGCCTGACCGGTCCAGCCGGAACTGGTAGGAATCTTAACTGCTCGCCAAATGCGAATCAATGACCGGCGCGCGCCGGCGGCGGATCCCTTGCCCCACAACGGTGCCGAGGTAGGTCAGGGTGGCCACGGCGAGGATGGCGAAGCTCGGCGGTACGGCGACCAGATAGGCGGCGGTCAGTCCGAGCCACACGCTGCCGACCGCGATCGCCGCCGACAGCCCGAGGGCACGCAGCGGCCGGGGGGTCAGCCGGGCGGCCGCGCCCGCCGGGGCGGCCAACAGGCCGAGGATCAGCAACGCGCCGACCACCGGGGTGGACTCGGCGGCGGTCGCGCCGACCAGCACGAGGAAGCCGTAGCCGAGCAGGCGTACCGGGACGCCACGGGCGGCCGCGACCTGTTCGTCGAGGCTGGCGAACAGCAGCGGCCGGGCGGTCAGCAGGACGGCGGCGCAGATCACCAGGGCGATCAGCGTGGTGGTCCAGGCCTGGGCCGGGCTCAGGCCGAAGATCGAACCGAACAGCACGCCGACGGTGGCCTGGCCGTTGCCGGTACCGCTGCGGGTGCGGGTGTACAGGGTCAGAAAGAACACGCCGAGGCCGAGCAACCAGGCGAAGACACCGCCGATCACCACGTCGTCGGGGCGGGCCCGGGGACCGAGCGTACCCATCCCGAGCGCGACCAGGATGGTGAGCGCGAACAGCCCGAGCCGGGCGTCGAAGCCGAGCGCCAGCGCGGCGAGTGCACCGGTGAACGCCACGTGCGACAGCGCGTCGGCGATGAACACCTGGGCACGCAACACCAGGAAGTAACCGACCAGCCCGGCGGCGAGCGCGACCGCGGTACCGCCGAGGAAGGCGTACCGCAGGAACGGCTGGTCGAACAGGTGGAGCACGGTCATCCGCCCGCCGCCCACTTCCCCGCGGCGGTCAGCACGTAGCCGCCGAAGGCGATGCTGGTCAGCCAGAACCCGATCGGGTAGGGCGAGTAGTAGGCCACGAACAGCGCGACCCAGACGGTGAGCAGGGCGAGCGCGGCGGACAGCGCGAGACTGCGTACCGGCCGGGGGGTGATCAGCTGAGCGGTGGCCGGCGGGAGCACCAGCAGGGCGAAGACCAGCAGCGCGCCGGTGATCTGGCTGACCTCGGCCGCGGCGGCACCGAGCAGGACCAGGAAGGCGGTACCGAGGACCCGCGTCGGTACCCCGTGGGCGCGCGCCACGTCGGCATCGACCGAGCTGAACAGCAGCGGCCGGCCGATGACCGCGAGCACGCCGAGGACCGCCACCGCCACCACGGCGAGCAGGGCCACCTGCTCGGCGGTGATCCCGAAGACCGCGCCGAACAGCAGCGCGACGCTGCCCCCCAGCAGCCCCCCGTAGAGCGAGACGAACAGCATCCCGGTGGCCAGCGCGAACGCCTGGACGGTACCGATCACCGCCGACTCTTCACCGGCGCCGCGCCGCCCGCCGGCCGGCAGGACGGCGATCACCACGGCCGCCGCCAGGCAGAAGGCGTAGTAGCCGAACGCGAGGCTGACCCCCAGCCAGACCGCGGCGGCCGCGCCGGGGAAGCCGACCAGCGCCAGCGTGTGCCCGGCGAAGCTCTGCCGGCGCAGCACCATGAACCAGCCGACCAGCGCCGACATGACCGCGATGATGGTACCGGCGCGGAAGGCGTTGACCATGTAGTCGTACGACCACATGTCCTGGATGTCGGCGAGCAGGTTCCAGGAGAAGGTACCGGTCATGGGTTGCGGTCGGGCTCGTGGCGGTCGGTGTGCCGGGCCGGCGCCTCCGGCTGGCCGACCACGACCAGCCGGCCGTCGGAGGTGGTGAGCACCTCGATCGGGGTGGCGTACAGCCTGCTCAGCGTCTCGGCCTTGATCACCTCGGCCGGGGTACCCGAGACCGCGCCACCCCGACCGAGGTAGATCACCCGGTCGAGGTAGGCCAGGATCGGGTTGACGTCGTGCGCGACGATCATCACGGCCACCCCCTCGCTCCGGCAGATCCCGCTGATCAGCGCCGCGACCGAGGCCTGGTTGGGCAGGTCGAGGCTGTCCAGCGGCTCGTCGAGCAGGAGCAGGCGGGGCCGGCGGGCCAGTGCCTGGGCGATCAGCAGGCGCTGCTGTTCCCCACCGGAGAGCTGCCCGATCGGGCGGTGCGCGTACCCGGTGGCACCGACCAGATCCACCAGCTCGGCCACCCGCGCGGCGGCGGCCCGGGACCGGCGGCCCGGCAACGGCAGGCCCCACCGGTCGCCGTCGAGCCCGAGGCGTACCAGGTCCAGGCCCCGGATCCGCAGCGAGGCGTCGAAGCTGCGCCGCTGTGGCAGGTAGCCGATCTCCCGGTTGGCCTGGCCGGGCGGGCGGCCGAGCAGCCGGACCGTACCGTGGGCCGGCGGTACCAGCCCGAGGATGGTCTTGAGCAGAGTGGACTTACCGACGCCGTTGGGCCCGAGGATGGCCACGAACTCGCCGGGGCCGACCGTGGCGGTGACCCCGGACCAGACGGTACGCCCGCCGAGCGCGACCGCCGCGTCCCGTACCTCGACCAAGGGGGTACCCGTGGACACCCGCTCCGGGTCGGATACCGCCGCCATCGCGGTCACTTCGTGCTCGCCCGGGCGAGGGCGTGGAACCGGTGCATCGGACCTCCGGGAGGCGAACTTCTTCTCCTTCCCAACGTTAACGAAAACCGGTTCCATTATCAAAGGCAGGGGCAAGCATGGTCAGGGCGTCAGCGTGATCACCGTGGCGCTGCCCGCGGGCAGCTTGATCGAGAGGGTCCTGCCGTTGACGGTCAGCGCGGTCCGGGTCACGCCCGGGAAGGTGCCGTCCGCCGCGACCACCTTGCCACCCAGGGTCACCCCGGTGGTGGCGTCCAGCGCCGGCCCGCTCAGCCGGAAGTAGTCGCCGTGGGTGTAGCTGGCGCCCAGGCCGATCTTCACCGGGTACGGGGTGCTGGTGGCCGGGTCGCTGACGTTGACCAGAACCAGCCGGAGCCGGGTACCGTTGCGCACCGCGTACGCCCGGACCACCGAGGTCGCGTCGTTGGACACCGGCTGTATGAACCCGGTCCCGACCTGCTGGACCAGCAGCGGCGCGTAGTACACCGGCCGGGCCCGCATCCGGCCGGCCGCCTCGTCCTGCGCGGTCAGGGCGCACAGCGGAGCGTAGAACGGCGAGTCGCACTGGCCCAGGTCGCCGTGCAGGAGCAGGGCCTGGTCACCGGCCTCGGCCACGGACATCAGCTCGTCGACGCCCCACAGCGCGGCGGCGAAGGTGTCGCTGACCCCCGCCAGGCCGGCGCAGGAGACCGAGTTGGTTTCGGTGATCATCCCGGGTACGTGTAGCCGGGCGGCCAGCCCGGCGACCAGGTCGGCGCGCAGCCGCTCCCGGTTGTGCCAGTCGACCGAGAGCAGGTTCGGGATGTTGATCTTCCCGTTGCTGGCCGAGCGGGAGCACGACGGGTAGAAGTGCGAGGCGAGCACCGCGAGGTCGGGGTGCGCCTGCTGGGCGTCGGCGAACTGGTTGAGGTACACGTCCCCGGCGCCGACCCGGCCGACCGACGGGCCGAGCAGCGGTACCCCCGGAACGGCCGCCGCGATCGCGGCGCGCAGCCGCTCCCAGTCCGCGTAGTACTGTGCCGGGCTGTAGTCCAGCCAGTAGTTGGGCTCGTTGCCCATCTCCAGGGCGAGCAGCCGGTCGCCGAGGATCTGCTTGGCGAACTTCGCCTCGTCGACTGCCCGCGCGTCCTCGTCGCGCTTGAGGTTGAGCCCGAGGATCACCTTCCAGCCGGTCTTCACCGCGAGCGCGTTCAGCTTCTGCAGGTGGGCTGGGGTCAGGGTGAACTCCGCCCAGGTCGGCATCGGCTCGCCGGTCGAGGTCCACCAGAGGTTCTCGTCGGTCGAGCCGCCCCAGCGCATCACCCCGGGGCCGAGCGTCTTCAGGTACTGGAAGACGTTGCCCTGGTTGATGTCCCGGCGCAGCTGCTCGATTCCGAAGGAGAAGCCGGTGTAGGGGTCGGCCAGGAACGAGCCGTTCTGGTTGCCGACGGTGATCGTGCCGGTCGCCGGTACCGGGGTGGGCGGGGTGCCGTACACCTTGAACTCGAAGAGCGAGACGTTGGTGTTGGTGCCGCAGGACAGCGTGTTCCACAGCCGGACGTACCGGCCGACGGCGTTGAGGTAGATGTTCTCGGTGCCACCGGTGCCGCCCTTGCCCGCCGCCGTGGTGAACTCGTCGCTGTAGTCGACGTCGTCGTCGGAGACCTGGATCCGGTAGGTCTGCGAGCAGAGCGCGCCGTTCCAGACCAGGGTCACCTTGCTCAGCTGGTACGGGGTACCGAGGTCGACCCGGATCCACTGCGGGTCGAGCGGGGTCGTCGGCGCGCTGGTCCACGCGGTGTCCAGCTTGCCGTCCACCGCGTTGGCGGCCACCGCGACCGGGTCCTCGTTGGCCGCGGTCACCGGCTTGCCCTTGGACAGCCAGGTGCGGGTCGGGGCCGGCGTGCCGTAGACCTTGAACTCCTTGAGGGAGTAGGCGGTGGTACCGCACCGGGCGGTCCCGAACATCCGGACGTACCGGCCGTTGGCCTGCAACGGCAGGTCGTCGGTACCGCCGTCGGAGTTGGTGGTGAGGAAGACGTTGGTGTACGTGCTGTTGTCGTCGGAGACCTGGATCTGGTAAGCCTTGCCGCACGCCGCGTCCCAGAGCAGGGTGACCCGGCTGACGTGGTACACCACCCCGAGGTCGATCCGCAGCCACTGCGGGTCCACCCCGGACGCGCTGGTCCAGCTGGTCGTGGTGTTGCCGTCCACCGCGTTGGCGGCGACCGCGGTGGCACCCGCGTCCGAGGACGCCTTGGCCGGCTTGCCCTGCGACACCAACGGGTCCGGTGCGGTGGTCGGCGTCGGCGACGGGCTCGGCGACCGGCTCGGCGAGGGCGAAGCCTGCGGGGCGCCGTAAACCTTGAACTCCGCTAGCGAGTAGCCGGCGTCGCGGCACCGGACGGTACCGAACATCCGCACGTACCGGCCGGTGGCCTTGACCACGATGTCGTCGGTCCCGCCGTCCCCGGTCGTGGTGCTGAAGACCTTGGTGAAGCTGGTCCCGTCGTCCGACACCTGGATCTGGTACGCCTTGGCACAGGACGTGTGCCACATCAGGGACACCTTGCTGATGTTCAGCCTCTTCCCGAGGTCGACCCGGATCCACTGCGGGTCCACGTGGGACACGCTGTTCCACCGGGTGGCCGGGTCGCCGTCCACCGCGTTCTTCGCCGGGTAGGTGGCGCTGCTTTCGCTGGAGGCGAGCACCGGCCGGCCCTGGGAGACCAGCGGGTCGGCGGCGGAAGCGACGGTGGCGATGGTCAGCTGCATGCCGACGAGCCCGGCGGTCGCGGCCACCCCGACCGCGACCGCCGGCCGGACCTTGGTGAGTCGACTGAACCTGAGTCGCACGGAGCCCTCCCGGCTGCACGAGGGCTCTCGGCGTCGCCGGCCGGAGACCCGACCGGCGACAGGACGTCCCGTGCGGGCGCGTCCCTGCGCCGGCCGACCGCAGCCCTCGTTTCAGTGCGTGTCAGCGTGCGAACGATAGGTAGATCACAGTGACGAAGTCAACGGACCTTTCCGTGCCGTACAACCGGTCTGAACGGCGTTGTCAGATGCCCGGATCGGGACCGATAACCGGGTGATAAGCCGCGTACCGCCCCGGCAAGTGCGGCCGGTCGGCCCGGGTAACTGCTGGCCAAGGGCCCCTGGCGGGGCCGGGCGGATTGACCATGCTGAACTTATGGGACATCCGGTCTGGGAGGAGAACGCCGTGGCGGCGGTACAGATAGGTGTCGTGAAGGAGGACGCGCCCGGGGAACGCCGGGTGGCCGTGGTACCGGCAGTGGTGCCCCGGCTCCGGCAACTCGGTGCGGAGGTACTCGTCGAGAGCGACGCCGGTGCCGGCGCGTTCCTGCCCGACAGTGCATACCTGGAGGCCGGCGCGACCATCGTCGACTCGGCCACCCTGCGCGCCACGGCGGATCTCGTGCTGTGCGTACAGCGGCCACGGCTGGACGGGCTGCGCCCCGGCCAGGTCCTGGTCGGGCTGCTCAACCCGCTCGGCGACGCCGACCTGGTGGCCGGGTGCGCCCGACTCGGCGTCACCGCGATCAGCCTCGACCTCCTGCCCCGCACGTTGAGCCGGGCCCAGTCGATGGACGCGCTGACCTCCCAGGCCAACATCGCCGGGTACAAGGCGGCGCTGGTGGCGGCCAACACCTACGGGTCGTACTTCCCGATGCTGATGACCGCCGCGGGTACCGCCAAGCCGGCCCAGGTACTGGTGCTCGGGGTGGGGGTGGCCGGGCTGGCCGCGATCGGTACCGCCAAGCGGCTCGGTGCGGTGGTCACCGGGTACGACATCCGGCCGGAGACCCGTGACGAGGTGCGCTCGGTCGGGGCCCGGTTCCTGGAGCTGGCCGGGATCACCGAGGGCAAGGGCGCGGGCGGGTACGCCCGGGCGCTGACCGAGGAGGAGCGGGTCGCCCAGCAGGAGGCGCTGCAGGAGGCGATCGGGGACTTCGACGTGGTGATCACCACCGCGCAGGTACCCGGGCGTACCCCGCCGCTGCTGGTCACCGAGGAAGCCCTCAAGGGGATGCGCCCGGGGTCGGTCGTCGTCGACCTGGCCGCCGGTCCGTTGGGCGGCAACGTGGAGGGCTCGGTGCCCGACCGTACCGTCGTGGTGGCCGACCGGGTGACCGTGATCGGCGCCGGCAACCTGCCCTCGGCGATGGCTCCCGGCGCATCCACCGCCTACTCCCGCAACGTCGCCGCGCTCGCCGCGCACGTCCTGCAGGACGGCGCCCCGGTGATCGACCTCGCCGATGAGATCCTGGCGGCGGTCGTGGTCACCCACCACGGACAGACAAGGGAGGCGTCGTCGTGAGCGTGGACCTCCTGTTCGACCTCACCATCTTCGTGCTCGCGCTGCTGGTCGGCTTCGAGGTGATCAGCAAGGTGCCGGCCACCCTGCACACCCCGCTGATGTCCGGCGCCAACTCGATCCACGGCATCGTCATCGTCGGCGCGATGCTGATCGCGTCGACCGCGGACGGCTGGGTCGGCTACCTGCTGGCCTTCGTGGCGATGGCCTTCGCCACGATGAACGTGGTCGGCGGTTACGTGGTCACCGACCGGATGCTGCAGATGTTCCGGGCCCGTCCGAAGGAGCCGGTGGCGGAGCGAAGCGGAGCGGGCGCATGAGCGCGTTCGACGGCACGGTGCATCTGGTCTACCTGCTCGCCGCGGCCGGGTTCGTGATCGGGCTGCATCTGATGAACTCGCCGGCCACCGCCCGCCGGGGCAACCTGCTCTCCGCAACCGCGATGGCCGTGGCGGTGCTCACCACCCTGGTCGTGCTGATCCGGGCCGGCTCGATCAGCGTGGCCGGCTGGCTGGTGCTGGTCAGCGGCGCGGCGGTAGGCGGGGTGGCCGGGCTCTTCGCCGCCCGCAAGGTGGCGATGACCGCGATGCCCCAGCTGGTCAGCATCTTCAACGCCGTGGGTGGCGGCGCGGCCGCGCTGCTGGCCGTGGACGACCTGCTGCGCGCCGGGTCCGGGGCGCCGGCCGCGGCGGCGATCAGCGGCACGCTGGACATCCTGATCGGCGCGGTCACCTTCAGCGGCTCGCTGATCGCGGCCGGCAAACTGCAAGGGGTGGTATCCGGAGCACCGGTCACCTTCCCGGGTTCCCGGCTGCTGAATGCCTTGCTGGCCCTCGGTTTCCTGGGCAGCGGCGGCTGGCTCATCGCCGACCCGGGTAGCCGGGTCGCCCTGGCCGTACTCGCCGGGACGGCGCTCGCGTTCGGCGTCACCATGGTGCTGCCGATCGGCGGCGCGGACATGCCGGTGGTCATCTCGCTGCTCAACGCGTTCACCGGTACCGCGGTCGCGATGGCCGGGTTCGTGCTCGGCAACGCGGTGCTCATCATCGCCGGTGCGCTGGTCGGCGCCTCCGGCGGCATCCTCACCAAGCTGATGGCCGACGCGATGAACCGGTCCATCCCGAACATCATCATCGGCGGCTTCGGCACCGGGGACGCGGCGGCCGCCGTCGGCGGACCGGGCGGGGCGAACGTGCGGGAGGTCAGCGCGGACGACGTGGCGATCCAGCTGGCGTACGCGAGCAAGGTGATCGTGGTACCCGGGTACGGGCTGGCCGCCGCCCAGGCGCAACACGAGATCGCCGAGCTGGCCGAGCTGCTGGAGGAGCGCGGGGTCGAGGTGAGCTACGCGATCCACCCGGTCGCCGGACGGATGCCCGGGCACATGAACGTGCTGCTCGCCGAGGCCAACGTGCCCTACCCGCAGCTGCGCGAGATGGACGAGGTCAACCCGGAGTTCGGCCGGACCGACGTGGCACTGGTGATCGGCGCCAACGACGTGACCAACCCGGCCGCGCGCCGGCCCGGTACCGCCATCTCCGGCATGCCGATCCTGGACGTGGACCAGGCCCGCAGCATCATCGTGATCAAGCGATCGATGGGCCACGGGTACGCCGGTATCGACAACGAGCTGTACACCAACCCGCGGACCGGGATGCTCTTCGCCGACGCGAAGAAGGGACTGGCCACACTGACCGCGGCGATCAAGACTCTGGTGGGCTGACCCGCTACCATCCGCCGCCGGTCCGGTCCATCCTGATATGAGGACGGATGCTGCCACGTGAGGAGGAGGAGATGAGGGCACAGACCGGAGACCGGCTGATCATGGAGGGTACGAAGGTCGGCGACCACCGGAGGATAGGTGTGGTGGTCGAGGTGCACGGCTCGGAGGGGCAGCCGCCGTACCTGGTCCGCTGGGAGGACAACGACCACGAGACGCTCTGCTTCCCCGGTCCGGACGCGCACATACAGTCCCAGGAGCAGACCGCATAGCCCGACGCGTTGAGGCCCGGCGTCCGCTCACTCGAACAGCGAGTGGTGCACGCCGGGCTCTTCGCGGTGCCGGCGCGCCCGCCGGCGCTGGATCACCACCAGATCCACCACGGCCGTCAGCGCGACCATCGCGGCCAGCGCGGCCGCCAGCGGGTACCCGAGCGACCACAGCACCCCGGCCAGCACCGCGCAGCTGACCAGACCGAAGCTGGCCAATACCAGTCTCAGGTTGAGCGCGCTGCGCGGTTGGTCGCCGGTGCCCATCTCCGGCTGCTACCCGACCCGTGAGCGGGCAAAACCATCCCGCCCGTGAGCGGGCAGAACCGCCGGTCAACCGCTGGACGCGCGGCGCTGCCGAGCCTGACCACGGGTCAGCGGCGGCCGGCGGCCGCGCCGGGTTCGATCAGCCCCAGCCGGTATGCCGTGGTCAGCGCCGCCGAGCGGTTGTGCGCGCCGAGCTTGCGGAACAGCCGGGCCTGGGTGTTCTCCACCGTCTTGGCGGCGATGCCGAGGGTACGGGCGGTCTGCCGGACGGTGTGCCCCCGCGCGATCGAGTCCAGGATGTCGCGCTCGCGCGGGGTCAGCTCGGGTACCCCGCCGGGCCACTCGTCGAGCCGGCCGACCAGCAGTTGGGCCAGCTCGTCGGCGTGGGTGGCGGGGAACGCCACGTATCCCCGGGACACCAGCCACAGTACGGCCGGCAGCTCGGTCGCCATGTCGGCCGGCTGGACCAGCGCCCGTACCCCGCGCAGCAGGGCGTCCACCAGATCGGCCAGCTCGGGCGGAGCGGACCAGGCCAGAATCACCGGGCCGCGGACCACCCCGGGCAGGTGCCAGGCGGCCGGCTCCGGGTCGATCAGCACCACCGGCCGGGGTCCCCGGTGCCAGCGCAGCCAGTGCTCCCGCCCGTCGATCTCGGGGGTACGCAGGTAGACCATGGCCAGGCCGTGCCGGACCAGCGTCGCGGTCACGTCGTCCAGGCACGGTCCGGGTGGCCCGCACACGGTCACCAGCGGGGGCCGGCCGGATTCGATGCTCGGCTGGCGCAGCGGCGGCGCGGTGCCGGTTTCGAGCAGGCCCAGCGAGGTCGCCCGGGAAACGGCATGTATCTGGTTGCCCACACCCAGCTTCACGTAGATACGGCGCTTGTGGTTCTCCACGGTGTGTGCCCCGATGTCCAGCAGCGTGGCGATCTCGGGGACGCTGTGCCCGGTGCCGAGCAGCGCGACGATCTCCAGTTCCCGGTCGGTGAGCGCCGGCCCGTTCGGGGCGACCCGGTGCGCGGTACCCGTCCCGGGCCGCAGCGCGCGCAGCAGTCCGGTCAGGCCGCGGCTGCCCGGTACCAGCTCGGTGATCTCGGCCTGCGCCGCCGCGACCAGGGCCTGCGGCGCGACCTCGGTGTACATGACCACCAGCTGGACCGCCGGGAACGCACCGCGCAGCCGGCTCAGCTCGCTGACCGTCTCCACCGCCAGCCGCTCCGCGTCGACCAGTACGGTGTCCGGCTGGCGCAGTGCGCAGAGCGTGTGCAGCGCGTCGATGTCGGCGGTCTGGCCGACCACGTCGAACTCCGGCCGTGCGGCCAGGTAGGCGCAGAGCGTGTCGCGGACCAGGCGTCGCCGCGATTGGACCGCCAGCCGGGTCGACACACCCGTCATCACCGAAATCCGATCCCCAGGCACCCCGTCGTGGTCATGAGAATATCTCGACAAGGGGTCGAGATTGATATATAAGCATGCCTCAACCGGCGGTCGGCTTCTGCGGCCGGCCGCCGGTCGGGTTCCGGTTCGGCGCCTACGCTCGGGCGCACCGGGCGTTATTCAGCGTGAAGTTGGGTGGATCGGCGTTCGTGACGTTGTCCCACCGGCCGATGAAGCCGACATCGGTTACCGTGCCTCCCGCCGGGATGACCGAGTTCCAGCTCGGGTTGCCGGCGGACACCCGTACCCCGCTCTGGCTCACCGTGCCGTTCCACAACTGCTTGATGGTCTGCCCGTTGGGGAAGGACCAGCGGACGGTCCAGCCGTCGATCGCCGCCGGGCCGAGATTGCTGATGGCCAGGCTGACCTGGTACTCACCGGTCCAGTCGCTGTCGAAGTGGTAGATCACCCGGCAGGCCGGGGCCGGCAGGTCTTCGTCCTTGACCAGGAACACGTTGTCGTTCAGATCGGCCAGCGGGATATCAGTGTTGGCCGCGATGATCTGCGCGAGTGAGTGGCGGTAGTCGATGCCGTAGGTGTCCTTGATGAGCCGCAGGCCGGGGTCGTTGCCGTAGAAGAACCGGTCCCCGTCGCGCAGCGCCTGGAACTGGCGCTGCCAGATGGCCAGCTGGAGCTCGCCCAGCTCGGTACCGGTGACGTGCCGCTCGGCGACCATGCCGACGAAGGCGTCCACGTTGTCCACCGAGCCGTACACCGCCTTGAGGCGGGCGGCCAGCGGCGTCCGGCGTACCCCCTTGGTGGCGCTGCTGTTCGCGGTGTCCGGCAGCGGCACCGCCTTGCCGTCGATGTCGCTCAGCTGCACGAAGTCCAGGCTGTCCGGGTCATCCACCTCGTGCCCCGGGGTGAGCTTGGGGTCGGCCGGGAAGCTCTCGCTGGCCTCCCCGGTGATCGCCTTGAACGAGGTCCTCGGCGCCAGCCCGTACGCCTGGCGCAGGGCGTTGTAGCTCGGCATCCCGTGGTCACGACCGCGGGCGACGTCGATCGCGCCGAGGTCCACCACGCCGGTGAAGCAGTCCGGCAGGCTCGGGTCGTCGAAGCAGCCCGGGTTGCCCGGCACCGGGATCTGGAACAGCACGCTGCGCAGCGCGTCGTCGATCTCCTCGTCGTTGTTGTACTGCGACTCGTCGCCGATGCCGTGCAGCAGCGGGCCGAGCTGGATCGCCGGTACCAGGTCGGGGTTGAAGAAGGCGACATTGAGCGGTACGACCAGGGTCAGGTCGCTACCGGCCGACTCCACCCCGATGCCCTGCGCCCGGAACGCATCCAGCTGTGCGCTGGTGTACCGGGACGCGGCTGCCTCGATCTCGAACTCGCCGTGGATCTGGCTGTGTGCCCGGTACCCCACGGCGGCGAACTCGTTGGAGAGGTTGGCGTTGACCCCGGACTGGTATCCGGTATAGAAGGGCAGCGATACCCCCATCGCCGGCAGGAACTCGTGGTAGGTCACGTACTGCTGCTCGGCGATGACGATCCGCCGGGCGATCTGGAACTTGTCCTCGTTGGACAACGTGCTCGGCAGCATGCTGACGATCCGGTTGTGCTCCCGGGCGAACAGCGTGTGGGTGGCGGTCAGCGCCATGTTCTCGTTGGCCCGGACGTCGCCGGCGACCGCCGCCTTGTTCGGGTTGGCCAGCAGCCGGCCGCCGACCGCCATGGTCGGCGCGCTGGCCGGGTCGCCCCGGCTGTCCCGCCTCGGCAGGTAGTTGCCGGGCAGCAGGAGTTTCGCGCCGTTGTTGGACATCGAGCCGTCGACCGGCCCCTCGCGCAGCCATTCCAGCCGGCTCGACGTGCCGCCGTACACCGCCCAGGCGTCCAGGTACGAGCTGACCGTGTTGATCTGCTGCCGGGGGTTGCTGACCCCGGTACCCGAGGCGGCCTGGTCCCGGGTGAACGGGATGACGCCGAGGGTGTCGGTGAAGCGTTCCAGCGGGTCGCTGGCGTTGAACGGGATGTCCGCCTTCTCGGTGCCGCTCGCGGCCAGCCCGAAGGTGTGGTCCAGGAACTGGCCCCAGGTCCAACCCCACTGGGTGACCCGGTGCTCGGAGAAGATGTTCTGACCGCGGTCGTTGAAGACCCGGTTGCTGACGTAGCGGGCGTTGGGCCCGGTGACCGGCCTGCTCAGCCCGTCCGCGTAGTTGGCCGCGGCGACCCGGGCGTAGTTGGTACCGGCCTTACCCCAGCTGGGATGGGCCTGGTTGTTACCGGAGCCGTCGAGGCTCTGCACCTCGAACCCGAGTGACGCATGGGCGTTGGGGCCGGCCAGGACGGTCACCGTCGCGGCGAGCAGCGCGGCCGCGGCGAGCACGGCGAGTTCTCTGGTAGGCAGACGATCTCTGGTACGGCGATGACGGCGCATTGATCCTCCCCGCGCCGGGCAGGGAACCCGGTGGGTCAAGGCAGAGGCATCGACCTATGTCGAATAAGGTCCTGCCTGTTGTGGACGGTTGCGGCGCCTTGGTGCCCATGCTGTGCTTCGCCCTGTGCTGGGTCAATAGACCTACTTCAACGTGTTTCCCCTAGGGGCAGAGGTTCGTCACCGGCCGGTTACCGACCGGTCACATGCGGGGTGCGGCGACCGGATCAGGAGGCTGCCGGATCCCGCCGGGCCCGCTCCCGGCCGTCCGCGAAGAACGCCGCCACCCCGTCGACACCGGCCAGCTCGCGCAGCGACCGGGCGGCGCCGAAGGGGACGTTCCAGAAGCCGCCGGTACGGGCCTGCCACGGCCCGACGTACGCGTAGGGCTCGGGTAAGGTGCGGTCGCCGAGGGAGACGCCGTAGTTGACCTCATCGACGGTGATACCTATATCGAAGTGCTCCGGCCAGAGCACCGGTGCCACACCGGGGTCCAGCCGGCGCAGGGCCAGATCCGCGGTGGCGAAGCAGTCGAGCAGATAGCCGGTCGCGTCCGGCTTGACGGTCACCGGCTCGTCCGGATCCACCCCGGAGCCGTCACGGTACAGGTCGGCCGGCGCGCCCGCGGTCACTCCCGCGGCACCGGCAAGCTCGGCGAAAGTCGTCGGTACCAGAGCGATCCGCCGCTCCCCGGCGACCAGGTGTACGCCGTCCACGGCGAGATCCGGAGCCGCGACGGTACCGAACCCACCCGGCCGTACCCGCAGCCGGATCGTCCCGCTCGTCCGGTACTGCGGCCCCGCCAGCACCAGCTCGGCGACCCCGTGCAGGGCCCGCCGGGTGCGCGCGAGTTCGCTGATGTCGAAGCTCATCACGTCTCCCCCTCCCGGACATCATCACATTGGCCTACCGTCAGGTCGTGGCCGCTCTGTCCGTGCTTGCCGAGCCGGCGACGTCCGCGCCACACCACTCGCCCGTCCTCGTCCTGGGCACCGGCCTGCTCGCGCTGGCCCTCGGGCTGGTCACCTGGCCGATCATGAAGCACACCATCACGCTCGCGCACGAGGGTGGGCACGCCCTCTTCGCCTCGCTGTCCGGCGGCACCGTCGACTCCGTCAAGGTGAACCGGGGCATCAGCAGTGCGACGAAGGTCGCCGGCGTCGGTCCGCTGGGCCGGTTTCTCACCGCCCTGGCCGGGTATCTCGGCCCCTCGCTGTTCGGGCTGGCCGGCGCGCTCCTGCTGACCGGTGGGCGTACCGTCGCGGTGTTGTGGCTCAGCCTGCTCTTCCTGGCCCTGATGATGCTCGTGGTCGCCAACCTGTTCGGTGCGGTGGTCCTGGTGGGCACCGGGGGTCTGCTCTTCCTCGCCGCCCGGTACGCCACCGGTGAGGCGCAGACCGTGGCGGCCTACACCTGGGTGTGGTTCCTGCTGATCGGCGGCTTCCTGCATGTGCTGGACTTCCGCCGGGAGCGGGCCAAGGGCCCGGACACCGGCTCCGACGCGGTGGCGCTGCGCGGCATGACCTTCCTGCCCGCCCCGCTGTGGGTCGGGTTCTTCTGGCTGGCCACCCTGGCCGCGCTGCTCTACGGGGCGGCCATCCTGCTCGGCCGGGTCAGGCTCGGCGGCTGAGGGGTTCGGCGGCCGAGCCTGGCTCGATACGATCTATCCGTGGCCGAGCAGCGCGATCAGGAAAACGATGAGTTCTGGGGCGCGCCCTCGCTGGGGTTGTCGCCGCTGTCCCGGATCCGGCTGGACGAGCTGCTCGCCGAGCTGCACAACCGGGTCGGCGACGTGATGGCCAGCCGGGAACGGCTCTCCGCGCTGCTGGACGCGGTTGTCGGGGTCGGCTCCGACCTGGACCTGCGCAGCACCCTGTACCGGATCGTGGTGGCCGCCTGCCGGCTGGCCGGGGCCCGGTACGGCGCCCTGGGCGTGATCGGGCCGGACCGCAAGCTCACCGAGTTCATCACCGACGGGATCAGCGTCGAGGAACACCGGAAGATCGGCGACCTGCCCACCGGGCGGGGCATCCTCGGGCTGCTGATCGATGAGCCGAGACCGGTCCGGCTGCGCGAAATCGCCGAGCACCCCCGCTCGTTCGGCTTCCCGCCCAACCATCCGGTGATGCGCAGCTTCCTGGGCGTACCGGTCCGGATCCGCGACCAGGTGTTCGGCAACCTCTACCTGACTGAGAAGCGCGGTGCCGCGGAGTTCACCGAGGAGGACGAGGAGACCATGGTGGCCCTGGCGGTGGCCGCCGGAGTCGCGATCGACAACGCCCGCCTGTACGCCGCCGCGGAATACCGCCAGCGCTGGTTGGAGGCCACCGCCGAGATCACCAACGTGCTGCTCGGCGAGGTCGACCGGACCGCCGCGCTGGACCTGGTGGCCCGCCGGGCCCGGGAGGTGGCCGGCGCCGAGTCGGTCATGGTGCTGCTCTACCAGCCCGACGCCGGCCAGGTGTCGGTGGAGGTCTGCCAGCCGGACCGGCCGGAGCTGCGCGGCAGCCAGCTTTCGGTACGCGACACCCTGCTCGGTACCGCAATCGCCGAGCGGGAGCCGGTGATCGTGGCGGACCTCGGGCGGGCGGCCGACTGGCCGGTACCGGTGTCCACCGGCCAGGCACTGGTGGTCCCGCTGGCCGCCTCGGGTACCACCCTCGGCCTGCTCACCCTGGCCCACGCGCCGGGCGGCGACCGGTTCGACGACGAGACCGACGTCAGCCTGCTGTCCACCTTCGCCGGGCAGGCCGCGCTGGCCCTGGAGCGGGCCCGGGCGCAGGAGGAACGGGCGCTGCTCGCGGTGCTGGAGGACCGCGAACGGATCGCCCGCGACCTGCACGACGTGGTGATCCAGCGGCTGTTCGCGACCGGCCTGCAGCTCCAGTCGGCCGCCCGGCTGGCGGCCCGGCCCGAGGTGACCACCCGGATCAGCGGCGCGGTCGACGATCTGGACATCACCATCCGGGACATCCGGTCAGCGATCTTCGAGCTGCATACCCCCCTCAACGCCACGCTCCGCGCGGAGATCCGGGCGACCGTGGACGCCGCCGCCGCGTCCCTGGGTTTCCGACCCGAACTGCGGCTGGACGGGCCGATCGACAGCGCGGTGCCGGAGGAGCTGCACCCGGACCTGCTGGCCGTGCTGCGCGAGGCGCTGTCCAACGCGGTCCGGCACGCCCGGGCCGGCGCGGTCGAGGTGGCCATCGAGGCGGCCGGCGGCCGGCTCAGCCTCGTGGTGGCCGACAACGGGGTGGGCCTGCCCGGCCCGCCGGACGAACGCAGCGGCCTGGCCAACATGCGCCAGCGCGCGGAGCGGCACGGCGGCACGCTGGTGGTCGGCCCCGGACCGGCCGGGGGTACCCGGGTGGACTGGTCGGTACCGGTCAGCTGACCGGCCGGACAACTCGGGACCGGCGGTCGGCGCGCGGCTCGACGCGCTGGTCCCGGATCGGCGGGACTTCCGGCACTGGCGGTTGGATCTCTGCCTGGCGATCCTCTGCGCATGACGACCGCCCCTGCCTACACCGACCACGGTCATGACGCACTGACCGCCGACGGCGCCATCGTCCGGATCCGGCCGGTCACCGCCGACGACCGTACCGCGCTCGCCGAGCTGTACGAGCGGGCCAGTGACGAGAACCTGTACCGGCGCTTCATGTCCGGCGGGCGTACCGGGATCGGGCACGAGGTCGACCGGCTGACCCGGCCGCCCGGGCCGGATCACTGGACGGTCCTGGCCTGGGAGCGGGACCGCGCGGTCGGGGTCGCCTCCTACGAGCGCCTGCCCGACCCGTACGCGGCCGAGTTCGCGGTGCTGGTCGACGACGGCGCACACGGCCGGGGCATCGGCACGCTGCTGCTGGAGGACCTGGCCGCGACCGCGCGCCGGCGCGGGATCCGGGACCTGGTCGGCGACGTGCTGGCGGCCAACGCACCGATGATCACGGTGGCGCGGGACCTGGGGCCGGCACCGGACATCCACCGGGAGATGGATCTGCTGGAGATCCATCTGTCCACAATGGACGGTGACAACGCCGCGCTGGAGGCGCGTAACCGGCAGGCCGAACGGTACTCGCTGACTCCGCTGCTCGCGCCGCGCTCGATCGCGGTCATCGGCGCCGGGCGCAGCCCGCACGGGATCGGCCACGCGGTGCTCGAAGGGCTGACCACCGGCGGCTTCGCCGGACCGGTGTACGCGGTCAACCCAAACGCCGGGGAGATCGCCGGCCGGACCGCGTACCCGTCGGTGCCCGCCGTCCCGGGCCCGGTGGACCTCGCGATCGTCGCGGTACCCGCCCCCGCCGTACAGGATGTGATCGTCCAATGTGGACAGTCCGGAGTCCGGGCGGCGGTGGTCCTGTCCGCCGGCTTCGGCGAGGACGGCGAGGCCGGCAAGGCCGCGCAGGCCGAACTGGTCCGGACCGCCCGCCGGTACGGGGTACGCCTGGTCGGGCCGAACTGCCTCGGCGTGCTCAACACCGATCCGGCGATCCGGATGCAGGCCACCTTCGCGGCCACCACCCCGCCGGCCGGTGGACTGGCCGTGGCGTCCCAGTCCGGCGCGGTCGGCATCACCATCCTCGACCACGCCAGCCGTACCGGGATCGGCCTGTCCGCCTTCGTGTCGCTGGGCAACAAGGCCGACGTGTCCGGCAACGACCTGCTGTCCTACTGGTACGACGACCCGGCCACCCGCGCGGTCGCGCTGTACCTCGAGTCGGTCGGCAACCCGCGCCGGTTCGCCCGCATCGCCCGCGCGATCGGGCGGCGCAAGCCGGTACTGGTGGTCAAGAGCGGGCGCACCGCCACCGGTACCCGGGCGGGTGCCTCGCACACCGCCGCCGCGGCCGCGCCCGACGCCACCGTGGACGCGCTGTTCGCCCAGGCCGGCGCGATCCGCTGCGACGGACTCGGCGACCTGCTCGACGCGGCCCGGCTGCTGGTCGACCAGCCGCTGCCGACCGGTACCCGGCTCGGCATCGTGGGCAACGCGGGCGGGGTGAACGTGCTCGCGGCCGACGCGGCGGAGGCCGCCGGGCTGTCCGTACCCCGGCTGCCGGCCCGGGTCCGGGCGGCCATCGCCGAGGTCGCACCCGGCGCCGCCACCGCGGCCAACCCGGTCGACCTCGGTGCCGCCGCCTCGCCCGAAGCCGTCGACATCGCCATCCGGTCCACTGTGGACAGTCGCGAGGTCGACGCCCTCCTCGTGGTCTTCGCGGCTACCCTCGCCAACGACGTCCCCGGCATCGTCGACGCGATCGCGACCGCCGCGGCCGGCTCCCCGCTACCGGTCGCGGTGGTGCTGCTCGGCGTGCCCACGCCACCGCACGTGCTCGGCGGCGCCCCGGTCTACGCACTGCCCGAGCAGGCGGTCACCGCGCTCGGCCACGCCGCCCGGTACGCCGCGTGGCGCGGTAGCCCGCTGGGCACCATACCGGCCCTGCCCGGGATCGACGCGCCGGCCGCGCGGGCACTGGTCGGGCGCGCGGTGGACACCGGCTGGCAGCCGTACGTGGTCGCCGCCGAGCTGCTCGGCGCGTTCGGCATACCGGTGCTCCCCGGGCGGGTCGCGCACAGCGCGTCCGAGGCGGTGGCGGCGGCCGACGCGCTGGGCTTCCCGGTGGTGCTCAAGGCCGCCGACCCCAACCTGGTGCACAAGAGCGAAGTTGGCGGGGTACACCTCAACCTGGCCGATGCCGAGGCGGTCACCGAGGCGTACCACGCCATCGGGAGCGCAACCGGCTCGCCGGCCGTACTCGTCCAGCCACACGTACGCGGCCAGGCCGAGCTGGTCGCCGGGATAGTGCACGACCCGCTGTTCGGCTCGCTGGTCATGCTCGGCCTGGGCGGCGTGCACACCGACCTGTTCGCCGATCGCGCCCTGCGCCTGTTGCCGGTCACCGACACCGACGCGGCGGCGATGTGGCGCTCGCTACGCGCCGCCCCGCTGCTCACCGGGTACCGGGGTGCGCCGGCCGTGGACACCGGTGCGATCGAGGACCTGCTGCTGCGCCTGGGCCGGCTCGCCGAGGAGCTGCCCGAGGTCGCCGAGCTGGATCTCAACCCGGTGCTGGCCGGGCCGGACGGGGTGGTCGCGCTCGACGTCAAGCTGCGGCTCGCGCCGGTCGACCAGGAGCCGGATCCGGGGGTGCGGGCACTGCGCGAGCCGGCCTGAGCTCGGCCCGTGGTCGGCGGCGCCTGGACTGAGGAGCGCCAGCGACGAGGGAAGGCGTCGCCCTACAGGCCACGGGCCCGCGCTCGCGGAGGCGGGCGCCAAGAACTCAGCTGCGCGGGCGGGGGCGTACCCACCAGAAGCAGAACGCGGCCAGCAGCAGCGCGAGGACCAGGAAGATGGTCATCTCGTACCACTGGAACGCCCAGTAGCGGCTGGCCGGTTGGTAGGTCAGGACCTGCCGGAGGTGGAGGCTGCCGAGCCACTGCTCGCATGCCTTGGGCGGGGCGTCGTGGCCGCACACCGCCGGGTCGGCCGGCCCGTGGAACACCTGCCCGGCGGTGGTGATGGTCTGGTTGGACAGCACCCAGGCGCCGGGCTGGTTCGCCTCCCCGGTCACCTCCATCCGGCCGTTGTCCGTGATGAGGAGCTGGGACATGCTGGACGTGTCCAGCGCCGTTATGGTGCGGACGGGCGGGATCAGGTGCGGGCGTACCCAGGTCGGCATGGCGATCTGGACGAGGGCGAAGACGGCCAGGGTGACGGCCATCGCCGGTACCGTGCGCCGGATGAGCACCCCGGCGGCGACGCCCAGGGCGAAGGCGAAGGCGGCGTAGCCGATCGGGGCGATGTCGCGGGCGGCGAAGACCGACGGCGTGATGCGGTTCATCACGGCCTTGTCGATCGGGGCTGCCCACCAGGTCACCATCAGGCTGAACAGCCCAGCGGTGGCCATGCTGGCCAGGCCGACCAGGCCGAGCTTGACTGCCAGCCAGCGGGTCCGGGTGACGCTCTGGTTCCACACCAACCGGTGGGTACCGGCCTCCAGCTCCCGGGCGACCAGCGGCGCGCCCCAGAAGACCCCGACGAGGCCGGGTGCCGCGAACACGATCCCGATACCGAGGAAGTACAGGGCACCACTCAGGCCGCTGCCTCTGGCCTCGCTGATGAAGGCATTGATGACCGCGTCGCAGTTGCCGTGGGTGTGGCAGGTCGCGATCCCGCTGCTGGCGTAGAGATGGACCAGCCTCGGGCCGGTGAGCGCCAGGGCAGCGGCGAGGACGGCCAGGGCGGCAAGTGCCGCCCGTGCCGGGATACGGAACTGGCGCCAGGTCAGCCAGATCATCGCTGTACCTCCAGGACGGGGTTGTGGCCGGGCGTGGCGTCGGCCTGGGACAGGTAGGTGAGGACCAGGTCCTCGAGGCTGAGCTGCTCGACCGCCCAGCCGGGCTCGTCGACCGGGGCGGCGCCGCGCACGATCAGGGTGCTCTGCCGGTCGGTGTGGCTGGCCTCGAGCACCCGCATCCCCTCGGGTGTCGGGTGCAGCTCCTCCCGGGGCCCGATGATCCGGTAGTGGGTGCCGAGCAGCTCCTCCACCTCGCCGGCGATCTGGATGCGGGAGGCGGTCAGCACGATCAGGTAGTCGCAGACCCGCTCCAGGTCGGCGACCAGGTGCGAGGAGAGCACGACGGTGGTGCCGTACTCGGCGACGAACTCCATCAGGCCGCGGAGGAAATCGCGCCGGGCCAGCGGGTCGAGGCTGGCCAGCGGCTCGTCGAGGATCAGCAGGTCGGGCCGTTTCGCGATCGCCAGAGTGAGGGCGAGCTGGGCGCGCTGCCCGCCGGACAGCCGTCCCGCCCGCTGCGCGGGGTCCAGGCCCAGCCGCCGGATCCGGTCTTCGGCCAGCCGCGCGTCCCAGCCGGGGTTGAGCCGGGCCCCCAGCCGCAGGTGATCCGCGACGGACAGCCCGGGGTAGGTGGGCGTGTCCTGGGCGACGAACCCGACCCTGGCCAGCTGCGCCGGGCCGGCCGCCGGTCGGGCGCCGAGCACCTCGATCGTGCCGGAGCTCGGCGCGAGCAGCCCGACGGCCAGCGCCAGCAGCGTGGTCTTGCCGGCTCCGTTCGGCCCGACCAGCGCGGCCACCCGGCCAGCCGGGATGTCCAGCGTGCAGTCGGACAGCGCCTGGTGACGGCCGTACCGTTTGGACAGGCCGCTGGCTCTCAGTACGGCGTTCATGCGTTCTCCTCCAAAGGCGTACGGAAGGTGCTGACGAACAGGGCCTCGATGCTCTCCTCGTCCAACCCGGCGGCGCGGGCCTTGGCCAGCCAGTGCTGCAGGTCCCGGCGCAGCGGTCCGTGCGCGGCCAGGGAGCCGTCGCCCAGGGTCCGCGTGACGAACGTGCCGACCCCGGGCCGGGCCGCCACGAGGCCCTCGTATTCGAGCTCGCGGTAGGCCTTGAGCACGGTGTTCGGGTTGATCGCCACCTTCGCGACAACGTCCTTGACCGTGGGCAGCTGGTCCCCCGCTCGCAGCAGGCCGAGCCGCATCGCCCGGCGCACCTGCTGGACCAGCTGCATGTACGGCGCGACCCCGGACCGGGCGTCCAGGTGGAACTCGATCACGTGTACCTCATTTAACTAGAGTCCTAGCACAATAGGGTACTGTCAAGTACCGGGCCGTACCGAGATGGTTTGCTAGACGTTCAGGAGGTCGCCGACTTCCTGGGCGATGGCCGCCTCCTCGTCGGTCGGGACGACGCAGACCGCGACCCGGGCAGCGTCGGGCGAGACGATCCGCTCGGCCGGGCCGGCCGCGTTGCGGGCCGGGTCGACGTGGATGCCCCACGACTCCAGGCCGGCGAGGGAACCGGCGCGTACCACCGCGCTGTGCTGGCCGACCCCGGCGGTGAAGACGATCGCGTCGAGCCGGCCGAGCACCGCGTGGTACGCGCCGACGTACAGGCGGATCCGGTGGCAGTACACGTCCAACGCGAGCCGCGCGGCTTCGTCGCCCGCCGCGGCGCGCTGCTGGATGCCCCGTACGTCGTTGTCTCCGCACAGGCCGAGCAGGCCGGACCGGTGCTGGTACACGTCCTCGATGTGGGCGAGGTCCATTCCGGTCCGGGCGAGGTGGAACACCACGGCGGGGTCGACATCGCCGGGGCGGGTACCCATCACCAGGCCGGCCAACGGGGTCAGCCCCATCGAGGTCTCCACGCTGCGGCCACCGGCCACCGCCGTCGCGCTCGCGCCGTTGCCCAGGTGCAGCACGATCAGGTTGAGGTCGGCCAGCGCCCGGCCGAGCAGCCGGGCGGCACCGGCGGCGACCCAGCGCACCGAGATGCCGTGGAACCCGTACCGGCGGATGGCGTACCGGTCGGCCAGCTCGCGGTCGAGCGCGTAGGTCGCGGCGGACCCGGGCAGCGTGGCGTGGAACGCGGTGTCGAAGACCGCGACCTGTGGTATCCCCGGCAGCATCCGCCGAGCCGCTTCGATGCCGCTGACGCCGGCCGGGTTGTGCAGCGGGGCCAGCTCGGACACCGCCCGGATGGCGGCCAGCACCTCGTCGTCCACGAGCACCGGCTCCCGGAACCGGGTGCCACCGTGTACCACCCGGTGCCCGGCCGCGCTGATCTGCTTGTCCCGCAACGGTTCCAGTACCCGCTCAACCGCCGCCGCGTGGTCCGGAAGGTCCCCGCCGGGCTCGCCGATCCGCTCCACCGTCCCGCCGTCCTGGACCGCCGGGCCGTGGAACAACCGGTACTTCAGCGTCGAGGACCCGGCGTTGAGTACGAGGATGTCCGCCACGCCGCCACCCTAACCGGCGCCGGGCCGAAGGTCCCGGCGCGGGAAGAGCTTGCGGCCCTACCCGGTCGGGGCCGACCGGACGAGCCTGAAGGCGGCACAAAGGAGGGATTCTCATGCAGAGCTACCGCATCGTGGTCGGGTTCGACGGATCCGAAGGTGGGATCCGGGCCCTGGACTGGGCCGTGGCGCAGGCGGCACGGCACGGCGGCACCGTACATGCGGTGACCGCGTGGCACTGGACCCAGCCGGACGCCGGGGTGGACATCCGCGCCGAGCAGGAGACGATCGCCAGGCAGTCGCTGGACGAGGCGGTCACCGCCGCCCTCGCGCCGTACCCCCGGGTGGCCGTCTCCACCGAGACCGTACCCGGGTCGGCCGCCGGGGCGCTGACCCGCGCCAGCGCCGACGCCGACCTGCTCGTACTGGGCAGCCACGGGCACAGCCGGCTGTTCCATGCGGTACTCGGGTCGGTTGCCGAGGCGTGCATCCGCCAGGCGACGTGCCCGGTCGTGGTGGTACCGGTCCCGCACGTCGGGTGGGACGAGGAGACTGGGACAGTCGGGACGAAGACCACCGCGCCGATCAGCACCGCTGTCTACTGAGGCGGATCGGGGGTACGCACAGGATCGTGAGCCACCCGACCAACCGACTCCTTGTCATCGACCCATCCGAAGGAGCCTGATGCACACCGTCGCGGACGCACCGCTGAGCAACGAGGAACTGACCCGGATCGACGCCTACTGGCGGGCCGCGAACTACCTGTCCGTCGGGCAGATCTACCTGATGGGCAACCCGTTGCTCCGCGAGCCCCTGCTGCCCGAGCAGGTGAAGCCACGTCTGCTCGGGCACTGGGGTACCACCCCCGGGTTGAACCTGATCTACGCACACCTGAACCGGGTGATCGCGGCCCGCGGACAGCAGATGATCTACATCACCGGGCCCGGCCACGGCGGCCCCGGCCTGGTCGCCAACGTCTGGCTGGAGGGCACCTACTCCGAGGTGTACCCGCACGTGTCCCAGGACCTGGCCGGCATGGCGCGGCTGTTCACCCAGTTCTCCTTCCCCGGCGGGATCCCGTCGCACGTGGCTCCGGAGACGCCCGGCTCGATCCACGAGGGTGGCGAGCTGGGCTACTCGCTGTCGCACGCGTACGGCGCGGTGCTGGACAACCCGGATCTGGTGGCGGTCTGCGTGATCGGCGACGGCGAGGCCGAGACCGGGCCGCTGGCCACCTCCTGGCACTCCAACAAGTTCCTCGACCCGGCCGGGGACGGGGCGGTGCTGCCGATCCTGCACCTGAACGGGTACAAGATCGCCAACCCGACCGTGCTGGCCCGGATCGGCGACGAGGAGCTGGACGCGCTGATGCGCGGGTACGGGTATGAGCCGTACCTGGTGGCGGGGGACGACCCGGCGACGGTGCACCAGGCCCTGGCGGCCACCCTCGACACCGTCTTCGACCGGATCGCCGAGATCCAGCGGGCCGCCCGGGTGGACGGCGTGACCGGGCGGCCGCGCTGGCCGATGATCGTGCTGCGCACCCCGAAGGGCTGGACCGGCCCGAAGGAGGTCGACGGGGTACCGGTCGAGGGCACCTGGCGGGCGCACCAGGTACCGCTGTCGGCGGCCCGCGGCGACGCCGCCCACCTGCAGGCGCTGCGCGACTGGATGCTGTCGTACCGGCCCGAGGAGCTGTTCGACGGGTCCGGCGCACCGCGACCGTCCATTGTGGACTGGCTGCCCACCGGCGAGCTGCGGATGGGGGCCAACCCGAACGCCAACGGCGGCGCCCGGCCGCGTGCCCTGGAACTGCCCGACTTCCGGGCCTACGGGGTGAAGGCCGGCGACACCGCCGAGGCCACCCGGGTACTCGGCGGCTGGCTGCGCGACGTGCTGACGGCCAACGCGGCGTACCGCAACTTCCGCCTGGTCGGGCCGGACGAGACCGAGTCCAACCGGCTCGGCGCCACGCTGGAGGTGACCGACAAGGTCTGGCGCGCCGAAATCGAGCCGGTCGACCAGCACCTGGGCCCGCACGGACGGGTCATGGAGATCCTCTCCGAGCACACCTGCCAGGGCTGGCTGGAGGGCTACCTGCTGACCGGCCGGCACGGGCTGTTCTCCTGCTACGAGGCGTTCGTGCACATCGTCGACTCGATGGTCAACCAGCACGCCAAATGGCTCAAGGTGACCCGGACGCTGCCCTGGCGCAAACCCATCCCGTCACTGAACTACCTGCTCACCTCGCACGTGTGGCGCCAGGACCACAACGGCTTCTCGCACCAGGACCCCGGGTTCATCGACCACGTGGTCAACAAGAAGGCCGACGTGATCCGGGTCTACCTGCCGCCGGACGCCAACACCCTGCTCTCGGTGGCCGACCACTGCCTGCGCAGCCGGGACTACATCAACGTGATCGTGGCCGGCAAGCAGCCGGCGCCGGTCTGGCTGGACATGCCGGCGGCCGCCATGCACTGCGCGCGCGGGCTGGGCATCTGGGACTGGGCCGGCAACGACGGCGGGGAGCCCGACGTGGTCCTCGCCGCCGCCGGAGACGTGCCGACCATGGAGGTGCTCGCCGCCGCCGACCTGCTCCGCACCCACCTTCCCGAGCTACGGGTACGGGTGGTCAACGTGGTCGACCTGATGCGCCTGCAACCGGCCTCGGAGCACCCGCACGGCCTGACCGACCCGGACTTCGACGCCATCTTCACCACCGACCGGCCGGTCGTCTTCGCCTACCACGGGTACCCGACGCTGATCCACCGGCTGACCTACCGGCGTACCAACCACGGCAACATCCACGTGCGCGGGTACAAGGAGGAGGGCACCACCACGACTCCGTTCGACATGCTGGTGCGCAACGACATGGACCGGTACCACCTGGCAATGGACGTCATCGACCGGGTACCCGGGTTGGCCCGCCGGGCCGCGGTGATCCGCCAGTGGATGGTCGACAAGCGGGCCGAGCACCACGACTACGTCCGGCGTACCGGCGAGGACCTGCCGGAGGTGCGGGACTGGACGTGGACCGGCGGACGGTGACCTGACGGCGCGGTCAGCCCGGCTGCCGGCCACCGCCGAGCAGCCGGGTGGCCAGCACCGCCGCCTGGGTACGCCGTTCCAGGCCGAGCTTGGCCAGCACGCTGGACACATAGTTCTTCACGGTCTTGTCCGCCAGGAACATCCGCTGGGCGATCTCGTGGTTGGTCAGCCCCTCCGCGATGTACTCCAGGATCCGCCGTTCCTGGTCGGTGAGTGCCTTGAGCTCCTTGGGCTCCTCGATCCCGGTGCGGATGCGCTCCAGTACCCGGGCGGTGACCGCCGGGTCGAGCAGCGACTGCCCGGCCGCCACCCGGCGTACCGCGTCCACCAGGTCGGTGCCGCGGATCTGCTTGAGGACGTAGCCCGCGGCGCCCGCCATGATCGCGGCGAACAGCGCCTCGTCGTCCTCGTACGAGGTGAGGATCAGCGCCTTGATGCTCGGGTCCACGGCCCGGATGTCCCGGCAGGCGTCGATGCCGCTGCCATCGGGCAGCCGGGCGTCCAGGATCGCCACGTCCGGGCGCAGCGCGGGCGCGCGGTGGGCCGCCTCGACCGCCGAGGCGGACTCGCCGACCACCTCGATGTCACCCTCGGCCTGGAGCAGATCGGCCAGGCCCCGGCGGACCACCTCGTGATCATCGAGCAGGAAGACGCGGATCATTGCACCTTTGTACCCTGTCCGACCCCTTCCTCGCACGGCCGAACGGCCCGACCGGCTGGATACTGGGGCCAGCAGGCACCTTCCGGGTCGGGACCTGTGGCCCTGCCGGCCACGCCCGCTGCCCGCAATGGTTGATGGATCCAGCTTGCCCAGAGGAGGAAACGGCTGTGGCAACCACCACCGACGCGCTGGTCGAGGCCGCCGAGCTTGCCCGGTTCGCGCCGTCGATCCACAACAGCCAGCCGTGGCGCTGGCGGGTCGGCGACGGTGTGCTCGACCTGTACCTGGCCACCGAGCGGCGCCTCCCGGTCACCGACCCGGACGCCCGGCTGGCGGTACTGAGCTGCGGGACGGCGCTGCACCACGCGCGTACCGCGCTGGCCGCCGAGGGACTGGCGGCCGAGGTGGTCCGCCTGCCTGACCCGGACCGGCCGGAGCACCTCGCCCGGATCACCGCGCCTGGACGGATACCGGTGTCCCCGGAGGCGATGCGGCTGGTGCAGACCATCGAGATCCGGCACACCGACCGGCGCCCGGTGACCAGCGAGCCGGTCAAGCCGGACCAGCTGGCCGCGATCGAAGCGGCGGTCCGGGCCGAGGGTGTGTGGCTGCACGTGCTGCGCCGGGACGGGGTCATCGAGCTGGCCGCCGCGGCGGCCTACGCCCAGCAGACCGAGGCGGCCGACGAGGCGTGGCAGGCGGAGCTGGCGTACTGGACCGGGGGTACCCGGCCGGGTGGGGCGGGGGTACCCGACACCGCGATCCCGTCGACTCCCACCCAGACCACCGTGCCCAGCCGGGACTTCGGCCACCCGGGTACCCTGCCGGTCAGCCCCGAGCACGACCGGGGCGCCACCTTCGCCATCCTGTACGGCACCCAGGACTCCCCGCTCGACTGGCTGCGCGCCGGTGAGGCGGTGTCGGCCGCCTGGCTGGCCGCCACCGAGCTGGGCGTCGCGCTGCTCCCGTTGTCCGCCACCGTCGAGGTGCCGTACACCGCACAGACGCTGCGCCGGTTGCTGGCCGGCCTCGGCCAGCCATACCTGGTGCTGCGGCTGGGCTTCCCCGACCCGGAGCACCCGGGACCCGCACACACCCCCCGCCTCGCGGCGGAGCAGACCATCGAGCGCTCGCCATGACCACGACACAGACTCTCGAGTCGGGGTTGTTCCTGGCGGCCGTCGAAGCGGCCGTCCGGGCACCCTCGATGCACAACACCCAGCCGTGGCGCTTCCGGCAGGCGGACGGCGCTTTGGAGGTGCGGATCGACCGCAGCCGGCAGCTGCAGGTCTCCGACCCGCGCGGCTGGGCGGTCCGGCTGGCCTGCGGGGCGGCCACCTTCAACGCCCGGCTCGCCTTCGCCATGGCCGATCGGCCGGCGCAGGTCCAGCTGCGCCCGGACCCGGCCCAGCCGGACCTGGTGGCCCGGCTCGCGCCCGGCCCACCCCGACCGCCGACCCCGAGGGACGAGGCCCTGTTCGCGGCCATCCCCCGCCGGCACAGCAACCGGGAGCGGTTCAGCCCCGAGCCGGTACCGGCCGAGGTCCGCCGGGAGCTGGTGGCCGCCGCCGTGGCCGAGAACGCCTGGCTCGACCTGCTGATCGGGCGCGGCCCGCTGGCCGTGGTCGCCGAGGTGGTCCGGGCCGCCGACACCACGCTGGTACGCGACCAGGGCTACCGGGACGAGCTGACCGCGTGGAGCCGGCGCGGGGACGCGGACGACGGGGTACCGCTGGCCGCCGGGGGGCCCAGTCCGGAACCGCAGGACCTGCTCGCCATGCGTAACTTCGGCGGGGGTACCCGGGCGCCCGGGCGGGACTTCGAGTCCGACCCGCTGGTCGCGGTGCTCGGCACCGCCGGGGACACCGTGCTCGACCAGATCGTGGCCGGGCAGGCGCTGCAACGGGTGCTGCTGACCGCCACCGACCACCACCTCGCGGTGTCGATGCTCTCCCAGCCGATCGAGGTACCGGCCGCCCGCGAGCGGCTGCGCCACGGCCTGGGCCGGATCGGCAGCCCGCAGATGGTGCTGCGGATCGGTTACGGGCAGCCGGGCTTCCCGACCCGTCGCCGCCCGGTCGCCGACGTCATCGACAACTAGCCGGTACGAGGGGCGACGGCCGCATCGCGTCCCCCGTCTCCCTCGGGTGTATCTGACTAAGGGTTGTCTCGCAACTCCGTACGGTCCTTGGGCTTGACGCTGGATTTCGGTCGCGTCTGCCAAACCTTGGTGGGCTGGTTGACAGGCTGCGTAAGGGTGGGCGAGAGTGCTTGGGTGCTCCGTTACCGGGGCGCGAGGAACGCCGGGTCGAAAGCGCCGGCGTGCGGGGCCGGTCGGGAAATGACCATAGTTCGCCCCGGATAAACGTTCACGACTGCCAACAGACTCGAAGACGCCGCACCGGCCGTGAGGGCCGGCGGACAACTGTTGGCGGAACCCCTGAGGAGTAAGCGATGTCACGTGCCGCAATGCGCCGGGCCCTGTACGTGTTGGCCGCGGTGACCGCGGTCGTGCTCCCGCCGGGCCTGACTTTTGCCAGCGACCACCGGGCAGCGGCGGTGACGGTCACCTCTCCCAGCGCCGGGCAACAGGTGACGGGCGTGGTGGACCTGAGCGCCTCGGTGCACGGGGGCGCCGATTACGTGGCCTGGTACGTCGACGACGTCCGGGTCGCCCCAGCCCGACGCCGACCGGCACCTCCACGCCGACGCCGACGCCGACGCCGACCGCCACCCCCACGCCGACGCCAACCACCTCGACACCCACCCCGACGACCGACCATCCGTGTCTGGGAGCGCCGGCACCGGCGTCCTACGACTCGGTGCTGTGGATCTGGTTCGAGAACAAGGCGCCGGTGGTCGGTTCCTCGGCTGCGCCGAGCTTCACCTCGCTCGCCGCACAGTGCGGTCTCGCCACCGACTACCACGCCATCACGCATCCCTCGCTGCCCAACTACCTGGCAGCGACCGGGGGGTCGACGTTCGGCGTCACCGACGACAACCCGCCGTCCTCGCATCCCATAAGCGCCGCCTCGATCTTCAGCCAGGTCCGATCCGCCGGCCGAGCGTGGCGCTCCTACGACGAGTCGATGCCGTCCCCGTGCGCGTTGAGCAATTCGGGAACCTACGCGGTGCGGCACAACCCCGCGACGTACTTCACCGGGATTCGCACCGACTGCTCGGCCTGGGACTTGCCGATGGGTTCCACGACCTCGGGAGCGTTCGAGAGCGACCTGGCCAACGACCGGCTTCCAGCGTTCGCCTTCCTCACCCCGAACCTCTGCAACGACATGCACGACTGCCCGGTCAGCACCGGTGACGCGTGGCTCAAGGCATGGCTCTCGAAGATCCTTTCCAGCCCGGCATACAGCCGCGGCCGGACCGCCCTCGTCGTGACCTTTGATGAGGACGACCTGACCGCGGGCAACCTGGTCTCCACCATCGTGGTCGCACCCAGCGTGCCTGCCGGGACGAGAAGTGGACAGGCCTTCGACCACTACAGCCTGCTGCGGACCACCGAGGAGATGCTCGGCCTAGGGCAGATCGGCAACGCCGGCACGGCCTCGTCCATGCGCTCAGCGTTCCACCTCTGACCGGGCCGTCCTCGGCGCAAGGAGGGAAGGCGGGCAGCCGGGCTTCCCCGACCCATCGCCGCCCGGTCGCCGAGGTCATCGACAACTGATCCGCGCCGAGAGGGGGCGACCCGTTGCCGGGTCGCCCCCTCCGCGCGGTGGTGCCGTACCGCGGCCTACGGGGTGTATCTGGCTGATAAGACCTCTGGCTGTCAGCCGCTCCGACAAGCTGCGCGGCTAGGCACCGTATTTCGCCACGATGCCGGTGAGCGTGGAAATGACCGGCCGGAGCGGGGTGGCGATCGCCCCGTCCTGCGCCACGATCTGGCTGCCCTGGTATGTCACCTGGTAGGTGAACATGTCGTTGCCCTTGGTGGTCGCCTCCACCTTGGGCAGCCCGGCGAAGCCGGAGTCGGCCAGCACCTGGCGCAGGTTGGCCAGCTCCGCCCCGGTGAGCTGGCCGGACCGGTTCACCGGTGGCTTGAGCCGGACCAGCGTGAAGCTGCCGTCCGGCCGGACGATCAAACGGTCGGAGAGCCCGGCGAGGCCGCCGGACCGCCCGAACTCGACCAGGACTCCGTCAGTGACCCGGGTCGGGGTCGCGCCACCGGGACTGGCCGGCGCCGCAGTGCCGGGCGTGGCCGACGCGGTGTCGGCCGGAGCTGACGGCGACCCGGGCGTACCGCTCGACGGGGTACCGGACGGGGCGCTGGTACAGCCGGTGAGGAGCAGCGCCGTCAGCAGCAGCAGTCGCGTGATGGAACGCGGCATCGTGTCACCCCCGTCGATCCCAGATCCGCACCCTGGGCATTCTCACCCGGGGGCCACCCTTTCCGGCACCCTCGGATCCAGGCAGCAGTCCGCACACAGACCCCCGCCGTCCAGCCGGTAGTACAGGCAGCAGCTGTTCCGGACGAACCGCAACCGCCCCGAGTCCAGGGTCAGCCGGCCACTGCCCCGGAGCGGCCCATGGTCGAGCAGCCGCTGCCCCTCGGCGTGGCAACGCTGAACCGGTACCACCCCGGTCTCGGCCAGCGCCCGCAGCGCCCCGACCATGCTCGAGGCGATGTTGCCCCAGAGCAGGCCGGCGGCTACCGGCACGACACCGCGTACGGCCTCGACCAGCCCACCCAGGTGCCCGTCCACGACCTGCTCGCACCAGCGCTGCCACAACGCTTCGGGGTTGCCCCGCCAGCCGGTCGCCCGCACCAGCTCCAGCCGGAACCCGTGCCCGGGGCGGAACGAGTACCCGACCCGTGCCGGGCGCAGGTCCACCAGTATCCCGTCCCGCAGGACGGTCGCGATCGCCGGCCCGACCAGCCGGGCGCCGTACCCGAGCACGACCATCGAGGCGGCCACCCGTGGCTCCGGGTCGCCGAGCCAGCGACCGACCTCGTCGAGCAGCCGGGTCACCGCCCCGCGATCCGCCCGGCACAGCTCGTCGGCGCGCCGGCCTCCGGTACCACTGGCGAAGCCCAGCAGTGGATTGTCGCGGCCGGCACGGGCCAGCGCGGCGAGCACCTCTGCGGGTTCGACCGGGTCGATCACGCCGGCACGGACGTCAGCGCCTCGGCCTGGCGGCGGGCGGCGCGCTCGGTCAGCGCCCCGAACAGCAGCCCGAGCGTGGTCCACAACACCAGTTGCGTGCCGACCGAAGCCACCCGGAACCGCCACACCACAACGGCCGGGAAGTCGTCGGGTATCTCGTTGACTCCCGGCAGGATCGCCGCGGCGACCGCGGCGACGGCGAGGAACGCGGCGACCGCGACCAGGGTGGCGTTCCACCCGCCCAGCCGCTGGGTCAGCGAGCGGCCCAGCAGTGCCGCGCCGGTCGCGGCGGCCACCGAGATGAGGACCATCAGGAAGTACAGCGCGGTACGCCGGCCGATCGTGTCATGGTGGCCGATCCCCGGTGGGCTGGCCGGGTATTTCAGGAACGGCACCAGGAACATCGCGACCAGTCCGATCCCGGCCACCAGCAATGCGGTGACCCGGGCCCGGAACTGGCCGAGCCGGCCGTGGACGAACGCGAACGCGAGGGCGAAGACGCCGCCCAGCGCGGCACCGTAGACCAGCACGGCGACGGTGAGCCCGAGGGTGGACTGGATGGTCCGGCTGACCGGTTCGGCGTCGTCCATCCCCGGCGGGGTGTGCGCGTACTCGAAGGCGATGGCCTGGTTGATCTGCGATTCGCCGAACAGCGTGCCGAACGCGTTGGCGAGCAGCCCGGCGACCACCCCGACGAGCATGCCGCGCACCAGCAGGCTGCGCGCGCTCATCGTCGACCGTCAGTGGCAGGGGAAGCCGAGCAGGTGCCGGCCGTCGTGGGTGAACTCGTGCACCCAGTTGCCGCCGACCAGCGAGGTGGCCCCCTGCTCCGCGCCGACGAAGTAGATCAAGATCACGGCCAGCAGCAGGCCGAACACGGCCCAGGGCAGGAGCTCACGCAGGGGTACCGCGACCGGAGCGGCCTGCGGGGTGGGTAGTGCCGTGGCCTGGGCCATGGCGAACCTCCTTCGGGATCACGCGTCCCGCTCGGTGGTGCTCGACGACGGTGTGAGGTCTGGCTCCCGGCCACCCCACAAGGGTGGCTCGGTCACAGTGGCGCGACCGCGCCGGCTTCCAACCGGCTTCCCACACTGTCCTGACAGTGCTGAAGACGTTAGGTCCGGCGTACCGCCCTGTCAATCACGACACGGTGCGGCAATCCTCATCGATATCCGGGAATATCGACGCCTGTCTTCCTAATCGGCGCCGGCTGAGCCATGCTGACATCCATTCCAACCAATACTTGCCCTGGGGAGGGAGCAAGGCATGAAACGGATAGTCACGGTGGGTGCGGTCGTGGTCGCGACGGGCGTGGCGGCCGCGCTCACCGCCGCCGCCGGCACGTCGGGCGCGGCCGGCGGGGCGCCCGGCACCGACACCTTCGCGCTGGCCCACGCCCGGTCGGCACTGGCCGCACACGTACGTGATGTGGCGGCCAGCGGCGCGGACCGGTTCACCGCGCGCGGGGTGGCCGTCGACGCGAACGGCGACAGCCACGTGCGCTACGAACGCACCTACCACGGACTGGCCGTACTCGGCGGCGACGTGGTCGTCCACCTCGACCACTCGGGCGGCTTCCGGGCGGCCAGCGCCACGCTCGCCGCGCCGCTCGCGCTGTCGGTCACCCCACGGCTGGACGCCGGCCGGGCCACCCAGATCGCCGCCGGCACGTTCGCCGGTACCGGTGCACCGGCGGCACCCACGCTGGCCATCGACGTGGCGCGTACCCCGCGCCTGGTGTGGCGTACCACGGTGCCCGGAGTGGCCGACCCGGACGGCGTACGGGACACCATGAACGTGCTCGTCGACGCGGTCACCGGGCAGATCGAGGACGCCTGGTCCAACGAGCAGACCGGTAGCGGTACCGGATTCGACGTGGGCAAGGTCACCCTGGACACCACCAAAGTGGGCAGCCGCTTCCAGCTCAAGGACCCCAAGCGCGGCGGCAACTTCACCACCGACATGCACAACGCGGCCGGCTCCGGTACCGGCAGCCTGTTCACCGACGGCGACGACGTCTGGGGCAACGGGCAGCTGTCCAACCGGCAGACGGTCGCCGTGGACGCCCAGTACGGCGTGGCCAAGACCTGGGACTACTACAAGACCGTGCATCACCGCAACGGCATCGCCAACAACGGCAAGGGCAGCTTCAGCCGGGTGCACTACGGGACCAGGTACAACAACGCGTTCTGGTCGGACTCGTGCTTCTGCATGACCTACGGCGACGGTGACGGGGTCACCTTCGGCCCGTTCGCCGGACTCGACGTCGCCGGACACGAGATGACGCACGGAGTCACCGCCCGCACCGCCGGGCTGCGCTACTCCGGCGAGTCCGGTGGGCTGAACGAGGCCACCAGCGACATCTTCGGCACGATGGTCGAGTTCTTCGCCAACAACCCGGCGGACCGGCCCGACTACCTGATCGGCGAGAAGATCCGCAGGAACGGCGTACCGCTGCGGTTCATGGACGACCCGAAGAAGGACGGCCGCTCGGCCAGTTGCTGGACGCCGACCGTCGGCAACCTCGACGTACACCTTTCCTCGGGGGTGGCCAACCACTTCTTCTTCCTGCTCGCCGTCGGCAGCGGGGCGCACACCGTCAACGGCGTCGCCTACAACAGCCCGACCTGCGGCGGTGCCCCGGGTGTGAAGGGCATCGGCAACTCCGCGTCGGAGCGGATCTGGTACCGCGCGCTGACCGTCTACATGACCACGACGACCAACTACAAGGGCGCCCGGGCCGCGACCCTGAAGGCCGCCGCGGACCTGTTCGGCGGCACGACCAGCACGCAGTACAAGGCGGTCGCCGCCGCGTGGACGGCGGTCAACGTCAAGTGAGCGACAAAGGGGCGGGCGCCGTCGCCGGCGCCCGCCCCGCCCGCGTCTGCGCGGAGGGTCAGCGGTAGCGGCCGGAGCGGAGCTCGTCGAGATACGGCTGGTAGGCCGTGACATCGCCGGCCCGCAGGCCGTTCACGATCTCGTATGCGTGGCACGCGATGTCCGCCTGCTGCTCGGTGTTGAAGGCGGACAGGCCTCGACCCGAGGCAGTGGCCTGGCGCAACGCCTCCTCGCCACCGTAGTCGTAGATCCCACGGACAGCGTGGTAGATCGTCGTCGCCATCGAGACACCTCGCTGGTACTGCCAGCTGTGGCCGAGCTCGTGCATGAGCCAACTCGTGTCCGGGCCGCCACCGGCCAGCGTCCCACTCGGGAAGTTGAGCGTCCACGGCGTCGTCCGCGCGTATCCGCCGACCGCCATGGCCGGCGCGTCATCCAGGACGATGCGGTCGTAGTCGATGCTGCCGCCGTAGACGCTCATGGCGGCGGCCCGCTCGGCCCCGGTCAGGCCCCGAGTGGTCAAGGTTTTCAGGTTCTGCTGGCTCTGGCCGAGGGTGGTGTCCCACAGCAGGCCGGGCACGATCGTCACTTCTTCACGGGAGTACACCGCGATCCGGTGCGGGTCGAGTAGTGCATCGGCCATCTCCGCGGCCCTCGGGTATTTCGCCGCCACGAAAGCGTTGACCAGCTCGTCCCGCGTGGCTCCGGTTCCGGAGAACTGCTGCGCGTCCTGCACCGTGCGGACACTCACCTTGCCGGCGCTGATCAGCGCACCGGTTGCGGCGGCGATACCTGGAGCGTCCGCCGTGGAGGTCTCCATCACCGGCGGGCCCTCACTGTAGGAAGGCTCCGCCGCCAGGTGCTCACGGGTGTAGGCCGCGAGGTCGCGCTGTACGACAACGTCACGTTGCACGGCGGACCCGACGGGGCCGGCGGGCATGGTGTCGGCGTGGTCGTCGGCCATGCCGGGCCGCTCGTTCCCCACCCGCCGATCAGCGGTCGCCCGACGGGCGGCGGCGGCCGCGGCCTGCTCGTCCCGATCGGCCGGGTCGCTGACCGTGAGGCCGGACAACGAGCGGGTCTCCCCGGCCGGTCCCGAACTCTGCTGCAATGTGTGTGCCAGCTCATGCGTGAACAGTTCGTACCCGCTCGGCGTGGACGGGTCGTATTCACCTTGGCCGAAGAAGACATCCTGGCCGGTGGTGAATGCTCGCGCGGCAAGGTCGTCGGCCAGCGAGGCCGCGTCGGTGTCACGGTGCAGCCGCACCTCACCGAGCCGCCGCCCGAGGCCCGCCTGGGCCTGGGCCCGCAGGTCATCAGGCAGCCGCTCGCCCCGTCCGAGCTGAGCGCGGATCCGGTCGGCCAGATCGCCGTCGGGTTCGCGGCCGGGCGACCGCCCGGCGGCCACCAGCCGTACCACCATCTGATTGCCGCCAGTGGCCTGCAGGCGCATGATCTCGTTCACCGCGGACGGCGCACCGCTCACCGCTCGACGAGGTCCACTCGGACGGGTCAGCGGAAGGCCCGACACTTCCGGTTCGCGGCTGCGCCGCACGCGCGACATACCCCACCGTACTACCGGCACAGATGCTCTTGATGGAGCGTGGGGAGGTCGTCGCGAAGATAACTGGGCAGGCGACCGAGTGGGCGGTCATTCCTGACGTTGAGCGAGATTGCCAGCCGAGAGCATGGCTTCCAGCAGTGCGGTGATCTGTGCGGTCAACGCCTCGGGCGTGGTACCGAGCGACGTGCAACGCCCCTCCAGCGGCCCGTCCAGCCACAGCGTCACGATGCCGATCGCGAGCGCCCACACCATCGCGACGAGCGGTTCCGGGTCGCCGGGCGGGGCGGTCCCCTCGCGCTGGCAGTCCTCGACCACCTCGGTCAGTACCCGCAGGGCCGCCTCTCCGGCCGCCTCCGCCTCGGGGTGGTCCTGCGGATGGCACAGCTCCGGCCGCAGCATCAGCTGCAGGTATGCGGGGTGCTCCCGGGCGAACCCGACGTAGGTCTCGACCATCGCACCCAACGCCCGTACCGCCGTGGGCGCCTGCGCCCGGGCCTGCCGTACCTGCCGCTCCAGCAGCTCGTACCCACGCAACGAGATCGCGGTGAGCAGCGCCGGACGGTCGGCGAAATGGTGGTACGGCGCGCCGGGGCTGACCCCGGCCTCGCGGGCCACCCGGCGCAGGCTCACCGCGCCGATCCCCTCGGCCTCGATGAGCGCCACACACGCGTTGATCATCTCCTCACGGAGTGACCCGTGATGGTAGCTCGCTCTGGTTTCACTGACCGGCACGTCCTGAGCGTATGCGTTGACAGCGCACCTCCCGCAGGTCTATACAGTGTTTAGATTCTAAACGCCGTATAGATCGAGCGGAAGGGGCCATCCGTGGCTGACACAAGGGTCCTGGTGACCGGGGCCACCGGCTTCATCGCCGGGCACTGCATCGAGGAGCTGTTGACCCACGGATACCCGGTGCGGGGCACGGTACGCGACCTGGCGACCGCGGACGTGGCGCACCTGCACGCGATCGCGGAGCGTACCGGCGGGTCGCTGGAGCTGGTCGAGGCCCGCCTCGATGCCGACGGTGGCTGGACCGAGGCCGTGGCCGGCTGCGCCTACGTCTGGCACGTCGCCTCGCCGAACCCGCCCGAGGTGCCCAAGCACGAGGACGAGCTGATCCGGCCGGCCGTCGACGGCACGCTCCGGGTGCTGCGGGCCGCGGCGGCCAGCGGCACGGTACGCCGGATCGTCCTCACCTCATCGATCGCGGCGATCGTCGCCGGGTACGACAAGAGCGACCGCCGGGTCCGGACCGAGGCCGACTGGTCCAATGTGGACGGTTCCACGGCCTACCCGAAGAGCAAGTTCTACGCCGAGCGGGCCGCCTGGGACTTCGTCCGCGACCACGGCCTCGAACTGGTCACCATCAACCCCGGCCTCGTGCTCGGTCCGCTGCTGCACGCCGAGCGGACCGGCTCGGTCGAGGTCATCCGCCAGCTGCTGAGCCGCGAGGTGCCCGCCGTGCCGCGCATCGGCTTCGCGCCGGTCGACGTCCGCGACATCGCCATCGCGCACCGGCTCGCCATGCAGACCCCCGAGGCCGCCGGGAACCGGTACATCTGCGCGGGCGGGCCCATGTGGATGGGGGACATCGCCGCGGTGCTCGCCGAGGAGTTCGGCCCGCGGGGGTACCGGATCCCGACGCGTCCGTTGCCGTACTGGCTGATGTGGACGATCGCCCGGTTCAACCCGACGGTCCGGTTCGCGCTGGACTTCGTCGGTCGGCTCCAGCTGGTCAGCTCGGACAAGGCCGAGCGGGAACTCGGCTGGACCACGCGCCCGGCCCGGGAGTCCATTGTGGACACCGCGGACAGCCTGCTGCGGTACGGCGTGGTCCGCCGTACCGGCGCGGACCGGCCAGCCGCTCCGCTCGGCGAGCCGGCCACCGCGGACCGATGACTAACCGACGTGGTCGTGCGGGTGGTCGTGCGGGGCCTGGGCCGCACCCACCCGGTCGGCGTACCCGGGCAGCGTGACCCGGTAGACGCAGGTGTCGCAGTTCATCCGGATGTCCCCGGTCAGCGCCTCGTAGTAGCGCTCGATGACCAGGTCGGCGAGCGGGTCGCAGTCGCCGAGCACGTCCGCGACGGCGACCTCGACCGGCGGATGCCCGGCCGCCCACCGGCGCGCGTGCTCGGCCACCCGGCGCGGAAGCACGCCGGTGAACAGGAAGTAGGGCAGCACGACCACCCGCCGGGCGCCGAGCCGCCGGCAGCGCTCCAGCGCGGTCGCGGTGTCCGGCGCGGCCAGCGAGACGAACCCGTACTCCACAGTGGACACTTCGGTGGTCTCGGCGAGCAGCCGGGCCACCTTGGCCACCTCGGCGTTGGCATCCGGGTCGGTCGAGCCCCGGCCGACCAGGAGCACGGTGCTGTCCCGGGTGGCGCCGGCCGCGGCGAGCCGCTGGCGCAGCAGCGCGAGGACCGCGGGATGCGGGCCGAGCGGCCGGCCGTACGCCACTGCCAGACCGGGATGGCGGTGCCGTTCCCGGGTCAGCGCCGCGGGGATGTCACCCTTCGCGTGCCCGGCGGCGACCAGCATCAGGGGTACGGCGGCCAGCCGCCGCGCACCGAGGTCCACCAGACCGGCGACGGCTTCGGTCAACGGTGGTGGCGACAACTCGATGAAGCCGCCCGCGACGGGTACCTCGACGCGGGTACCGACCCGGCGGACGAACCGGCGGAACTGTTCCGCGCCTTCGGGATCGGCGCTACCGTGGCCGGCGATCAGCAGGGGAATCATGCGAGCGGGTCTCCGTAGAGCAGGGCGTTGACGGAGGCGGCGGCGATCGCCGAGCCGCCCCGGGCGGTATGGTTGGACAGCTGCGGCAGCCCGGTCTCCCGCAGCGCCTGCTTCGCCTCGACGGCGCCGACGTAGCCGACCGGTACCCCGATCACCAGCGCCGGCCGGAGTTCGCCGGATCCGGCCAGGCGCACCAGTTCGGCGAGCGCGGTGGGGGCGTTGCCGACCGCCCAGACCGCGCCGTCGGGGTGGCGCGCGGCGGACAGCCGGATGGCCGCGGCCGACCGGGTCAGCCCGGCCGCCTCGGCCAGGTCGCGGGTTTCCCCTTCGGCCACCAGGCATTCCGACGGGTAGGCGGTGATCCCGGCCGCCACCATCGCCGCGTCGACCACGAGAGGTGCTCCGGCGGCGAGGGCCAGGGCGCCGGCATCGAGCGCGGTCTCGTCGGTGACCAGATCGTCCAGCCAGCTCGGATCCGCCGTGGTGTGGATGACCCGCTCGACCACATCGCGCGTCCGCGCCGGCAGTCGGGAGGTGTCGGCCACCTCGCGCAGGATGCGGTACGAGCGCGCCTCGATCGGGTGGACGGTCCTCATCCCTCGTCCTCGGCATCCTCGATGGTGATCGCGTCGGCCGGGCACACCTCGACGCACTCGGCGCAGCCGGTGCACAGGTCCGCGCGGGCATACAGCAGCCGGCCGGCCGGGCGGATCGCATGGGTGGGGCAGGTGAGCAGGCAGGCACCGCAGCCGGTACAGCCGGCGAAGGTCAGGACAGCCATCGGTACTCCCGGGGGGTGACCAGCCGGCCGGCGGCCATCGTGCTGCGGCTCGATCCAACCAGTACCACGGTCAGCATGTCCACAGTGGACGGTTCGTCGGCGAGCCCGCCGAGCGTGGTGTGCACGACCTGCTCGTCCGGGCGGCTGGCGTTGCGGACCAGCCCGACCGGCGTGTCCGGGCCCCGGTGCTCGGCGAGCACCTTCAGCGCCTCGTCGAACCGCGCGGTACGCCGGGTGCTGCGCGGGTTGTACAGGCACAGCACGAGATCCGCGGCGGCGCAGGCGCGCAGCCGTCGCACGATCACCGGCCACGCGGTGTGCAGGTCGGACAGGGACAGGTAGGCGTGGTCGTGGCCGAGCGGCGCACCGAGCAGCGCGGCGGCGGCGAGCGCCGCGGTGATCCCGGGTACCACCTCGACGTCGACGTCGGTGCCGGCGAGCTGCAACGCGGGTGAGGCCATCGCGTACACGCCCGCGTCACCGGAGCCGACCAGCGCGACGGCGTGGCCGGCGGTGGCCAGCTCGACGGCGGTACGGGCGCGCTGCTCCTCGGCACCGAGACCGCTCGCCAGCACCCGGGTACCGGGGCGGAGCAGGTGGCGGATCTGGTCGACGTACTGGTCCAGGCCGACGACCACACCGGCCCGGCGCAACGCCTCGGTGGCCCGGGGCGCGCGCAGGTCGGCGGCGCCAGGACCCAGCCCGACGAGGGTGAGCCGGCCACGCGGGATGAGCCGGGCGATCGCGACCGTGCCCATCGCGCTGGAGCGCTTGGGCAGCACCAGCTCCGCGCCGCGCCCCGCCTCGCGCGCGGCGAGCAGCGCGGCGGCCTCGGCCACGCTGGGGGTACCCACGGCGGCGCGTACCACCTCGGACGGGTTGGGCACCTCGACGGCGGCCAGTTCGCCGGCCGGGAAGGTGCGCAGCGGCCAGTCGAACCGTTCGGCGACCGCGTTGATCCCCGGCTCGCCGGCCTTCACGTCGGCGGTGGCCAGCCCGCGTACCGACTCGATGGCCAGTCCCGCCTCGGCGAGCCCGGCGCGCACCAACGCCTCCAGCTCCCCATCGGGCGCTCCCGTGCTGGCACCGACCCCGACGACGAGGCTCGGCGGCCGGTAGACGAGATCCCCGGACGCGTCCAGGCGGTCCGAGATCGCGACCAGCGGACCACTGTCCGATGTGGACAGTGGCGGCACCGGCCAGACACCGTCGCAGACGAGCCGGACCGGTGCGCCGTCCAGCACCACCCGGGTCACCGCGGCCACGGCGGCCCGGTCGGCGAGCCGGAAGCCGAGGTCGGCGCCGAAGGTGTCCAGCGGTGTAGCACCGGTGACGTCGGTGGCGGTGCTGACCACCGGCTGGGTGCCGAGCACCTCGCAAACCTTGACTGCCAACGTGTTGGCCCCGCCCGCGTGCCCGCCGAGCAGCGCGACCGCGTGCGTACCGGCCTCATCGACGCAGACCACGCCGGGATCGGTGTGCTTGCCGGAGAGCAGCGGGGCGAGCAGCCGTACCGCCGCTCCGGTGGCGAGGAAGCAGACCAGCGCGTCGGAGCCGGCCCAGGCGGTCCGGATCTGGTCGCCGACCGGTCCACTGTGGACGGTACAGTCGCCGGGCCAGGCGGTGGCCAGGCGCCGCGCCATCGCCCGGCCGGCGGCGGTCGCGGTCACCAGGCCGATCACGGCAACGCTCCGGCGACCAGGTGCACCGGGTTGGCGGCGGCCATCCGGTGCGTGCCGTCCGGGAGGGGAACCAGCCGGTTCGCCTGCAGCGACACGCCCCCGGTCCGGTAGCCGGCCTCGGCCAGCGTGGTCAGTGCCGGGCCGAGCCGCTCGATCGCGGCGAACGCGGCGACCAGGCGGGACGGGCGGTACGCCGCGCAGGCTCCGAGCACGGCCAGCCCGCCCCCGCCGACGAACACCGCGTCCGGCTCGGGCAGCTCGGCAAGTCCCCGCGGCGCAACGGTTTCCACCACCGCCACCTCGACCTCGTGGGTGGTGGCGTTGGTACGGATCGTGGCGCACGCCGCCGGGTCGCGCTCGACCGCCAGTACCGCCGCGCCGAACCGGGCACACTCCACGGCCACCGCACCGCTGCCGGCGCCTACGTCCCAGACCAGGTCACCGAGGCGCGGTCCGAGCCGGGCGAGCACCCAGGCGCGTACCTCCGCCTTGGTGATCATCGAGTCGCGGTGCGCGAACGCCGCCTCGGGCAGCGCCCACCCGGCCGGACCGGGCTGGTTTCCGGCCAGCCAACCGGGGGCCGGCGCCAGCGTGCGCGGGCCCAGCACGAGGACGACATTGGGCTCCTGCCAGAACCCGCCGGCCGCGTCGGCGGGGGTGGTCTGGATGACCCGTTCCTCAGCGGTACCAAGGCGTTCGGCCACGATCAGCCGGCGGGGCAGCCCGGCCAGCGCGGCACCCAGCTCGGCCGGGCCGGCGCCCGGACCGGTGAGCACGGCCACCTTCGGGTGGGCCCGGCAGGCGTTGACCACCGGGCGCAGCGCGCGCCCGTGCGCGGAGACCACGAGCGCGTCGTCCCACGGCAGGCCGAGCCGGGCGAAAGCGACCGCGACCGACGACGGCGCGGGCCACACCTCGGCCTCGATCCCGGCCGCGCGCAGCGCCCGGACGATGCCGAAGAAGCCGGGGTCGCCGCTGGCGAGCACCACCGCCGGCCCGTCATGGGCAGCCAGCCGCCGGACGGCGGCGGACACGTCGCCGAGTACCACCCGCTCCGCTTCGCCGTCCACAGTGGACAGATGGCGTTCCGCGCCGATCAGCAGGGTCGCCCGGCCGATCTGCTCAGTCGGGCCGGGCATGCCCACCACGGTGACCTGTCTCATCCGACCCAGCCCGGTGAGGTCGCGGCGACCACAGTATGCCCGGCGAAGTCCACCATCGCCACCTCGACCTCGAGCCGTCGCTGGGCGAACCGGGCCAGCACGTCCCGGACCCGGCCGCAGAGCGCGTCCCCGGCCGGGCGCAGCAGCCCCGCCGACTCCCACAGCTCGTACGCGTGCCGGGCGGTGTTGGCCTTGTCGACCTCGGCGGCCAGCTCCGGCGTGCCACCGACCTCGGTGGTGAGCCGGCCGAGCAGCCCGGTGTCCACCCGCGAGCGGGTGTAGTGGGTCATCAGCACACCGGCCGCGAGCTTGGTCAGCTTGCCGGCCATGCCGACGAACACCACCCGGGTGATGCCGGCCGCGACGGCGGTGCGCAGGGCGGCGCCGGTGAAGTCACCGACCTCGACAAAACAAACCTCGGGTTGGCAGGGCAGGAGCGCCATGGCGCCCTTCTCGGTACGCCCACCGGTGCACAGCACCACGGTCCGCTCCCCTTGTGCCGCCGCGACCTGGACCGCCTGGACCACACTGGCACGCCAGGAGGCGGTGGAGAACGGCCGGACGATCCCGGTGGTCCCGAGGATGGAGATGCCGCCCAGCACACCGAGCCGGCGGTTGGTGGTCTTGCGGGCCATCCGCTCGCCGTCCGGAACACTGATCACCACCCGGATGCCCCGCTCGCCCACCACCTCGGTGACCGCCTGGGTGATCATCGCGCGCGGTACCGGGTTGATCGCCGGACCGCCGACCGGCAGCCCCAGTCCCGGCTTGGTCACCACGCCCACGCCCACGCCACCGGCCAGCTCCACGCCGGGGGCGGCGCGCCAGGAGACCGTCGCGGTCAGGTGCGCGCCGTGCGTCACGTCCGGATCGTCCCCGGCGTCCTTGACCACGACAGCCCGGGCGACGGATCCGGGTCGCGCGGGGTCAGCTGCCGCCGGGCCGGAACCGTCGAGATCCGGCACCATCTCCGCCCGCTCGACCGCGAAGGTGACCCGGCGGCCCGAGGGCAGGCCGACCTCCACCCACCGCGGTGGTGGCGGACCCTGCGCCAGCAGCTGAGCGGCGGCCTTGGCCGCCGCCGAGGCACAGGTACCGGTGGTCCAGCCGGTACGCAGCGCCTTCGGGCGTACCTTCGCGGTGCGGGGCAGGTCCGGCTCGCGCAGCTCGGGTTCATCCATGGCGCAACGCTTTACGGGCTTCCGGATCGGCCCGCCGGAAGCCGTGGAAGTGACCGGGATGGTAGAGGTGGCTGCGGGTACCGGTGGCGGCCAGGGCCGGACCGACCAGGAACAGCGTGTGCTTCCAGAGCTTGTGCTCGCGTACCGTGGCGACGAGGGTGTCGATGGTGCACGGCAGCACCAGCTCCTCCGGCCAGCTCACCCGGTAGGCCGCCAGGACCGGAGTCTCCGGCGGGTAGCCACCGGCGAGCAGCTCCTCGACCAGCTGGCGGGTACGGGCCGCGGAGAGGAACACCGCCATGGTCGCACCGTGCCGGGCGAACCCCACCACACTCTCCCCCGCCGGCATCGGGGTCTTCCCACCGCCGAGCCGGGTCAGCACGACCGACTGGGCCACCTCCGGTACGGTCAGCTCGCGCCGGGCCACCGCCGCCGCGGCGGAGAACGCGGAAACTCCCGGCACCACCTCGGTTTCCAGGCCCAGTCCGGCGCAGGCGTCCAGCTGCTCCTGCAACGCCCCCCACAGCGCGGGGTCGCCGGAGTGCAGCCGCACCACGTGCAGCCTCTCGGCGGCGGCGCGCCGGTAGATGTCCACGGTGGACTCCAGGGTCAACTCGGCGGAGTCCACGATTTCGGCGCCCGGCCGGGCGTACCGCAGCATCTCGGGGTGGACCAGGCTGGCCGCCCAGACGACGATGTCGGCGGCCCGGATCGCGTCGGCACCGCGGACGGTGATGAGGTCCGCCGCCCCCGGACCCGCCCCGACGAAGGTGACCTTCACAGCTTCCCCCCGCGACCGTCCCGGTGCGCCGGGATCAGCACGGTGGACAGGTAGGGCGCCCCACCGTCCACTTCGGACAGCGGACCGATCCGTTCGTCGGGCAGCCCCAGGTGCGCGCCGTACACCGCATCGCGGCCGGCCGCCTTGACCGCGGCGGACAGCTCGGGCAGGTGCCGGAAACCCTTGTACACCACCACGGAACCGTCGGACTCGAGGACCCGGTCCAGCGATCCGGTGGAGGTCAGCAGGGTCAACCGTTCCCTCCCCTCGGTCAGCGGGATGCCGGCGGCGCTGGCGAGGGCCTGCATCGCGGTGATGCCCGGCACCGTCTCGACCACGACGCCGGGGAGCAGATCCCGCACGGTCTGCGCCAGGTAGCCGAAGGTGGAGTAGAGGTTGGGGTCGCCGATGGTGGCGAACGCGGCGCTGCCGCCGGACTCGCGCAGCCACGACGCGACCCGGCTGCCGGCGGCGTCCCAGTGCTCGTGCCGGCGACGCGCGTCGTGCTTCTCGTTGAGCGCGAACACCAGCCGCTCGATCCGCTCGCACGGGGCGTACCCGGCCACGGTCGCCTCGGCCCGGCCCGCCTCCCGTTCGTCGAGCACCGGTACGAACACACGGTCCACTGTGGACAGTACCCGGACCGCCTTGAGCGTCAACAGCTCCGGATCCCCCGGCCCGACGCCGACCCCGATCAGCCGCATGCCGCCTCCTCGGTTATCCGGGCCGCCGCGCGGACCAGCCCGTGCGCGATCCCCGGCCGGGCGGCCCAGTGCAGGTGCAGGTAGGACGCATGCACCCCGCCCGCGACGAACCCCTCTTCCGGCTGGTCTCGCCATGCCCAGGCGGGTGCCGTACCGGCCGGCACGGACAGCTCCGTGCGGTGGAACTCGTGGCCGGTGACCCGGGTACCGGCCGGGCCGAGCCAGCTCGACGACAGCGCGACCGCGTCCCGGTATCCGAGTGCGAGGCGCTCGGTCATGACCGCGTCGGCCGGCAGCACCCCGCACATCGGGGCACCGTCCAGGCTGCGGCACAGCCAGAGCAGCCCGGCGCACTCCGCCGCGATCGGCGCACCACTGGCCGCCAGGGTGGCCACCGACCGGCGCAGCGGCTCGTTCGCGGCCAGCTCGGCGGCGTATACCTCGGGGAACCCGCCCCCGACCACGAGTGCCGCGGTCCCCTCCGGTAGCGCCTGGTCGCGCAACGGGTCCACAGTGGACACCCGAGCGCCGGCACCGGCCAGCAGCTCCACCGTTTCGGGGTAGCCGAACGAGAATGCCGGCCCGCCCGCTACCGCCACCACCGGCCGGTCCGGGACCGGATCGGGGCTTCCCGGCGACCAGCGGCCCACCGGCAGGACTGGCGCGGTCCGGGCCACCGCCAGTACCGCGTCCAGGTCCACCGAGTCAGCCACAAGTGCGGCCAGCGCTCGCACCGAGGCGACCGCCTCGACCTGCCGCTCGACCACCGGTACGAGCCCGAGGTGCCGGGATGGCGCGGCGACCGCGTCGTGCCGGCGCAGCGCGCCGAGCACCGGCATGCCGACCTCGTCGAGCGCCTCGCGCAGGATCGCCTCGTGCCGCTGCGAGCCGACCCGGTTCAGGATCACGCCGGCCAGCCGGATCCCGGTGCCGAAGCTGCGGAATCCGTGTACCAGTGCCGCAATCGACCGCCCCTGGGCGGCAGCGTCGACGACCAGCAGCACCGGCGCGGACAGCGCCGCCGCGACCTCGGCCGTCGAGCCCGGATCGCCGCCGGCGGGCCCGGTGCCGGACAACGCCCGGCCGTCGTACAGCCCCATCACGCCCTCGACGACCGCCAGCGCAGCGCCCTGCGCGCCGTGCGCGAACAGCGGCCCGACCAGCTCCGCCCCGACCATGACCGGATCGAGGTTGCGCCCCGGCCGGCCACTGGCCAGCGCATGGTAACCGGGGTCGATGTAGTCCGGTCCCACCTTGAACCCGGCCACCGCCAACCCGCGCGCGGCGAACGCGGCGAGCAGCCCGGTGGCGACCGTGGTCTTGCCGTGCCCGGAGGCGGGCGCGGCCACCACGACCCGCGGGACGGCTACCATTCGATGCCCTGCTGGCCCTTGCGGCCGGCGTCCATCGGGTGTTTCACCTTGCTCATCTCGGTGACCAGATCGGCCAGCTCCAGCAGCTCGGGCGCGGCGTCCCGGCCGGTGACCACCAGGTGCTGGCTACCCGGCCGGGCGCGCAGCGTCGAGACCACCTCGGCGGTGTCGACCCAGCCCCACTTCATCGGGTAGGTGAACTCGTCGAGCACGTAGAAGCGGTAGCGCTCCTGCGCGAGGTCCCGCTTGACCTGTGCCCAGCCCTCGGCCGCCTCGGCCGCGTGGTCCCGCTCCTCGCCCGGTCGGGCCAGCCAGGACCAGCCCTCGCCCATCTTGTGCCAGGTGACCGGAGCACCCTGCCCGGTGCGCTCGTGCAGCTCGCCGAGCGCGCGCAGCGCGGCCTCCTCGCCGACCTTCCACTTGGGACTCTTCACGAACTGGAACACCACGATCGGCCAGCCGGTGTTCCACGCGCGCAACGCCATCCCGAACGCCGCCGTCGACTTGCCCTTGCCGGTCCCGGTGTGCACGGCCAGGACCGGCTGGCGGCGCCGCTCGCGGGTGGTCAGCCCGTCGTCGGGTACCTGCTCGACTTTTCCCTGCGGCATCAGGCGGCCTTCCGGAAGGGGGCGGACCGGGACGTCGCGACGGCCCGCAAACCGTTGGCGGACAACTGTTCCAGGCGCAGGCACCGGGCGTCGAGCGCGGCGGCGAGCCGGCCGCACAGGCCCAACCGGACCGGTCCGGACTCGCAGTCCACGACCACGCAGGCGACCCCGGCCAGCGCGGGTGCGACGGTGACCGGGTCCGGGCCGGCGGTGGCCCGGCCGTCGGTGACCAGGATCAGCAGCGGCCGGCGGTGCGGATCCCGGCGCCGCTCGGCGGCCAGCAGCCGGGCCGCGGCAAGCAGCCCGGCGGCAAGGGGGGTACGGCCGCCGGTGGGCAGCTCGCGCAGGCGTACCGCACCGATCTCGTGGCTCGTCGTCGGAGGCAGGGCCACCTCGGCACCGGCGCCCCGGAACGTCACCAGACCGACCTTGTCGCGCCGCTGGTATGCGTCGCGCAGCAGGGAAAGCACAGCACCCTTGACCGCGCGGATCCGTTGCCGGGCGGCCATCGAGCCGGACGCGTCGACCACGAACAGCACCAGGTTGGCTTCGCGCCCCTTGTGTACCGCCGCGCGCAGGTCCTCACCGCGCAACTCCAGCCCGCCGGTGCGGCCGCGGGCGTGCTGGTGCGGCGCCGCGGCGAGCAGGGTCGCCGGCAAGTGCAGGGAGACCAGGCGTTCGTCGGGCCGGCGCGCGCCGACGACCCGGCCATCGCGGGTGTATGCCGCGGACCGCCGCCCCGCCCGCGCTCCCGTTCCGGTACCCGGTACGGCGAGCAGCCGGGCCCGCAGCGGAGCCGGATCCGGCTCGTGCCGCCGGGTTTCCGCACCGGTCGGGCCGGGATGTGCGGCGGAGCCGTCGAGCTGTGCGGCGGAGCCATCGAACTGTGCGTCGGAACTGTCGAGCTGTGCGTCGGAACTCTCGACGGGTGCGTCATCGGATTGCGGCGCGCCGCCGTCCGGGCCGTCCGGATCCGGGTCGGCGTCCTCCTCCGGCGGAGCCGCGTCGCGCAGCGCCTGCTCCAGATCGTCGTCGTTGATGCCGGGCGCGTCGAACGGGTCGCGGCGGCGCCGGTGCGGCAGGGCCAGCCGGGCCGCGTCCCGGACGTCGTTCTCGGTCACCACCGCCCGGTCGTGCCAGGCGGCAAGCGCGACGGCGGTACGGGCGACCACGATGTCGGCGCGCATCCCGTCCACCTCGAACGCGGCGCACACGCCCGCGATCCGGCGCAGCTCCCGGTCCGGCAGCACGACCTCGGGCAGCCGCTGCCGGGCCCGCGCGATGTGCCCGGCCAGCCCGGCCTCGTCGGCCGCCCAACCCCGGGCGAAACCGTCCGGGTCGGCGTCGTACGCCAGCCGGCGGCGTACCACCTCGGTGCGCTGGGCCACCTCGCGCGGGGCGGTCACGTCGACGGCGAGCCCGAACCGGTCGAGCAACTGCGGGCGCAGCTCCCCCTCCTCCGGATTCATCGTGCCCACCAGCAGGAAACGGGCCGCGTGCCGGACCGACACCCCGTCCCGCTCGACATAGGCCCGGCCCATCGCGGCCGCGTCCAGCAGCAGGTCCACCAGGTGGTCCGGGAGCAGGTTGACCTCGTCGACGTAGAGCAGGCCACGGTGCGCGGCGGCGAGCAGCCCCGGCTCGTACGCCTTCACGCCCTCGGTCAGGGCCCGTTGCAGGTCCAGCGCGCCGACCAGTCGGTCCTCGGTCGCGCCGACCGGCAGTTCGACGAGCGCGGCCGGGTGCCGGCGCACCGGACCGGCCGGGTCGTGCGGACCGTCCGGACAGGACTCGTCGACCGCCGCCGGATCGCACCCGAACCGGCAGCCGGCGACCGTGGTCACCTCGGGCAGGAGCGCCGCCAGTGCTCGTACCATCGTGGACTTCGCAGTGCCCTTCTCGCCCCGGACCAGCACCCCGCCGATGGCCGGACAGACCGCGTTGAGCAGCAGTGCCGACCGCAGGTCGGCGAGGCCGACCACGGCGGAGAACGGGTAGGGCGGCACGCTTACGATCCCTTCCGCGGGTATCCACGCCCGCAGTTCGGCGACAACGCGAGCGGCCGGAGTGTCCTGGCTCCCGGATCGCCGCTCCCCTCGGGCCTTCCCACCGCCGGAACGGTCGTGGCCATAGCGTGAGGGGTCGCTCCCCGGTGACAGTGGCGGGACCGCCCCGGACTCGCACCGGGTTCCTCCACTGCCGCTCAACGGCCCATGCTGCCTGATCCGCGCAGGCCCGTCAACGCGCCGAGCGGTTAGTCACGCCCCTCCAGGTCGGCCTCGGCGGACAGGTAGGCCGCGCGCAACCGGTCCAGCGTCTGCGGATCCGGCTGCGCCCACAGCCCCCGGTCGGCCGCCTCGATCAGGCGTTCGGTGATCCCGCGCAGCGCCCACGGGTTGGACCGCTCCAGGAACTCGCGCACCTGCTGGTCGAAGACGTAGGACTGGGCGAGCTGGTCGTACATCCAGTCCTCGACGACCCCGGCGGTGGCGTCGTAGCCGAACAGGTAGTCCACCGTGGCGGCCAACTCGAAGGCGCCCTTGTAGCCGTGCCTTCGCATGGCGGCGATCCAGCGCGGGTTCACCACCCGGGCCCGGAACACCCGGGTGGTCTCCTCGGCGAGGCTGCGGGTGCGTACCGCGTCGGGCTGGTGCGAGTCGCCGATGTACGCTGCCGGGTTGGTCCCGCGCAGGGCCCGTACCATCGCGACCATCCCGCCGTGGTACTGGAAGTAGTCGTCGGAGTCGGCGATGTCGTGCTCGCGGGTGTCCACGTTCTTGGCGGCCACCGCGATCCGCCGGTACACCCGCTCCAGGTCGTCGCGCGCGGGCCGGCCGTCCAGACCTTTCCCGTAGCCGTACCCGCCCCACACCGCGTATACCTCGGCCAGGTCCCGATGGTCGCGCCAGTTACGGGCGTCGATGAGTGGGAGCAGCCCGGCACCGTAGGCGCCCGGCTTGGAGCCGAAGATCCGCGTGGTGGCCCGGCGCCAGTCGCCGTGCTCGGCCGCGTCGGCCTCGGCGTGCGCCCGCACGAAGTTGTCCCCGGCCGGCTCGGCCAGGCCGGCGACCAACCCGACCGCCTCGTCCAGCAGCGCGATCACGTGCGGGAAGGCGTCCCGGAAGAAGCCGGAGATGCGTACCGTCACGTCGACCCGGGGCCGGCCCAGTTCGGCCAGGGGTACCACCTGGACGCCGGTGACCCGCCGGGACGCGTCGTCCCACACCGGCCGGCAGCCCAGCAGCGCCAACACTTCCGCGATGTCGTCGCCCTGGGTACGCATCGCGCTGGTACCCCACATGGTCAGCCCCACCGTCGCCGGCCACTCGCCGGTGTCCTCCCGGTGCCGGCGCAGCAGGGAGTCGGCCAGCGCCTGCCCGACCTCCCACGCGTTGCGCGACGGGATCGCCTTCGGGTCCACCGAATAGAAGTTGCGCCCGGTCGGCAGCACGTTGACCAGGCCCCGGGTCGGCGAGCCGGACGGGCCGGCCGGGACGTAGCCGCCGTCCAGCGCGTGCAGCACCGCGTCGATCTCGCCCGCGGTGGCCGCGAGTCTCGGTACCACCTCGGTGGCCGCGAAGCTGAGCACCTCGACGACGCCCGGCGCCGTGCCGAGGTGCTCGGCCACGACTGACGGCACCTTGTCCGGGTCCCAGTCCAGGGCGTCACATCCGGTGACCAGCTTCCGGGCCAACGCTTCCAGCTCGTCTACATCGGATAGTCCACTGTGGACGGACAGGGCGGCGCGCAGGCCGGGGAGGGCACCGTGCCGGCCACCCCAGACCTGGGTCGCGCGCAGCACCGCGAGCACCAGGTTGATCCGGGCCTCCCCGACCGGGGCGGCGCCGAGGATGTGCAGCCCGTCGCGGATCAGCGAGTCCTTGACCTCGCACAGGTATCCGTCCACGTGCAGCACGAACTCGTCGAACCCGGTCTCGTCCGGCTGGTCCTCGACGTGCAGGTCCCGGTGCAGCTGGGCGGTCTGGATGACGCTCCAGATCTGGGCGCGTACCGCGGGCAGCTTCGCCGGGTCGAGTGCCTGCACGGTGGCGTACTCGTCGAGCAGCTGCTCCAGCTTGGCCATCTCGCCGTAGCTCTCGGCCCGCGCCATCGGCGGTACCAGATGGTCCACGATCGTCGCGTGGGCGCGCCGCTTGGCCTGGGTACCCTCGCCGGGATCGTTGACGATGAACGGGTACACCAGCGGCAGGTCACCGAGTACGGCGTCCGGCGCGCACGCCGCGGACAGGCCCAACCCCTTGCCCGGCAACCACTCCAGTGTGCCGTGCTTGCCCAGGTGGATCACCGCGTCCACATTGGACCGCAACCAGTGGTAGGCGGCCACGTAGTGGTGCGACGGCGGCAGGTCCGGGTCGTGGTAGATGGCCACCGGGTTCTCGCCGAACCCCCGGGGAGGCTGGATCATCAGGGTCACGTTGCCGAGGCGCAGGCCGGCGAGCACGATGTCGCCGCCGTCGACGTAGAGCTGGCCGGGCGGCTCGCCCCAGTGCTCCCGCATCGCCGCCCGCAACGACTCCGGCAACGCCGCGAACCAGTGCGCGTAGTCAGCACCGCGCACCCGGATCGGCGCGGCGGCCAGTTGCTCCTCGGTCAGCCACTCCACGTCGTGCCCACCGGCCGCGATCAGCCGGTGGATCAGCTCATCCCCATCCTCCGGGAACTCGCCCACGGTGTAGCCGCTCTCGCGCATGGCCGCGAGGAGCGCGACCGCCGAGGCGGGGGTGTCCAGGCCCACCGCGTTGCCGACCCGGGAGTGCCGGGTCGGGTAGGAGGAGAGCACGACGGCCAACCGCTTGTCGGCGTTGGGAATCCGGCGCAACCGGGCGTACCCGAGTGCGATGCCGGCGACCCGGCGGGCGCGCTCCGGGTCGGCGACGTAGACCGGTACCCCGTCCGGGCCGGTCTGCTTGAACGAGAACGGTACCGAGACCAGCCGGCCGTCGAACTCCGGGATGGCCACCTGCATCGCGGCGTCCATCGGGGTGAGCGCGGCGGTGGAGTCGAGCCAGGCTTCCCGGGAGGAGGTGAGGCACAGCCCCTGGACGACCGGGATGTCCAGTGCTGCCAAGGCCGCCACTGACCACGCGTCCTCGTCGCCACCCGCGCTGGCGTCCACCGGGCGGGTACCCCCGGCCGCGAGTACCGTCACGACCAGCGCGTCGCACCGCGCCAGCAGCCCGGTCAGCCCGTCGTCGACCGCCCGCAGCGAGGCGGCGTACACCGGCAGCGGGTCGCCGCCGGCCGCCTCGATCCCGTCGCAGAGCGCGTCGACGAAGGCGGTGTTGCCGGACAGCGCATGGGCCCGGTAGAACACCACCCCGATCGTCGGCCGCCCGGGGTGCGGCGGCCGGTCACCGTGGACGCCATAGGCTGGCATCGATACGACGGGCGCGAATCCCTCGCCGGTCAACAGCACCGTGTCGGAGAGGAACCGGTGCAGCTCGCGCAGGTTGGCCGGGCCACCCTCGACCAGGTAGCGCTGCCCGTCGTGGACCACCCCGGCCGGTACCGTCGACAGCGCGGCCAGCTCGGCGTCCGGGCCCGCCTCCCCACCCAGCGCCACCACGGGAAGGCCGGCGTCGAGCACTGCCGCCAACCCGTCCGGCCAGGTCTGCCGGCCGCCGAGCAGGCGTACCACCGCAAGCGCCGCACCGTCGAGCAGCGCGGGTAGCTCAGCCGGCGCCAGCCGGGCCGGGTTGGCCACCCGCCACGGTGCCCCGCTGGCGCGGGCCGCCAACAGATCGGTGTCGGCGGTGGACAGCAGCACAAACTCCGGACGCATGGTCCGCGATCCTACGACGTGACCTCGTGCCGTGCTCGGCCCGGTCAACCCACGGGCATGGCGGAGCCATGACCGGTTGCTGCACGTGGTCTGGCGCCGCGCTACCGGTTCTGGTCGGCGTAGCGCCACCACGCTGTGGTGCCGGCCACACCGGCGATGCCGGACAGCGCGACCAGGACGAAGCCGGGTGGACCGGCCCGCGGCCGGTCCGGACCGGCCATCCCGCTGTAGATCGCCGGGACGGAGAGCGGGAACAGGTGCCCGTAGCCGAGGATGGCGACGACCTGGGCCAGGAAGACCGCGACCAGCATGCAGCCGACCGCGACCAGGTAGCCCCGCCCGATGCTGGCGGCCAGCCCGAACAGGGTGACCAGCAGGACGACCATCACCGCGGTGGCGACCAGCCGGCCGAAACCCCGCGCCGCGACCGGGGCCGACCACCCGGGCAGGTGCAGCCACCAGCCGATGAGCAGACCCAGCAGGTATGCCTGGACGGCGAGCAGCAGGCACCACACCGCCGACACCGCGAACTTGGCGGCCACGATGGACTCCCGCGCGGTCGGCAACGCCAGCAGGTCCTTGGCGGTACCGTCGCTGAACTCCCGCCCGAACAGCCAGATCATCACCAGCCCGTACACGACGGTCCCGCCTACCGCCACGGTCTGCGCGAGCAGTGCGAAGTAGCTGGGCCAGTCGGCGGTACCCCCGGCGAACTGCGCCTTGGTGCCGAGCAACCCCATCGACCGGGCCCGGGACTGGTCCTGCAGGATGAACATGAACAGTCCACCGACCAGTGCCGCGACGGCGAACGCGGCCACGGTCACCCAGGGCAGCCGGGACCGGCGTACCTTCAGCAGCTCGGCCCGCAGCGCCGCGAGGATGTCAGCCATCGCCCACCAGCCGCAGGAAGTAGGTCTCCAGGTCGTCGTGCTCGACCACCAGCGTGGTCGGCGGGCAGCCGGCCCGCACGAGCAGCGTCGCCACCTCGTCCGGGCCGCGTACCGCCCGCGGCTCGGTGAGGACCAGCGCGCCGTCCTCGCCCGGCTGCGGCGCCAGCCCGTCAGCGCGCAGCACGGCGCTCGCCGCGGCGAGGTCGCGGGCCGCGACCACCAGCCGCTCGCGGACCCGCCCGGCCAGATCCTCGGCGTCGAACTCGGTCACCAGCCGGCCCTCGTGGATCACCCCGATCCGGGTGGCCAGCCGGGCCACCTCGGCCAGGATGTGGCTGGACAGGAAGATGGTCGCGCCGTGCTCCCGGGCCAGCTCGACCAGGAGGGTACGGATCTCCACCACCCCGGCCGGGTCCAGCCCGTTGGCGGGCTCGTCGAGCACCAGCAGGTCCGGCCGGTGGATCAGGGCCTTGGCCAGGCCCAGCCGCTGCGCGTTGCCGAGCGAGAGGGTGCCGGCGCGCCGGTCCGCGTAGCGGTCGAGGTCCAGCCGCTGGATGACCCCGTCCACCACGGTACGGTCGGCCAGCTTTCGCAGCCGGCGGGCCACCTCCAGGTTCTGCCGTACGCTCAGCTCCGGGTATGCGGCCGGGGTCTCCACCAGGTAGCCGACCCGGGACCAGACCGCCCGGCGGCCCGGCCGAAGGCCGGTGCCCAGCACCGAAACCGTGCCGCCCGTCGGGCGTACCATGCCCAGCAGCATCCGGATCATCGTGGTCTTGCCGGCACCGTTCAGGCCGAGCAGCGCGTAGATCTCCCCGGGCTGGACGGCGAGCGAGACCCGGTCGACCGCGACCACGTCACCGTAGTGCTTGGTCAGGTCCCGGGCCTCGATCACCGCCGGCTGTACCGCCATCGGGCATGAGCGTAGCCGTCCTCAGGTCAGCGTGGCGCGCCCCGCCTCCAGCCGGGCCACCGGCACCCGGAACGGCGAGCACGACACGTAGTCCAGCCCGACCTCGTGGAAGAAGCGGACCGACTCCGGGTCGCCGCCGTGCTCACCGCAGACCCCGACGACCAGGTCCGGCCGGGCCGCCCGGCCCTCCTGCACCGCGATCCGGATCAGCCGGCCGATCCCGGTGCGGTCGATGGTCTCGAACGGCGAGGCGCCGAAGATGCCCAGCTGCAGGTAGCGGGGGAAGAACGCGGCCTCGACGTCGTCCCGGGAGAAACCCCAACCCATCTGGGTCAGATCGTTGGTGCCGAAGGAGAAGAAGTCGGCGGCCGGGGCGATCTCGCCGGCGGTCAACGCTGCCCGGGGTACCTCGATCATGGTACCGACCGGGATCTGCGGTATCCCCTGGATGTCGTCGAGGATCGCCTCCGCCTGGTGCCGTACCGTCTCCAGCTCCTGTACCGCACCGACCAGCGGGACCATGATCTCCGGCCGCGGGTCTCCCCCGGCCGCCACCCGCACCGCGGCGGCCTGCGCCACCGCGCGCACCTGCATCGCGAACAGCTCCGGGATGACCAGCCCGAGCCGTACCCCGCGCAGCCCGAGCATCGGGTTCTGCTCGTGCATCCGCGCTACGGCGGCCAGCAGCTCGCCGTCGCGGCCCGGGTCCTCGCCGCGCGCCTGCGCGGTGGCCACCTTGGCGGTCAGCTCGGCAAGTGGCGGCAGGAACTCGTGCAGCGGCGGGTCGATCAGCCGGACCACCACCGGCAACCCGTCCATCTCCGCGAGGATCTCGATGAAGTCGTTGCGCTGCAAGGGAAGCAATGCCTCCAGGGCGGCGTGCCTGGCGTCCTTGGTGTCGGCCAGGATCAGCCGCTCGATGAGCACCCGGCGCTCGCCGAGGAACATGTGCTCGGTGCGGCACAGCCCGATCCCGGCCGCGCCGAAGCGCCGGGCCCGGCGGGCGTCGTCCGGGGTGTCGGCGTTGGCCCGCACGCCGAGCCGCCGCTTCCCGTCGGCGTGGCCGATCAGCCGGTCCACCGCCGCGATCAGCGGATCCTCCATCGGGCTCAGCTCACCCTCGAAGTACCGCACCACCGGCGAGGGGCGTACCGGCAGCTGGCCGACGTACACGTTGCCGGTCGTACCGTCGATCGAGATCACGTCGCCCTCGCGGACGGTGACGCCGTCGACGGTGAACGAGCGGTCCTCGATGTCGACGTCGAGCGCGTCCGCGCCGCACACGCAGGTCTTGCCCAGCCCGCGGGCGACCACCGCCGCGTGACTGGTCTTCCCGCCTCGACTGGTCAGGATGCCTTGGGCGGCAACGATTCCCGGCATGTCGTCCGGGTTGGTCTCGCGCCGGACCAGGATGGTCGGGCCGGGTTCGGCGGCGGCCCGGTGCGCCTCGAAGATGGCCCGGCCGACCGCCGCGCCGGGCGAGGCCGGAATGCCGGTGGCGATCGGCTGGTCGGCGTGGGCCAGGTCGAACGCCGGGAACATCAGCCGCATCAACTGTTCCCCGCTGACCCGGCGCAGCGCCTCATCGACGTCGATGACGCCCTCGTCGATCAGTTGGCTGGCGATGATGAACGCGGCGGCGGCGGTACGCTTGCCAACCCGGGTCTGCAGCATCCACAGCTTGCCGCGCTCGATGGTGAACTCGATGTCGCACAGATCGCGGTAGTGGTGCTCCAGCCGGTCCATGATGCTCATCAACTGGCCGAAGCTGCGCGGGTCCAGCCGCTCCAACTCCTGCAGCGGCAACGTGTTGCGGATCCCGGCGACCACGTCCTCGCCCTGCGCGTTGGCCAGGTAGTCCCCGTAGACGCCACGGGCACCGGTGGCCGGGTCACGGGTGAAGGCGACCCCGGTACCGGAGTTCGCGCCGAGGTTGCCGAAGACCATCGCCATCACGGTGACCGCCGTACCGAGGTCGGCCGGGATGCGCTCCTGACGCCGGTACACGGTGGCCCGCTCGGAGTTCCACGAGTCGAAGACCGACCGTACCGCCAGTTGCAGCTGCTCGTGCGGAGCCTGCGGGAAGTCCCGCCCGGTGTACTCCGCGAAGATCTTCTTGTACTCGTCGACCAGCTCGTGCAGCTGGCTCGCGGACAGGCCGAGGTCGTTGGTCGCGCCGGCGGCGCGCTTCGCCGCGTCGAGGGCGTGTTCGAACAGCTCGTCCGGCACCCCGTACACGGTCTTGCCGAACATGCTGATCAGCCGCCGGTACGCGTCCCACGCGAAGCGCTCGTCGCCGCTGTGCCGGATCAGCCCGGCGATCGTGGTGTCGGTCAGCCCGACATTGAGGATGGTCTCCATCATGCCCGGCATGGAGAACTTGGCTCCGGAGCGTACCGACAGCAACAGCGGATCATTCCGGTCGCCGAGCTGCTGACCCATCCGTCCTTCCAGCAGGCGCAGGTGGTCACCGATCTGGGTGGCCAGCTCGGGCGGTTCCGCGCCGGTCCTGAGGTAGACCCGGCAGGCGTCGGTGGAGACGATGAACCCGGGCGGCACGGGCAGACCGAGCTTGGTCATCTCGCAGAGGTTCGCGCCCTTCCCACCGAGCAGGTCCTTGAGATCCTTGTTGCCTTCCACGAAGTCGTAGACGTAGGTGGGCATGAGCGGCTGCCTTTCCCTCGGTTTGGCGTCCCCCTTGTTCGTACCGTCTGGCGGCGGCAGACCGGCAGGGGCGAAGGGGACCACCGGGGCGGACCTTCGGCCCTCCCGTCCGGTGCCGCTCCCGCAGGTCGGAGAATCTTGGCGGACCAGGCAACCCTCCGGCGGCTGCGCGGCGTCATGGATGGCACATCGATGCGAGGGAGCCCGAGATGGCCCAGGACGTGAGTGGTTAGCCGGCATGACAGACGTGGAGGAGTTCACCTCGTTCGCCAGGAACCGCACCCCGGCGCTGCTGCGTTCGGCCTACCTGCTCACCGGTGACCAGCACCTCGCCGAGGATCTGGTGCAGGCCAGCCTGGCCCGCACCTACCTGGCCTGGCGCCGGATCGAGGCGCATGGCAACGCCGAGGCGTACGCCCGCCGGGTCATGTACCACCTGCAGGTCTCCTGGTGGCGACGGCGCCGGGTACCCGAGTCGGTGACCGGCGAGCTGCCCGAGCCGCGCCGCACCGGTACGGACGTGACCGAGGGTACCGACGTCCGGCTGACCCTGCGGGCGGCGCTGCGGAAGCTGCCACCGAAACAGCGTGCGGTGCTGGTGCTGCGGTTCTTCGAGGACCACACCGAGGCCGAAGCGGCCGAGCTGCTCGACGTCCGGATCGGCACGATCAAGTCCCAGACCTCCCGGGGGCTGGCCCGGCTGCGCGCGATCGCCCCGGAGCTGGCCCACCTGTACGACGAAGACGATTCGGAGCTGGCCAAGTCATGACGCAACCGTCGTACCCGCGACTGAACGAGGCATTCACCGACCTCGCTCACCAGGTCTCCCCCACCGACCTGACCGAGCGCGCACTGCGCACCTCGCGGCGGCTGAGCCTGCGGCGGGCCGCCGTGGCGACGGCCACGGTCGCCCTGGTGGTGAGCGGCGGGACCGCCACGGCGGTCCAGGTGCTGCCGCTGGCCCGCGGCCAGGCGCCGTCCGGCGCCGGGGCACCCCTGGGCACCGATCCGACCGACTGCCCGGCCGGCGGCGCACCCGTCGATCCGGGTCCGAGCCCGAACTCCGGCCCGTCGACAGTGGTACCGGCGCCGAACACCGGGCCGCTGTTCTACCTTCAGGCCGGTCACGGGCCGACCGGGTCGAGCCTGCGGCTGGTCTCCTGGACGCCCGGGCAGCCCAACGTTGTCCCGCGCCGCGAGCTGCCCCTCGATGCCCGCGCCAACGCCAACGTCTCACCCGACGGCAAGTGGGTCAGCTGGGTCACCCTCTCCGACGGCGCCCTGCATGTCGCGGCCCTGGACGGTGCCAAGGCCGAGCGGGTCCTGCGCGGCTCGGTCGACGGCGAGCTGCTGGAGCCGGTCTGGTCGCGTGACTCCGCCCGCCTGCTGATCCGGGACCTCCCGACCAACCGGGTGGGCACGGTCAACGTCAGCTCCGGTGCCTTCGCCTCGTTGCCCACCAATCTGGACGGTGCGCGGCACGCGGTGTGGGCGGCCGACGGCTCGGCGATCGCGTTCATCACCGCGGACGGTGGTCTCACGGTGGCCAAGCCGGACGGCTCCGGGCAGCGGCGCATCCCCACGGCATCCCGCTTCGCCCATGACCACCGGCGGGTCGTCAGCCTGCAGAGCATGTCCGGCACCGGTTACGGCGACGCGTTCATCACCCTGTTCGTGACGGGCCCTGGCCAGCAGCCCGGCAACTGCCGGTCGCTGGTCAGCAACACCGTCCTGCGGATCGAGGACGGGACCCAGGGCCAGGATCCGGCCCAGCGCGGTGGCGACTACACGCCCTACCAGGCCGCATACCGTGGGAAGTACGCCTCGCACGTGTCCCGTGAGCTGGACAGTGTCCGGGCGGTCGCACTGCTCGGCGACAACGGGGAGTTCTGGGGCGGATCGGACGAACCCCGGCAACTCGCTGACTACCTGCTGTTGAACACCTAGCACCTTTACGGTCGAGAGGTACCGTTGTCTCCCGCCTGGCTGAAGGGCTTGTCGAGCACGAGTCGACCGAGGTCGGGAGGGCTGGACACCGGGTGACCAGACGACCGCGAGGAGCATGACATGGAGGGCAGGTCCGCGGATGCGGGCCTGCCCGTGCCGGTCTCTCCTTACGGTCCGTTGAACGAGCTTGGACGGCGGGTACACGAACTCACCACCGAGCAGCGGATCTACGAGGCGCTGGCGGCTGCCGACGAATACGAGGCCACCGCCCGCGCGTTCGGCGACAACCGGACCGTCGGGTTCCTCATCCAGGGCCGGATGTACGCCTACTCGCAGCTCGGGCACGACGACGAGGCGATGGCTGCCGGGCGGGCCCTGCTGGCGCACCACCGGGCGGCGGGTGACGTGCTGGGCGAGGCCAAGACACTGTCCGACCTGGCGGACATCGCGTTCCGGACCGGCCTGGTCGTCGAGGGGATGCGATACCTGGCCCGTGCCGGCCTGCTGCTGGAGAACACCAGCCGGCGCGGCGGCCGGTACGTCTCCGCGCTCGCGTCCTATTCGCTGGCGGCGACCGGCGCGGACCTGTATGAGGTGGCCGACGCCGGGTACCAGCGGCTCACTGAGCACCTGGCGCCAACCCTGCCGACGCCGGTCAGCTACTACTTCGATGAGGTCCACCTGTACCTCCTGTTGCTCTGGGGGCTGCGGCTGGACCAGCTCGGGCACACGACCGAGGCGCGCAGCCGGCTGCGCCAGGCGGCCACGATCACCGAGGAATGGCTGACCGCCGTCAGCGATCCTGGCCAGCGGCGCGAGATCGACGGGATCCGCGCGCTCGTACTGGCCAAGCTGGGCGACATCGACGCGGCGGTCGCCCTGGCCGAGCCGGTGGTCCGGTTGGGCGCCCGGGACAGCCGGTGGGCGGCCTGGTCGGCGCACATGGCGCTGGGCATCGCCTGGCGGGTGCGGGATGACCTCGCCGCCGCCCGCCGCGAGCTGCTGGCCGCGCGCCGGATGTCCGAGTCCGGCCTCCTGGTTCGTACGCTGCCTTACGTCCAGCACGAGCTCGCTCTGCTCGCCGCCCAGGCGATCGGTACCGATGCCTCCGGCGACCTGCTCGCGGCGATCCGGCTGCAGGCCGACCAGATCTGGCAGCAGCGCCTGCAACGGGTGGCCATGCTGCGCCAGGCCCGCCAGCGCGAGGAGCTGGAGATCGAATGGGCCAGCACCGAAGCCGCTCTCATGTTCGACCCGCTGACCGGGCTGGGCAACCGCCGCCGCTTCGACCAGCTCATGGGCGCCATCGATGCCGGGGAACTGCCCGCGCCGATCAGCCTGCTGATCGTGGACGTCGACAAGTTCAAGGCGATCAACGACACGCACTCGCATAGCGCCGGCGACTACGTGCTGCGCGAGCTCGGGGTGATCCTCAAAGCGAACTGCCCGGCCGCCGATCCCGTGCCGATCCGCTACGCCGGGGACGAGTTCACCGTCTTCCTGCAGGCCGACCTGGCCACCGCGGTCGCGACCGCCGAACGGATCCGGTCCGCGGTGGCCACCACCGACTTCGACGAGGTCATTCCCGGTACCCCGGTCAGCGTGAGCGCCGGAGTCGCCCTGCTCCGATCCGGAATGAGCGCGACCGACCTGTTCCGGGTCGCCGACAACAACCTGTACCAGGCCAAGCGCGGCGGCCGGGACCGCGTGGTCGGCTGAACCCGCACGGTCACCGCGGCACTGGCCGGATGACCGTCAGCGGGTTCGGTGACCAGGGACGGACGGCCCGAGTCCCGGGACCTTCGGCACTGCCCCGGGCAGGCTGCCGGACCGCAGGCTCTAGGTCGTGAATGCTCTGGACCTTGCCCGCTGGCAGTTCGGTATCACCACGGTGTACCACTTCTTCTTCGTCCCGATCACGATCGGCCTGTCCGGCCTGGTGGCGGTGCTGCAGACCGGGTGGGTACGCACCGGGCGGCCGGAGTACCTGCGGGCGACGAAGTTCTGGGGGAAGCTGTTCCTGGTCAACTTCGCCATGGGTGTGGTCACCGGGATCGTGCAGGAGTTCCAGTTCGGGATGAACTGGAGCGCGTACTCCCGCTATGTCGGCGACATCTTCGGCGCGCCGCTGGCCATCGAGGGCCTGCTGGCGTTCTTCCTGGAGTCGACCTTCCTCGGCCTGTGGATCTTCGGCTGGGACCGGCTGCCGAAGAAGGCCCACCTGGCCTGCATCTGGCTGGTCTCGATCGGCACCGCGCTGTCCGCGTACTTCATCCTGGTGGCCAACTCGTGGATGCAGCACCCGGTCGGCTACCGGATCAACCCGGCGACCAACCGGGCCGAGCTGACCGACTTCTGGGCGGTGCTCACCAACTCCACCGCGCTGGTCACCTTCTGGCACACCATCGCGGCCGCCTACCTGACCGCCGGGGCGTTCATGCTGGCGATCGCCGCCTGGCACCTGGCCCGCCGCCGGGACACCGACGTGCTGCGGCCGAGCTTCCGGCTGGCGCTCTGGGTGGTGCTGGTCTCCGGCCTGCTGGTCGCGGTCAGCGGTGACGTGCAGGCCCGGGTGATGACCCGGCAGCAGCCGATGAAGATGGCCGCCGCCGAGGCGCTGTACCACACCTCGACGCCGGCCTCGTTCTCCCTATTCACCATCGGCAACCTGAACGGCAGCAAGGAGGTGGCCAGCCTGCGGGTGCCGAACCTGCTGTCCTTCCTGGCCACCGGGTCACTCGACGGCACCGTCGATGGCATCGACGAACTTCAAGCCCAATACCAGCAGCGGTACGGGCCGGGCAACTACCGCCCGTACGTGCCCATCGCGTACTGGTCGTTCCGGTTGATGATCGGGCTGGGTATGCTGCCGATCCTGGTTGCCCTGCTCGGTCTCTGGCTGACCCGGCGCGGCCGGCTGCCGGACGGGCGCTGGGCCCGCTGGTTCTGGGGGGCGAGCATCCTGTCGGTCGGGCTGCCGTTGGCGGCCAACAGCTTCGGCTGGATCTTCACCGAGATGGGCCGCCAACCCTGGGTGGTCTTCGGGTTGCTGCACACCACGACCGGCGTCTCGCCGAGCGTCGGCTCGGGCTCGGTGGCCACCTCACTGATCGCGTTGACGGCCATCTACTCGATTCTCGCCGTGGTGGAGGTGGCGCTGCTGCTGCGCTTCATCAAGGACGGGCCGGCCCCGCTCGCGGCGGGCGACCAGGAGCCCACCCCCGACCGACCGCTGACCTTCGCGTACTGAGGAGCTGTGCGATGACTCTCGCGGACCTGTGGTTCGTCCTGATCGCGGTGCTGTGGGTGGGTTACTTCGTGCTGGAGGGCTTCGACTTCGGGGTGGGCATCCTGCTGCCGGTACTCGGCCGGGACGAGGACCGCCGCCGGGTGCTCCTGCACACCATCGGGCCGGTGTGGGACGGCAACGAGGTGTGGCTGCTGGTCGCCGGGGGCGCGACGTTCGCCGCCTTCCCCGAGTGGTACGCCGCGCTGTTCTCCGGCTTCTACCTGCCGCTGCTGGTGATCCTGCTCGCCCTGATCGGCCGCGGGGTGGCGCTGGAGTACCGCGGCAAGTCCGACTCCGTACCCTGGCGGCGCAACTGGGACCTGGTCATCGTCGCCGGGTCGCTGGTGCCCGCCCTGCTGTGGGGGGTGGCGTTCGGCAACATCGTCCGCGGCGTCAAGCTCTCCGCCGAGCACCTCTACGTCGGCTCGTTCCTGGACCTGCTCAACCCGTACGCGTTGCTGGGCGGGCTGACCACGCTGAGCCTGTTCGCCTTGCACGGCGCGGTGTTCGTCGCGCTGAAGACCACCGGCGAGGTACGCCTGCACGCGCGCCGGCTGGCCGGCCGGCTCGGGCTGGTGGCCGTACCGGTCGCGGCCGGGTTCCTGTTCTGGACCCAGATCACCCGCGGGGATCTCGGCACCGGACTGACCGCGCTCGCGGCCGCCGTGCTGCTGGTGGTCGCGCTGGTGGCCAACCGGGCCGGGCGGGAGGGCTGGGCGTTCCTGGCCACCGCGCTGACCATCGTCGCCGGTACCGTGACACTGTTCCTGGCACTGTACCCGGACGTATTTCCGTCCACTGTGGACAGTGCGAACAGCCTGACGGTCAGCAACGCGTCGTCCACCCCGTACACCCTGAAGATCATGTCGTGGGTGGCCGTCGCGTTCACCCCGATCGTGCTGCTCTACCAGGGCTGGACCTACTGGGTGTTCCGCCGGCGGATCGGGGTGGAGCACCTGCCGGCGGGCAACCGGTGAGACCGCTCGACCCCCGGCTGCTGCGAAACGCCCGCGCCACAAGGGGTTTCCTGGTCGCGACCGTGACGTTGGGGGCGGCCGGCGCGGTCCTCGTGGTGGCCCAGGCGACGTTGCTGGCCGGCGGGATCGCGGCGGTCGCCGGCGGCGCCCGGGCGGACGCGCTGCGCGGTCCGCTCATCGCGCTGGCCGCGGTGGTGGCCGGCCGGGCGCTGCTGGCGTGGGCCCAGGAGGCGGCCGCGACCCGGACCGCCGCCACGGTCAAGAGGCAGCTGCGCGAACGGCTGCTGGCCAAGGTGGTACGGCTGGGACCGGGCTGGCTGACCACGCAACGCAGCGGGGAGCTGACCACGCTCGCGACCCGGGGACTGGACGCGCTGGACGGCTACTTCGCGCGGTACCTGCCGCAGCTCGTGCTCGCCGCGCTCGTCCCGGCGGTGGTGCTGGCCCGGATCCTGCCCGCCGACCTGGTCGCCGGAACCACGGTGCTGCTGACCCTGCCGCTGATCCCGGTCTTCATGGCGCTGGTCGGGCTGACCACCGAGGCCCGCAACCGGCGCCAGTTCCGGTTGCTGGCAAGGCTTTCCCACCACTTCCTCGACGTCGTCGGCGGGCTGCCCACGTTGAAGGCGTACCGGCGGGCCACCGCGCAGGTGCGGACCGTCCGCGCGGTCACCGACGAGTACCGCCGAGCCACCATGGCCACCCTCCGGTTGGCGTTCCTGTCCTCGCTCGTCCTGGAGCTGCTCGCCACCCTGTCCGTGGCGCTGGTCGCGGTCGGCATCGGGCTGCGGCTGGTCGACGGCGGGCTGGACCTGCGAACCGCGCTGCTGGTGCTGGTGCTGGCGCCCGAGGCATACCTGCCGCTGCGCCAGTTGGGCACGCACTACCACGCGGCCGCCGAGGGGCTGGCCGCCGCCGAGGAGGTCTTCACGGTCCTCGACGCGCCTTCGCCTACTCCGGGTGCGGTGACCACGATTCCGGTGGGGCCACTGACGGTGGCGGACCTGACCGTCCGCTTCCCCGACCGGGACCGACCGGCGCTGGAGCGGTTCTCGTTGGCGGTGACGCCGGGCGAGGTCGTCGCGCTGACCGGGCCGAGCGGCTGCGGCAAGTCCACCCTGCTGCACGCCTTGCTCGGCTTCGTCACGCCGGAGTCCGGACGGATCCGGCTCGGCGGCGTGGACCTGTCCGACGCCGACCCGGACGCCTGGCTGGCCCGGCTGGCCTGGGTACCGCAGCGGCCGTACCTGTCCGCCGGTACCATCGCGGCCAACATCCAACTGGGCCTGGCGGCCGACGACACCGCGGTGGCGCGGGCGGCCGTCGCCGCCGGGCTCGACCTGCCACTGTCCACTGTGGTCGGTGACGGCGGTGCCGGGCTGTCGGCGGGGCAACGGCAACGGGTCGCGCTGGCCCGGGCCCTGCTGCGCGACGCGCCGATCGTGCTGCTGGACGAGCCGACCGCCAACCTCGACCCGGCCACCGAGGCGCGGGTGGTGGACACCCTGCGGGAGGTCCTGCGCGGCCGTACCGCCCTGCTGGTGGCCCACCATCCCCGGCTGCTCGACCTGGCCGACCGCGTGGTGTGCCTTGACTCGGCGCTGGCGCCACTCGCGCGGGTCATCCGCCCGGCAGCCGGCCGTCCGACCCCGTCGCTGCCCTCCTTCGCTCCCGGCCGGCTGCGGGCGGTGGGCGAATGACCGAGCCAACTGGCGCTCACCCCACTCGCGCGGGTCATCCGCCCGTCGGCCACCCTGTAGCCGACCGTCCGACTCAGTCGCGGCGCTCCTTCGCTCCCGGCCGGCTGCGGGCGGCGGGCGAATGACCGGGGAGTTGCTGCGATCCTGCCGGCCGGTCGCCGGGCGGCTCGGGCTGGCCGTGCTCGCCGGTGCGGGCGCGGCCGGTACGGCGATCGGACTCATGGCCACCTCCGCGTGGCTCATCTCCCGGGCCGCCGAGCATCCACCGGTACTCGACCTGATGGTCGCCATCGTGGCGGTACGCGCGTTCGGGCTCGGCCGGGCCGTGCTGCGCTATACCGAACGGCTGGTCGGGCACGACGCCGCCCTGCGGGTCCTCGGCGACCTGCGGTCCCGAAGCTACGCGACGCTTTCCCGGCTCGCCCCGGCCGGACTGCGCGCCGGTCCGCCGGCCGGCGGCGGTCCGGCCGGACGGCCCGGCGGCCTGCTCGCCGGGTTCGTCGCCGACGTGGATCAGGTGGTCGACGTACTCGTCCGGGCGGTGCTGCCGTACGCGGTCGCGGTGCTCGTGGCCGCCGGCTCGGTCGCGCTGGTGGGCACCCTGCTGCCCGGTGCCGGTACGGTCCTCGCGCTCGGCCTGCTCGCCGTCGCGCTGGGCGTACCGGTGCTGCACGCGGCGGTGGCCCGGCGGGCGCACCGCCGGATCGCCCCGCTGCGCGCCGAGCTGACCGCCGGGACCGTCGCGCTGCTGCACGGGTTGCCGGACCTGGTGGCGTACCGGGCGGCCGGGGCGGCACTGGCCGAACTCGGGGACACGGACCGGCGGTTGCGCCGGGCCACCGCCCGCCAGGCGAGCGGGCTCGGGCTGGGCGCCGGACTGGTCACCCTCGTGGCGGGCGGGTGCGTGTGGGCCGGACTGGCCCTGGGCGGCAGCGCGGTCGCCGCGCACCACCTGGACCCGGTCCGGCTGGCCGTGGTGGTGCTCACCCCGCTCGCGGTGTTCGAGGCACTCGCCGGGCTGCCGGCCGCCGCGTCCGCGCTCGGTACCGGACGGGCCGCGCTGCGCCGGGTGTTCACTCTGCTCGACCGCCCCGACCCGGTACCCGACCCGGCCGTCCCGCACCCGCTGCCCGATCGGCCTTACCACGTCCGGGTGGAGGGCGTCACCGCGCGCTGGACCGCGGACGGCCCCGATGTCCTGCGCCACCTCGATCTGGACCTGCCGCCGGGCAGCCGGACCGCCGTCATCGGCCCGAGCGGCGCCGGCAAGAGCACGCTGGCCGCGCTGCTGGTGCGCTTCCTCGACCCGGTCGGCGGGCGGGTGACCCTGACCGGGGTCGACCTCAGAACCCTTACCGGCGACCAGATCCGCGGCGTGGTCGGGCTGGTCGCCGAGGACGCCTGGCTCTTCGACACCACCATCGAGGAGAACCTGCGGATCGGCCGCCGGGACGCCACGCCGGGGCAACTGCGCGCCGCGCTGGACCGGGCCCGGCTGCTCGACTGGGTGGACGGCCTGCCGCTCGGCCTGGCCACCCCGGTGGGCGAGCACGGGACCCGGCTGTCCGGCGGGCAGCGCCGCCGGCTGTCCCTGGCCCGGGCACTGCTCGCCGACTTCCCGGTGCTGGTCCTCGACGAACCGACCGAGCACCTCGACGAGCCGACCGCCCGCGCGCTGACCGACGAGATCCTCGACGCGGCCGGCGGACGCACCGTCGTGCTGATCACCCACCGGGGGTATGGGCTGGACCGGGTGGACAACGTCGTCCACCTCACCGGTGGGTGCGCAAGCCCTTCCGGCACAGGACTTTCGGCACTGATCCTGGATCGTCGCGCCCCGGCATGGTGAAGGCGGGTAGGCGCGACGACTGGGAGAGTGGTGAGCGGCGATGCAGGAGTGGGGACCGGTGGTCGTCGGGCTGGACGGCTCGGCGTGCGGGCGGGCGGCGCTGCGGTACGGGATCGCCGAGGCACAACGGACCGGTACCGGGCTGGAGCTGGTATACGCACCCGAGTGGCCGTACCTGCACAACGCGACTCAGTGGTGGGCCGGGCGGGAGCCGGGCGAGCAACCGCTGTCCGAAGGGCTCGCCGAGGTACGGCATGCCGCGCCGGATCTGAAGGTGGTCGCGACGGTGGCCGACGCCTCCGCCTCCGACGTGCTGATCACCCGCTCCGCGACCGCGACGGCGGTGGTGGTCGGCGCGCACGGCGCGCACGGCTTCGGAACCCTGCACCTGGGTGCCACGAGCGTGCAGGTCGCGCTGCACGGTCGGGGACCGGTGGTGGTGGTACCCGGCGGCGAGCACCGGCTCGACGGGCCGGTCGTGGTCGGCGTCGACGAGTCCGAAGGAGCCGGCCTCGCCCTGTGGTATGCGTTGCGGGCCGCCAGCCTGCGCGGTACCGAGCTGGTGGTGGTACACGCGTGGCAGCCGCCCAGGCCCCAGTGGCCGCACCGGATCCAGCCGCTGCCGGGCTCCTTCGAGGAGCTGGAGGCACTACAGCGGAAGGTGGTCGACGCGGCACTGGAGCGGTGGCACAGCGCTTTCCCGGACGTACCCGTGCGGCGCCGGCTGCTGCCCGGCGAACCCGCACCGACCCTGCTGGCCGCGTCCGCGCGGGCCGGGCTGCTGGTGGTCGGCGCGCACGGCGTCGGCGCGCTGCGCGGTCCGTGGGTGGGCTCGGTCGCCCGCTGCGTCCTGGAGAAGGCCAGCTGCCCGGTCGCCGTCGTGCACCCGCACCCGCACCAGCACCGGCCCGACCGCCCGCCGTACGCAGCGGTCGCCGCCGCACACGGATAACGGGAGGACGGCATGGACACCAGATATTTCACGGCAGCCGACCCCTGGTCGATCAGTGCCGGTGGTGGCATCGGCAGTGCGTTGACCGCGTGCCTGCAAGCCGCCGTCGCCGCGCCCTCCATCTACAACACGCAGCCCTGGCGGCTGCGCGTCCTGCGCGGCGCCATCGAACTCTACGCCGACCGCGAGCGCCAGTTGCCCGTCGTCGACCCGCACGGACGCGAGCTGGCCATCAGCGTGGGCGCGGCACTGCTCAACCTGCGGGTGGCCATCCTGCGCCACCACCGGCTGCCGCTGACCCGGCTGCTGCCCGACCCCGGCCAGCCCGACCTGGCCGCCCGGGTCGTGCTCGGGCCGCCCGCCGAGCCGGATCTGACGATCCGGGCACTCGCCGAGGCGATCCCCCACCGGCACACCAACCGGCGCCCGTTCACCCGGGTGACGATCCCGCCCGAGGTGCTGGCCGAGCTCACCGCGGCGGCGCTGGTCGAGGGCGGCCGGCTGACCGTCCTGGACGAGCCGACCCGGCGGGACGTGCTCGGCGTGGTCCGCTCGGCCGAGATCAGGCTGCGTGGCGACCCGACCTACCGGGACGAGCTGAACACCTGGACCTCCGGTGAGCCGGCGCGCGACGACGGCGTGTCGCGTACCGAGTTCGGGCCGTGGGACGCGCTGGAAACCTTGCCGCTGCGCGACTTCGGGCTGACCCGGCCGACCGAGCCCCGGCGCAGCGCGCAGTTCGAGCCGGACCCGACCCTGGTCGTCCTGTCCACCGTGGGGGACAGCCCGGAGCAGTGGCTGCGGGCCGGACAGTCACTGGAGCGGCTGCTGCTGACCGCGACGGTGCGCGGGCTGGCCACCACCCCGATGACCCAACCCCTGGAGATCCCCGAGCTGCGCGAGCTGCTGACCCCGGCCGGCGGCGGGCGCTCGCCCCAGGTGATCCTGCGCATCGGGTACGGGCCGGCCAGTCCCACCTCGACGCGCCGACCGCTGCACGAGGTACTGGTCTCCGAGTGAGCAAGGGGTGGCCCCGGTCGGCACCGCCGACCGGGGCCACCCCGGTGCGCTCAGTGCAGTTCGAGGTGCTCCGTTTCGGCACTGAACGGATGCGAGCGGTACCAACGGGATTCGACCACGTCGCTGTCGTCGAAGTCGTAGGTCAGCTCGTCGACCACGTCGACCACACCGGGCGTCGCCTTGCTGAAAGCGACCACGATTTCGCAGGTGCTGCGCCGGTCCAGGTGCCCGGCGAGGGTCACGATCCCGGAACGTACCCGGATCTCCAGCATCGCCGGGTCGATCCACAGCGACCGCAGCACCCCCTCGGCCACCGACCGGCGTACCTCGCTGTCCGGCCGGGTGTACAGGCGTACCAGGTCGCGGCGGGACACGATGCCGACCAGCCCGCCCTGCTCGTCCACCACGGGCATCCGCTTGATCCGCGCCGCCTCCATCAGGCGGGCCGCCCCGGTCACCGTCTCGGTGGCCCGGACGGTCACCGCGGGCGCGGTCATCAGCTCGCCGGCCGTGTCGCCGGCCGCCTTCTGCCGCCCGCTCTTCATCCGCCGGGTGGTCAGCACGTGCCGGGGCACCCGGTCGGCGTACTCCAGCTTGGCCAGCAGATCGGCCTCGGACACCACGCCGAGCACCCGGCGATCGGCGTCGACCACGGGTACCGCGCTGACCGAGTGGCGCACCATCAGGTCGGCGATCTCCTTGTACCCCATCTGGGCGGGAACGGTGACCACCTCACGGGTCATCACGTCGCCGACGTACCACCGCTTCATGGCTGCCTCCTCGCGGCTGGTTACCCGCCTCCATACCACCGCGTCCCGATGCCGGCCAGCAGATCCGATGGCCCCCAAGGGCCGGGACTTTCGCCGCTGCACCCGGGACGACGGGTCGAAGGTCCCGGCCGGGCGGCCATCGGACCCTGGGTGACCCGGGACGGCGGACGGACGCTGGAGATAACGAAGGAGGTCGTCATGAACAGCCTCGTGCGCGCCCCGGTCGTCGTCGGGGTGGACGGCTCGCCGGAGTCCCAGGCGGCGGTTGACTTCGCGGCCTGGGAGGCACACCGGCGCCGGCTGCCGCTCCGGCTGGTGCACGGCTACCAGCCGCCGATCATGTACGGGTTGTCGGTCACCGTGGTGTACGACGCGGCCGCGCCGTTGCGGTACGCCCGCGAGCTGGTCCGCGCCGAGGCCAACCGGGTCCTGGGCCGGTACCGCGACCTCAAGGGCAGCCCGGTGCTCGCCGTCGAGGACCCCGGCACGCTGCTGGTCGCGCAGTCCCGGGACGCCGCGCTCGTGGTGGTCGGCTCCCGCGGTCTGGGCAGCTTCCACAGCCTGCTGCTCGGCTCGGTCAGTGCGCGGGTCGCCGCGCACGCCAAGGTACCCGTGATCGTGGTACGGCCACCGGCGCGGGACACCGGCCGCGCGCACGCCGGCGTGGTGGTCGGCGTCGACGGCTCGCCCGGCTCGGCCGCGGCCGTGGAGTTCGCCTTCGAGGAGGCCTCCGCGCGCGGTACCGGCCTGACCGCCGTGTACGCCTGGGTGGTCCCACCGACGGGCAACCTGGGCCCGATCACCGAGCACCACTACGATCCGGTGGAGGCGCAGGACGAGGCCGACCGGGTGCTCGCCGAGGCGACGGCCGGATGGTCCGAGAAGTACCCCGAGGTCGAGCTGGTCCGCCATGCGGTACACAGCCTCAACCCGTTGCGTACCCTCATCGAGGCCTCCGGCGACGCGGAGCTGGTCGTGGTCGGCTCCCGGGGCCGAAACGGCTTCGCCAACCTGTTGCTCGGCTCGGTCAGCGACGGCCTGGTCCGGCACGCCCGGGTCCCGGTCGCCGTGGTGCACGCGTCAGAGTGAGGGCGCGCGCCGGGCCACGTGGAGGGCGGCGCGCAGGTAGGGCAGCGGTGGCAGGGACGCCATCAACCGCAGGTCGTCCCGGACACCGCTGTCCTCGTCGAGGAAGCGCAGCACGAACTCGGCGGGGAAGGCGGAGAACAGCCGGGCGAAGGCCAGTTCCAGCCGCGCCGGGTCGGCGTCGAGGACATCCAGGAGTACCGCGTCGAGCAGGCGGTACCGGCGGGGTGGGGGCGCGACCGCGAACGGATGGCCGTACCGGATCAGGGATCCGGCGACCGCCGCGCTGTCCCGCTGGATCCGCTGGTACGCATACCCGGTGCTGGCCTTGACCAGACCGGCGGCGGCACCGATCGCGCGTACCCGTGCGTGCCCGCGCGGCGCGGGTCGGGTGCGCAACGGCAGCACGGCCGACTCGGTGCGCAGGATCTCGTAGTCCCGGGCGTGCAGCACGTCCGACAGGTACCCGGCGAGGGCGGCCCGCCGGTCGGCCGCGGCCGGTGGCCGGGTCCGGCGGGGTACGAACTCGGTCAGCTCGACCAGCGCCCGGTACCGGTCGTCCGGCAGGACGTAGACGAACCGGGAGCCGGCGGCCCGCGGGGTACGGAAGTCGAACAGCACCGGCGTGGTGGGGTCGAAGACCGGCTCGGCACAGCGCACCTCCCAGCCGGTGAAGGCGAGCCGGGCGTCCAGCGGGGTACCGGCCGGTGGCGGGCTGACGCTGTCGAACACCCAGCCGCCCCGGACGGTACGCCCGGACACCAGCACCTCGCCGTTGTCGCGCACCGACTCGACCTCGCCGTCCATCACCTGGAAGCCGGGGCACCGGTCGAGCAGCCCGTGTACCACGCGGGACAGGTCGGTACGGCGGACCACGTGGTACCGGTACCGGCCAAGCGGGACCACCCGGGACGCTCCACCGGCGTGGATGCGTACCCGCGCATAGCTGCGCGACACCGCGCCGTCCAGGAGTCCCCGGCGGGCGGACCAGAAGCCCCAACACACCGCGGAGGGCCGGGCCTGCCGGTCGTCGACCAGCAGCACCCGCCGGTCCCGCCAGCCTGCGCCGACTGACGTGGCGGAGGCCAGCTGCGCGGCCAGGGACAGCCCGCTGAGCCCGCCGCCGGCGATCACCGCGTCGAACGTCGGCGCTCGGCGGGTCAGCGCGGCCTGCTGGGTCAGCGCCGCCTGGTGGGTCAGCGCCGCCTGCCCGGAACCGACCGCTCGCCGTGTCCGGGCGGGGTCACCAGGCTCGCCACCACCGTGCCGAGCTTGCGCGGCATGGAGACGGTGGCCCGCCGCTGGAACACGTCGTAGTCCGCGCGCACCACCTCGTCGAGGATCCCGCCGTACGCCCGGTAGGCGGTGCGCACGCACGGCTGCGAGGACCGGTCCAGCATGGCGATGCCGGGTGCGGCCAGGGCGTAGTGCCGCCGGGCCCGGTCCACCTCGAACGCGATGAGCGCGCGGACCGCCCGGGTCGCCCGGCGGGCACCCAGATCGTCCGCGGTCACCCCGAACTCGGCGAGGTCCTTCTGCGGCAGGTAGATCCGGCCCCGGTCGAGGTCCTCACCGACGTCCCGGATGAAGTTGGTGAGCTGGAAGGCCAGTCCCAGCTGGCGGGCCGGCTCCCGGGCCGCGGCCAGGTCGGCCGCGCCGAGGATCGGCAGCATCATCGTGCCGATCGCCGCGGCCGAGCCTTCCATGTAGTCCAGGAGGTCGTCGTAGCCCGGGTACTCGGTCACCGTCAGGTCCATCTCCATTGACCGGAAGAACGCCGCGAAGTCCGCGCGGTCAAGGTCGAAGGTCTCGATGGTGTGCCGTACCGCCGGGAAGATCGGGTGTTCGATCGGCGCCCCGTCCATCGCGGCGGCGAACCGGGCCCGCCACCGGGTGAGCAGGGCGACCCGGCTGTCCGGACGGGTGGCGTCCAGCCGGTCGACGATGTCGTCGGTGTAGCGGGTGAAGCCGTACAGGGCGTGTACGTACGGACGTTTCCAGGCCGGCAGGAGCTTGGTGGCCAGGTAGTAGGTGCGCCCGTGCTCCTGGTGCAGGACCCGGCAGAACTCGTACGAGCCCGCCAGGTGCTCCGGCACCCACCGTGTACTGGCCATCGTGTCACCCTCCTCGTCCCTTTGGTTCCATCGTGCCCGCGCCCCGGTTGGCCGGGCCTCGGCCGCCCGGCCCGTGCCCGCGGGTCATTGGGCCTTAGCCATTGTGACTGTTGCGCAGGTCACCGCAGTACCAGATCGGCGACCGGGCGCCGCAGCCCCCGGTTCGCCACGCGCAGCCGGCTCAACGTGTAGTGCGCCAACCGCGCCGCCTGCCGGGCGTCGAGCCGGTCGCAGACCCAGTCCCAGTGCAGCGACACGGTATCGCCGGCGCGCACCACCGGGCCGGTACCCAACCGGGCCGGCTCCGGCCGCGCCGGGCCGAGCACCAGCTCCCGGCCGGTCCACCGGAGCGGGGCCGAGCTGACCACCGCATGTCCACTGTGGACAGACAGGACCCGGCCGGCGCGGATCCGGCAGGAGTCGAGCACCCGCATCGGCTCCTCGACATGGCCGGCCCGCAACAGACCCACCCAGGGGTACACCGCGAAGACGTGGAAGTTGTGGTGGGCCCGTCCGGACAGGGCCAGCTCGGCCAGTTCCGTCCCGCGCCCGCCGGCCCGGTCGGCGAAGCGGTCCACCACGTGCCGGGCCAGCAGCCGCCCCGGGATCCGTTCCAGCAACGGACTGCCCAGCCAGTACGCCTCCACCACCGACGGGCCCAGCGGGTCGGGCCGCCGGTTGGCGGCCGCGATCAGCGTCAGGTACGGCCAGGCACCGGAGAACTGCCGGGCCAGGGCCACCAGCCCGGCGTCGCTGAGCGCTCCGTTGGCGTACTCCAGCAGGGCGCCGGAGTCGCCCGGCCCGCAGTAGCCCAGCGCGTTCGGCGGGTACGCGTACCGGGCGAACAGCACCGGGCCCGGGGTCACCTGCCCACCGCCACCGGGGTACCCGCCCGCCGTACCGCGATCAGCACCGCTCCGGCGAGCAGGAGCGCCAGTCCGATGACGCTCGGCAGCGGAGTTCCCTTCACCGCGAGGTTGAGCGCGGCGGTGATGACCGCACCGACGGCCAGCACCGCGGTCACGTCGATCGCGGCCGCCCGGGACAGCGCGGCGAACCAGGTCGCCACGTAGCCGGCGAGGATGACACCGGTGGCCAGCGACCAGGTCCAGCCGCGCGCGCTCAGGTGCGGCAGCGCGCCGGCCCGCCCGGTGACCGCGAGCCAGCCGAGCAGGACGACCACGCCCGCGCTCATCCGGGCCACCGCGACGGTCTGTGGTGCGATGTCGCGCAGCAGCCGCTTGGCGAGCACCACCTCGACCGCCCAGAGCAGGGTCG
>WNGE01000553.1_pt1 | contig 118795 bp, 121 predicted proteins | sample 5400651 | NCBI WGS metagenome assembly WNGE01 (sample SAMN13153370, study PRJNA577476) | soil metagenome | isolation source: 60 cm soil or saprolite under grassland replicate 2 | place: USA:California | collected 2016-06-15 | reverse complement strand
CCACGGCCTGGGCGGCCCGGTCCGCGGCCGGCGTTCCGGCCTGGCGGACGCCGATCTCGAGCCCGAGCATCTCAACGAGGTTCACGGGCGAGTGAGTGTAGGTAACTGCGACCTGAACAGCGTCGTCGCAACTAACATCGCAAAGCCCAGCACCGTCTTCATAAGTATCCATACGTCTCAGCGGGAGGTCCGAGTGATGCGTTCGCCTTCTCTTTTCAGTCTTCTGGCCGTCGTCGGGCTAGCAGCACTCGTCCTGACCGCCTGCGGCGGAAGTAGCAAGAAGAAATCAAGCGCGACGTCCTCCGGCAACTCCGGCGGCACGCTGATGACGGTGGCCAAGGGCGCGCCGTCAGGCTCGCCCGACCCGCAGATCAACTACACCCTGCAGGAGTGGCAGCTCCTGGTCATCACCCACGACGGTCTCGTCGGGTTCAAGCGCGCGGCCGGGACCGAAGGGACGAAGCTCGTCCCCGATCTCGCGACCTCGATCCCCAAGCCGACGGACGGCGGCAAGACGTATGCCTTCACTCTTCGCAAGGGGATCAAGTTCTCGAACGGCAAAGAGCTGAAGGCGAGCGACGTCAAATACACCTTCGAGCGGCTGTTCAAGATCGGCTCCAGCCCGAACGCCGGCACCTGGTACAACGTCATCGTCGGCGGTGACGCCTGCGTCAAGAGCCCGAAGACTTGCAATCTCAACCAGGGAGTCGTTGTCGACGACGCCAAGGGAACGGTCACGTTCCACCTGACGAAGGGCGACCCCGAGTTCCTCGACAAGCTCGCGGTTCCGTTTGCGTTCATCCTCCCGACCGGCACGCCGAACAAGGAAGTTCAGATCCCGCCGCCGGGGACGGGGCCGTACAAATTCGTCGAGTACAACCCGAACAAAGAGATCAAGCTCGTCCGCAACACGAACTTCAAGGAGTGGTCGAAGGACGCACAGCCGAACGGCAACCCCGACGTGATCATCCAGAAGTTCGGTCTTTCGGCTGAGGCCGAGGTGACCCAGGTCGAGAACGGCCAAGCCGACTGGATGTTCGACACCCCACCGTCGGATCGCCTGAGCGAGATTTCGACCAAGTACGCCGACCAGGTGCACGTCAATCCGCTGACGGCGGTCTGGTACTTCGCGTTCAACGTCCGCATCCCGCCGTTCAACAACCTGAAGGCACGGCAGGGAGTCAACTTCGCGACCGACCGGAACGCACTCGTCAAGATCTACGGCGGCCCGAATCTCGCCGTGCCGACGTGCCAGATCCTGCCGCCGAATTTCCCGGGCTACAAGCCGTACTGCCCGTACACCAAGAACCCGGGCAGCGGCAAGTGGACGGCGCCCGACATGGCGAAGGCAAAGCAGTTGATCGCGGCCTCCGGAACGAAGGGCGCCTCGGTCAAGGTCAACACGGACACCGTCGAGACCGACAAGGCACTCGCCCTCTACTTCGTCGGGCTGTTGAACCAGCTCGGCTACAAGGCCACGCTGCAAGCGCTCAGCCCGGACATCCAGTACCCGTACTGCCAGAACTCGAAGAACCAGGTTCAATTCTGCTGGTCGAGCTGGTACCAGGACTATCCGGCAGCCTCCGACTTCCTCAACATCCTGCTCGGCTGCGCGTCGTTCATCCCGAACTCGAACGCGAGCCCGAACATCGCGGAGTTCTGCAACAAGCCGATTCAAGCGCAGATGGATCAGGCGCTCCAGCAGGGCATCACAGACCCGACCGGCGCAAACACGAAGTGGCAGGCGGTCGACAAGGCGGTCACGGACCAGGCACCGTGGGTCTCGATGTTCAATCCGAAGTACATCGACTTCCTCTCGAAGCGGGTGAAGGGCTACCAGTTCAGCCCGCAGTGGTACTTCCTGCTGGCACAGGCGTCCGTGAAGTAAGGACGGAAGGAAGCGGGGCGGCGTGGCCGTTTTCGAGCCTGAGGCCGAAGGCATCGTCTTCGATGCTGAGGAAACCGGCGGCGATATCGTCGGCCGTAGCCCCTGGGCGCTCGCCGGCCGGCGCCTAGTACGGAACAAGCTCGCGCTCGCGGCGCTCGCCCTTTTTGTCCTGATCGTCGCGGTCAGCTTTGCGGCGCCGCTGTACTCGAAGCACGTCGCGGACACCGATCCGTTCGCGTCGAACATCTCGGGGACGGTCACGGTCAACGGGAAGACGGAGCCGGTGCTCCAGCAGGGCGGCGGCAAGCTCGGCCTGGGCGAGACGCCGATCGGGCCGACCTGGCACAGCAAGTACCTCCTCGGGGCCGACAACCAGGGTCGCGACGTCGCCGCTCGCGTGCTCTACGGAGGTCGCGCGTCGCTCGAGATCGGGATCGGCTCGGCGCTGCTCGCCTCGGCGATCGCCTTGGTCTTCGCGCTCGTCGCCGGCTTCTTCGGCGGCTGGACCGACTCGATCATCTCGCGGGTGATGGACCTGATCTGGGCGTTTCCCCTCTACCTGCTCGCGATCTCGCTGGCGACGGTGCTGTTGACCGCTCCCAACGGTCTCAAGATCGGGTTCATTCACCTGAGTGCGAGCAGTCTCTGGATCCCGCTCTTGATCATTGGTTTGGTCTACGTCCCGTACATCTACAGGCCGATTCGCGGACAGGTTCTCTCGCTTCGCGAGAAAGAGTTCGTCGAGGCGGGCATCGCTCAAGGCGCCTCGAATTTCCGCCTGATCTTCAACGAGGTCCTGCCGAACGTGGCCTCGACGGTGATCGTCCTGATGCCCCTGATGATCGCGACGACGATCCTCACTGAGTCGGCGTTGTCCTACTTGTCGATCGGTGTCCAGCCGCCCCAGGCGAGCTGGGGGACGATCATCGAGGACGGCCAGTCGCTGCTCTACACCCGCCCCTGGGTCGCGATCGCACCCGGGATCATGATCGTGCTAACGGTTCTCGCGCTGAACGTGCTCGGCGACGGCTTGCGCGACGCGCTCGACCCGCGGTCGAAGGTGCGCGTGAAGGGCTGATGGCTGCCTTCATCGTCCGCCGTCTTCTCTGGATGGCCCTCGTTCTGTTCGCGATCTCCGTGCTTGTGTTCCTGATCTTCTTTGCCACGCCGGGTGTCGATCCCGCCCGCCAGATGGCCGGAAGAAACCCGTCCGCCGAAACGATCAAGAACATCAAGCACGAGTTCGGGCTCGACCGTTCTCTGCCCGTTCGCTACGGGCTGATGATGAAGCACATGTTCATCTCGCGCGACCTGATCTCCTACGGCAGCCACACCCGGGTGATCCCCGAGATCACGAGCGCGGCGCCGGTGACCCTGTCGCTCGTTTTCGGAGCGGCCATCATCTGGATCATCTTCAGCATTCTCTTCGGGGTTGCCGCCGCGGTCCTCAGGGGCACGGTCTTCGACCCGCTCCTGATGATCCTTGCGCTGATCGGGATCTCGATCCCGGTCTTTTGGCTCGGCGAGGTCGTCAACCTGATAACCCAGAGCCGCCTCCACGATTCCTTCCTCTTCAGCTGGGTTCCGCCGCTCGGTTACACACCGCTGACCCAGGATCCATTCATGTGGTTCAAGCAGCTGATCTTCCCGTGGCTGACGCTTTCGGTGCTGTACATCGGCTTCTACGCGCGCGTGCTTCGCGCGAACCTGATCGAGACCGAGAGCGAGGACTACATTCGCACCGCTCGCGCCAAAGGGCTGTCGGAACGACGCGTCCTCTTCCGTCACACGCTCCGCACGTCGATGATCACCTTCGTCAGCCTGTTCGGGCTCGACTTCGCGGTCCTAGTCGGCGGCGGCGCGCTCCTGACCGAGGTCGTGTTCGGCCTACCGGGGGTCGGGCTGCTGACCTACAACTCGCTCACCGCCCTCGACCTGCCCGTGATCATGACGACCGTCATCTACGCGGCCTTCTTCATCACGCTGGCGAGCGCTCTTGTCGACCTTGTCTACGCCTGGCTCGATCCACGGGTTCGCCTCGCCTGATGGCTGAGCCTCTGCTCGAAGTTCGCGATCTCAAGGTTTCCTTCCGCACGGAGGACGGGATCGTCCGGGCCGTGGACGGGATCTCGTTCACGCTCGACGAGGGGGAAGTTCTCGGGATCGTCGGCGAGTCGGGCTCGGGAAAGAGCGTGACCATGATGACCGTGATGCGCCTGATCACCGATCCAAACGCGATCTACCAGGGTTCGATCATCTACAAGGGCCGCGACCTGATGGGACTGTCGAAGGACGCGATGCGGGAGGTGCGCGGCGAGGAGATCGCGATGATCTTCCAGGACCCGATGACGTCGCTGAATCCGGTCTACACCGTCGGCTGGCAGATCGAGGAGCAGCTCAACGAGCACAACCAGCTGAAGAAGGGCGAGGCGCGGCGGCGGGCGATGGAACTCCTTGCTCAGGTCGGCATTCCGAGGCCCGAGCAGCGGATCGACGACTACCCGCATCAGTTCTCCGGCGGAATGCGACAGCGCGTGATGATCGCGCTTGCGCTCTCGTGCAACCCGGACTTGCTGATCGCCGACGAGCCGACGACCGCGCTCGACGTGACGATCCAGGCTCAGATTCTCGAGTTGATCAAGAACCTGAAGCGGGACTTCGGGTCGGCTGTCGTCCTGATCACCCACGACCTCGGCGTCGTCGCGGACGTCGCCGACAGGATTCTGGTCATGTACGCGGGCCGGATCGTCGAGGAGGGCAACAAGGAGCAGATCTTCTACGACCCGCAGCACCCCTATACCTGGGGGCTGCTCGGGTCGATCGCCCGCCTCGACCGGCCGCGGGCGCGCAGGTTGACGGCAATCGCCGGCCAGCCGCCATCACTGATCAAGCGGCCGCAGGGCTGCAGCTTCCGGCCGCGGTGTCCGCAGGCCTTTGACCGCTGCCGCGTCGAGGATCCGCAGCTGACGGCAAAGGTCGGCGACGGGCACCTGGACGCCTGTCACCTTTCGGTCGAGGACAAGCGGGAGCGACGCGACAGAACGATCAACCCCGAGCTGGCGGAGACGGCATGAGTTCACAGAATGGCGGGCCGCTGCTGCAAGCCGAGCACGTGGTGAAGTACTTCCCGATCAAGCGCGGGATCCTTTTCCAGCGCGAGGTGGCGCGGGTCCATGCTGTCGACGACGTCTCCCTCGAGGTCCAACGCGGCGAGACACTTGGCTTGGTCGGGGAATCCGGTTGCGGCAAGTCGACCCTCGGTCGCTCCTTCGTCCGCCTCTTCCCGCTGACTGACGGCCGCATCGTCTTCGACGGGCAAGACATCACGAGGCTCTCCCGGAGCGGGATGCGCCCGCTGCGGCGTGAGCTGCAGATCATCTTCCAGGATCCGTACGCCTCCCTGAACCCGCGCAAGCGGGTCGGGCAGATCGTCGGCGCGCCGCTCGCAATCCACGGCATCGGCGACCGGCGAGAGCGCAAGCGGCAGGTGCAGGAGCTGCTGGAGAAGGTCGGGCTCTCGCCGGAGCACTACAACCGCTACCCTCACGAGTTCTCCGGCGGCCAGCGGCAGCGCATCGGGGTCGCGCGCGCGCTGGCGCTGCGGCCGAAGCTCGTGATCGCGGACGAGCCCGTGTCGGCGCTCGACGTCTCGATCCAGGCTCAAGTGATCAACCTGCTCGCGGACCTCCAGGAGGATTTCGACCTCACCTACGTCTTCATCGCTCACGATCTAGGGGTCGTCCGCCACGTCTCGGACCGGATCGCGGTCATGTACCTCGGCAAGATCGTCGAGCTCTCGCCCGCCGAGGAGCTGTACGAACGGCCGATCATGCCGTACACGGAGGCCTTGCTCTCCGCGGTTCCGATCCCGGATCCGCGCGAGTCGGCGGCCCGGGAGCGGATCGTCCTCGAGGGCGACGTCCCCTCGCCGATCAACCCGCCTTCTGGCTGCCGCTTCCACCCGCGCTGCCGCTACGCGACCGACGTGTGCACGCAGCTCGAACCGCCGCTCGTGGACTACGGGAACGGGCACCTGGCGGCCTGTCACCACCCGCTGAACGTGGACAAGGAGACGTTGGCGCGCGCCACCGTCGACGAGCGGCGAACACCTGCCGACGCAGACGAGTCGGCGAAACCGACTGAGCCCGCACAGCGGGCCCGCTGACTCGGGCATCATCCCGACGCATGAAGGTCGGGATCGTCGTTCCGTACTCTTGGTCGTTCTGGGGCGGTGTTCCGGAGCACGCAGACCACCAGGCCCGAGCTCTCGAGAAGCTCGGCGTCGACACGCGGACCGTGATCGGCCACGACCCGCCTGGGCGGCTGACGAAGTACCTCCACCCGCGCGCGGGCCGGCACGAGCCGCCGCCGGCGCACGTGATTCCGGTCGGGCGCTCCGTGATCGTGCCGGCGAACGGCGCTCTGCCCAACATCGTCCTCAGCCCGAGCGCGATCTCCAGGATCAAGCGTGTGCTCGAGCGGGAACGCTTCGACGTCCTGCACGTGCACGAGCCGATGACGCCCGCGATCGGTGTCGCCGCGCTCTCGTTCGCGCGCGTGCCGCTCGTCGCAACCTTCCACGCCTCGGGGGAGCTCGCCTGGATGAAGGTCGCGACTCCGGTCTGGGGGTTTCTCGCGGAGCGGCTGGACCACCGGATCGCGGTTTCGCCGGACGCGGCGAACACCGTGCAGAAGTACCTGCCCGGCGAGTATGAGGTGATCCCGAACGGTGTCGCGATGCCCGAGGTCGCCGACCCCGGCCAACGCGAGAACAGGATCGTCTTCGTCGGTCGCCATGAGCCGCGCAAGGGGTTGCAGGTGCTGCTCCGCGCCTGGCCCGAGATCAGGCGTCAGACCGGCGCGCGCCTCCGCGTGGTCGGTGCCGACCCGCTGCAGGTTCGCCTGTTGTTGACGCGTTACCGGATCCCGGACGAGGGCATCGACGCGCTCGGCTTCGTCTCGGAGCGAGAGCGGACAGACGAGCTGCTGAAGGCCAAGGCCTTCGTCGCGCCCTCGCTCGGCGGCGAAAGCTTCGGCATGGTGCTAACGGAAGCGTTTGCCTGCGCGACGCCGGTCGTCGCATCCGACATTCCGGGATATCGTGACGTGATGACGGCGGAGACCGGCGTGGTCGTGCCTCCCGACGATCCGCGCGCGCTTGCTCGAGCGATCGTCAGCCTGCTCGCGGACGAGCCGCGAAGGCTCCAACTCGGCGTGGGCGCCCGCCGCCGGGCCCGGGCGTACTCGTGGGACGACATCGGCCGCCGGCTGCTCGCGATCTATGAGCTCGTCACCGGGGAGTCGCCCGCGACGCTCGCGGCGGCCGGGTGAACTTCACCTCGCTCGCGCATAACCGCTGGCTGCGGGTTGCCTTCATTCTCACCCTGGCGGCCGGAGTCGCGGTGCTGTTCTGGTGGCGGGGCCCGGACTGGGGGCGGGTCGGAAACGCGTTCACGATCGTCCGCTGGGAGTGGGTCGTGGTGGCGGTCTGCCTCAACCTCCTCTCGGTCCTCGTTCGTGCGGTCGCCTGGAAGATCGTCATCGACCAGGCGCTGGGGAAGCCGCACCCGCGCTTCCCGCTCGTTTTCTCGGCCTTCTCGATCGGGCTGTTTGCGAACGCGGTGCTGCCGGGACGGATCGGCGAGCTCGCGCGCGTGGGCGTCTTGACTCGCAAGCTGCCGGGACGGAAAGGCGCCTGGGCTGCGCTGATCGGGACGGTGTTCGCGCACCGGCTCTTCGATCTCATTCCGGCGCTCCTGCTCGTCACCTATGCGCTCCTGACCGCGAAGGTGCCGCACTGGGCGTACACGAGCCTCGAGATCGTGCTGGGCGTCGGCTTTGCGCTGTTCGCCTTCGGTCTCGCCAGCGCGCGGCGGCATAGTCGCCCGGTCCTCGACGAGCTCGGGCAGGTCAGGCGCCTGCTCGCAATGGCTGGTCAGGGGCTCAGGGTGCTGCACTCGCCGCTGCCCGCGGTGGGTGCTGCGTTCTTCCAGTGCCTTGGCTGGTTCTGTCAGCTGCTCGCGGTCTTCTTCGCCATGCGTGCCTTCCACATCTACGAAGGCCTTCCGGCCGCCGCTCTCGTCCTCGTCCTCGTAAACGTCGCGACGATCTTCCCGCTCTGGCCCGGCAACGTCGGACTCGTCCAGGCGGCGGTCGCGTTGCCGCTGATCGCGTACGGGGTCCCCAAGGCACTGGGGATCGCCTTCGGCTTCGGCCTCCAGGCGATCGAGGCGTCCGTGGGCGTGGGGGTCGGGATGATCTTCCTCGCCCGCGAGGGCCTCTCGTTCGCAATGCTCCGCGTCATGCCCGGCGCGGAGGCGGTGGAGATGCCCGAGGGCCAGACGCGGGCGGCGGAGTCCCGTGAGCGCGCTCGCATCTCCGGCTAGCCTCAAAGGGGTTCTCTCCGCTCGAGACGCGGCGGCGTCCTTGGCCGAGGGCTTTCGCAAGGGCGGGGCGGAGGCGAAGGAGCTGCCGATCGCCGACGGCGGCGAGGGAACGGCCGAGGTGCTCGGGGCGCTGGTTCTCGCGCGCGTGCGCGTGAGCGACGCGTTCGGGCGCCCGCGCGAGGCGCCGATTCGCGCCCTGCCGGACGGAACGGCGGTGGTTGAGGCGGCGGAGGCGATCCCCCTCGACCCACTGCGGCTCGATCCGCTGGCCGCTTCCAGCCGCGGTCTCGGCGAGCTGGTCGCCAAAGTTGAAGCGGAGCACTTGCTCGTCTGCCTCGGCGGCACGGCGAACGTGGACGGCGGCGCCGGCCTGCGCGAGGTCTTGCACGAGCTGCCCGCGCCGACGACCGTCCTCTGCGACGCGCTCGTGCCGCTTCGCGATTCGGCCCTGCGATTTGCGCCTCAGAAAGGGGCGACGCCGGAGCAGGTCGAGCTGTTGGAACGCCGGCTCGCCGCGATGAGCGAGCTCGCGCCGTACGCCGAGCTCCCCGGAGCCGGCGCCGCGGGCGGTCTCGGCGCGGCACTGGCCGCGCTCGGCGCCGAGCTCGTGTCCGGTGCTCGTGAGGTGCTCGAGCGCCTGAGCTTCCGAGACCGCGTTCGCGAAGCAAGCCTCGTGGTCACCGGCGAGGGCACGATCGATACGACGACCGCGACCGGCAAGGCGCCCGGCGAGGCGCTGCGCATCTGTCTCGAGGAGGGCATCCGCTGCGTCGTTTTCGGCGGCCGCGTCGTTGTCGAGCTCTCGGGCGCGGAGACGGCCGCGCTCAGCGGCGACCCGGCGCGGGCGGCGGACGATCTCGTCGCGCTCGGAGAGCGCTTATCCGACCAGGCCTAGCCGTGCGGCGACGACGGTCTCGGCCGCCTCACTGCTGCCGGCGTGGCCGGTGACGGCGCCGAGGAAGGCATCGCGGTCGAGCGCGTAGAGCTGCGTCTCCTTCCGCGCCCGCGCGGTCGCCGTTCGCGGAATGTCGCGCAGGAGCGCGATCTCGCCGAAGTGGTCGCCGGGCCCGAGCACGTTTGCCTCCCGGCCGTCGATCTCGATCTCGATCTCGCCGGATTCGACGATGTAGAAGCGGTCGCCATGGTCGCCCTGGTGGAAGATCGTCTCGCCCGCCGGAACCTCTAGCCGCGTCAGGCTCGCAGCAAGCGCTTCGAGCGTGGGTGCAGGCAGGGGCGCGAACATCTCGATCGCGCGCAGGGCATCGAGCTGGGCGGTCGGCACCGTGAGCGTGCGATCGACCTGGGCAAGCATTCCGAACGAGGGGATCGTGACCACGGGGATCACGGCGCCGACGACGATCAGTGCGCTGCGAATCCCGAGCCAGCTGACCAGGGCCGGCGCAACGATCGCGCCGATTCCCGCGGTCGCGTAGAAGGCGCTGTGGAGCACCCCGAAGACCCGCGCTAGCACGTGTTCGGGAACGGCGCGCTGCAAAAGTGTGAACCCGGCGACGTCGACGAGCGTCAGCCCGAGGCCGGCGAGCCCGATCAGCACGAATGCGGGGGCGGGCTTCGCCCACACCCCGATCAGGAGGATCGGGGTGCCCCAGAGGATCAAGGCCAGACCGAAGGTGAGGCCCAACCTTCGGCTGCCCACCAGCGCCACAGCGACGATCCCGCCGACCAGCCCGCCGACGCCGAGGGCCGCGTTCAGGTACCCGATCCCGGGCGACCCGAGCCCGAGCAACCGGATCGACGCGACCGCCGTCAGGACGACGAACGCGCCGTAGACGAGCGTCTGCGCGGCGAAAAGCCCGATGATCAGGCGCAGGCGCGAGTCGTGCCAGATCGTCCGAAACCCCGCCAGCGCCTCGTGCTGCCAGCTCCCTCTGGCGATCTCGCTCGTAGGCTCGGGCCCACGCAGACGGATCAGAGCCAGCATCGCCGCCGACCAGAGAAACGCCACCGCCGTTACCACGAAGACGGTCTGGACGTTCGAGACGGCGAGGATGACGCCGCCGAGCGCAGGGCCGACGAAATAGCCCGCGGCCTCGATCGTGCTGTTGGCGACGTTGGCAGCGGCGAGTTCTTCCGGCGATTCGGCGAGGGTCGGAAGCAGAGCCGATTCCGCGGGCTGAAACGCCTGCGACACTAGCGTCACCAGGATGGCGAGCAGATACACGACCGTTGCCGGTGCGTCGATCACTATCGCCGCCGCGGCAGCAGCCAGGGCGCCCGCTCGAATAAGGTCCGACACGACCATTACCCGCAGGCGCGGGAAGCGGTCGCCAACCATTCCTCCGAACGGAGCGGCCGCCGCCGCAGGGAACCACCGAATCAGCCCGACGAGCCCGACCGCGCCGGGGCCTCCCTGCTTGTACGCGTAGACCATCAGCGCGACGACGTAACCCCAGGTGCCGACGGACGACCCGATCCACGCGAGCTGCAAACGCCGTAGGCGTGGGTTGCGATAGAGGCTCGCGAACGCGCGGAGAGAGTCGACGAGCTGTCGCCTCAAAGCCTGCATTCGCCGAAGGATTGCAGGGCCGATTGTGTTTTTGAAGGAGACGAGGGAAGATTCAGTCCAGAACGAGCGTCTAGTGAGTCGACAGCCAAGTTTCGGAAGGAGGAGTAATGACGGACGAGCCACGTGAGGAGAGTCGGCCAGAGGAAGAGGAAGTGGAGGCGCACCTGCCCCCAACCGGCCGGCCGCCTACCGGCGAGGCGCATCGCAGCGACGACGAGGACGTCGAGGCGCATCTGCCCCCGACCGGCCGGCCGCCTACCGGCGAGGCACATCGCAGTGAGGACGAAGACGTCGAGGCGCATCTGCCCCCGACCGGCCGGCCGCCTACCGGCGAGCCTCCGGTCATCTAAGAGCCAAAGAGTTCGCAGCAGGTCGGGCCGGGATTTCCCGGCCCGACGTGTTTCTAGAACGACACGTCGGCGCGCAGGACATCGTCGAGCGCCCCGAGCAGTCGCAGGACCGGCTCGCGCTGCTCCTCGTCCAGGTCCTCGACCGCGGAGGCAATTCGCGCGATCACGCCGGCGTCGCTCCCGCTTTCGGTCAGAACGGCGCGGGCGTGGCGTGCGCGCTGGAGGAGATCGAGGGCGATCGCGGCCTGGTTTGCGAACAGGCCGAGCAGCTCCATCTGGCCGAGCGAGAACTCGATCTCCTTGGAGCGGTCGAGCACGTTGAGCACACCGAGCGCTCGCTCGTCGTGCAAGAGCGGCACCGACATCATCGCCTTGGGCACGTAGCCGGTGGTTTCGGCGGTCTCACGTGAGTGTCGAGGATCCTGCTCCAGGTCGTCGATGATCAGCGGCTGGCGGGTGACGAGCACCCAGCCGCCGATGCCCGTGCTGGATGGGAAGCGCATGCCGACCAGGCGCTCCGAGCCTTCGCCCGCGACCGCCTCGAACACGAGCTCGTCGGCCTCTTCGTCGTGGAGGTAGATGGACGCGGCCTTCGCCGAGAAGATCGCTCGCGCGACCTCGACGATCGACTGGAGCAGAGCCCGATGCTCGCTCTCGGCGGACATCACGCCGGCGGAGACAGCGGCTTGCAGATTCTCGTTGTTCATGTGGCGCCTCCGACGTTCGAAGCGGTTAGGTAGAGAACGCTCTTCAGCTGAAACGGTGTGAGCTCAGGGTGCTTCGCGAGGATCAGGGTGCAGATCCCGCTCATATGCGGCGTCGCGAAGCTGTTGCCCGACGAGCGGATCCTGGCGCCGCCGATCCAGGCGACTTCGACGTTGACCCCGCGAGCGAAGAACTCGACCGGCGGCGCGGGGTTGTAGAAGAACGTCAGCGGGTCGGCTTCCTCGTGGCTGCCGACCGAGATCACCGACGAGAACCGCCACGGATAGCTCTCGACCGGCATGTTGTGCGCTGAGGCGACCAGAACGGTGCGCCGGAAGTAGGCGCTGTCGGCGAGCTCGTGCAGGAGGCCCGAGAACTGCTTCTTCGTCGTCGAGAGGCTCATGTTGATCACGTCGAAGCCCTGGCCGATCGCCCAGCGCAGCCCCTCGAGCAGGACCGATCCGCTGCCCTTGAAGCCGGCGCCGAGCACGCGGACGCTGAACAGCCGGCAGTCCGGCGCCAGCGAGCGCACGATCCCGGCGCAGGCGGTGCCGTGGCCGCAGAGGTCGCCCTCGGTGTCGTCCTCGACGACGATCTCGCCGTCCTCGGTCTTGCGCAGCGCGACCGCGCCCTCGAGCGCGCCGACGAGCGGATGATCAGGCTGGACGCCGCTGTCGAGGATGCAGACCCGAATCCCGGCCCCGGTCGAGCCGCCGAGCGCCCAGTCGCGCGTGACGCGCGCCGGCCACTCGACGCCGATCCCGATCTCGGCCGACGCGGCGGCCGGGAGGCTCCAGGCCGGCAGCGTCTCGCCGGTGTACCGCTCAGGCTTCTCCTCGGGCTGCGCCACGGCTCGATCCTATGGGGTCGACCCTAGAAATGGGTCGACCCTAGAAATCTGCGAAGCGGCGGCGCAACGCGTCGAGGAGCGGCCGCTCGGGCTCGTAGCCCTCTTGCGCCAGCGTTGCCTCGAGGTCCGCGATGAGCGCCTGGCGGAACTCGGCGTCCGCTTCCGCCCGAGCGACGATGCCGTCGAATTGGCTGCGGGCGATCGGCAGCTCCTGTGCGGCTCGCACCCACGCCTCAGGAGCCGGCGGGAGGGCCGCGATCAGCTCGGCCAGTCTGTCTTCATTGAATGCGCTCATACGCTCACCTGCCCACCAGACTGAGCTGGGACCGGTTTTCTTCCCTCGAGTTCGTCGCGCAGCTTGACCAAACAGCGTGAGATCCGGCTGGCGATCGTGCCGGCGGGCAGCTCGAGCGCCTCGCCGATCGTCCGATAGGTCTCGTCGCGGGCAAAGAAGCGGTCGAGGATCTCGCGGCAGTTCTCGGGCAGACCCGCCATCGCGTCGTGGACGTCGAGCGCCTCGTCGATCTGGGCGATCGCGTCCTCGTCCGGGTCCGCGGCGAGCTCGGTCTCGTCGGTTGTCTCCTCCCGTGAGCCGGCTCGCAGGCGATCGACACAGACACGCCGGGTGAGCTGGGCGATCCAGGGCTGGATCGCCTCGTCGCTGCGGAGCGAATCGAGCCGCTCATAGACCTTCGCAAAGACCTCCTGAAAGACGTCCTCGGCGTCGTGCTCCCGCAGCCGGAACCCCTGCGTCGCGATCGCGTAGACGTAGCGCGAGAAGCGCTCGACGAGCGCCGCCCACGCCTCCTGGTCGCCGCTGCGGCAACGGGCGACGAGCTGCGCGGCCGAAACCGTCTCTGTCAAGCCGCAGCTCCTAGACTAGATCGAGATTTGCTGCTGCTCCGATTCGCGCAGCCGCTTGGCCATCACCTGGAGTAACTTCCAGGCGATCTGGGCGTTCGTCTCGACGAGGGGCCGAAACTCCCACGAGGTGAGTCCGTAGCACGTGAGGTCGGAGTCGGCCGTGATCGTCGCGGTGCGGCGTGCCTGGTCGTCGATCAGGGCGATCTCGCCGAAGTAGTCGCCCGGGCCGAGCTTGCCCCGTTCCTCGCCGTGGACGTCGACGCTCGCCGTCCCCTCACTGATGACGAAGAAGCCGACGCCGCCGGCTCCTTCCACCGCAATCGTGTCGCCGGCGCTGAAGCGGCGCTCCTTGAAGGAGCGGGCGATTCGCTCCAGCTCGCCATGCGAAAGGCCCTCGAAGAGCGGGATCTGCTCCAGCAGCTCGGTCGGCGCGTCGGCCATGGCCCGATTCTATGCGGGAATGCTGAAGGCTACTAGGGTCTGGCAGCTTCTACGCGGCTCGCGAGCTGCTCGATCGTGCCCTGGGCCGAGTCCAGCTTGCCGAGGCAAAAGCGGTAGAGCTCCTCGCCCCGCTCCCAGAGTGCAATCGCTTCGTCGAGCCCGGTCTCGCCGCTCTCGAGCCGCTGGACGATCTGTTCGAGCTCGCGCTTCGCCGACTCGAACGTGGGCTCACTCGACACGGGCGCCGAACCTTCCGTCGCTCACCTCGACGTCGATGCGTTCGCCTGTCTTGGCGGCCGACGCCGAGCGAACGATCGCCTCCCCGGCGCGCACGATCGCGTAGCCGCGGTTCAGGGTCGCCTTCGGCGAGAGGGCCCGCAGGCGCCCCGCCGTCTGCTCGAGCGCGGCTCGGCGCCGCTCGACCAGCAGCGCCGGCGCGCGTCGCAGCCGCTCGTGCGCTTGCCCGAGGCGCGTGATCTTCAGCTCTAGGGAACGCCGGGCGCCGCGGTCGAGGCCGCTGCGGGCGCGCTCGAGGCGCTCGTGGAGCTCGCCGAGGTCAGGGACGACGAGCCGCGCCGCCGCGGTCGGCGTCGACGCGCGAACGTCCGCGGCGAGGTCGCAGAGCGGGGTGTCCTGCTCGTGGCCGACCGCGGAAACGATCGGGACCGGGGAGGTGGCAATTGCACGGACGAGCCGTTCGTCGCTGAAGGGCAGGAGGTCCTCGAAGCTGCCGCCGCCGCGGGCGACCACGACGACGTCGAGCTCCGGGACCTCGCAGAGGCGGCGCAGCGCGTCCACGACCGCGCCCGCGGCGCGTGGGCCCTGGACGTAGGTCTCGGCCACGACGACATGTGCCGGTGGAAACCGCGTCTGAATCCCCGTCAGGACGTCCCGCTTCGCGGCCGCGTCGTTGCCGGTGACCAGCCCGATCTTGCGCGGCCAGACGGGCAATGCCCGCTTCCGCTCGGCCGCGAACAGCCCTTCCGCTGCCAGCTTTCGCTTCAGTCGCTCCAGTGCGGCCAGGTGGTCGCCCAGCCCGAACCGCTCCAGCGACAGCGCACGCAGCCTGAATTCCCCGCGCACGGCGTAGAGCTCGGGCCGGCCGTACGCGTGAACGCGGTCGCCGTCGGCGAGCTCGAGCCGGAGCCCGTCGAACTGCCCGCGCGGCATCGAGACCCCAAGGCAGGCCCCGTCGGCGGGATCCTTGAGCGTGAAGAAGACGCTCTGCCAGCGCTGGTGGCGCTTCAGCTCCGTCACCTCGCCCTCTACCCAGACGGTCGGCAGCCGCTGCAGCCAGGTGGCGATCCCGCGGTTGAACGCAGAGACGGAAAAGACCTTGCGGTCGCCGTAGGCGGTCGCCTCGACCTTCACCCCGACGATGCTAGTCACCGCGCAAAGTGCTGGCGCATTTTCCGGGGTCTGGTTTGACCCTTGGCTTCGCTCGGGTGATGTTGTTAAAGCAGGATGCGCGCCGCGGTCTCGTGGTCGCAGCCGCTCCGGACCATCTCGACCGCCCGATGCAGGTCCGCCTCGCTGTGGGCGAGCTTCTCGGCGAGTGGGAGCGAAAAACCAGCCTCCATCAGCACGTGGAGACGCCAGCTTTCGACCTTCGCTCGCTCGTCCTGTGGTGTCTCGGCTATCTGGGCCATGAGGTCAGATCTGCTTCGCCTTCTCCTAGACGAACCCTGCCGCTCGAAGTTTGTGCCCTCCGACTACGAAGTACGAAACGCGCCTTCGAGGCTCGACTCCGCCGCGTTGACCGCGGTTTCGAGCCGGCGGGTCAAGTCGAGCACGCGAGCCTCGAGCACCTCGCGCTCCGCCTCGGCGTCGGCGCCGACCGCCCGGATCTGCGACCTCAGCTCGGCCTCGACGTCAGAGAACCTGCGCTGGAACTCGGCCAGGAACTCGTCGCGGCGCTGCTCGATGTGGCCGACGATCTCGGCCAGCTTGCGGTCGACGCGCGCGGCGCCCGCGTCTGAGACCTGGGCGAGGCGCTCGGCAAGCACGGATTGCGCGTCGTGCGCGAACTGGGCAACTGCCCGGTCGAGCTCGCGGGAGAGCCGCTTGGCGGCGTCGTCCCGTGCGGTCTTCACCGTGGCCGAAAACTGCTCGACGGCTGCCTCGGAAAGCCGGTTCGCGGTCCGGTCGACGATCCGGGTGAGTTGATCGATCTGCCGGCGTTCGACGTCGGCGAAGCCCGACTGAATCCGGCGCACTGCCTCCGTTTCCTCGGCGGCGATGCGGTCCCGGAGCTCGCGCTCGCGCTGTCGCAGCCGCTCGGAGACCTCGTGCAGCGCCCTTCGGCGCTCGCTCTCGTGCACCTCGACCTCTCGTCGCGCGGCCGTCCCGGCTTCTCCGGCGGCGCGCTCGAACTCCTCCCGGAGCTTCGCGAGGATCGCGCGCTGGTCCTCGCTGGCGGCCTTGAGCTGCTCCATCTCCGTTTCGAGCCTCGACTGGGCCTCTCCGACCGCCTCGCGCTGGCGTTGCGCCAGCTCGGCGAGACGGGTCGTCAGTCCCTGCTGGATCCGGTCGAGGTCGGCGGACCATTCGGTCAGGCGCTGCTCGATGCGGCGCTCGACGAGGGCGAGGGCCTCGCCGAGCTCGCCTGTGACCCGTCGCTCTCGCTGAGCCAGTTCGTTCCGCCGGGCTTCGGCGAGCTTTCGTTCGTCTTCGGCGAGGCGCGAGCTCGTTTCGGCTCGTGCGCGTGCAAGCGTGCGCTCGAGCTCCTCGCTGCGCAGAACGGTCTCCCGCTGGACCAGGTCACGCAGCGCGGTCTCGGCCGCCTCCAGCTCGGCTTCGGTCCGCCGGCTCCGCGCCAGGCCGGCGCGCAGCGGGAGCGTCAGAACGGCGGCTGCGAAACAGACCGTCAATCCGCCGGCGGCCACCGCCGTCCCCGGGTCGACGTCGAGCGCGAAGACGATCCAGCCGGCGGTCGCGGCAAGGCCGAGCAGCCCGGCGATTCCGGCGAGCCCGCGCCGGGAGCCGCGTCCCGCCAGCGCCGTCGCAATCGTGGCCGCAAGCACGACGACGCCGGCGGCGAAGGCGATCTGCACGGCGGTCTCGGAGCTCACAACGCTGGATCGTAATCAGACAAAACGAAGCACGAGCAGCGCGGCGGCCAAAGAGACGCTCGCGGCGGCCATGAAGCGGAGCGCGGTCTCGGGCGGACCGGTCAGCGTCTCCGGCCCGATCGGGATGTGTGTCCCATCCCTTCGCTCGATCGTGCCCGTGACGGAGATGGTTCTGCGACGGACGTCGCGGACGGGCGTCGAGAGCACCTGCTGCGCGCGGATCAGCAACGCAGCGAAGAGGGCTGTGAGGACGGCCTCGCCCGTGATCCGGTCCGCCATCGCGAAGTAGGCGGTCAGAACCGGAAACGCGCCCCAGCCCGACGCCAACCAGAAGGGGTTGTGGAACAGGCCGCCGAAAAGCTCGAGGTTGTACGCGACGGCGATGAAGGCGCCGAAGGCGACGAACGCCAGCAACCACAGGTCGTGCGTGACGGCGACCGCAATTCCGATCGCGGATGCGCCGGCCAGCGAGCCCGCCGCGAGCGCAACGAGGACACGGGTCGGAATCCCCGTCTGTAGCGGGCGCCCGTTGAGTTCGTCGAGCGCGTGAGCGCCGACGCCGAGGCCGAGGAAGAAGGCGACGACGGTGAGCACGAGCCGCCAGCCTGGGACGTGTGGCGCCAGGCAGGCTCCGATGACGACGTAGCTCAGGTGCCAGGCCGTGTAGGGAAGGTGGATGAGCGTTACGTAGTCGCGCCAGCCACCGGGGGCCAGCGCGTAGAAAGCAGGACGCACGCTACGCGTCCTAGTTTCCACGGCGGCCCCAGATCACGATCCCACCGCCGAGGCTGAGTCGCCGGTATCGGACGTTTTCGATCCCGGCGGCACGCCAGAGCTCGACCTGGCGCTCGAGCGGGTAGCGGTGCCAGAACTCGCGGATGCTGCCGCCGAGGAAATCGCCGACCTCGTGCCAGCCGGGCGAGACGATCCGTCCCGCCGCCGGAAGGGCGGCGCCGACGTAGGCGCGCCAGAGCGGCCGCCAGAGCCCGGCCGGAACGGCGAACTCGAGGCTCGCGACCGTGCCGCCGGACCGGACGACGCGCGCGAGCTCGGCCAGGGTCGCGCCCGGATCGTCGACGTAGCGGAGCAGGTAGGTGACCGTCAGCGCGTCGAACGAAGCGTCCTCGAAAGGCAAGTGCTCAGCGCTCGCCTCGACCAGCTTTACCGTCGCGGGCAGGTGCTCGCGCGCGACGGCGAGCATCTCCGGGCTCTGGTCGACGCCGACGACGGCGCAGCCCTTCTGCCGGAGCAGCTCTCGTGCGACCGCGCCGGTGCCGGTCGCGACGTCGAGGACCTCGTCGCCTGGTCCTGCCTCGACCCGCGAGACGAGAAACCGGCGCCACCGCGGGTCCTGTCCGAGCGAAAGCAGCCTGGCGTAGCGCTCGTAGGTGGGGCCGAGCGGGGCGAACAGCTCGAGCGCGCGTCGCGTCCGGGCGGAGGCTGCCTCGGCCACGGGCCGACTAAGGCGTCGCTTGCGATGCCGGCCGGAGGCCGTGGCGGTTTTGCCGACGCGGCCGTCTACACCCGGCTGACGCAGAGTTGGCAGATCGTGTTCTCACTGCCCGTGGAGCTTATTCTCGCCCAGTGGCGCTGGCCCAGGATCTGCGGCGGATTGCCGAGGCCGCGGTGCGGTTCGCGGATCCCGGCGAGGAGGTCGTCGGCATCGTCCCGGCCGAGCCCTCCTTGGGGGCTCGCTCCTACCTCTGCGCCTACCACAGCGAGGACGGCGAGACGAGCTGGCTCGTGCTCGACGAGGAGGGGAAGCCGGTAGAGGATCGCGTGCGCATCCGCGAAGTCGTCTCGATTGCCGCGCTCGTCGAGCTCGCCGAGGAGACGGCCGGCGGCGGCGATCTGGAGGAGCTCCGCTCGCAGCTCGTCGCGCTGCGCCTGACCGAGAACCCTGCGGGAATCGACGAGGCGGAGGAGGCCGCGCTCGCGCTCGAGGAGGCGATCGGCGCGGTTCCGCGCGTCGCGACGCCGGAGCGGCTCGACGCGATCGGCGCGGCGGCGCTCAGGCTCGAGCGAGTGCTCGGGGGCGAAGGCTCGCCCTTCGCAGTTGCGATGAAGCAGACGACGGCGACGGTCGAGGAGCTGACCCGCGACGTCGAGGCCGCCTACAAGGTCCCGCTCGACTGACTCGTGCTGGCTACAGTGACCTTCATGGAAGGCAGCGGCCCCGGTTTTCCCTTCGGCGGCGATCCGGAGGACTTGATGCGGAGCCTGCGCGAGTTCGCCGAGCAGCAGGCCGAGACGGTGCAGGAGGCCCAGCGCGAGCAGTTCGCGACCCTGACGCTGAACACCGCCGTCGAGCTGACCGCGGCGGCGCTCCAGCAGGTGTCCGCCCAGGGCGGGCCTGACGAGCAGGCGGTCGCGCTCCGCGACGCGATGCGGGTGTTGTTTCCGGAAGCGGTGGCGTTGGTCAGTGCTGCCCGCCAGGGCTTCATGCGCGAGAGCTAGCGCTCGAAGATGATCTCGGCGGCCTCGCAGACTCGGCGGTAGCCGATCTGCTCGTAGATCCGGTTCGCGGTCGGGTTCGCGAGGTCGGTTAAGAGGAAGCAGAAGCGCCTCTTGGCGAGCAGGCGCTCGGAGAGCTCGGCGACGAGGGCCGAGGCGTAGCCGCGCCGGCGATGCTCGGGCGGCGTGTAGACGGGGCCGATTCGGATTCCGTTCGGAGTGGGATTGCCGAAGGCCGCGAGCGAGACGATCTGCTCGTCTTCCCAGAGCACGACGCCTGCTTCACGGGCGGTCAGCCGGTGGTCGATCACGCGAGCCGGGTCCTCCGCGGCAGCGTCCTCGCCGAGCGCCTCGTCCGCGAAAGCCGTAAACCAGTCGATCAGCAGCGGCCTGTCGGTTGCATCGGCCTCGCGCATCCGGCCGGCGATGTCCGGGACAGCTCTCACCCCTTCGAGCGCAAAGACGCCCTCGGCCCTCGCCTTGCGTGGCGCGGCGCCAGTCTTGGCCGCCCAGGCGTCGGCGAACGTGTCGACTTCCGGTATCGCAGCGACAACGCCCGGGAGCTCATCGTTGATCGCGGAGGCCAGTGCTTCGAGCGCCGAGTCTTCGCGGGGGCGGGCGAGGACGAGCTTGTGCGGCGGTGTCCTCAGCGCGGCGCCGGCCGTGGCCGAGCCATCCTCTGCGAGCCAGAGCCCGTACTCCGGGAAGCGCGAGGGATGGTCCCGCAGCGTTCCCGCTATCCCGAGGATCAGGTTGTGGCGCGCCTCATCGGCCAGGAGCAGCGGCGACGCGGCTTCGAGGAACGCGGCGGGATCTTCGAGGCGGCGAACGTTCACACGAGGATCGTAGGCACGGGCGCGACTACAATCCGCCCGCTCGTGATCCTGGATCGCACGATCGCGCGAATGCTGCCGGCGGTGCCGAAGCCGCTCGTGCACATGCTGGCGCAGCGCTACATCGCCGGACCGACGCTGGAGGACGCCTGTCGGGTCGTCAAGACCGCGAACGCGCTGCACAAGCTGGCGACGATCGACGTCCTCGGCGAGGAGGTCGCCCGCGACGACGAGGCTCGGGCGATCGCCGGGGCGTACCGCGACGTCTTCGAGACGATCGAGCGCCAGGGGCTCGACTCGAACGTGAGTGTGAAGCTGACCGGGCTGGGGCTGAAGCTCGACTACGACCTCTGCCGGGAAAACCTCGAGTCGGTCGTCCGCGAGGCAGCCCACCGGAACAACTTCGTCCGCATCGACATGGAGGACTCGTCCACGACCGACGACACTTTGCGGCTCTATCGCGAGCTTCGCGAGGCGGGTCACGAGAACCTCGGTGTCGTTCTGCAGGCCTACCTGCGGCGGACGCTCGACGACATCCGCTCGCTCGCCGACCTGCGGCCAAGCGTTCGGATCTGCAAGGGCATCTACGTCGAGCCCCCCGAGCTTGCCTACCAGGGCTACGAGGAGGTGCGGGCGAACTTCATCAGGGCGCTCGAAGCCCTGCTCGACGCGGACTGTTACGTGGGAATCGCCACACACGACGAGTGGCTCGTCTCGGAGGGGCGCCGGATCGTCGCCCGGCGCGGCCTCGGCCGCGACGAGTACGAGTTCCAGATGCTCTATGGCATCGCCGAGCCCCTCGGCAACCGGCTCGTCCGTGAAGGTCACCGGCTGCGGATCTACGTGCCGTTCGGCGAGCACTGGTACGCCTACTCGCTGCGCCGGCTGCAAGAGAACCCGAAGATCGCCGGTTACATCGCCGCGGACACGCTGGGGCGGCTCGTGCCTCGCCGCAACGGCTCGGCTTGATCTGGGCTGACGCTCAGGGCTGCCGCGTCGTCGACGCCGACGGCCGGGAGTACCTCGACCTTTCCGGCGGCTTCGGGGTCGCCGCGCTCGGGCACCGCAATCCGCAGGTACTCGAGGCCTGGCGCGAGCAGCGAGTCGTACACGCCCTCGGCGACCTGGCCGAAGCCGAGGTGACGGTCGAGCTCCGCCAGCGCCTGCCCTGGCCGGCCAAGCTCGGTGTCACCGGCGAGGACGCAGTCGAGATCGCGCTCCGCACCGCGCTGATCGCGACCGGCAAGCCGGGCATCCTCGCCTTCGAAGGCGCGTACCACGGGACCGGTCTGCTCGCGCTCGCCGCGACCTCGATCGACGCCTTTCGCCTGCCCTTTCGGACCTGGCTGCCGGGTCCGGTCTACCGGCGCCGCTTCGGCGACGACCCGGGCACGCTGCCTGCGCGCTGCGGCTGCGTGATCGTCGAGCCGGTGCAGGCGCGAGGCGGTGCGCAGGTGCCGTCAGCCGACTTCCTCCGCGTGCTCCGCCGTCGCTGCACGGCGCGTGGGGCGCTATTGATCGTCGATGCGATCTACGCCGGGCTCGGCCGCACCGGCGAGCTCTGGCCGGGAGCCGAGTATGCCGACGTGCTGGTGGTCGGCAAGGCGCTCGGCCACGGGCTGCCGATCTCGGCGGCGCTCTTCTGCCGGGAGGAGCTCGAGCAGGTCTGGCAGCTCGGCGAGGAAGACGTCTACACCCACACGCACACGGGCAGTCCGCTCGCGTCCGCCGCCGCGCTCGTGGTGCTCGAAGAGGTGCCGAAGCTGCTCGAGCGCGTCCAAGAAGCCGGCGAGCGCTTCGAGCGCGAGGGCTGGCACGGCAAGGGCTTACTCCGTGCCCGTGAAGGCGATGCTGACGAAGCGCTCCGCCGCGGCGTGATCGTCGTCCCGGCCGGCCCAGGCGGCCGCTTGATCTCTGCGACCCCGCCGCTGACGATCACGGACGCGGAGCTCGACGAGGCGTTTTCACTGCTTTAGCGCCTTCCTTCGGCTTCGTCGCGATCAGGACGAACTGGCCGGGAACGCGGGGATCCTTGGCGCGCCAGTACGTCTCGTAGATCGTCGAGAACTCTTCCAGCGAGCGGATCGTGAGCCCGGCGCCGGCGACCGCTGAGACGATCTGGCCGAGCCGCCAGAAGCGCTCGTACTTCTGCTCCTGCGCCGGCTCTCCCGGTAGGTCGAAGTGCTTCCAGCCGACGTCGACGATCGGGCTCTCGTCGAAGTAGTCCTCGCGCCAATGAGAGCCCTGGTCGACGCAGGCCGAGACAGGGTGGTCGTCGTACGCGAGCAGCATGCCGTCCGGCTTCAGTGCCGAGGCGATTCCGTGCGCCCAGGCGTCGAGGTCGTGGAGCCAATGGAAGATGCCGCCGCCCGTGTAGACGAGATCGAAGCGGCCGCGTTCGAGCTGGAGCGGCAGTTGCTGGACGTCGGCCTCGAAGAAGACCCCGTTCGACACCCGCTCGCGCGCGACGGCGGTCGCCTCGGCCGAGATGTCGACACCCGTCACAAGCGCGCCGAGCTCTGCGAGCTGGGCGGTCGACTCGCCGGTCGCGCACTGCAGGTGGAGCACGTGCTTGCCCTTGATCTCGGGCAGCCGCTCGCGGATCGTCGGAGGGATCCCGAGCTGCCCGGCCATCGCCTCGGCGCGGCGGCGGTGGATCTCGTCCCACGCTCGCCGGTTGTACTCGGTTGGTTCCACGGGCCTACTGAGCGAGTAGCGAGAAGCCGCCGTCGACGACGAGCGTGTGGCCTCGCACCATCTCGGCCTCCGGCGAGCAGAGCCACGCGACAGCGTTTGCAAGGTCAGCGGGCTCGACCAGCCGCCCGGTCGGCGAGCGTTCGAGGCCTTTGCGCACCATCTCGTCCTTGTTCGGGAAGTGGTCGAGCGCCTCGGTCTCGACGACGCCCGCGGAGACGGCGTTGACGCGGATCTCCTGTGGCGCAAGCTCGACGGCGAGGTAGCGCACCAGGGACTCGAGCGCCGCCTTCGAGATGCCGACGACCACGTAGTTCTCGAGCACTCGGGTCGAGCCGAGGCTCGAGATGCCGACGATCGACGAGCCCGGCCGCATCTGCGGCGCAGCCGCTTTCGCGAGCGCGAGCAAGGCGTACGCGTTCGCGTCGAGCGTCCAGTCCCAATGCTTCTTCTCGATCTCGAGCGCGGGCCGGATCACCCCGGTGGCGGCGCTGTGGATCAGGGCATCGAGCGGCCCGAGCTCGGCGACCTCCCGCGCGACTCGCTCCGAGGAGACATTGCCGCGCACGAGCACGGGCTCGGCGCCGGCGCCGCGGAGCTCCTCAGCGGCAGCCTCGGCCGCACTGTCGTTTCGCAGATAGCCGATCGCCACCCGCGCCGCGCCGAGCTCGCTGAACCGGAGTGCGATCGCCTTGCCGATCCCGCGCGAGCCGCCGGTCACGAAGACCGAGGCGCCGTCGAACCTCACGGCCGTTTTAGGGACAGTCCCTGGGGGACTGTCCCTGAGGCGAGTCCGAGGTGGACAGGCTGATGGGTGGAGCGGGAACTTTCATCGCGTGGGTGGCAGCGGTGCGTCGGCCGGCGCGGAGCTCGGGAGCTCGTCCCAGCCCGGCACGTCGCGCCTGACGCGGCCCCCGGTTTCGGCCTTCGACGAGGAATAGCCGAGCCGGTCGAGCAGCTCCATCTTCTCCTCGCCGTACCGCCGCACGGGATCTTCTTCCGGCAGGTCCTTGACTAGCTCCTCGATCCGCGCGCGCAGCTGGTAGGCGAACTGCGGCGTCGCCGGCCCGACGAGCGCGTCGATCGCCTCTTTCGTCGGCTGAGGCATCGCAAAGAGCCTAATGGGTAGGGTCGAGCGAGTGCGACGTCTCGAGGCCGCAGACCTGATGTTGCTCGTCACGGTCATGATCTGGTCTCTCAACTTCACGGTCACGAAGTACGTCCTCAGCCACGGCTTCAAGCCGCTCGCCTACGGCGCCGTCCGCTTCTCGGCCGCGGCCCTCCTCTTCATCGGCATCACCTGGGTACGTGAGCGGTCGTTCCGACTGCGGCGGCGAGACATTCCGTTCATCCTCGGCGCAGCCGTCGTCGGGATCTTCCTGAACCAGGTCGCATTCGTGTACGCCACCAAACTGACGACGGCGACCACCGTCGCCCTCATCTTCGGCACGTTGCCGATCCTGACGGCCTTGTTCGCGGCGGCTGGCGGGATCGAGAGGCTGCACAGCCGCTTCTGGCTCGCGGCCGCGGTCTCGTTCACAGGCGTCTGCCTCGTGGCCGTCGGCGCGAAAGGAGGGATCGGCGGCGATCTCTGGGGCTATGCGCTCGCACTCGTCGGCGCCGCCACCTGGGCCGCCTACTCGGTGGCGATCGCGCCGCTTATGACGCGCTACACGGCCTCACGCATCAGCGCCTATGCGCTGACCATCGGCGCGATCCTGCTCCTGATCGCCGGGGCTCCGCAGCTCGCCTCGCAGGACTACGCGTCGCTCCCGAGCCTCATCTGGGTCGCCTACGTCTTCGCCGTGCTCGGGCCGCTCTGCCTGACCAACCTGCTCTGGTTCAACTCGATCGAGCAGGTCGGCCCGTCCCGCGCCTCGCTGTACGCGAACCTGCAGCCGTTCCTCGGTGCGATCTTCGCGCTGCTGATCCTTTCCGAGTCGATCACCGCGCTGCAGGTCGGCGGGGGCCTCCTGATCGCCGCCGGCATCGTGCTCTCGCGGCGCGACCAGCCCGCCCTCATGGCGCCGGAGAGCGCATGACCCTGCGAGAGCGGCTCGCCCGCCAGCCTCCCAAGGCGTCGCTTGCGACGCCGTTAAGAGGCCTCGCCGACATGGCGGCGAGGCCGCTCCGCCCGGCGCGTGATACGCACCGAGACGAAAAGCAGGTACCAGCAGAATGACGCTCCGCGACCGTCTGGCCCGCAAGCCGCCGGGCTACCAGTTCACGATCGGCCGGATCCTCGCGATCTACTCCGGGCTGATGGTGGCGCTGCTGCTTGCCGCGCTCGACCAGACGATCGTTGCGACCGCGCTGCCGAAGGTCGTCTCCGACCTCGGCGGGATCACGCAGTACACGTGGGTCTTCACCGCGTACATGCTTGGCTCGGTCGTCACCGTCCCGCTCTACGGGAAGCTGGGCGACGTTCACGGCCGTAAGCCGCTCTTCATCGTCGCGATCGTCATCTTCCTCGTCGGTTCGGCTCTCTGCGGCGCGGCGCAGAACATGTGGGAGCTGGTCATCTTCCGCGCCGTTCAGGGCATCGGGGCCGGAGGCATCTTTCCGCTGACCCTCGCGATGATCGGGATGATCGTCCCTCCCCGCGACCGCGGGCGCTATCAGGGGCTGATCGGCTCGGTCTTCGCGGGCGCCTCGATCGTCGGCCCGCTTGTCGGTGGGTTCATCGTCGACAACACGAGCTGGCGCTGGATCTTCTACGTCAACCTGCCGGTCGGCTGTCTCGCGCTCGCGGTGATCCTCGTAACGATGCCGCGCCGGCGCACCAGGCAAGAGCACTCGATCGACTGGCTCGGCGCCGCCGTCCTCGCCGCCGGAACCACGGCCCTGCTGCTAGGGCTCGTGTGGGGCGGCAACGAGTATCCGTGGGGCTCGCCGGCGGTGTTAGGCGCGCTCGTCGCCGCCGCCACTCTGATCGCCGCCTTCGCCCTGATCGAACGCCGCGTCGTCGAGCCGATCATCCCGTTTGACCTGCTGCGCAACCAGACGGTCGCCTCAAGCGTCGCGTGCATGGCGCTGGTCGGTGCGGCGATGTTCGGGACGATCAGCTTCGTGCCGCTCTTCGTCCAGGGCGTGATCGGCACCTCCGCGACGTCGTCGGGCGTCGTTCTGACGCCGCTGATCCTGGGGGCGGTGACGACGAGCTTCATCTCCGGCCAGATCGTCTCCCGGACCGGCCGCTACCGACCGAACACGCTGATCGGCCCGGTCGTCCTCGGAGCGGGAATGATCCTGCTCTGGCGCATGGGCATCCACACGACGAACGGTGAGGCCGCCCGCAACATGGTGATCGCCGGCATCGGCCTCGGGATGATGATGCAGATCTTCGTCCTCTCGGTCCAGAACTCGGTGCCCCGAGCGGCGATGGGGACCGCGACGGCGCTGACGCAGTTCTCCCGCTCTATCGGCGCGACCCTCGGCGTCACGCTGATGGGCGTGATCGTCAACCAGAACCTGCCGAGCGGCCTCCAAACCAGCGGTGTCGCGATCCACCGCTTGCCCCTGGCCGGCCGGGTCGCGCTCGCGCATGCCCTTCGCCCGGCATTCCTCTTGGCGGCGTTCCTCTGCGCAGCCGTCTTCGTGATCTCGCTTCTTTGGGTCCGGGAGGCGCCGCTCCGGACCGGGCTGGAAGACGTCACCGTGGGCGACGAAGCCTCGGCGCAGCCGGGAACCCGCGCGGCTGCGCGTTAAAGTAGGAACATGGGCTCGACCGACTTCATGCCGCTTGAGGATTGGGATCATGTCGAGCTGTGGGTCGGGAACGCCAAGCAGGCGGCGTACTTCTACGAGCACGCGTTCGGGTTCACGCGCACGGCCTATGCGGGGCCGGAAACGGGCGTCCGCGACCGCGCCTCCTACGTCGTCGAGCAGGGCGGCATCCGCCTCGTCTTGACGAGCGGCCTGCGCGCCGACAGCGAAGTGACCCAGTTCGCGTGCCGTCACGGCGACGGCGCCCGCGACATCTCGCTCCAGGTGCCGAGTGCCGACGACTCGTATCGCACCGCCGTCCAGCGCGGAGCCCGCGGGATCGCCGAACCGCACTGGGTCGAGGACGAGTTCGGCCGCGTCGAGCTCTCCTCGATCGCGACCTACGGCGACGTCATTCACACCTTCGTCAATCGCAAGGACTACGCCGGGCCGTATCTGCCCGGCTATCGCTCGGCGGTCGAGAACGGGCATGCGGATCCCGGGGTCGGCCTCAAGGCGCTCGACCACGTCGTCGGCAACGTCGAGCTCGGCCGCATGAACGCCTGGGTGGAGTTCTACGAACGCGTCTTCGGCATGACCAACATCGTCCACTTCGGCGACGATCAGATTCAGACGGAGTACTCGGCGCTGATGTCGAAGGTGATGGCGGACGGGAGCGGCAAGATCAAGTTCCCGATCAACGAGCCGGCCGAGGGGAAACGCAAGAGCCAGATCGAGGAGTACCTCGAGTTCAACCACGCGCCCGGCGTCCAGCACATCGCGATGCAGAGCGAGGACATCGTCGGCACGGTCACGCAGCTGAAGGAGCGCGGCGTCCTCTTCCTCGACACTCCCGACGCGTACTACGAGGAGGTCGAAGGGCGGGTCGGCGAGATCTCCGAGGACTACACGGACCTGAAGCGCCTGAAGATCCTGGCCGACCGCGACGAGGACGGCTACCTGCTGCAGATCTTCACCAAGACGGCGCAGGACCGGCCGACCGTCTTCTTCGAGGTGATCGAACGCCACGGCGCGACGACGTTCGGCGAGGGCAACTTCAAGGCGCTCTTCGAATCGATCGAGCGCGAGCAAGCGCTCCGCGGAAACCTCTGAGCTTCTCCCTCGACCATGTCCAGGTCATCGTGCCGCCGGGCGGCATCGACCAGGCTGCGCGCTTTTACGGCGAGGTCGTCGGCCTCGAACGCATCAGTCGGCCCGGGACCCTGGGCGGCGTCGGCGCTTGGTTTCAAGCCGGAGCACAGGAGCTGCACGTTTCCGAGTACGAAGACTTCACGCCGGCGCCGAAGGCGCATCCGGCCTTCGAGCTCGACGGCGCCGAGCTCGACGCGCTCGCCGCGCGGCTCGCCGCGGCCGGTGCCGAGGTGCAGTGGGACGAGCGGTTGCCCGGGGCGCGGCGGTTCTACTCGTTCGACCCGGCTGGCAACCGGCTCGAGTTTCTGACGCGAGTCTGAGATCCCTTGTAAAAGACACGTAAGGGTTCGACGGAATTCCGAGGGACGCGGGTGCAGGCGCCCAATGATCCGGGCACGGTTGAGAGGCACGGAGCCAATCCATGCGAAAGGGGCGAAAACACATGAAACGCCTGTTGGCACTTCCGGTTCTCGTCGTTGGCGCCCTCGCGCTTGCGGCGTTCGCCTTCGCGAATCCGGGCCACGGCAACAAGCAGCCGCATCCGAACAAGGCCAAGGTCGTGATCCACACGACCGACGGCAGCTGTTCCGGCGGAACGTGGGCCGACGACACGATCACGCGCACCGTGAAGGTGCATAAGAACAGGGATGGCTCGTACCGCATCCGCGAGGAGGACCACGGCTCGTTCCTGACGAACGCAGGCGGCGTCCTCGCCAGCCCCGGGAACTGTGCCGCGAACACGTCCAGCCACGGGCACACCGTGCTGCTCGGCGTCACGGGCACCTTCAAGGGCTACATCACGGGCATCGTCACCGGGGGGACGTTCAACCCGAACGCGACCTGTTCGGCGTCGCCTTGCCACCAGTCGGACTTCATCAAGGCGTTCTTCGGCCCGACGGCCACGTTCTCGTGCTTGTCGAACAGCCCGAAGTGCAAGTTCAAGTACGGCTACCACGCCAAGGAGGACCAGAACCTGCTCTTCCGCTACTGGCTCGACAAGGGCACGGGCGGGGGCACGTTCCTGAAGGAGCACTTCTTTGGTGACATCGCTAGTGCGTAACGTCGCCGACGCTTAGACACTCGGCGCGCATCGCCGAGGGAAGAGCCCGCCACACGGCGGGCTCTTCTTTTGAGTGATGCTTAACGAGTGACCCCCCAGCGGCGAACAGCACGCGTCTCCGTGCTCGCGGCCTGCGCGCTGATCGCGATCAAGCTCGCGGCCGGGATTCCCTCCCACAGCCTCGGCCTGCTCTCCGAGGCCGCGCACTCGGGCACCGACCTCGTCGCGGCGCTCCTCACCTTCTTCGCGGTCGGCGTCGCCGGTCGTCCTGCCGACCCGAGCCACGCATACGGCCACGGAAAAGCCGAGCATCTCGCCGCTCTCGGTGAGGCGGCGCTGCTCGTCGGCGCGGCCCTCGTCATCAGTTGGCGTGCGATCTCCCATCTCGTCGGGCTGACGACGGCCACCGTGCACGCCGAGTGGTACGCGCTGCTGGCACTCGCGATCGTGATCTGCGTCGATTTCAGCCGCACGATCGTCTCGGTGCGCGTGGGACGGCGTTACGGCTCAGCCGCGCTGCAGGCGAATGCCGTCCACTTCGCGGGCGACCTGGCCGGCTCCGTCGCAGTGCTCGGAGGGCTTCTGCTCGTACGTGCCGGCTGGCATGAAGCGGACTCCGCGGCGGCGCTCTTCGTTGCGGTGCTTGTGCTGGCGGCGGCTGCGCGGCTGATCCGCCGGAACATCGACGTCCTGATGGACCGAGTCCCCTCCGAGGCGCAGGAAATCGCCTCGCGGGCGATCGCTGCGCTCGAGCCCCCGGTGCAGTTGCGGCGGCTGCGAATGCGCCAGTCGGGGCGCAAGCAGTTCGCTGACGTCGTCATCGGCGTCCCGCCGGGCGCAGTGGTCGGCCAGGGCCACGCTGCGGCGGACGCCGTCGAGGCCGCGTTGCACGAGGCGCTGCCGGAGAGCGACGTCGTCGTCCACGTCGAGCCGCAGGAGGACGAGGCGGCCCTCCGCGAGCGCGCGCTTGCTGCGGCGCAGCGGGTGCCACAGGTCCGTGAGATCCACAACCTGTCGGTGCTTCGAACCGACCGAGGCGCCGAGGTCACACTCCACCTGAAGCTGCCAGGGGAGATGCCGCTCGAGGAAGCGCACGCGGTCGCAAGCGACGTCGAGCAGTCGATCTCGGAGTCGCTGCCGGAGGTCGTCTCCGTCCAGACGCACCTCGAGCCACTCGCCGAGCCTGCGAGAGGCACGACCGTCGAGCGCGACGCCGGCTTCGTCGAGGCGATTGTCCGGACGGCGACCGGGGCGGCCCCACGTGAGCTGCGGTTCCTGGAGACCGACGACGGTCTCGTCGCCTTGGTGACCCTCGGCCTGGATCCTGGGACGACGCTCGCGGATGCCCACCGCCGCGCCAGCGAGATCGAGGAGCGGATCCGCCGAGAGCGGCCCGAGATCGCCGACGTGATCGTGCACACCGAACCGTGAAGCTCTGCCTGTTCAGACCGCTGGATCGCGACGTGCGAGGGTGGGTCGGCGCGATCGAGGGCGACTGCGTCGTCCATCTCGCGGCGCAGAGCCTCGCCTCCTTCTTCACCGGCGGGGGCTCGGCCCGCGAGCATGACGAATACGCACTCGAGGACGTTCGCCTGCTCGCTCCGGTGCCGCGTCCGCCCTCGGTGCGCGACGCCTATGCCTTCGAGGAACACATTCGCAACGCGGCGCGCGTCACGGGGCGCCCCGGCGTGCCCGACGAGTGGTACGAGCTGCCGGTCTTCTACTTCTCGAACCCGGCCGCCATCTACGGGCCGGACGACGAGATCCCGTTTCCGGCCGGCTCGGACGAGCTCGACTACGAGCTCGAGGTCGCCGCCGTCATCGGCGCAGGTGGGGCCATTGGCGGGTTCACGATCATGAACGACTGGTCCGCACGCGACCTCCAGCGCAAGGAGATGAAGGTCGGTCTCGGACCCGCTAAGGGCAAGGACTTTGCAACCTCACTCGGCCCGGTTGTCGTCACGCCGGACGAGCTCGGCGACCTGCGCCTGGAGATGGTCGCGCGCGTGAACGGCGAGGAGCGCTCGCGTGGGAACATGGGCGACATGTACCACTCGTGGCAGGCGATCCTCGAGCGCGTTGCGGCGAACACGCAGCTCGTCGCCGGCGACGTGATCGGCTCCGGCACGGTCGGCACCGGCTGCATCCTCGAGCACGGCGACGGCCGCTGGTTGCAGCCGGGCGACGTGGTCGAGCTCGAGGTCGAAGGGATCGGCGTGCTGCGAAACGTCGTCGCGGCGAAGCGGATCTAGAGCCTTCGCACGCTCAGTCCTGGCCGTACATCCCTTGCTGAGCTCCGCCAGAGCGCTGGGCTGTATCTCGAACAGCTTGCTGCGGGTCTTGTCCCTGAAGGGCTTCTTGTCGGGCTCGCTCGAGCAGGTAGCGCCGATGAGCCTTCCGCTGACGACGTTCGCGCATTCGCTTCCTGAGATTCACATGGCCCTCCTCTTTGCTGCCGTACGATCTTCCTCGAAGGTCAAGGTGGTTCGGTGACTCGCAGGTGATCGGTGCGCGTCCCGAGCCTCCGCGCTAATCTCGAAGTATGGTCGACCGACTCCGCACCTCCTTCAGCGACCGCCGTTTGGTTGTCTTCGGCGCGCTTGTTGGGCTCTCGGGCCTGGTTGCCGGGCTCGTCGCTTTCCGTGTCGCATACTCGCATTCGTTCGAGGAAGTGCCGTTTCTCTGGAACCTTTTCCTCGCCTGGATCCCGTTCGGGCTTGCACTGCTCATCTACGACCGCCACCGGCGCGGCGCGCGGCGAGTCCAGGTGTTGGCACTCGGCCTCCTCTGGCTGCTGTTCTTCCCGAACGCGCCCTACATCGTCACGGACTTCAGATACCTGGCGGACATCACCGGCAAGGCCTTCTGGTACGAAGGTCTGCTGATCGGGACGGCGGCGTCGACGGGTCTCCTGCTTGGGTTCATGTCGCTCTACCTGATTCAGGCGATCGTGCGACGCGCCGCCGGCGCGCGTTACGCGTGGCTCTTCGTGTTCGTCGCCCTGGGGCTGAGCTCCGTCGGCGTCTACCTCGGCCGCGTTCTGCGCTGGAACTCGTGGGACGTCTTCGTCCGGCCCGGCTCGCTGCTCGGAAAGGTTGCGGGTGCGCTGGTCGACCCCCTCGGCCATCCGCGTCCGATCGCGATCACGATCCTGTTCACCTCGTTCCTGCTCGCGAGCTACGCGATCTTCTACTCGCTCGCGCGAACGAGCTCACTGCTCGGGGAGTAGGCGAGACCGACCGAGTGAAGGTCGCCGTCATCGGAGCGGGGGTGATGGGCCTTGCTGTTGGCCGCGCCCTGGCGCGGCGCGGTCACGAAATTGTCGTCTACGAGCAGTACCGCGTCGGCCACGACCGTGGCTCGAGTCACGGTCGCTCGCGGATCTTCCGGTTGGCATACGCCGAAGGGGAGTACGTGCGCCTGGCCCAGGAGTCGCTCGGGCTCTGGCGTGAGCTCGAGGCCGAGACCGGCGACACGCTGCTCGAGCTGAATGGCTTGCTCGAGATCGTCCGGACGCTCGAGGAAAGCACGGCGCGCACGCTCGAGGCCTGCGGGGTCGAGTGGCACCGCCTCGAGGCCGTGGAGGCCGAGCGCCGGTTTCCGATCCGCGTTCCCGAGGGCTCGTTCGCCGTGCTGCAGCCGGAAGCCGGGATCGTCCGCGCGGACAAGGCGCTCGCGGCGTTGGCCGGCGACCTCGACATCCGCTATGAGGCTCGCGTCCAACCGGGCGAGCTCGACGCCGAGGTCGTCGTCGTCACCGCGGGCTCGTGGGTGAACGAGCTGCTCGAGGAGCCGCTGCCGGTCAAGGTCACGCGCGAGACGGTCTGCTACTTCCGCCCCGAGAATGGGAGACCGATCCCGTCACTGGTCTCGTTCAAGCCCGACAGTCACACCCACGACATGTACTCGCTCGCCGACCCGCTCTACGGCCTGAAGGTCGGCGCGCACCACGGAGGCCCCGAGGTCGATCCGAACGATCTGGGCGGTCCCGAGCCCCGTCTGATCGAGCAGATCGTGAGCTGGACGCACGAGACGTACCGCCTCGCCGAGCCCGACCCCGTCGCCGCCGAGACGTGCCTTTACACGACGACGCCGGACGAGACGTTCATCCTCGAGCGCCGCGGCCGCCTCGTGATCGGCTCGCCATGCTCAGGCCACGGCTTCAAGTTCGCCCCCGCGATCGGCGAGCGCCTTGCCGATCTCGCCGCGGGCTAGAGTTTCGGGATGCCGTTCTACCAGCGCCTCGGAACCGTTCCGCGAAAACGGCATATTCAGTTCCGCGACAACGGCACGCTCCTGACCGAAGAGGTCATGGGGCTCGAGGGCTTCGTCGGGAACGAGTCGATCCTCTACCACCTCCAGTCGCCGTGCCGGGTGATGAAGCTCGGTGACTTCGAGGAGATCGAGCGCCAGGAATGGGTGCCCGACGCTCACGCGCACAGGCTCTTCAACACCTACGACGTCGACCCCGGCGGCGACGAGATCACCGGCCGGCGCCTGCTGATGTGGAACGACGACGTCGAGATCTCGCTCGCCCGCCCGGACGAGCAGATGGACTACTTCTTCCGCAACGGCGAGGGTGACGAGGTGATCTTCGTCCATGAGGGCTCGGGGACGCTGGAGACGAACTTCGGCGAGGTCCCCTACAAGGACGGCGACTACGTCGTCATCCCGCGCGGCACGACCTACCGCTTCCGCGCTAATGGGCCGCAGCGTTACCTCGTCTTCGAGACCCCGGGCCTGATCGAGATTCCGCGCCGCTACCGCAACCAGGACGGCCAGCTGCTGGAGGGCGCGCCCTACTACCACCGCGACATCCACCCGCCGACGGAGCTGCACACGCACCGCGAGAAGGGCGAGTTTCCGGTCAAGGTGCGCGTCCGCGGCGGCTACCAGACCTACCTCCTCGACTATCACCCCTTCGACGTCGTCGGCTGGGACGGCTACCTCTATCCGTGGACGTTCTCGATCCACGACTTCGAGCCGATCACGGGCCGAATACACCAGCCGCCGCCCTCGCACCAGACCTTCCAGGGGCGGAACTTCGTCATCTGCTCGTTCTGCCCGCGCAAGCTCGACTTCGACGAGCTGGCGGTGCCGATCCCGTACCACCACTCGAACCTGCAGTCCGAGGAGATGATCTATTACGTCAGCGGCAACTTCGGCTCCCGGAAGGGCGTCAACATTGGGTCGATCACGCTGCATCCCTCGGGCCTCCCCCACGGCCCACAGCCCGGCCTGGCAGAGAAGTCGATCGGCGTCCGCGAGACCCACGAGCTCGCGGTGATGTGCGACACCTTCCACCCGCTGAAGTTGACGAAGCTCGCGAAAGACCTCGACGACGGCAAGTACTGGCGCTCCTGGTACGAAGGTGCCCAGGAGGGCCGCGTGGCGGAGACCGCCGACGACGCCACCGGCGCCGGCCTCACCTCACACTTCTAGCCCGGAGGCTCAGTCCGCGGGCCGGATGTTCTGGTTGACCCGGAAGAGGTTTCCGGGGTCGTACTTCTTCTTGACCTCCGCCAGTCGCTCGTAGTTGTCGCGGTAGCTGGCCTGGACCCGGTCTTGGCCCTCGTCCATCATGAAGTTGATGTACGCGCCGCCGGCCGAGTATGGGTGTGTGGCCTCCCAGTAGTCGACGACCCAGGACTTCATCCCGTCGACCGCCGCAGGGTCCGGATCGACCGCGAAGATCACCTCGGCCCAGCGCGAGTCGCGATAGGCGAACGCGGTATCGCCGGAGCCGACCTTGTGCACCGCCCCGTCGATCGGGTACAGGTGCATTGAGGCCTGCGGAGTCGGCAGCTGCGAACCGTGCTCGATGTGGGTGGCGATCGCCTCGTCGCTCAACTCGTCGACGAAGTCGGCGCGCCAGTACTGCTGGTGGCCGGGCGGGTAGAGCGCGTCAAACGCGCCCTGCACCATCGGATACGGGGCTGCGTGAACAAGATCGAGCGCGGGGCCAAGCGCGCGCGCCGGCGCCAGCAGCTCGTCCGCCACCTCCTGCGTCCCGGTGCAGAACCAGACGATCCCGCACATCTTCTGCATGTGCAGCTCCTCGGGGAACGGCGGCCCGGGCGGGACGGTCAGGAAGGCGAAGAAGCCGTTGAAATGTTCGGGCGCCCCGGCGATCCAGCCGTCGTAGGCGCGCATCACTTCAGCGGCCCGGTCGAGCGGCCAGAGCATCGGGCCCCAGATCACGGTGCCGACCGGGTGGAGCCGGAACGTCAGGGACGTGACGACGCCGAAGTTTCCGCCGCCGCCGCGGATCGCCCAGAAGAGGTCGGTGTTTTCGCTCTCGTTCGTGGTCGCGAAGGAGCCGTCGGCGAGGACGACGTCGGCCGAGGCGATGTTGTCGACCGAGAGGCCGTACTGCCGGGTCAGGTAGCCGATGCCGCCGCCGAGCGCGAGGCCCATGCCTGTCGTGGAGAGGACACCGCCCACAGTCGCAAGGCCGAACGCGTGCGTCGCGTGATCGACGTCGCCCCAGGTGCAGCCGCCCTGCACCGTCGCCAGCTGCTCGGCCGGATCGACCCGGATGCCCTTCATCGGCGAGAGATCGAGCACGATCCCGTCATCGACCACGGAGAAGCCGGCGGGGTTGTGCATCCCGCAGCGAATGGCCAAGGGAGCGCCGGTCTCGCGCGCGAAATTGACGACCGCGATCACGTCGGCGACGTCGGCGGCGCGCACGATCAACGCCGGCCGCTTGTCGATCATCGCGTTGTAAACCTGTCGAGCCTCTTCGTATCCCGGGTCGTCGGGCGCGATCAATTGGCCCCGCACCTGCCCTTCGAGGGCCGTAGTGTCGAGTTCTCGGCCTGTCACGGTGGCCATTGCTTCCTCCTTCGTGGGTTGCCGCCGAATCTAGTACGGCTCTTCGAGGCTGACAAGATGGAGCGCGTGTTCAGCCGCTCCGCGCGTATCTACGACGCGATCTACGCGTCGATCCGCGACTACCCGCGCGAGGCCGCTGAGCTCGACCGGCTGATCCAGGAGAAGCGGCCGGGCGCGCGGACGCTCCTTGACGTGGGCTGCGGCACCGGCGCGCATCTTGCGCACCTGACGGGTTACGAGGTCGAAGGCCTCGACCTCGACCCGGAGATGCTGGCCGTCGCCCGCGAGCGCCTGCCGGAAGTCCCTTTCCATGAAGGCGACATGGCGGACTTCGACCTCGGCAAGCGCTTCGACGCGGTTGTCTGCATGTTCAGCAGCATCGGCTACGTACGGACCGAGGAGTCGATGGCTCGACATCTCGAGCCTGGCGGCGTCCTGGTCGTCGAGCCGTGGCTGTCGCCAGAGGTCTGGCTCGACCGCCATGTCGCTGCGGTCTTCGTCGACGAGCCTGAGCTGAAGATCGCGCGCATGAATGTCGCGCGGCGCGAAGGCAACCTCTCGATGTTCGAGTTCGAGTATCTCGTCGGCACCCCGGACGGGATCGAGCGCTTCAGCGAGCCGCACGACCTCGGCCTCTTCACGGTCGACCAGTACCTCGAAGCGTTCCGGGCCGCCGGGCTCGAGGCCGCGCATGACCCGGAGGGGCCAATGGGCCGCGGCCTCTACATTGCGACTGCATGACGCTGATCCTCGACTGGGACGGAACCGTGACCGTCGACGACACGCTCATCCTCGCACTGCGCGAGTTCGGCGACTGGCAGGTCTACCTCGACGCGGCCGCCGCGCTTCGGCGCGGCGAGATCACGCTGCACGAAGAGATCCGCCGAGACGCCGAGTCGATCACCACGCCGATCGAGGAGGTCGTTGGATGGCTGCGGGAGAACCTCGAGCTGCGGCCGGGCTTCCACGAGCTCGCAGACCGCTACAGGCCGCTGATCGTCTCAAGCAACTTCCGCCAGCTGATCGAGCCGATCCTCGAGCGCGAGGGCGTTGAGCTCGAGTTGCGGGCCAACGAGGTCGAGTGGAATCCGAACGGCTGGCGCGCAACCTTTCGCAACGGCGATTCGTGTGGGACCTGCGGCGAGCCGTGCAAGCGGGCTGACCTGCCGACGAATGGCGAGGTCGTCTACGTCGGCGACGGCTACTCCGACCGCTGCGCGGCCCAGGCGGCCGATCGGATCTTTGCCCGCGACTCGCTCGCGCACTACCTGGACGAGCAGGGCGTTTCCTACGAACTGTTCGGGGATCTGCACGACGTCGCTCGCTCTCTCGCTTGACTCTTCTTCCGCTGCCGGATCCGTACGACTTCGAGCTCTCGACTGAACGGTTCCGAGCCTTCGGGCCGGATCTCGCGAACCTCTGGTACGAGGGCGGCGTCCACCGCGTCGTCGGCGGGCGGGAGATCAGGATCGAGGCGGCGCCAAAGCAAGCGGCCGACCGGATGAACCGGTCGACCTCTGATCCGGCGTCGACAAGCGCCGCCTCGGGCGTCGACGTGGAGCCGCTGGACGAGGAGACCGAGCCGGTCGCGCGCGCGATCGTTGGCGCCGACTTCGAGCTCGACCTGTTCTACGCCTGGGCCGAAGGCGACGAGGTCCTGCGCGGGCTCGTGCCGAGGCTCGCCGGGCTCCGGCCACCGCTCGCGCCAGACCCTTACGAGGCGATCGTCAGCGCCATCACGGCGCAGCAGGTCTCGCTGTTCGCGGCCTTCGCGATTCGCAACCGGATGGTCGAGCGCTTCGGCGTCCGCGGCGTCCACGCCTACGAGTTCCCGACGCGGGAGCGGATGGCACAGGCGCGCGAGGAGCAGCTGACCGAGCTCGGCTTCTCGCGCCGGAAAGCGGAGTACGTGCTTGGGGTCGCTCGTTCCGACGTGGACTTGAACGCGCTGCATACCCTTTCTGACGACGAAGTGAAGGCGACCCTGACCTCAATTCGAGGGCTCGGCGAGTGGACGGCCGACTGGTTCCTCGCCCGTCATCTCGCGCGCCCGCGCGCGTGGCCTGCCGGCGACCTGGGGCTCGTCAAGGCGGTCTCGGCCTTCTATTTCCACGGCCGCAAGCTCTCGATCGCCGAGGTGCGCGCAGCCGGTGCGCGGTTCGATCCGTTCCAGAACCTGACCGCTCACTACCTGCTGACCGGCTACCGAACGGCCCCGCCCGTATGACGATTCGCGAGGCAACAACGCAGGACCGCGACCGCCTGCGCGACCTCTACCGGGAGTTCGTGCGAGAGATCCCGCCGCCGCCGGGCATCCCGGTCGACATCGAGCACGAGCTCGGTGAGCTCGAGGATTACCTCGGCGACCAGAACGTCGCGCTCGTTGCCGAGGACGATGCGGGGCAGGTCGTCGGGTTCGCGCTGGCGAAGATCGACCACCCGGGCATCGGCCACCTGAGCGATCTCTACGTCGTGCCCGACGCGCGCCGGCAGGGGGCAGCGCGCGAGCTGATCCGCGAGGCGGCGATGCGGCTGCGCGACGAGGAGGACGCGGCGGTGCTGACTCTCGGCGTCCAGGTGACGAACGGCGACGCACGCGCCGCCTACGAGCGGCTCGGATTCCAGCCCGAGTCGCTGCGGCTGTTCGCGCCGATCGAGCACCTGCTGGAACGCTCGGAGCACGGACCGCGAGGCCCGAGCTTTGGCTCCGTCCACGTGCAGACCGACGATGAAAACGCCGTCGAGCAGGCGGTGCGGAAGTACATGCCGCGGTTCGGTCGCTCGGGCGGAAGCGTCGTCGCCGAGCCTCGCAACGGCTGGACAGCAGTCTACGACGAGCTTTGCGACCGCGAGCCGGGCGCCCTGCGCAGGCTCGGCAGCGAGCTCTCGAACGCGACCGGAGCGGTCGCCGTGACGATCGGGCTCGAGGAAGGCGCGGTCGTCCGCTACAACATCTTCGAGCGAGGCTCGGTCGTCGACGAGTACCAGTCTGTGCCGGAGTACTTCAAGCCGCTGCCGCCGGGCGACGCGATTGCGCTCGGCGCGAATCCGACGGTGGTCGCCCGGCTGACCGGGGCCGACCCGCACGAGTTCCGGCGGATTGTCCGCACTGCCGCCACCCCGGAGGAGCTCGGCTCGCCGCAGGAACTGCTTGAGCAGGTCGCCGGCCTAATGGGTCTGAGCGGCGCCGGCCACGGCTACGAAGGCGCAGCTTCGGAGCCCGGCGCTCACCAGGTAACGCACCGCTAGTCTCAGCCGGGTGATCCTGTACGACGCAGCCCGCTGCCCGTACTGCGCCCGGGCTCGAATCGTTCTCGCCGAGAAGGGCCTCGGCTACGAGACCGTCGAGATCGACCTTTCCGACCGGCCGGCGTGGCTCTACGCCAAGAACACGAGCGGGACGGTGCCGGTGCTCGAGGAGGACGGCGGCTTCGTCCTTCCCGAGTCACCGGTGATCATGGAGTACCTCGAGGAGCGCTTTCCGGAGCCGCCGCTCTGGCCGGCCGATCCTGCGGAGCGTGCGCTCGGCCGGCTCTGGCTCGACCGCTTCGACGTTCGGCTCGGTGCCGACTACTACGCGCTCCGCCGCGGAGAGCAGTCACAGCTCGACGAGCGGCTACGCGATCTCGATGCGACGCTCGAGGCGCAACCGTTCCTCAGTGGCCGCGAGTACGGCCTCGCCGACATCGGCTACGTGCCCTGGATCCTGCGCGCGCGCTCGAACCTCGGTGTCGATCTCGAGCCCTACCCGGGGCTCTCTGCCTGGCTCGAGCGGCTGAGCGAGCGTCCCGCGATCGCGGCCGAGCTCGAGCTGACGGCCGCGCTCGGTCGATGAAACTCCTGCTCCTGCACGCGTTTCCGCTCGACGAGCGGATGTGGGAGCCGCAGCTCGAATCGTTGCGCGATTACGAGGTCTCGACCCCGCGCCTCTACGGACGCGGCGAGTCGCTCGACGACTGGGCAGCGTCCTTGCTGGAAGAGGAGGACGGCGAGCTGATCCTCGTCGGCGCCTCGGTCGGCGGCTACGCGGCGCTTGCGATGACGAGCCGCGCGCCGGAGCGGGTTCGCGCCCTGGCGCTCGTCGGAGCTCGCGCCGAGGGTGACTCTCCCGAGCGGCGGGCCGGCCGAGCCGACACCATCGCCCTGATCGAGAACGGAGGCGTCGAGGCGCTCTGGGGGGACCAGCGCCCGAAGTTGCTGCTCGAAGACGCGTCGGAGCAGGCCGTCGGCCGCGTCCGCGAGCTCGTGCGCGCCCGCGGGAAGGACGAGCTGACCGAAGCAGTGCGGGCGCTCCGAGACCGTGCCGACAACTCGGAAGCCTTCGCCTCCTTCGAGGGTGCGAGCCTGGTGGCTGTCGGCGAGGGCGACGCCTTCTTCCCTCCGGAGGAAGCGGAGGCACTCGCGGCGCGGGCGCGCCACGGGCGTTTTCGCGTCTTCGCCGGCGCAAAGCATCTGCCGAGCCTCGAGCAGCCGGACGAGTTCAACGCGGCGCTCGCGAACTTCCTCGCCGATGTCTGAGCTGCCGCCGGTCGTTGACGCGGCCTGGCTCCAGGCGAGGCTGGGCGAGGGCGATCTCGTCGTCGGCGACGTTCGCGGGCCGAACGCGCACGCGCGCGGTCATATCGCCGGCTCGAGACCGCTCGTGCTCGGCTCGCCGCCGCCGATGAGCGATCCCGAGGTGATCGAGGCGCTGGCGAAGGAGATCGGCCTGCGGCTGCGTCGCCACGGCATCACGGGCGAAGAGAGGCTCGTCCTCTACGACCGCGGTGACGGCGTCGGCGCGATGCCGTCGGCCCAGCTCGCCGAGCTGGCCGGACACCCGAGCGTTTCGGTGCTGCTAGGCGGCATCGCCGCCTGGCCGGGAGAGCTGAAGGTAGGCCAGGTCGAGCTCGAGCCCGTCAAGGTGCAGCTCCAGCCGAGGCTAGATGCGCTCCCGACGCGGGCCGAGGTGGAACGCCGCCTGGGGGAAGAAGGGTTGGCGCTGCTCGACATCCGCACAGAGGAGGAGTTCCAGGGGCAGGGCGGGTACCCCTGCGACCCCCGCCAGGGGCACATCCCCGGCGCCCGGCGGATCGACGAGACCGCGCTCTTCGACGGCCCGGGCCTGCCCAAGGATGCGGCAGAAATCCGCGCCGCCGTCGGCGCGCCCGAAGCCGCTGAGGTGATCGCCTACTGCCACTCGGGCTCGCGCTCGGCCCGGGCAACTCTGGCGCTACGCGCGGCCGGCTACAGAGCGCGAAACTATCCGGGCTCCTGGCATGAGTGGTCGCGCCATCCCGAGCTGCCGCTCGAGCGCTAGGCCATGTGATCTAGATGACTTAAGACGGTCGCTTGCGACGCCGACTTGGAGGACGTCCGGGCTTCGCCCGGGCGTCCGCCTAATCCCGGTCGGAGGGAAAGGCGCCGGGTGCTCCCTCTGAATGAAACCGCCTTAGGCCGCGACGGCGACGCGCTCTGCCACTTCGACGAACGAGCCGCAGAGCGAGCGGCCGAGCTCGTTCCAGCCTTCGATCCGCGCTCGGGTCATCTCCGCGAGCCCTTCGGGCGGCTGCCCGCGGTCCTCGCTCTCGTCCTCGTGCTCGAGCCAGCTCTCCACCTGCGGCAGCGTCACCTCGGCGTGGAACTGGATTCCCCAGGCGCTGTCGCCGAGGCGGAACGCCTGCGTGCAGGCGGCGCTCTTCGCGAGCTCGATGGCGCCACCGGGGAGGTCATAGGTGTAGAAATGCCACTGAAACGCTTCGAAGCGCTGCGGCAGCCGCGAGAACACCGGGTCGTCGGCGGCGTCGTCGGTCAGCTCGACGTCGAACCAGCCGATTTCCGGAGTTTCAACGCGGTACACCGGCGCCAGCGCGGCCTTCGCAACCAGTTGGGCGCCGAGGCAGACTCCGAGCACCGGCATGTGCAGCATCAGCAGACGCTTCAGGAAGAGGTTCTCCTCGCGCAGCCATGGATGCCGGTCGTCCTGGTCTGCGTGCATCGCGCCGCCGAAGACGAGCACGGCGCCGTAGGAGTCGAGCGGCTGCGGCAGGGGCGTTTCCCAGGCGAGGCTCCACTCGTCCAGGCGGTGCCCGCGTTCCTGGACGACGTCGCCGAAGACGCCCGCACGAACTCGGTCGCCGTGGATGACCGCCAGTACGTCCACTGCGGTCACTCTACGTTGAAATCGGTCGGGGCCTCCGGAGAGGCCCCGATCCAGAGTGCTAGCGCCGCTTCGGCGGGGGCGCGACCCTGACCACACCGCTGATCGCGTTACTGGCGATAGCCGAGGTGCAGGTCACCAGCGGGACTGCGCAGGCAATCGATGTCGGCGGTCTCTCGACGAAGAGATAGGTCACCTTCTTCGGCAGCCGTCGGTTGAAGACGTATTTCCCCTTGCGGGTCTTCGTCGAAGCAACGGCCTTGAAGATGACGCCGCTCTTGCCCTTGACGCCGGCGAAGAGCTTCAGCCTGGCGCCGGACGGTGCAGTGCCGGCGACGTTGACCGTCCCGGCGAGCCGGAAGTAGCCGGGACGTGCCTTCCGGATGCGCTTGATCGAGATGCTGTACGGCATCGGTACGACGCCCTGAGCCTCGCGGGTACCGGCCGCATTGGGCGCGCCCGTCCCCGGCGTGTATGGGGTGAACAGGGTGCGCCAGAGCTGGTTGCCCGCGCTGGTCGGGTTCGTGAAGACGCCCTTAACCGAGAAGGCCGCGTCCAGGAACTTCGTCCCGTTCGGCGAGCGCCTCGGGTCACCTGAAGCGAGGGTCGGGTCCCGGAAGCAGACGGTCATCTTCACGGAGCTGAAGGCAGCCTCGGCGCCCGTCGAGTGGTCGACGTAAACGGGGATCGGGTTCGCCGGCTGCCCCGGCAGCGCTGCGTTCAGCGTCCAGACGGCCTCATGTGTTACCCCAGGGGTGCAGAGGTTCGACGCCGCGGGGTAGTTCGCCGGGCTGTCGGCCTTGACCGGGCCGGCCAGCGGCAGCGTGTTCGGGCCGAGGTCGAGAACCTGGACGTTGGCGACGACATTCCCGATTTGCGTCCCCGGCGCCTGGGTCAGCGTCGCCTTGTAGCCGAGCGGGGCGTAGATGACGATCCTCGCCGTCGGATCGTCGACCTTTTCCTGTGCGACGACGATCGTGACGACGCCGGCGCCGCTCGGCTTATACGTCGCCTGGAAGATGCCCATCGAGGGTGTGTACGACGCGGCCGCGATTGCTGTGACGGCGAGTGCCAACGCTGCAGCGCACCCGAAAACTGTCAAACGCATGGATCTCTTCATGGCCCCTTCCTTCGTTGTGTCGCCAGCGTGCTCCTGCTCAGACGCAGATTCGGCCGGACAGTTGTATCGCGAACCACGACTATGCGTAGGCAGCCTCGTACAATCGCGCGATGGACGCGCGGGCGATCGGCGTCTTCGACTCGGGCACGGGCGGCCTCACGGTTCTCCACGAGTGCCTGGTGACGATGCCGCACGAGGACTTCGTCTATCTCGGCGACCACGCGCGCTTGCCTTACGGCCCGCGGTCGCTGGACGAGGTGCGCGGCTTTGCGCTGGAGATCGGCCTCTACCTGGAAAAGCAGGACGTCAAGCTCGTCCTCGTCGCTTGCAACACGGCCACCTCGGCCGGGCTGCCGCAGCTGCAGGAGTCGCTCTCGGTTCCGGTCGTCGGTGTGATCCAACCCGAGGCGCACGCGGCCGTGCAGGCGACCCGCAACCGTAAGATCGGCTTGCTCGCGACCAAGGCGACGGTCGAGGCGGGGCGCTACGCCGAGTTCGTTGGGGCTCTCGACGCCGGCGCCGAGTTCACGGCGCTGCCGTGCCCGCGGCTCGTGCCGCTGATCGAAGGCGACGATCCCTTCGGCGCCGAGACGATCGCGGCGGTCCGCGAGTACGCAGAGCCCTTGAAGAACGCCGGGGTGGACACGGTCATCCTCGGGTGCACGCATTACCCGCTGATCCGCCCCGTCTTCCAGCGTGTGTTCGGGCGCGGCGTCACGCTCGTCTTCTCGGCCGAGGAGACCGCGCGAGAGGTCGCCGGAACGCTCGCCCGCAAGGGGATCGAGAACGACGAGGCGCGCGAGGGCTCGTACCGGTTCCTCACGACCGGCGACCCGGAAGCGTTCCGCGCACTGGGCCAGCGGTTTCTGCAGCTGCCGATCGCCGAGGTCGAGCACGTCGAACTGGCGAAGCTGAGGCGGGCGGCGTGACCGCTGCGGCCGTCCAAAACCCGTCCTTGGAATCAGATGTCGTCACGAAGAGGGTCGACAAATGAATCGCGCCGATGGCCGGCGACCGGACGAGCTCCGTCCGCTGCTGCTGGAGGCGAACTGGCTCGAGCAGCCGCACGGTTCGGTGCTCTACTCGCAGGGCAAGACCAAGGTCCTCTGCACGGCCTCGATCGAGGAGGGCGTCCCCCGCTGGCTGGTGGGCAAGGGGCGCGGCTGGATGACCGCCGAGTACTCGCTGCTGCCGGCGTCGACCGGGGAGCGCACGCAGCGGGAAGCGTCGCGCGGCAAGCAGGGAGGGCGCACGGTCGAGATCCAGCGTCTGATCGGCCGGGCGCTGCGGGCGGTGACGGATTTCGGGGCGCTCGGCGAGCGGACGCTGTGGCTCGACTGCGACGTTCTCCAGGCTGACGGAGGCACGCGCTGCGCGGCGATCTGCGGCGCCTACGTGTCGGCGAGGCTCGCGCTCGACCGGTTCGGGCTCTCGAAGGCGCTGCCTGACTCGGTCGCGGCCGTTTCCGTCGGCGTCGTCGACGGTGAGGCGCTGCTCGACCTCGACTACTCGGAAGACTCGAGTGCCGAGGTCGACATGAACGTCGTCATGACCGGTGAGGGAAGCCTCGTCGAGGTACAGGCGACTGCCGAGCGAGAACCCTTCTCGCGCGAGCGCTTGGATGAGCTGCTCGAGCTGGCGGCGGTGGGAATCGAGCGGATCGCGGCGGCCCAGGAGGAGGCTGCCGGTGCTGCCGCTCGCCTCTAGTATCCCGTCGCTTTCGTGGCCCGAGGTGCTGGGCCGGCTCGTGCTTGCGGCGGCGCTCGGCTCGGTCCTCGGATTCGAGCGAGAGCTCCGCGAGCGTGAGGCCGGCCTTCGGACGCACCTGCTTGTCTCGCTGGGGTCGGCGCTGTTCACGATCGTCTCGGCCTACGGGTTCCGAGAGTTCCTGACCCCAGGCGGGAATGTTGTTCGCGCCGATCCCACGCGGATCGCCGCTCAGATCGTGACCGGGATCGGCTTCCTCGGCGCGGGGGCGATCATCCGCCAGGGCCTGTCGATCCGGGGCCTGACGACGGCCGCCACGCTCTGGGTCGTGGCCGCGATCGGGCTGGCGGCTGGAGCCGGCTACTACTCCGCAGCCGTGATCACAACCGGTGTCGCGCTCGTGGCGCTCGGGCCGCTGCGGACGCTCGGCCACCGCTTCATCCTTCGATTCCGCAGCGAGAGCGGCCTCTTGCTCGTGCAGCTGCCCGCCGGCCAGAGCCCTGCGGAGGTAATCGACGCCGTCGATCCCGACGCTCGAATCGAGACAATCGAGATCCGCCAGGAGGGCGACCGGCGGACGCTGGAGCTGACGGTCGACGTTCCCCGGCCGGAGCAGGCGCGCGAGCTCGTCTCGAAGCTCGCTGAGGTGGAGCACGTGCTCGAGGTGCGTTGGGCCGACTGAACGTCGTTCTAGCCTCGCGGAACGAGAACAAGCTGCGCGAGCTGGCGCGCGTGCTCGGCGACTGGCGCCTCGAGCTGCTGGATGCGAGCGGCTATCCGCCCGAGGACGGCGCCACCTACTACGAGAACGCTCTCGCCAAGGCCCGGCACGGGGCCAAGTTCGCAGGCGAGGCCTGGGTGCTCGGTGAAGATTCCGGACTCGAGGTCGAGGGCCTCGCCGGCGCGCCGGGGATCCGCTCGGCGCGCTTTGGCGGCGACGATCCAGTCGGGCGCTTGCTCGGCGAGCTCCACGACGTCGAGGGCGATGGCCGCCGCGCCCGCTACGTCTGCGAGCTGGTCGCACTGGCGCCGTCAGGCGAGGAGCTGCGCGGCACCGGCGTCCTCGAGGGCCGGATCGCCATCGAGCCGCGCGGCGACGAGGGCTTCGGCTACGACCCAATCTTCGTCCCCGCGGGCGAAGAGCGAACCGTCGCGGAGCTCGGCAACGAGTGGAAGGCCGAGAACTCCCACCGCGCCCGCGCCGCGCGAGACCTGCTGCGGGCCTTCAACGAGCGCTAACGGCGGTTCGAGACGTATCTCCTGGTCTGGTACCAGGACACGCCCCGGGAGGACGTCAGGCGATCCCCGGCGCCTCCTGAAGCGCCGCCTCGCGGCGGGCCGACCGGTACGAGTTGATTTCGGCGCCGAAGACGATCGCGTTCGCCATCACAAAGAGCCAGACGAGCAGCAGTGCCGGCCCACCGAAGGCGCGCAGCGCGATCGAGACGCTCGAGAGCCGCACATAGATTGGCAGCACCTGGAACGACGCCTCGAGGAGCACGGCAGCAACCGCGGCGCCGGGCAGCACGTCGGCGAGATGGAGATCCGCGTTCGTCAGCAGGTAGTAGACGGCGACCAGGAAGCCGAAAACGGCGCTCAGCGAAACTATGAGCGAGAGCGCGTAGGCGACCGCGCCGTTGCTGGCTATCCCTGGCGCGTAGTGCTTGAGCAGGTCGAAGCCGACCGACCCCGCGAGGAGCCCGACGAAGAGCGTGATGAGCAGGGCGATCAACATCACCACCGCGAGGCCTTTGCCGCGCAGGAACGGCCGGTTCGGCCGCCCGTAGACGATGTTGAACGCCGATTCGAGCACGCTGAAGAAGGAGAGCGAGGTCCAGAGCAAAGCGATGCCGCCGATGATTCCCAGGGTCGCTGCGTTCCGCTGCACGGATTGGACCGCCTTCACGATCGCCGAGACCGAGGTGCCGGGAAAGACCTTCTTCAACTCCGTCACGAGGTAGCTCGACTCGTCGGCGCGCCCGGTCAGCCCGAGCAGCGAGAGCGCGAGAAAGGTCAGCGGCACGAACGAGAGCAGCGCGAAGTAGGCGATCATGGCCGCGAGGTGGGGCCCGCGGTCCCGGAAGAACTTCGCCAGCGGGCGATACACCACCAGTGGAGCCAGCGGGCGATACAGCACCGGTGGAGTATCGCGGCCGAGGACGACGAGAAGTCATGATGTCGAAGCGTGACCCGTCACCGGGTTTAGCGGCCGCGCCGCGCCGGTCGGCGCGGCCTTTTTGGGTCGGCATCGCGAGCGACGCCTCGGCCGAGGACGACGAGAAGTCATGATGTCGAAGCGTGACCCGTCACCGGGTTTAGCGGCCGCGCCGCGCCGGTCGCCTTTTGGGTCGGCATCGCAAGCGACGCCTCGGCCGAGGACGACGAGAAGTCATGATGTCGAAGCGTGACCCGTCACCGGGTTTAGCGGCCGCGCCACGCCGGTCGGCGCGGCCTTTTGGGTCGGCATCGCGAGCGACGCCTTAGTGTTAGCGTGAACCCATGGACGCTGCTGCCGCCCTTGAGCGCCTGCAGGAGATCTCCTCGCAGGTTCGCGCCGCCGTCATCTTCGAGCGCGGCGGCAAGGTGGTTGGCTCGACGTTCGCTGACGACCAGCGTGCGAAGGACGTCGCGGAGGAGGCCGAGGCGCTACTGACCGAAGCCGAGCAGCGGCACGACGCCGGCGGCGAAACCGCCGAGTTCGCGCAGCTAGAGGTCGCGCTCCAGGGCGGGAGCGTCTTCGTGGTCCGGGACGGCGATCGGCTGATTGCGGCGACGACGCAGCCGGAACCCACCGTCGGGCTCGTCTTCTACGACCTCAAGAGCTGCCTGCGGGATCTCGACACCCCGGCCGCGCCGAAGAAACGCGCGGCCCCGAGACGCAAGCCTGCGAGCCGGGCGAAGAAAACCGATGCGAAGTCGTAACGTTCTCACCGGCGTGCTGCTGGGCGCCGGCTCGCTCGCCGGGACGCTGCTCTTCCGCCGGCGCCTCGCCCGCCAGCGCGAGCGGGTGGACGTCTACTTCGGCGACGGGTCGATGGTCTCGCTGGCGAAGCCCGGTGAGGCCGAGCCGCTGCTGCGGCGCGCCCGCCGGATCCTCGAGCTTGCAAACTGAGTTAGTGGCTCGGCCGGCGCCATCCTCCGGCGCCTGCCGCGCGATAAGCTGCGCCAGGCAGCGTCCTCGGTCGCGCCCGTACTTTTCAAGTACGAACACTCCCTGCGTCCTCCCCTGGCTTGCTTCTCGCACGCCAGGCATCCAGAAATGACACCGGCCGAGCCACTGACAGACGCCGAGCTCGGCGCCGCGCTGCGCGAGCACGCCTACCTCGAAGGGGATTTCGTGCTCCGCTCGGGCAGGCGCTCCCGCTACTACCTCGACAAGTACCGCTTCGAAACCCGGCCGGACCTGCTTGGGCCGCTGGGGGAGCGGATCGCCCGCGCCGTGGCCGAGCACGAGCCGGAGGCCGTCCGGCTCGCGGGGCCGGAGCTGGGCGCGGTACCGCTCGCGGCCGCCGCCTCGCTCTCCTCCGGCCTACCCTTCCTGATCGTCCGCAAGGAGGCCAAGGAATACGGCACCGGCAACCGCCTCGAAGGCGTCTTCGAGGACGGCGAATGCGTCTGTCTCGTCGAGGACGTGGTCACCTCGGGCGGCGCCGCGGTGGCCGCGATCGAGGCGCTCCGCGAGGCCGGGCTGACCTGCCGTACGGCCGTCTGCGTGGTCGATCGTGAGGAGGGCGGAATCGACGCGCTGGCCCGTGTCGCGGTCAGGTTGCGGCCGCTGTTTCGGGCCTCGGAGCTGGTAGGACTTGCAAAACCCCAGCATTAACGGCATGGTTGAGCCAAATCGCCGACCCTGTTAGGGTCTGGCGCGGTCCTAGCCCTGTCAAAAGCAGCAGGAGAGGAGTGCACGTGACCAAGCAGGAGTTCGTCGAGCGTGTGGCGCAGAAGAGCGGCCTTGGCCGTCGTGAAGCGGGCGAGGCAGTGGATGCCGTGATCGAGTCGATCACAGATGCACTGAAGAATCGCGAAGAGGTCGCCTTCACGGGATTCGGCAAGTTCACGACGCAGCACCGCGCGGCGCGCCAAGGGGTCAACCCGCGGAACCCAACCGAGAAGGTGCAGATCCCGGCGGCGTGGGTGCCGAAGTTCTCTGCCGGAAGCTCACTCAAGCAGGCCGTTCGGAGCGGCGGAGGTAGCGACGGCGGGATGATGTAGCAGGACGAGGGCGCTCCCTCCAAGTACCTCGAAGGCCGCCAGAAATGGCGGCCTTCGTCTTTTCGGAATCCGACCCGCGGGCTAGGCTGAAGAGGATGCAGGTCGAGACCCCGGCAGCGACCAAGACCTTCTCCGACCGCGTTGCCGAGGCCGTCGAGCACAAGCGCTCGCAGCTCGTCGTCGGGCTCGACCCGCGGCTCGACCTGTTGCCGGTCGAGCTCCGCGGCGACGCTCACGTCGCCCGCAGCGCCGCCGCGGACGCAGTCGCGCGCTTCTGCTGCGGGATCGTGGACGCGGTTGCTCCATACGCAGTCGCCGTTAAGCCGCAGCTTGCGTTCTTCGAGGCGCTCGGCTCCGACGGAGTCCGGGCGTTCGAGCAGACGTGCGAGTACTCGCGCTCCGCCGGGCTGCTCGTGATCGCGGACGCGAAGCGCGGCGACATCGGCTCGACCGCTCGCGCTTATGCGGCCGCGTACCTCGAGGGCGAGACACCGGTCGCGGATGCGCTTACGTTGAACCCGTACCTCGGCCGCGACTCGCTGGATCCGTTCTTCAGCGCCTGCCGGCGCCACGGCGGCGGTGTCTTCTGCCTCGTCAAGACCTCGAACGAGGGCGGCGGGGACGTCCAAGACGTGAGGCTGAGCGACGGCGGCCTGCTCTGGCAGCACGTAGCACGCCTGGTCTCGGAGTGGGGCGAGGACCTGATCGGCGAGCACGGCCTCTCGAGCGTCGGCGCCGTCGTCGGCGCCACGCACTCCCGAGCTGTCAGCGAGGCGCGGCGGCTGCTGCCGCGCTCGATCCTGCTCCTGCCGGGGGTCGGAGCGCAGGGCGCTTCCCCCGGCGATGTCGCCCGCGCGTTCACAAGCGGCCCGGCGAGTGCCCTCGTCGCCGCTTCGCGCAGCATCACCTACGGCTTCCGTTCCTCCGGCGAGGACTGGCGCACCGGCGCCTCTCAGGAAGCCGCGCGGCTCAAGACCGAGATCTGGGCCGCCTCGGGTTGGTAGTCGGGGCGTCGCTTGCGATGCCCATAAGAGGTCGTGCCGGCTTTGCCGGTGCGACCGTTTGACCCGGGTGAAGGAGGACATAGCGCCTCGGAGCTTGATCGCCGCCGCAGCTAGCCTTATGGCCGTGAAGCGTCGCCTGGTCGTCGCCGCCGCGGCTCTCGCGCTCGCGACCCCCGCTCTCGCCGCCCTCCCGCAGGTGCACGCCCGGGCGTACATGGTCGAGGACGCCGCGACGGGCCAGGTGCTCGCGGAGTACCGCGAGCGGGCGCGGGTGCCGATCGCGAGCCTGACGAAGCTGATGACGGTGCTGCTCACCGTCGAGCATACGAAGCCGAGTGACGTCGTCACCGTCGCCCCGGGGGCTGCCGCGGTTGGCGAGTCCTCGATCGACCTTCGGCCCCGCGAGCGGTTGACAGTCCGCGAGCTGCTCGAGGGCGCGTTGATCCAGAGCGCGAACGATGCCGCGGACGCGCTTGCCTACTACGTCGGTAAGGGAAGCGAGGCTCGATTCGTGGCGATGATGAACACCCGCGCACGGCAGCTCGGCCTGACCGACACCCATTACGCGCGCCCGGACGGTCTCGACGCCCCGGGCCACGTCTCGAGCGCCCGTGACGTGACCAAGCTCGCCCGGCTGCTGATGCGCCGGCCGATCGTCCGCTCGATCGTCCGGATGCAGCGCGCCACGATCGCCGGCGGTCGGGTTCTCCACACCTGGAACGACCTGCTCGCGACCTTCCCGGGGGTCTTCGGGGTGAAGACGGGCCACACTTCCGCCGCCGGCTGGAACGAGGTCGCTTCGGTCGACCGAGGCGGTGCCGTGGTCTACGCGACGATCCTCGGTTCACCCGACCGGGCGACGAGGAACGCCGACCTGACCGCGCTCCTGCGCTGGGCGCTCTCCCGGTATCAGCGGATTCCCGTGCTCACCCCTGGCCAGGTCTACGCGAAGGTAAAGGTCGGCTACGGCCGTTCACCGCTGGGACTCGTGCCGGCTCAAGGCCTCGTCCGCTCGGTCAGGATCGATCAGCCGATCGTGCAGCGCGTCGTCGCCGAGGCCGCTGCGACGCTCCCTGTCAAGCGCGGCGAGCGGCTCGGCGAGATCCGCGTCTACCAGCGCGGCCGCCTGCTCGCGCGCAAGCCGCTGGTCGCAGGGCGAACGATCAAGCGCCCGGGCGCGCTCAGCCGAGCCGGCTTCTACGCGGGACAAACGGCGCACCACATCTGGAGCTGGCTGTGATCGTCACCGTGACACTGAACGCCGCGCTCGACCGGACGCTGACGGTGCCGAACTTCCAGCGCGGGCAGCGCCACCGCGCGAGCCAGGGCTTGATGCTCGCAGGCGGCAAGGGGATCAACATCGCCCGGGCGCTGAAGCTGCTCGGCGCACCGGTGGTCGCGACCGGTCTGGTCGGGGGCCGCACCGGTATCCGGATCGTCGAGGAGCTGACGGGCGAGGCTATCCTGAACGATTTCGTCCGCATCAACGACGAGTCGCGCACCTCGACTGCAGTCGTCGACCCAACCCCTCCGACCTACACAGAGATCAACGAGTGGGGCCCGGCAGTCAGGCCTGAGGAGCTCGAGATGCTGCTCGAGAAGCTCACCTATCTCGCCCAGGGAGCGGACGCCGTCGTCTTTGCAGGCTCGCTCCCGCGCGACGTCGACGAGGCGTTCTACGAGGAGGCGATCCGCGCGATCAACCGCCAGGGCGTCACGACGGTGCTCGACTCCGAAGGGCAGCCGCTGCGGCTCGGTGTCCAGTCCGAGCCCTACCTGGTCTCGCCGAACCAGAACGAGGCGGAGGGCCTCGTCGGCCAGGAGTTCAACGAGGACGAGGACTTCATCCTGGGGCTCGAGGCGATCGCCGAGCGCGGCGCCCGGAACGTGCTGATCACCCAGGAGTCGGGCTGCTTCGCGCTGCTTCGGCAGGAGCGGACAACGCACCGTTACCGGGTCCGCGCGCCGAGCATCGAGCCGGTTTCGGCCGTCGGCTCAGGAGACGTGCTGCTGGCGGCGTTCCTCGCTGGTTACCTGAAAGGCGACTCGCCCGAGGATGCGCTTCGCGCCGCGGTCGCGACCGGCACCGCCTCCACGCTCGAGGTCGGCGCGGGGCGCTTCGACCAGCGTGAGGCCGCCCGGCTCGTGAGCGCCGTCGAGGTCAGCGAGCTGGAACGGGTCGCGAGCTAGTGGCCTGACCGGCAACCTCGGCCATGCTCCCTGGCCCGCGATCACGCGGCGCCAGAGTCCGCGCTCGCCCTTGTCAAGGCTGCAAGCCTTGCCTCCGAGCGATCGCGGCCTCTGGCTTGGTGCTAGCGACCCAGGAAGCGGGCAACGTCACCGGCCAGGCCACGTTAGTCTTAGGCACTTGCGCCGCCGCTTTCTCCTGCTCGTTGCGATGTTCGCCGTCGCGTCGCCGGCCACCGCCGCCCCCTTCGTTCGCGGGATCGATGTCTCGCGGTGGAAGGGCTCGATCGGGTGGTCGCGCGTCGCGCACGGTGGCTACCGGTTCGCCTTCTCCGAGGCGACGAACGGGTTCGCGACCGATCCGTCATTTGCCCGCAACCGTGTCGGCGCCAAGGCCGCCGGGCTCGCGTTCGGCGCCTTTCACTTTGCGCGGCCGGCGGGCTCGACGTCCCGGGCGGTGATCGCGAATGCCGTTGCGCAGGCCGACTTCTTCGTCTTGGTTGCGCAGCCCCAGACGGGGGAGCTCGCGCCGGTGCTCGACCTGGAGCGAACGGGCGGGCTTTCGCCTGCGTCGCTACGCGCCTGGACGGCTGCGTGGCTCAACGAGGTCCAGCTTCAGGTGGGGATCAGGCCGACGATCTACGCCTCCCCGACCTTCTGGCGCAAAGCGGTAGGCGATGCGAGCGTCTTCGCGTCGGCCGGTTCGAACCTCTGGGTCGCGCACTGGCACGTTGCCGCCCCCCGCGTCCCCGCGGCGAACTGGGCTGCGATCGGCTGGAGCTTTTGGCAGTGGACGAACTGCAGCCACGTTCCCGGGATCAGAGGCTGTGTCGACGGCGATCGTTACCGCGGCTCGCGTCTGGCTTCGGCCCTGATGGCGCCGCCGCCGGTCGCGATCGACGCGCCGACCGTCGGCGGCGTTCCCCAAACCGGCCAGCTGCTGAGCGCGAGTACCGGGACCTGGCAGGCGGATCCGGCGCCAACGCTCGGCTACCAATGGCAGCGCTGCACCGATACGACGGCGGGGACGTGCGCGGCGATCCCGAAGGCCGTCACCTCCACCTACACCGTCTCCCCTGCCGACGTCGGCTCGACCCTCCGCGTCGTCGTCACGGCGACGAGCCGCGCGCGCTCAGGCTGGTCGGCATCGACGGCCGTGCCCGTCAACGCCTGAGGCTTGAGCGTCATCGTCGGTGTCGCTTGCGATGCCGACTGGGAGGCTGTGGTGGCTTTGCCGCCGCAGCCGGCTAAACCCGGACGACGGGCAGGAGGCGTCCTGGATCAAGACCTTGCCGTCAAAAGCGATTGCTACCATCGCCTACCAATTGGCCGTTGACCTCACGCCGGAGACGATCGAGCGACTCGTCGAGCTCGATCGCAAGTTCGCGCGCGAGGGGCTGACCTTCGACGACGTCCTGCTCGTTCCGGCCGAGTCGGCAGTGCTGCCGAACGAGGTCTCGACGGCGACGCGGCTGACTCGCAAGATCTCGCTCGAGATTCCGATCGTCTCGGCCGCGATGGACACGGTCACGGAGGGACGGCTGGCGATCGCGCTGGCTCGGGAGGGCGGGCTCGGGATCCTGCACCGCAATCTCTCGATCGAGGACCACGTCGCGGAGGTCGACAAGGTCAAGCGTTCGGAGTCGGGGATGATCGTCGAGCCGGTCACGCTGCCGCCCGACGCTCAAGTCGCCGCCGCGCTCGAGCTGATGGCCCGTTACCACATCTCCGGGGTTCCGATCACGGACGCCGGCGGCCGGCTGGTCGGAATCCTCACCAACCGCGATCTTCGCTTCCGTGACGAGGGGGTCGAGCAGCCGGTATCGGCGCTGATGACCCACCGCGAGCTCGTCACCGCGCCGCTCGGGACGACCCTCGAGGAGGCGCGTGCGATCCTGCACCGGCACAAGATCGAGAAGCTGCCCGTCGTCGATGCCGAGGGCCGGCTCAAGGGCCTGATCACCGTCAAGGACATCCGCAAGCAGATCGAGTTCCCGCACGCGACGAAGGACGAGCAGGGCCGTCTGCGCGTCGGCGCTGCTGTCGGTGTCGGCCCGGATGCAGACGACCGCGCAGCCGCCCTCGCCGAGGCCGGCGCCGACGTCCTCGTCGTCGACACCGCCCACGGTCACTCGCGGAACGTGGTCGAGATGGTGCGGCGGTTGAAGCGGCAGTGGGACGGCGAAGTGATCGCAGGGAACATCGCGACCGCAGAGGCGACCGAAGCGCTGATCGAGGCCGGCGCGGACGCGATCAAGGTGGGGATCGGGCCGGGGGCGATCTGCACCACCCGTGTCGTCGCGGGCGTCGGCGTCCCGCAGGTGACCGCGATCTACGAGTGCGCGCGCGCCGCCGAGCGCCACGGCGTGCCGGTGATCGGCGACGGCGGGCTTAATTCCTCCGGCGATGTCGCGAAGGCGATCGCGGCCGGCGCCGACACGGTGATGACCGGCGGCCTGCTCGCGGGCACGGACGAGGCTCCCGGCGAGGTGATTCTTGCGGGTGGCGAGCGCTTCAAGCAGTACCGAGGCATGGGTTCGCTCGGCGCGATGAAGGCGCGCGGGTACTCGAAGGACCGCTACTTCCAGGGCGACGTCGAGGACGTCGACAAGCTGATCCCGGAGGGGGTCGAGGGCCGGGTCCCGTACAAGGGCCCGGTCGCGAACGTCCTCCACCAGCTCGTCGGGGGGCTGCGCCAGTCGATGGGCTACTGCGGAGCGGCCACGATCGAGCAGATGAAGGACGCGCAGTTCGTCCGCATCACCGGCGCCGGGCTACGCGAGAGCCATCCGCACGGGATGACGACGATCGCGGACGCGCCGAACTACAGGCGGTCGTAATCCAGACTTTTCAGAAACAGCGTCTTGGCTGCTAACCAAAGGCCGGGCTTAGACGGCCGCACCGGCAAAGCCGGCACGGCCTCCATGTCGGCGTCGCAAGCGAGCGCCTCAGTGGGCGAGGTCGTCCCGCTCCCCCTCAGCGAGCCGACGGGGGAGGAACGCCCGGTCCTCATCATCGACCTGGGCGGCCAGTACTCACAGCTGATCGCGCGCCGGGTGCGCGAGTGCCGCGTCTACTCGGAGCTCGTCGGGCATGGGGTGAGCGCCGAGGACATCAGGGCGCGCAACCCGCTCGCGCTCGTGCTCTCCGGCGGCCCGGCTTCGGTCTACGCGGAAGATGCGCCCCGGATCGATCCAAGAATCTACGAGCTCGGCATCCCCACGCTCGGCATCTGCTACGGCATGCAGTTGATGGCCCAGGACCTGGGCGGCAGCGTCGACCGAACAGGAGTCTCCGAGTTCGGCAAGACCGACGTCCGCGTGCACGAAGGCGCTCTCTTCGCCGGCCTGCCCGAACAGCAGACCACCTGGATGTCGCACCGCGACTCGGTCACCGCGCCGCCCGCGGGCGCGCGCGTCGTCGCGGGCTCGGGCTCGACGCCGATCGCCGCCTTCGAGCAGACAGAGCGCAAGCTCTACGGCGTCCAGTTCCACCCGGAGGTAGTGCACACGCCCTGCGGGATGGAGGTGCTGAAGAACTTCCTCTACTCCGTCGCGGACGCGCCCGCGACCTGGACGGCCGCAGCGGTGATCGAGGAGCAGGTCGAGCGGATCCGGGCGCAGGTCGGCTCCGAGCGGGTGCTCTGCGCCTTGAGCGGCGGCGTCGACTCCGCGGTCGCCGCGCTACTGGTGCACAAAGCGGTCGGCGACCAGTTGACGTGCGTGTTCGTCGACCACGGCCTGCTGCGAAAGGAAGAGGCCGCACAGGTCGTCGAGACGTTTCGCGGCCACTTTCACGTTCCTCTGATCCACGTCGACGCCGAGGAGCGGTTCCTGGCACGGCTCGAGGGCGTCGACGACCCCGAAGAGAAACGAACGCTGATCGGCGAGGAGTTCATCCGCGTCTTCGAGGGCGAGTCCCGGAAGCTCGAAGGGAACCCGGCCCCACGGGCAAAGCCCGCACGGCCTCCGAACGGCGTCGCCAAGTCGACGCCTCAGGTCAAATACCTGGTCCAGGGCACGCTCTACTCGGACGTGATCGAGTCGGGCGGCACAGAGGGCGTCGCGGCGAAGATCAAGTCGCACCACAATGTCGGCGGCCTGCCCGAGGAGATGGCGATGGAGCTCGTCGAGCCGCTACGCCTTCTGTTCAAGGACGAGGTCCGCCGGGTCGGCGAGGAGCTCGGGCTGCCCGAGCGGATGGTCTGGCGGCATCCGTTCCCCGGCCCCGGCCTCGCGATCCGGATCATCGGCGAGGTCACCGAGGAACGGCTCGAGATCCTGCGCGAGGCCGATTCGATCCTGCTCGACGAGATCCGGCGGGCGGGCCTCTACCGTGAGCTCTGGCAGTGCTTCGCGGTGCTGCCGGCGATCCGCTCGGTTGGCGTTCAGGGCGACGAGCGGACCTATGCGTACCCGATCGTGATCCGCGCCGTGACCTCAGAGGACGCGATGACCGCCGACTGGGCGCGGCTTCCCTACGACCTCCTGGAGACGATCTCGAGCCGGATCATCAACGAGATCCCGGCGGTCAACCGGGTCGCGCTCGATATCTCGTCGAAGCCGCCGTCGACGATCGAGTGGGAATAGCAGACTGCTGCGACTTACTCGACGAGCAGCACAGCGAGCGCAAGCGCCTGCCTGACCTTCCCCAGCTTGCCGCCGTTGAGGGCGGCGAGGGCTGTGAGAAAGAGCTTTGCGTCGCGCGACGGCGGGCGAGTCGGCCGGCAGAGGTCGCAGCCCCCTGGCCCGTGGCCGACGAGTCCGGAGACAGCGTCGAGGAGCCCGGACTGGTACGGGCGGCGAACGATCTCCACCTTTCCCCGGAGCTCGGCCGCCGCGTTCCCCGGCGCTAGGGCGCGCTTCGCAAGCACGAGAAACGGCAGATCCGAGGCTGTGTCTCCAACACCGAGCGCAAGCAAGGGGTGGTGATCGTCGTTCCCACCGAGCTCGCGGATCAGGGTGCGAACGCCGGCTCCCTTGTCGACGGTTGAGCTGACGAAGTCCGTCTGAAGATCGCCCTGGACGACGCGAAGACGCCCTTCGACGCCCGGTGCGGCGAGGGCTGCCTCGATCGCGTCGGATTCGAGTGCCGACCGCTGACCCGCGTCGTCCAAGGTGTGGGCGCGGACGGAGTGGCGATACGCCGGATCGACGTAAACAGCGGGCTGCTCCCGGAGCGCTTTCTCGAGCGCCGCGAGGGCCGCTCGATCCGGCTCGGCGACCAGGCTCGACTCGTTCCCGGAGAGCTGGTCATGAAACGCCGCGCCGTACTCGGCGACGCCACCGGTGAGCCGGTACGTGGCGCACCGCTCACGGACTTCGGAAAGCGAACGTCCCGTGACAAGGATCACACGGTATCCGTGACGGTTGAGGATTCTGAGCGCCAGCGCCCCAGCCGGCGCCAGTGCGGGAAAGGAGAGCCAACGCGTTTCGAGCACCCCATCGATATCGATCGCGCACCACGGCCCGGAGGCTTGCGGCACGAGATCGGAGAGATAGCGATCCGCGATGTAGCGCTGGTAGATGGACGCCATCGTCCGCTCGAGCGCGAGCAGGCGCGCAAAAGCTTCGTCCGCGCCTCGCGGCTCGACTGCGACATCTCGGAGCAGTGATCTGTACGCGTCAACGTGATGTGCGAGGCGGTAGAGGAGCCACCGCTCGTCGCCGAAGTGGTTCCCGGTACCGGCTGCGTAGTGTTCGCGGAGGCGGCGCTCTGTTTCGATGACTCCGGCGGCCTCGGCCGCCGCAGCTGCGCCGGCGAGATCGAGAATCGGGTCGCAGCTCGGAATGCCTTCATTCGAGAAGGCATGTGTGTCGACCCCGACCTTGAGCATTTGGTCGCCGTCGGCGGCGGCAAACCAATTCCACGGCTGGGTCGCGCCGTCGAGGACGGATGGGCGATCGATCTGGAAGAGTCGCCGCGCCGCCGCGCGCGTGAGCGCGCGCACCGCCGGCCGTGCCCGGCCGAACGCCTGCCCGAGCATGTCACCGGCGCGCTCCCAGGCCGCGTCCCGACCGGCGACGCGCAGGCTCACGTCCTCGTCCAGAGGGAGTGCACGGTTCCGCAGCTGGACGTACCTCGCAATCTGCCCGGCAACTGCATCGGTCCCTTCCGCGAGCGTTGCCGGTGAGACGCGCGTCTCCTCTGGAAGCCAGCCTCGAAAGAGGAGGCCGTGACGCAGGCCGTATACGCGAGGGAAAGAGTCGGGCAGCGCTTTGTGGACGGCCAACGCATGGCGACCGAAGTACCCGAGCCCGACACCCTCGGCGCAGATCGTTTCGGTTTTCGAGACGCGCGAGCCGTTTTCGAGGCGGGCCGAGAGGATTGCGCGCGCGTGACCCCTCTGACGAGGACGTTCGCTGACGCTTTCGACCCGGACCGGCCCCTGTACCAGCTCGCCGAGAGCACGTTCGAGCGCATCGGAGGCGAGCTGTTCATGGATCGACCACTCCTCCCAGGGCATGAGAACGGCGTGGTAGGAGCTCAGCCTCGGCGGAAGCGAATCGACCGAGCCGAAGAGCTGGAGCACAAGCACGAGGGACGATGCCGGCACGCCGACTGCGCGAAGCTCGTCCAACCCCTGCGTCAGCTGTGCACCCGTTCGTGGCGGATCGTCGGCGACCAGGACAAGGCCCTCAGCTCGGACGACGCTCGTGAGCACGTGGAGCGACGGCGCGTCGAGAAGCCGGCCCGGACGGATCGTCAGGGTGTCGGCAACGCGCTGGTAACCGGCGGCGACGAGGAATGACGAGATGAGTGGCGCGAGGTAGTTCCCGGAGGTGCGAAGGCCGACAACGACCAACGGTCGTCGCGTGTCGGGCCAGCGGTCGGAGAAACGCTCGATGAGGCGTCTGCAGTCTTCTGGCTGCTGGTCGAAGCTTCGGAAGCAATTCGGGAGTCGGAGAATCGCCTGCCGGAGCTCGGCCGGAAACTGCTTGCGCGGGACAAACAAACCCTCGGCTTCCCTGCGTGCGTTCTCGAGCCAGCTGGAATCACGGGCATCGTCGTTCGGATCGGCGGCAAGAGCTCGAGCGACGAGCTCGGCGGCCAGGTGTTGGACGAGTCGGGCGAGCTCACGGCGTCGGCGGACGAGCCTGGACTCGCGGGGACGCCAGGCGCGAGCCCGGAAACCGATTCGATTCGTGGTTGCTGCCGCTCTGGCCGCCAAAGGACCAACGGCTGGAATGAGCGGACCTAGGTGCTTCGCCACGTCGCCTAGATAGAGAACGTGGCGCTGAAGATAATCCTCGAGGATCTGGTTCGTCCCTGCTGCGAAGAGGAAACAGTCGAGGAGATCGGCCTCGGCCGGGGACGGCTCAGCAAGTCTCCCGAGCAGGCGGTCAGCCAGCTCGTCGAAGCTCAGGAGGAGGTTTGTCTCAGGCGGTGGCTGAATTTGATGTCGCGCTACTGGTCTGCAGGCCGCCATTTCTGGAGACCGGCTCGAAATTCCCTCAGCAGGTGCGGGACCTCGCCGCTCCGCGGCAATAGCTCGCGGAGCGGGAGACCCAGGCCGCGGGAGAAGGTGAGCGCGACGGCGACGCCCCCGAGGGTGTATGCGGCGGTCGACGCGATTGCGGCGCCGAGGCCGCCGTGGGATGGGATGAGGAGGATGTCGAGAACGAGTGTCAAGGCGAATGCGAGACCGATCGCTGCCGACTCGAGCATCGGCTTGCCTTTGGCAGTCAGTGTGTTGCCGAGCAGCTTCAGCGCAATGATCCCAAATGCTCCGGGTGCAAGGATTCGGAGCTGCTCGACCGAGCCTTGGAACTGCTTCCCAATTATTTCGACGCAGAGAAGCGGGGCGGCGACAATCAGCCCGATGACGAGCGGCGTCGACGCGAGGGTGATGGCGCGGAAGGCCGTGGCCGCCTGCTGAGCCGCCTTCTCGCGACTGGCTCGGACCAAATCGGGCCGCTGAACCGCCTGCAGCGCGGTCGGCAGATAGAAGAGGCTCTCCGCCCAGGCGACGGCGACGCTGTAGAGGCCGAGCTGGCGCGCGCCGGCGACCGCGCCCACGATCCACTGGTCGAGTCGGTAATTCCCGAGCAGGAGTGTGCGACCGATGTGCGCCTTGAGCCCGAAGACGAGAGTTCGTCGCGCCAGTTGGACGTCCGGCCTGCCGAACCCCGCCAAGCGGCTCTGGACGTAAAAGGCCAGGAACGCCGTCGCCAATAGCTCCGCACCGACCCAGGTCGAAAAGGCGCCGATGGGGGTGAGCACGCCGAGCGCCGCCAGCAGGCCGTTGACGCTGACGTTCGTGATCGGGAGCAGCAGCGCTGTTGTGTTGAAAGCACGGAAGCCGTAGTCGGCAAGGACGAGAACGCCGAGGTAGCTCTGGAAGACGAGCCAGGGAATCACGGCGTATGCGAGCCAGCGCATCGTCGGATCGACGTCCCCGCCGATGGAGGGAACGGCAGCGATAAGCCCGGCTACGATCGCGGCCGCCGCGCCGCCGAGGAGGGCGGCGAGCAGCAGAGCGTTGGTAGCGAGCGCCGGCCGCGTTCTCGGCTCCGATCCCGCGAAGTTGCCGTTCGCCCACTGGACGCCGAGGGTCGCGAGCTGAGAGGTCAGATAGGCTATTGCGGTCATCAGCGCCACGGTGCCTCGACCGGTCGGGCCGAGAATCTTGGCCACGAGCAGGACGTTTCCGAGAGAGAGCACCGCTCCAACGATCTGGATCGCGAAGTTCGTCAGAGCCGATCGCGCGATCGGCGGGCGGACAGGCGCTTCCCGCCGAGGCGCGTCGAGACCCACGTACAGAGCTTAATCCGCCCGAGGAACCACTTCTACCGCGCGAGGCCTAGCCTGGTTGGTCACGGCCGGACCCCATGCGGCGTTCCGCGAGCTCAGCCAAACGGGTCCGGCGCAGTCCTTGGCCGACCGTCGAAAACTTGGCCCGCGCGCGGAAGCCGGCGTCGTTCCGGTAGATGCCCACGCGGCTCCGGCGAAACGGCTCGTCCAGCCGATGCGCGCCCGTCAGCGTGCAGGCAGCGAGGTAGCCGGCCTCAGCCGCCGCGGCAGCGACACGCTCGTCGGCCGCGCCATACGGGTACGCCAGCGTCTCGCAGCTACCGAGGCGCCGTTCTATCGTCTCGCGCGACAGCTCGAGCTCGCGCTTGAGCGCGGGAGCATCGATGTCCGGCAGACGCGGGTGGGTCACGGTGTGTGAGCCGACCTCCCAGCCGAGCTCACGCAGCTCCGCGAGCTCGCTCCAACCGAGAGGCGCGAGCTCATCGGCCGCCTCGGAGCCTGACCCGTTCGAGATGAATGACAGTGAGTCTCCCGACTCGACGAAGTCCGTCACCACGAAGACCGTCCCAGGAAAGCCGGCCTCCGCAAGTGCTGGGCGAGCCCGGGGCGTCGAGGCGAACCCGTCATCGAAGGTGACGACGACGGTTCGCTTCGGCAATCGACCGGCAAGTCGGGCCCGCTCGGATTCGGCGAACGTGAGACCGACGTAGCCGCGCCGGCGCAACGCCGCCAGGTGCCCGGCGAGCTGTGTTTCTGCGACCGCTAGCTCGGTCGTCCAGACGGAGCTGACCGCGTGGTAGCAGAGAATTAGAGGTAGCCGGCGATACACTGCGTAGAGGCTCGTTATACGAGGAACGAGCTCTCACATGCAAGATCCACAGCCGGCTCTACTCCACTACTTGCAGATCCTGCGTCGGCAGGTGTGGTCGATCGTGCTGGCTGTGGCGGCTGTCCTCGTTGCCGTCTCCATCTACAGCATCAACAAGACGCCGGTCTACCGAGCCTCGACAGGCATTGTCGTCGGCCAGGGCGGCGGGATCTTCCAGCCCGAGTTCGGCACGAGCGTCGAGCCGTTCACGCTCACGATGAGCAACCTCTTGCGCAGCCACATCGTGGCCGAGAACGTCATCCAGAACCTCAATCTCTCGACGACGCCGGACGCCTTGTTGGCCGACCTCCAAGTCACGACGAAACCGTCCAGCTCGGTGCTGGAGGTGACCTACGATTCCACGAGCAAGGCTCGTGCTCTTGCCGTCCTTCGCTCGGTCGGAACCGCGTTTGCGACCCTGGTCGACCAGAAGCTCGGCTCCCAACCCCTTCAAGGGACAGGCGGGACCGGCACAGGCGGGACCGGCACAGGCGGGACCGGCACAGGCGCGCAGCCCCAGCCGATCACAGCGCGGGTATTCGACCCCGCGCACCTGGAGCCCGGGCGGGTTGCTCCGCGCCCTGGAAGAGACCTCCTGTTCGGTGCCGTTCTCGGGCTGGCGATCGGACTTGCTCTGGCGTTCGTCCGAGCGAGCTTCGACGACCGGATCCAGAGCAGTCGGGATGCAAGCGAAGCTTTTGGGGCCCCCGTGATCGGAACACTTCCGAAGCCAAGCCGGAGGAGCCGTGCCGCCGCGGGCGCGCGCGACGGCCGTCAGGAGAAGCGCCTGCTCTCGGCGCTGGAGCTGCTCCGCGCAAACGTCCAATTCTCCTCTGCGGTGCAAGGGCCGGTCATCGTGGTCACCAGCGCGCACGAGGACGAGGGCAAGACGAGGGTCGCGGGTGATCTCGGCCGTGCGTTGGCGTCGGCCGGCAACGAGGTGATCTGCGTCGGCGCCGACCTCCGGCGGCCGAAGCTCCACGAGTACTTGGGGCGCCCGCGGCGGGGACCAGGGCTCGTAGACGTCTTGGAAGGCCGCCTAGAGCTCGCGGACGCGCTGCAGGGCGTCAAGCTCGACGGCCGGCGGGCCGGAGTTCCCGAGCAGGACGGACGCCTGCGCCTGCTTGCTGCGGGTCGCGTCCTCCGTGTCTCGTCGTCGATGCTCGCCGGCGAGCGGCTCCAGGAGCTCGTCGAAGACCTACGGGCGATGGGCCAATACGTGATCTTCGACAGCCCGCCGGCCCTGGTCGCGGGCGACGTATACCCGCTGATTGGCGCCGCCGACAGCGTTATCGTCGTCGCGCGGCAAGGGTGGACGACGAAATCTACCGCGCAGGCGATCCGGACCACCTTGGAAGGCCTCGGCGCAAAACGAGTTTCCGTCGTCCTCACGAATTCCCAGCTCGACGAAAGTGGCGTTCAGCAGTACTACGAGCCTTCCGGCGCTGCCGGCTCTCGCGCAAAGAAGAAGGCAGCATCGCCGCTGAGCAAGATAGGCGCGATCCGACCTCGGCCGCGAGCCTGAAGACCTCCCGCACGGGTCCGATCGGCAAGGGCAATGCCACTCGCAATCCAGCGGGTCGACGCGGTCGTCCGGCTCGACGTCAATTTGCGCGCCGGAGAGTCATTGCCGCGCCACGGGGATGGCGTCAGCCGAGGTGATCCCCGGGCCTCACGATCTCGGTCGCGTCGACGTAGGCGCTCCGCGAGCATGCGCCATACGAGAACCCACTCATCGCCGGCCGACAGCGGATGCCTCCGTTCCCCGGTGGGCCGACCACACCGGGTTCCTCGCCGCTCGCCTCGAGTGTCCGAGTCGCTTTTACGATCCCCACGTCCCGCTTCGCAAGCATCGACCGAGGGTGGCCCCACGGTGACTCGAACGGGAGGTAGTCAGCCGCCACCTCGTTCCGTGGCCGTTCTCTCCTCTTCGCGCCGCAGCCAGCCCGTTCCTGCTCCCCATTCTGACAAGAAACGGCACCTCTTGTGGCTTCGGTGCCGAGGGATCGCCGCGCTCGATTTCTGGTCGGTCCCCCATCCGTCGCTTCCGGCCGCCCGGTTCCGCGAAGCGGCGTCGCTCCGCGCGAACGTCGTTGGCCTGCCTGTGCACCAAGAGTTGAGCGAGTCCGATCTCGACCGGATCCTGACTACGGTGCTGGGTCGCCCACGCTCCCAATGAGCGTGTCGCCGCACGTCGAGATCATCACGGCGCGGTCGGAGCTCGCTGGACTCGAGGACGAGTGGCGTTCACTTGCCGAGCTACGCGGCAATGCCTTCATCGCACCAGAATGGTTCGCGGCGTGGCTGGAAAGCCCCGGCGCCAATCCGCGCGCGTTCGTACCCGTCGTGCGTCGCCCCGACGGCAGCCTCCGCGGGCTGCTTCCCCTCGTCACGACCGAACGGGCGCTCAGGACTCTCCGATTCGCGGGGGGACATTTCGCCGACAGCGTTCATCCTGTTGCTGCTCCCGGGGACGAAGCAGCCGTCGCGAGCGCCGCTGCCTCGGCGCTGTTCGAACGCGGGGGCGCGAGGGTTGTGTTGCGCCTCGAACACGTCGACGTTGCAGCGGGCTGGCTCGACAGCCTCCTGGCTGGCCCGCCGGTCCTAGCTGCAACGGAGGACGATCGCACCGTCTTGCCGTACATCGACTTGCGCGGGCTGACCTGGGAGACGTTTCTTGCCACTCGGAGCCCGAATTTCCGAGGCCAACTCAAGCGGAAGCTGCGAAACCTCGAGCGCTCGCCCGGCGTTCGCTTCCGGCGGACGGTTGACAGTGCCGAGCTCGAGTCCGATCTCTCCGTCTTTTTTCACCTCCACGACAAGCGCTGGCGAGCGCTCGGCGGAGGTTCGACGCTCGCCGATCCGCTCGCGCGACGGGCGCTCGCCGAGTTCGCGAGGGCGGCGTTTCGGGCCGACTGGCTCCGCCTCTGGTTTCTCGAGATCGAGGGCCGGCCGGCGGCAGCGTGGTACGGCTGGCGGCTGGGAGACCGATACGCCTACTATCAGGCGGGTTTCGACCCAGCCTGGTCCACGCTGAGCGTCGGCTTCCTCCTCCTCGCCCACACGGTGCGCGCAGCCTTCGAAGAGGGCGCGGCTTTCTACGACCTGCTGGCGGGACCAGAGGCGTTCAAGCGGCGCTTTGCGAACGGCGAGCGGGAGGTGAAGACCACCCTTGTCACACGGCACGGGCGGCCGGGACACGCCGTCGCCACGGCGGGCATCCTGACGAGGCGGATCGGCCGCCGGCTTCCGCCTGCCCTTCGAGCATGCATTCGCTCGTTGCCAAGACCTAGGGCGGGCGGCTACTGAGCGGACGCTTCGGCTCTAATGAGCCGCGGGAGCGCAAGCGTGAGGCCGAGCATGATCCAGAGCTCGCGAGAGGTCTCGGACGACACGAAGAGCGAGGCGATCGACCAGCCGAGCAAGCTGAGCAGCAGTGCGTTCGCCACGCGCGCGATAAAATCCGCCCCGGCGGCGCGGGCACCTTTCGCGACACGACGTAGCGCCAACGCGATCGACGTCAACAGCCCGAGGAACAGAACGAGTCCGGGGATCCCGAGTTCGGCCAGCGATCCGAGATACGCATTGTGGACCTCCTGAGGCCGAACCTCGAAGTGTTGGAAGTTGATTCCCGGCGTCCGCACGAGCAGGTTGTCGGATTCGTTGCGGAACGCTCCGTAGCCTAGGCCGACGAACGGCCGCTGTTTTGTCGACATCCAAGCGGCCGCCCAGATCTCCAGCCGCCCCGATCCTTGCGCTGTTGCGTTCGTACTTTCGCCGGCGAAGGTGGCCTTCAGTCGTGGCACAACCGAGCCGGCAGAGACGCTGAAAGCGATCGCACCGCCGACCACACACACCGCGAGCAGAGCCTTCTTCTGACTCGGCGTGCCGAAGAAGGTACGTGCCGGCAAGGCGACCATCGCGATGGCGATAACAGCAAGTGTGAGCAAACCACCGCGCGACACGGACATCAGAACGGAGCCGATGACGACGACCACCGTGGCGACGAGAGCGACGCGCAACCAGCGCTTGCGGGCTTCCGTCGCGAGGACGACCACGAGCGGGAGCGCGACCAGCTGGTAGGCGGCGAAGAAGTTCGGATCGCCGGCTCCGCCTGAGGCGCGACCCCCGACCAACCCCTTCGAGAAGCCGAGCAGAAACGCGGCAATCGCGAACAGGCCGATGCCCAACGCAGCCGCGGCGAAGGCATAGAGCACGCGCTCGAGCTCGCGGCGCGAGGTCACGAGCGAGGCGAAAGCCAGCGTGTAGATGAATCCGATCGCAAGCGACGAGAGCAAGAACGTCGTTCCACTTATGCTCACGGTCCAGAGGCCGCTTGCGAGCGCCCAGATCCCGTAAAGCGTCGCCCAGACAAACGGGCTCTCGCCTCTGATTCTCGAATCGGGCCGCATCGATTCGGCGAGCACGACGAACAGCGCGATCGGAGCGAGCAGCCGACTGATGGAGATTCCGCCGACGCTCAAGACCTCCACGAAGACCGAGGCGACGAGACCCGGGAGCAACAGCGACGGCTCCACGAGGATTGCTGCGCCGAAGATGAGCGCGACGGTCGCCGCCAGCGCAATCTTCGGATCGGTGACGGCTGTCAGACCGATCGCCGCGGCAAGTGCCGCGCCGGCGACGGGCCAGACGACACCGGTTCCTCCGCGGGCGACTTCGACGTTCCTCATCGGGCAGCCCCCGAGCGCCAGGTCGGAACTGGGGAGATCTCGAGCCGACGCTTCCAGTCGTCGTTCTCGAGCGCGCGTAGAACGGGCTCGACGTTCAAGCTCAGCCATCGCGGCTTACGACGGTCCGAATAGGTCTCGAGTTCGTGGGCGACGCGGTCGAACCAGTATGCGATCACGAGTGCTTCGAGCCGCTCTGGTTTCGGCTCGAATCCGAGTTGCTGACAGTAAGACCTTGCGTGCTCGTCGCCTCCCCGCCTTGCCCACGGCAGCATCTCCTCGACCAAGGGCCTGCCCAGCGGCTCGTTCGTGGCCCATCGATGCTCACTGAGACGGAGATGGATGAAATCGACGAGCGGGAGTCGATCCCTGCCCGCCGCTGCCCAGTCCACGACGCCGACAAGCCTGCCTCCGTTCGTCAGCAGGTTGCCGCTCCAGAAATCGCCGTGTCCAAAGCCGCGGGGGAGATCGGCCAGTCCGGTCTCCAGCCGCTCGGCGACGGCGAGGAGCTCGCGTCCACGCGCCGGATCGCAGACCGAGGCTACGACGCCGGCGGCCTTCAGAAGCGACCCTTGCGGCTTGCCCCGGTCGTCGGCCTTGTGAAGAGCCACGAGGAAGTCGCAGCACTCGTCCACGAGGCGGTAATCCAGCGGCGGGGACGGTTCTTCTCCATGAAGCCGCCGCTCCAACGACCAGTCCGCAATGCCGGCGGTTCCGTGAGCGACCGGCCACGGCATTCGCGCGGCCACGGAATCGGCCGGTCTGGCAGCACGGACAAGACCGAGCACCGTGCGCTGGTGATGGAGATGTCTGCGCGCAGTTCCGATCGAGATTCGCATCGCCTCTCGCTCGCCGATCACGATCAGCCCCGTTGCCCGTACGAGAGCACGGTTCGTTCGCAACGGTCCAGAGATCGAAGGCTCCGCGTCTGCTAACGCAGCCTCGAGCACAGTGGGACCCTGAGACGAGCTTCTCCCGACGACCACTGCACGCAACGGCAGAAGCTCGGCGGCGCGAAGCGCGTGCCGTGGCGATCCCAGAGCCGATAGCCGCACCGGGTGCTCGAGGTCCCACGAGATGACCTCGGCGCCTGCGTACCCGCGCCGCAACATCTCGCGCCGGGCGCGGCGAGCTCTGCGACGAACCTGGAGGGACCCCAGGATTCGCCTTCGAGCCCGTACGAAGCGCGAGCGTTCGCCCCCGGAACGTAGGCCGAGGCTGACGATCGCGCACTGGGCGTCGCCCCGAAGTCGTTGCGATGGAGCGATCTCGACATCCGGATGCTCTTCGACGAGCTCGAGACCGGCGCCGCTCAAAGTGGCGGCGAGCTCCGACTCGTTCACGCGGACTCGCTGAGCATCCGCCGGAAGGACAGCGGCTAACCAGCCGTGCCACGGGTGCGTGCTAAGCCGTGCCAGCTCATCCAAACCAACCTCAGGCTAACCCGTCGCCCGCGCTTCTTACAACGCGAGTTCCCTCGAAGTGAGGAAGGCGTCAACCGGCCGACTGCCGATCGAGCGCTTGTGGAGGTCCGCCGCCGACTCTCGATTACCTTGGCGTGCCTGGCCGCGCTTGCGACGGCCGCACCGGAGATCGCGTCGGCAGTGCCCCCGTCTCTCAGGTCGACGGCGAGCGCCGGTAGGGCCTCGTCGTACTCGCTGGCGATCCGCCGCCCGGCCGGAGTTGCTGGCGGCGACGTGCTCGTTGCCGATCTCCTCGTCCGGGTGCCCGCCCGCGCGTCAATCGTCCCACCGTCGGGCTGGAGACTCATCAGGCGCGACGAGAACGCTCCTGCCCACGTACCGCTCAGCCAAGCTCTGTACTACAAGGTGGCCGGATCGTCAGAGCCGTCCGTCTATGCGTGGAAGTGGCCGTCCCGGTATCGCGCCGGTGCCGCGGGAGGCATCTTCGCCTACCTCGGCGTCGATGTGGACGGGCCGGTCGACGCCCACAGCGGCGGCTATCGCAGCAAGAGCACACGAATCGTTGCACCGTCGACGGTGATCAGGCGCGGGGACGCCGCTCTGCTCGGCTTCTTCGGAGAGAACGGAAGCATCGCCATCACCGGCCCGGCCTCGATGACCCCGCGCTTCGACAGCAGAACCACGTCTCGGCCGGGCATGGTGCGACTCCGAGGTGCCACCGGGATAGTGACAGGGGCAGGTGCGACGGGCGACGTCGTCGCTTCGATTTCGGGAAACAAGAGCGGGAGCACGATCGGTCAGCTCGTCGCACTCCGGCCCGCGCAGCCGCAGGCCCAGAAAGCACCGGTCAACAACGTCGTGCCGAGTATCACGGGCACGCCGCAAGTCGGCCAGAAGCTCACGGCCAACGTCGGCTCCTGGACCAGCCGGGACGCGATGACTTACTCCTACCAGTGGCTGAGGTGCAACGAAGCCGGCTGTGCCGACCTTTCGGGTGCAACAGCGCAAGCCTATTCGTTGGTCTCGGCCGACGCAGGATTCGAAATGCGAATACGGGTCACGGCGACGAACAGCGGAGGCTCGACCTCGGCGACGTCGTCCGCGACGGCGTCGGTCACCCGGGCGAGTGCTCCGGTGAACGTGTCTCAGCCGACCATCTCAGGAACCTTCCAGCAAGGCCAGATGTTGAGCTCGGATCCAGGAGCCTGGCTCACGATCAGCCTCCCCTCTTACACGTACGCCTGGCAGAGGTGCGATTCGGCTGGAGCAAGCTGCGCGAACATATCGGGTGCGGTCGGACCGCAGTATCAACTGACGTCGGGCGACGTGGGATCGACGATCCGCGTCGCCGTCACCGCCGTCGACTTCGGAGGCTCGTCGGTAGCGCACTCGGCCACCGGTCCCGTCGTCGCGGCGACCCCGTCCTCGTTCACGCCCAGCCTCGCGCATCCATTTCCTCCCGGGAGTTTCTGGGTCAGGCCGCTGCCTGCCAATTCGGCCGTCGATCCGCAGAGCGCCGACATGATCAGCTACTGGCTCAGCAAGGCCGGCCCCATCGACTTGACCCTCCGGCGTTACGCGGTCGCCGACGCAATCGCAAGCCCGAGCGATCCCACCTACTCGATCACGACCTGCGCCTACACGTGCACGCTCGACCGCTGGGGGGCATTCCACATCCCGGCGGGCACGCGCGCGGATCCGGGGTCTGACGGTCACCTCGCAATCCTGGATCCCTCCACCGGACGGGAATGGGGCATGTGGCAGGCGCAATACAACTCGACCACCAACACATGGACGGCAGGTTCGGGCGCAGCGCTGGATCTGACCACAGAGACTGTGGTGCCGGCGAGCGTTTCGGGTGCAAACGACGCGAACTTCCCGGCGCTGGCGGGAATCGTTCGGCCCGAGGAGCTGGCCGCCGGTCACATCGACCATCCGCTCGTCTACGCGACGCCGCCTCGCGCCAAAGGTCCGGCTCGTTGCCCAGCTAATTCGAACCACGGAACCGACACCTCCTCGCTGGCGTTGCCCGACGGAGCCTTGCTTCAGCTCGATCCTTCCCTGGACGTGAACTCGCTTGCCATCCCGGCCTGGGAGAAAGTCATCGCTCGTGCGCTTCAGGTGTACGGCATGTACATGCGCGACGGCTCCTCGGGAAGCACGGATCTGTTCGGCGAGAACACGATCAATCGAGGCGACCAGTGGACGACTCTCATGGGTTGGACGGGCAACTACGCCTACTTTTCGTCCGCGTTTCCCTGGAATCGGGTGCGCGTCCTCTCTCCAATCTGCTGACCGGACAGGAAGCGGCTGGTCGCCCTTGTCGGGATCTGTGTCACCCTTGCCGCGGGAGTCAGCTGCGCCGCCCAGCCGAGCAAATCGGCCGGGACCCTTGGCACGAGCTTCAAGCGCCTGTACGCGGCGAAGAGCGCGTTCAACCGGCCGATTCCGGCCGGTGCCGCCCTCGACCCGCGATCGGACGCCTACGTGGCTACGTTGGCTGACGTCGGCGGAAGTCATGGGCTCTTCGTCGCCTTGCGGCGCTGGACGGTTCCCGTCTACTACGCGTCGGCCTCTACTCCCCGAACGGATGTACGGCTGACGGCGTCCTGGCGCGTGGCCGACTGGATGCTCCGCGTGCCCATTCCCGGCAACGCGGCGCCCGACCCGTCGAGCGACGGTCACATGACGATCCTCGACCGCGCGACCGGGTGCGAATTCGACTTCTACCAGGCGCGGCACGAAAACGGTGGCTGGAGCGCCGGCTGGGGGAACAGCCTGCGGCTCGCGGGCAAAGGCGTCTACCCGCACGGCTTCTCGGCCCGCGGCTCCGGGTTTGCGAACCTCGCGGGCGTCATCTGGCCCAAGGAATTACGCGCCGGCACGATCAAGCACGCGCTTATGTTCAGCTATCCGTACACATCGTCTCGCGGCGCGGTCGGGCCCGCGACGGAGACCGATGGCGAGAGCACGGACGCCGACGCGCTTCCGGAGGGCGCACGCTTGCAACTCGATCCCCACCTCGACCTACGCAAGTTGGGGCTCTCTCCTGCCGCCTACACGATCGGGAGGGCCCTCCAGCGGTACGGCATGTACCTCGGCGACACCGGCGGCAGCGTCAGCCTGTACGCGGTCAACCGTCAGAGCTACGCCGGCAATCCCTACAAGGGCTTCAGCGCCGGCGCCTACGGGGACCTCGGCAAGATCCCGCTCAATCGTTTCCGTGTCCTCCGTCTCGGCCCTGTGAGGTCTCCCTCTTCGCTGCAATCGCGCGCACGACTCGTTCGGAGCGGCTGTGGGCGGCTGCGCTGAGCACCCTTGAGCCGCCTCGGCATCTACCTTGACGCGGTCTTCCACGTAGACGAAAGCGACGAGCAGCGTGTGCGAGTCGATCCTGTCGACTCTGCGTTCCTCCTCTTCGGCGCCGAGGTGGGCGAGCGATTCGATCGCCTCGTGCTATTCGGTCGAACCCGGAGTGGAGTCGCGCCATCCGATTCGGTCCCGTTCGACGGCGTCGAGCTCGCACGACTGCCCCACTACGACAGCCTGCGCGACTTCGGGGGGATGGTGCGGGCGGCTGGAGGCACGATACGCGGCCTCCTGCACGGCCTCTCCGGCGTCGACGTCGTGTGGGTCCTCGGCCCCCACCCGTATGGCTTCGCGCTGATCGGCCTCGCGCTCATCCGGGGCAAACGCGTCGTGCTCGGCGTCCGTCAGGACACAATCAGCTACTACCGGTCGCTTCTTCCGAATCGACGTTCGCGCGCTTTGCTCGTCGGGGTCTGGACGATGGATGGTCTCTATCGGCTTCTCGCACGGTACCTCAAGACGACGGTCGTCGGGCAGCGCCAGGCGAGACGCTACGGCGGCGAGCGGGGGCGGGTGCTGACGATGAACGTCTCGCTCGTTCGCGCCGCCGACGTCGTCTCGTTTCCTGCGGCGCGAGACTGGGGGGGAACGATCCAGCTGTTGACGGTCGGCCGCCTCGAGCCCGAGAAGAATCCATTGCTCCTCGTCGACGTGCTCGCCTTGCTCGAGGCCAAGGATCCCGACCGTTATCGGCTTACATGGGTCGGCGAAGGTCGGCTTCGCGATGCGGTGCTGGAAAGAGCCACGGCCTTGCGCGTGGAGCATGCCCTCGAGCTACGCGGCTTCATCCCTCATGGGCCAGCGTTGCTCGAGCTCTACCGCCGCTCACACACCTTCGTCCACGTCTCGCTCACGGAAGGCGTTCCTCAGGTCCTATTCGAGGCCCTTGCGAGCGGCGCAGCAATCGTCGCCACCGATGTCGGAGACGTCCGCACGGCACTCGACGACGGGGCGGCAGGGCTGCTCGTCGGCCCGCGCAGCGCCGAGGCCGTGGCCGCCTCGGTCCGCAGGCTGACGGAGGACGCTGAGCTGCGGGATCGGCTAATCAGCCACGGCCTCTGCCTCGCAGGCCGAGTGTCGCTTGAGGCCGAGAGCGAGCGCGTCGCGCGCTTCCTCGCAGACGATTCAGCTCGGCACGGACGCCGAGTTGCGAATCGTTTTCTGCGCCGGGAACACCGTGCGGGCGATGCCCCACAGCATGCCGATTCCGTAGGCGAAGTGGAACGTCGCGAAGGCGGCGACGACGAAGGGCAGTCGCCTTGACGGCTCGCTCCGCCGGCGAGTGCTCGACACGCCGAACACCACAGCTGCGACGAGGTAGATGAATGCCTCTGCCGCGAGGAGCCAGCGCAGGCTCCCGAACCAGATGCCGCCGACGGCGAGGATCGCGAGAGAGCCGACAAAGAGGAGGGGCGCGAGACTGCGTGCGCTCAACACATGCTTGTGCTTGAGCATGAGCGGAACCTTCCACCGCCCGTAAGCGAAGTAGCGCGCGAAGAGCGCCCTGAATGAGCCTGGCGGCCGATAACTCACACGAATGCCGGGGTCAAGAACGATGCAACCGCCGGCCTTCCGTAACCGGAGATTGAAATCCTCGTCGTGGTTTTCAGCGAGGCTCGTGTCGAAGTCGCCGACACGGCTGAACGCCTCCCTCCTGAACGCCCCGCAGTAGACGGTGTCGACCTCGACGGGTGTGTGAGCGTTTTCCTGGCGGGTCCACGAGATGCCGCCGAACGGACTATCCATCGCGCTTGCGACAGCACGTTCGACAGCCGTCTGCCCTTCAGGAACGAGCACGCCGCCAACGTTCGACGCGCCCGAATGCTCGGCCGCCTCGGCAAGCCGGCGAAGGTAGTGCTGCGGGTAGTGCGCCTTGCAGTCCAGCCGAACGATTAGGTTGCCCCGGGCCGCGCGGATGCATGCATTGAGGCCGAAAGGGACCAGTTGATCTGGATTGTCGACGACACTTAGCGGCAGTCCGGTCTGGGCGGCCGCGGCGTGAACGTGTTCGAGGGAGGCGTCGGTAGAGCCGCCGTCGGCGACAAAGACCTCGAGCTCGCCCGAGAAGTCCTGGGACGCGACTTCCTCCAACACACCAGCGATGCGTTGCTCCTCGTTCCGCATCGGGATGACGACGGAGATCTGCCGCACCGGAGCGCCGCGGAACCGAGAAGCCGAGAGAAAGTCTCTCGGTTTCGTCCTCACGCGTCCGTCCTCCGCAGCAAAAGATGCAGAGATTCCATCTGAACCTCGGCAGCAAGCAACGTTCCACCTCTCCCAGTGATGAGACGCTCTCCGAGGCAACAGTAACTATCAAGGTCATTACGGACAACCGGCCGGTTACGCCAAGGAGTAGATTGCCTGCTCGGTGGCGGGGTTGAGTGCGGAGGAGAACGCGAAGGCCTGGTCGGGCCGCCGTGTGCTCGTGACGGGCGTCGGCGGGTTCATAGGCAGCCACGTCGCCGAGACGCTTGTGCAGGCCGGCGCGTCCGTGCGCGCGTTTGTCCGCTACGTCTCGCGCGGGGACTACGGCTGGCTCGAGACCTCGCCGCCGGAGATCCTTGAAGAGCTCGAGATCTTCCGCGGCGACCTTGCCAATCCCGAAGCCGTCGTCAACGCGGTGGCGGGTCGCGAGATCGTGCTCCACCTCGGCGCACTGGTCCCGATCCCGTACTCGTATCGCCACCCACGCGAGTTCGTCACGGCGAACCTTGAGGGCACGCTAAACGTGCTCGAAGCCGTCAGGCGCGAGGAGATCGCTCGGATCGTCCACATCTCCACCAGTGAGGTGTACGGGACCGCGATGAGGGTTCCGATCGACGAGGAGCACCCACTCCATCCGCAGTCGCCGTACGCGGCGACGAAGGTCGGCGCCGACCAACTGGCGCTTTCCTACCAGCGCTCGTTCGGGACGCCGGTTGTCATCCTCCGGCCGTTCAACACCTACGGGCCACGCCAGAGCGCCCGGGCGGTCATTCCGACGATTATCGCGCAGGCGCTCTCGCGCGAGGAGATCAAGCTCGGCGCAACGAGCCCGACCCGCGACTTCCTCTACGTCGCGGATACCGTGCAGGGTCTGCTGCGCTGTGCGACCGCCGAGGGCATCGAGGGCGAGACGATCAATCTCGGCACCGGCGTCGAGGTGTCGATTGGCGACCTCGCACAACGAATCCTCCGTCTCCTCGGCGTCGAAGTGCCCATCGCCCTCGACGAGGGCCGGCTGCGCCCTCCGAACAGTGAGGTCGAGCGGCTCGTCGCCGACGTGAGTAAGGCGAAGCGGCTACTCGCCTGGCAGCCAGAGGTGACCCTGGACGAGGGCCTGCGCCGGACAATCGAGTGGTTGACGGGCTCTCTGAGCTCGTACAAGACGTCGGTGTACAACATCTAGACGGCGGCGAGTAGGCCGTGGATCACCGTGTCGACCTGCGCGTCGGTCATACGGCCGTAGAGCGGCAGCGTCAGGATTCGCTCCGCGATGGCGTCCGTCTGCGGCAGCGGCCTCTGTTCCGTCGAGTGGTAATGCGTGAACGTGTGGATAGGCGGATAGTGGACGCTCGTCTGGATGCCGCGCTCATCGAGTGCGGTGCGAACGGCCCCCCGATCCGTCCCCTCTGGGAGCAGCACGACCGCGAGGTGATGCGAAGGCCTGCGCTCGTCGTCCCGGCCACCGAACGGCATCGTCAGGCCGGGCTCGCTGTCGAGGGCCAGTCGGTACCGGGCGGCAATGCCAGCTCGGGACGCGTTCTCGTCGGGCAGGCGGCCGAGCTGGACGAGGCCGATCGCCGCCCGCACCTCGTCGAGCCTGTAGTTGAAGCCTGGCAGGACGACGTCGTACGTCGAAGCGTGGCCGCGATGACGGTCCCAGGTAAGCGTCGTCATGCCGTGGGAGCGGAGCAGCCGTAGGTGGACCGCCAGCTCCTCGTGGTCGGTCACAAGCATTCCGCCCTCGCCAACCGGGAGGTTCTTGTTCGCGAAAAAACTGAAGCAGCCCACGCCTCCGAGTGTCCCGCACATGCGCCCTCGCCAGCTCGCGCCGACCGCGTGGGCGGCGTCCTCGACGATCGCGAGCCCGTACCGACCGGCGATCTCGCGAATCTCTTCCAGCGCACAGGGAAAGCCGGCGTAGTGCAGGACGAGGATCGCCTTCGTTTTGGGTCCGACCGCGGCCTGGACGTCGACCGGGTCGAGATTGAGCTCCTCCGGCCCAACGATGTCGCAGAAAACGGCTTCGGCACCCGTGTTCGTGATCGCGTTCGCGGCCGCGACGAAGTTCAGCGAGGGAACAATGACCTCGTCGCCGGGCCCGCAACCGACCGCAAGCAGCGCCAGGTGGAGCGCGGCGGTTCCATTGGCGACGGCGATGGCGTGACGTGCGCCGCAGAACGCAGCGAACTCTCGCTCGAACTCCTCCACTCGCGGGCCCATGCTCCACCAGCCGGACTGGACGGTCTCAAGGACGGCACCGACAAGCTCGTCGTCCACGGTCACGTCTGTGAGAGGCACTTGCCAGCGCGATTCGATCATCGCCATAGGTAGATCCGCCGCGACGGCGCCGTCACACGGGCAAACGTCGCTAGGCCGGCTTTCTTCCGGTCCGAGGTGCGTCTGCTCCCGACGGTGCCGCGGTCAGGAGTGCTGCCGCCTGCGGCCACGCCTCCACCGCCTGCGTGTAGTCGTCCTGACGACCGATGTCGAACCACATCCCGTCATGGGGATACGCGCCCACGGGCCGCCCGGCGCTAAGCAGCGCTTGCACCAAGTCAGGGAAGTCCGAGGGCTCGTCCGGCGCAATGTAATCGAGCGCTGACGGCTCGAACACATAGATGCCCATGCTGACCGCCGAGGTGTACTCGGGCTTCTCGACGTATCCCGTTATCCGTTGGCCGTTGACATGGCCGTTGCCGTTGCCGTCGCCGTCGAACCGGAGGACGCCATAGTCGACCTTGATCGAGCGCGCGTGGGTCGCGATCGTGACAACGTTCTGTTGGCTGCGGTGATACGTGAGCAGGTCCGTGAAGTCGAGGTCCGTCAGGACGTCGCCGTTCATGACGACAAACGTGTCATCGAGCCCCTCCACGAGCCGGAGCGGCCCAGCCGTGCCCAACGGGCGTTGCTCGAGGACATAAGAGATATTCACTTCGTTGTTTTCACGGCTGTCGAGGACGGCGCGGATCAGGTGCGACAGGTAGCCGACGCAGAAAGTGATGTCGACGATCCCACAAGACGTAAGCCGCTCGACGACGAGCTCGAGGATCGCACGCTCGCCGATCGGCATCAGCGGCTTCGGCAGGATTGAGGTGAACGGCGCGAGCCGGGTACCCCGCCCGCCGGCGAGAATGACTGCGCGCGTTTCCTGGCGAGGCATCGCCTTTGTGTCTTCGACCGCGGCCTGAAGAGCTTCGTTCAGATCCATCGCCGGACCCCTCATCCTCCGACGGCGTCGGTTGCGTCAGCGGCCGCGGCGGGCGCGGCCGAGGCGGGCGCAGGACGGTGGCGAACGGCGAGGCGGCCGGAATCTTGGTGGACACCGATCTCACCACGGAAGATGGTCACGAAGATCGTCCCTACCAGGATTCGCAGGTCCATCCCGAGCGACCGGCGCGCGGCGTACATTCGGTCGAGCCGGATTTTTTGCGGAAGCACGCGCTCGACGTAGTCGCGGACACGATTCTCCGGATCGAGAATTTCGCTCTCACGAGCGAACGTAAGTTGCGAGAGACCCGTGATTCCGGGCTTGACCTTGCAGATCTCTCCGTACGCCCGCTCCTGAAGCTTGACGAAGTCAGGATCTTCCGGACGCGGTCCGACCAAACTCATCTGCCCGCACAACACATTCCAGAGCTGCGGCACCTCATCGAGCTTGTACTTCGCAAGCACCCTGCCGAGCCGAGTGAAGCGATCGTCGTCCGGGGACGTCAGGGCGGGGCCTGCGACGCCGACACGCATCTTTCGGAACTTCAACATTCCGAATTCGCACCTGTCGCGTCCGACGCGGCGGAGGCGGATGAAGACAGGACCCGGACTCTCGATCCTGATCGCGATTGCCAGGACGATGATCAGCGGCATGAGCGCAACAAGCAGGAGCGAAGCGCCGAGCCGGTTTAGCGTCTCGGTAGCCAGACGGCTCAGGGCGGTGATCACGAGCTACCCGACTTCCGATCGGGAACCGACGGCCGCAGTCCTACGAGAAGCCGCGCGAACTTCGCCGCAGACTCCGACACTTCCCCAGCGGAGGATGCACAGACATCCCCCCGTATGAAACTCGGGACCAACGGACGTTCCACCTCTCCCCAGCGATGAGACGCTCTCCGTTACAGGTTACTAGCGTAGTCAATACGGGTTAGAGGCGTAGAGCGGTTTCTTTGTGCCTATCCGCCGATACACCTCTTCGTACTTCGAGCGCAGCGACCAGCGTCCGCTTCCTCGGACCCGAGGACGTGGTTGCGAGGCTCCTGACGCTTCCGCTCTACGTTCGATCCAACTGCATTCAAGCTCGGCCGTGCCGCTGTCGATCTGACTACACCGGGCGGGTGTCGTGGGGAGAGGAACTGCGACATGCCGCCCGGTCTCGACGCAATAATTCGGACGCGCCCGCTCGGATTTTGGCATCAGCCAAGTTTGGGTCTCTGGAGCGACACCTCTCCCCTCGTTCCAGGGTTTGAAGGGTGTACGCGGCCCGCGCCTCAGTGCGGGCCGCTCGTTTGCGGACAATCAGGCAGCGAGCCGAATCGACGGGTAGCGCCGGCGCACCTCGTCCACGTACGAGCTCAGGTATTCCGCGAGCAACGGATCGTGGATCTCGAGCACGTTCTCCGCGTTCTGCTCACCTGAGCGCGAGAGGTTGAACGAGCCCGAGAAGACGACGTCGTCGGCGACGACGATCTTCGCGTGCATGAAGTCGTGCACCGGCCCCGTCCCGTACGGCGTCGACGGCTTGCCGGTGAACTTGCCGGCGACCACCCGCTCGAGCAGCGGCAGCTTCCAGGCGACGTTGCCGTTCTCGCGCCACTGATAGACGACGCCCTCGATCTGCGAGGCGTCCAGGCAACCCGCGACGTCGGGCTTCCCCTCGGAGACGAGCTGTGCCAGGGTTGCGAGCACGGGCGTGGCGGTGATCACCGGTGAGCAGATCCGCACCCGCCGTTTCGCGCGTCCGATCTGGCGAGCGATCCGCGCCGACAGGTCCTCGCCGTAGCCCGGCGTGAACCACGGGCGGACGAGTAGGCCGTCGATGCGCAGCCGCTTCGGCGCCACGAACCCCGTTTCCTCGACGACGTCCTTGGCCCAGAGCTGGTCGAAGTCCTCGACGAAGGACTCGGCGAGCTCCGGCGACTCGACCGAGAGGATGACGTTTTCCTGTCGCGACCAGGAGTCGTCCGTCCAGTTCGTCGACCCCGTCCAGACCGCTTGGCGGTCGCGGACGACGAACTTGTGGTGCATCAGATCCGGGACGCCGCCGACGGCCTTCGACGGCACTCCCAGCGATTCGATCAGCTCGACGTCGGGCTCCGGCGGCGGGGGCACCGGGATCGGCCCACGGTGGTCGACGTTGTAGATGATCCGGACGGCGACGCCGCGCGCCGATGCTTCGCGGATCGCGCCGGCGACCACGGCGGCCGTGTCCGGAGCGAGGTGGAAGTCGTACTGCGCGAGCTCGAGCGACGTACGCGCCTCGCCGATCCAGTCGGCGATCGTATGCGCGATCTCGAGCGGCTGCTGCCCGCCGTCGGTCAGAGTGCGAACCGTGAGCTTCGTCGAGGAGCTGGCCGCTGCGGAGATCGGCGCCACGTTCAACTTCTATCGCGAAGGACCGCGCGCCCGCCTCTTGAGGCGTCGCCTCGAGGGCTATCTGGCGTCGCGCGAGCACGCCCGTTTCCTCCTGGTCGGCGAGGCCCCGGGCTTCCGTGGCGCGCGCGTCAGTGGCGTGCCCTTCACGTCCGAACGCCAGCTGACCGGGGCAGGCCCCGCCGAGGCGACGGCGACGATCGTCCGCGCCACGCTCGAGGAACTGGAGCTCGAGGAGGACACGCTCTGCTGGAACGCCGTCCCGACCCACCCCGGGACCGAGACCGCGAACCGGCGTCCAACCCGCGCCGAGATCGAGGCCGGCAGCCGTTTTCTCGAGCAACTGGCGCGCCGTCGCCGTGTGCTCGCGGTCGGCCGCGTCGCCGAAGCTGCGACAGGAGCGGCGTACGTCCGCCATCCCAGCCACGGCGGAGCCGAGGCGTTCCGCAGCGGGTTGCTACGATTCGCGGCCGGCGGACGTCCAGTCCGCCGTTTCCATGCAAAAGACCTGGAACGCAAAGCCTGGCGAGATCGAGCGCCGCTGGTACGTCGTTGACGCCGAGGGCAAGACCCTTGGTCGCTTGGCAACCCAGATCGCAGACACGCTGCGCGGCAAGACGAAGCCGCAGTACACGCCGCACGTCGACACGGGCGACTTCGTCGTCGTCATCAACGCGGAGAAGATCACGGTCACCGGCAACAAGCTTGACGACAAGCTCTACTACCGCCATTCAGGCTATCCGGGTGGCCTGCGGAGCCGGCCGCTGCGCGACCAGCTCGAGCGCCGGCCGACCGAAGTGATCCGCAAGGCGGTCAAGGGCATGCTCCCGCGGAACCGCCTCGCGCGCCAGCAGCTGAACAAGCTGAAGGTCTACGCCGGCCCGGATCATCCGCATCACGCTCAGGACCCGCAACCCCTCCGTGCAAGAGAGGACGCGTAGCGTGGCGACTGCCGTCGAGCCGGCCCAGTACCAGGGAACCGGCAAGCGCAAGACGTCCGTTGCGCGCGTGATCCTGCGCCCCGGTGACGGCGGCACCTGGTTCAACGGGCGGACGGTCGAGGACTACTTTCCCCGCCTCACGCACCGCGAGCTGGCGATGTCCCCGCTGAAGGTCGCAGGCGTCGAGGGCACGTTCGACGTGCGAGTGCGCGTCCACGGCGGTGGCCCGAGCGGCCAGGCCGGGGCGGTGCGCCACGGGATCGCCCGCGCGCTCGTCGAGGCCGATCCGAACCTGCGCGAGCCGCTCAAGCGCGCCGGTTTCCTCAAGCGGGACGCGCGGATCGTCGAGCGCAAGAAGGCCGGCCTCCACAAGGCTCGCAAAGCACCCCAGTTCAGCAAACGCTAGCGTCGCCGTGCGGCTGTATTTTGGCACCGACGGCGTTCGGGGTATCGTCGGCGAGGACCTGACGACCGAGCTCGTCGAGCGGCTCGGCAAGGCCGCGACGCTCTGGTCGAAGGGCGGCCGCGTCTTCGTCGGGCGCGATACGCGAGGGTCGGGGCCGGAGCTGGAAGAGGCATTCGCGCGCGGGGTCGTCGAGGCCGGGGGCAACGCAGTGCTCGCAGGCGTGCTGCCGACTCCAGCAGTCGCGCTGCTCGCGCTCGACCTCGGTGTCGTCGTCTCGGCCTCGCACAACCCGCCCGAGTACAACGGGATCAAGGTCTTCGACCGCGACGGGCGGAAACTCAGCGACGCCGCCGAAGAGGAGATCGAGGCGTTGCTCGACGCCGAGGGCCCGGGTGAGGGAAGGACCGACCGCGTCGACGTCGCCACCGATAGCTACCTGGAGCACATCGTCGAGCGGTTCGGCAGCGATCTCTCGGGCCTGCGCGTCGCGGTCGACTGCGCCAACGGGGCCTACTCGGCGATCGCGCCGAAGGCGTTCGAGCAGCTCGGCGCCGAGGTGACGGCGATCGCGGCCGAGCCGGACGGGACGAACATCAACCTCGGCAGCGGTGCCACCGACCTTTCCCTGCTCCAGCGAACGGTGCTGCAGGGGGACTTCGACCTCGGCATCGCCTTCGACGGAGACGGTGACCGGGTGCTCGCCGTCGACGCAACCGGAGCATCTGTCGACGGTGATCAGATCCTCGCGATCCTCGCCGACCACCTCGATGTCGACATTGTCGCGGTGACCCAGATGACGAACTTCGGCTTTCACCGGTTTGCCGAGGAGCGGGGGATCCGCCTGCTGACGACCGAGGTCGGCGACCGTTACGTGCTCGAAGCTCTCCGCCGGGAGGGCGGCCTCCTGGGCGGCGAGCAGTCGGGCCACATCATCTATCTCAAGGACCACGTCACCGGCGACGGCCTCGCCGCCGCGATGCTGCTCTGCGCGGCGCTCGAGGGCCGCACGCTCGCCGAGGCTGCGGCGGTGCTGCCGCGTTATCCACAGGCCAAAGAGAATGTGCGAGTTGCCACGAAAGACCTCTCAGACGACCTGTTTGCCGAGATCGCGCGGGTCAACGAAGAACTCGACGGCTCTGGGCGAATCCTCGTCCGCGCCTCCGGAACCGAGCCCGTCGTACGCGTCCTCGCTGAGGCCGAAAATCCCCGGAAAGCGCGGGAGCTCTGTGCTAGGATCAGCGCTCTCGTAACACGAGAGCTCGGCTGACCGGCCCCGACGCAGAGGCCGGAGGAGCAGCCGGGCTTTGTGTATTTAAGGGAGCTTTCGGAAACGTCCCTAGATCGAGGCTTCACCCCAGGGTCAGGCAGAACGAAGGGAGAGCTTCAGATGTGCGGGATCATCGGATACGTCGGGCAGAGGCAGGCGAAGGAGCTTCTCCTTCGCGGTCTCGAGCGGCTCGAATACCGCGGCTACGACTCGGCCGGGCTCGCACTTCGCGAGGACGAAGGACTCGACTACGTTCGGGCGGTCGGCAATCTGCAGGCCCTTAAGGAGGCGGCCGGCGACAACGGCTCGGCCTCGACGACGGGTCTCGGCCACACGCGCTGGGCCACCCACGGCCGCGTCTCCGAGCAGAACGCGCACCCGCTGGCCGGCTGCGACGACGAGGAGATCGCGGTCGTCCTCAACGGGATCGTCGAGAACTTCCGTGAGCTCAAGGATTCGCTCGAGGCCGAAGGGCACAGCTTCCGCTCGGAGACCGACGCAGAGGTCGTCACCCACCTCGTCGAGCGGCACTACCGCGGCAACCTGGCCGAGGCTGTCGTCGAGGCGTACAAGGAGCTCGAAGGCCACTTCGCCTTCGTCGTCATCCACCACGACCACCCTGAGGAGCTCGTCGGAGCGCGCCTGCAGTGCCCGCTGCTCGTCGGCGTCGGCGAGGGCGAGATGTTTCTCGCCTCGGCGACCGCGGCCTTCCTTGGCGAGACGCGAAAGCTCCAGCTGATCGACGACGGCGAGGTCGTTGCGATCACTCCCGAAGGCGCGCGCTTCTTCGACGTCGGGAACGGCGAGGTCGAGCGTGAGACGCTCGAGGTCGACTGGGATGACGAGGCGGCCGAGAAGTCCGGCTACGAGACCTTCATGCTGAAGGAGATCTACGAGCAGCCGGACGCGGTCAAGGAGACGCTCGGCGACCGTGTTCGCAACGGACACCTGGTGCTCGAGAGCCTCGGCCTGACCGACCAGGAGCTCCGCAACCTGCGCCGAATCGTCATCCTCGCTTGCGGCACCGCCTACCACTCGGGCGTCGTCGGCCGCTACATCATCGAGGAGTGGGCTCGGATCCCCGTCGAGCCGGACATCGCCAGCGAGTGGCGCTACCGCAACCCGGTGCTCTCCAAGGACACGCTGGTGATCGGGATCTCGCAATCAGGCGAGACCGCAGACACGCTCGCCGCGATGCGCCTCGCGCGGGAGAAGGGCGCACGCACGCTTGCGATCACGAACATGATGGGCTCGCAGATCACGCGCGAGGTCGACTCCACGCTCTACACGCGCTGCGGCCTCGAGGTCGGCGTCGCGGCCTCGAAGACCTTCACCGCCCAGGTCGCCCTACTCTCGCTGGTCGCGCTCAAGCTCGCGGAAGTACGCAAGACGCTGCCGCCGGAGGAAGTCGAGGTGATCCTCGACGAGCTCTATGCCCTGCCGACGAAGATGACCGCATTTCTCGAGGGTCACCACCCGATCGAGGAGATCGCCGACCGCTTCCACGACAAGCCGTTCTTCCTCTACCTGGGCCGCCACATCGGCCTGCCCGTCGCCCTCGAAGGCGCGCTGAAGCTGAAGGAGATCTCGTACATCCCGACCGAGGCCTACTCGGCGGGCGAGATGAAGCACGGGCCGATCGCGCTGCTCGACGAGGAGACGCCGGTGGTCTGCGTCGCCACCAGCTCACACGTCTACGAGAAGGTGATCTCCAACATCCAGGAGGTCCGCGCGCGGGGCGCCCACGTGATCGCGATCGCGACCGACGGGAACGAGGACATCCAGCACCACGCGGACGACGTCATCTACGTGCCGCGCTCGCCGGCGTTCCTGCAGGCCGTTCTGGCGGCGTTGCCGTTGCAGCTGCTCGCCTACCGAATCGCGCGCCTGCGCGGCTTGAACGTCGACCAGCCGCGCAACCTGGCGAAGACAGTCACCGTCGAGTAAGTCCCAGTCCGCAACCGTTTGTGTTCTTTTCGCCGGGTTGAGACGGCCGCGCCAGCAAGGCTGCCACGGCCTCCAGGCCGGCATCGTAAGCAACGCCGGCGCGGTCGAGTAATCCGCTATACCGCCGCTGATGGCGGTGCTCTCGACGATCGGCGACGGGCTCTGGGCCGCGTTCCAGATGGCCTGGGAAGTGACCTGGGCCCTCGTGCTCGGCTTCGCGCTGTCGGGGGTCGTGCAGGCGTGGGTCCCGCGGTCGCGGATCGAGCGGGCGCTCGGGGGGCGTGGCCCCCGGGAGATCGCTCGGGCGACGGGGCTGGGCGCGGCGTCGTCATCGTGCAGCTACGCCGCGATAGCGATCGCGAAGTCGATGTTCGCCAAAGGCGCGAGCTTCGCCTCGGCGATGGCGTTCCAGTTCGCCTCGACGAACCTCGTCTTCGAGCTCGGGATCGTGATCTGGGTCTTCATCGGCTGGCAATTCACGCTGGCCGAGCTCGTCGGCGGTCTGATCCTGATCGCGCTGATGTGGCTCGGACTGCGGCTGTTCGTGACGCGGCGCCTGGAGGATCAGGGCCGCCGGCACGCGGAGGCGGCCGAGGCCGGCCACGCGCATCCCTCCGCCATGTCCGAGGGGCTGTCCCTTCGACAACGGCTGACTTCGGTGCAGGCCTGGTCCGACGTCGCGCACAACTTCCGCAGCGACTGGGGGATGCTTTGGCGGGAGATCGCCAGCGGTTTCGTCATCGCCGGCTTCATCTCGCTGCTGCCGGCGAGCGTCTTCAACGGACTCTTCATCACCGACGCGCCGTGGCCGGTGCGGCTGCTCGAGAATGTCGTCGTGGGGCCGATCGTCGCCATTCTCTCGTTCGTCTGCTCGGTCGGCAACGCGCCGCTGGCGGCGGTGCTCTGGGGCGGCGGGATCTCGTTCGCCGGCGTGATCGCATTCATCTACGCCGACCTCCTGATCATCCCGATCGTGATCGCCTACACGAAGTACTACGGCCGCGAGCTGACTGCGCGGCTCGTTGCGATCATGTTCGCGGCGATCGTACTGGCCGCGCTCACGGTCGACGGGATCTTCAGCGCGGCGGGGCTCGTGCCATCGACGCGGCCCTCGATCGACTCGATCACGAGTCGGGGCATCTCCTGGAACTACACGACCTTTCTGGACATCATCTTTCTCGCCCTCGCCGCGGGGCTGTTCGGCCTGACGTTGCAGCGCGGCGCGACAGATCCCGTCTGCGGGATGAGGGTCGATCGACGGGCAGGCAAGCCGACCTCGATCTACGAGGGCCGCACCTACTACTTTTGCAGCGAGGGCTGCAAGGCGAAGTTCGACGCCGATCCCGGGCGGTACGTCGACACAGTGGGCCGGCAGGCCATCGCACTCGAGCACGCCCGCCACGGGCATTAGCCGTCGTTCGGCGGCCGGCGTAACCGCTTCGTCTCGCTGCGCCTGCGCTTCTGCTCGCGTCGTCGCCGCTCGGCCGCGGCCGTCGGCCTGGTCGGCCGCCGCTTCCGCTCGACCTTCAGCGCCTCGCGCAGGGCCTCGACCACGCGCTCGGTCGCGAGCTCGCGGTTTCGCCACTGGCTGCGCTCGTCTTGGGCGACGGCGCGGAGCAACGGGCCGGTCTTCGCGATCACTCGTCGCTTCTGGGGGTCGGTCAGCCCGACCGAGCGCTCGACGTCGAAGATCGCCTCGGCCCGCGTCTCCGTCTTCTGCGCGTGCTGCCCGCCGGGACCGCTGGAGCGTGAGAAGCGGAGCTCGATCTCGGAGCGTGGGATCGAGACCGACCGTGTCACCCGAATAGACTCGCCGGCCATGGCTGCGATTCTGCTTGACGTCGACGGAGTCCTGCACATCTCCGGCCGGCCGATCAACGGCGCGGCTCAGGCGGTCAAGCGGCTTCGAGACGCTGGTCACCGCATCCGCTTTCTCACGAACAACACGACGCAGTCGCGTGTCGACCTTGCAACGGCGATTCGAGGGTTCGGGATCGAGCTCGAGGACGGCGAGCTCCAAACGACCCCGGTTGCGGCGGCGCGCGTGCTCCAAGGTCGGCGCGTCCTGGCGCTGACGATGCCGGCGATCCGGGACGACCTCGAGGGTGTCGAGCTGGTCGGGGAGAGCGCAGATGCCGTCCTGCTGGGCGGCGCGGACGAGACCGCCGAGACGAACCGGGTCTTCAGCTACATGAACCTTGGCCGCGCGTTCGCCGAGCTCGAGGCCGGCGCCGAGCTCTACTGCCTGCACAAGAACCCGTGGTGGCAGACGTCGCGCGGGGCGCTCCTCGACGCCGGGGCCTTCGTCGTGGGGCTCGAGTACGCGACCGGCGCCCCGGCGACGGTGCTCGGGAAGCCGAGCGCCTCGTACTTCGAGGCGGCGCTCGAGGTGCTCGACGCCGACCCCGAGAACGCCTGGATGGTGGGCGACGACGTCGACGCCGACATCGGCGGAGCCGGGTCGCTCGGGATGCACACGATCCTCGTCCGCACCGGCAAGTTCCGCGACGACGCGGGCGCCTGGAGCGCGCAGCCCGAGGCGGTCCTCGATTCGATCGCCGACGTGCCCGCGTTCCTAGAATCCGGCTTATGACCGTCGGGATCGACCTAATTGAAATCGCGCGCGTTCGGCGCACCCTCGAGCGCTACCCGTCGTTTCGGGAGCGCTGCTTCACCGAGGCGGAGCGCGCCTACTGCGACTCGCGCCCTAATCCGCCACAGCACTACGCAGCTCGCTTCGCCGGCAAAGAGGCGATCGGCAAGGCGCTCGGCTTCGGCGTCGCGCGCGCCTTCGCGTGGCGCGAGGTCGAGATCGCGGGCAGGCCGAAGCCCGGGGTCACGCTTTCGGGATGCCTGCAGGCGTGGGCCGAAAGAGTCGGCGCCGGCGCGATCGATCTCTCGATGTCGCACTCGCGCGAGCTGGCGACGGCGGTTGCAGTTGCCGAAGGCGGATCCCAGAACGCGTAGCGTGACTGAGCTCGAGCCGCTCTACACAGCCGAGGAGATGAAGGTGGCCGAGGCGGGGCATGACGTCGAGGCGCTGATGGAGCGTGCCGGCGGCGCTGTGGCCGCGACGGTTGCGCGCGACTACCCCGGGGCTCGAGTCGTCGCGGTCTGCGGCAAGGGCGCAAACGGGGGCGACGGCCGGATCGCCGCGCAGAAGCTCGGCGCGGACGTGGTCGAGGTCGGCGCCGAGCTGCCGCCCGCCGACGTTGTCATCGACGCGATCTTCGGCACCGGGTTTCACGGCGAGCCGCGCGAGGAGGCGGCGCGCTCGATCGAGGCGATCCTGAGCGCGAAGGTGCCGGTGGTCGCCGTCGACGTCCCTTCCGGTGTCAACGCGTCGACCGGCGAGGTCTCGGGGGTCTGTGTCGACGCGGTGACGACCGTGACCTTCCACGGCGAGAAGGTCGGCTTGGCGGTTGCGCCGGGCAGCCTGCACGCAGGCCGGATCGAGCTCGTCGACATCGGGCTCGAGGCCGCCGAGACCGGACACGCGCTCGTCACGAGTGAGATCGTCCACCGCCTTCCGCAGCGCCGTCGGGACGGCAACAAGTACCGCTCGGGCTCCGTGCTCGTGGTCGGCGGCGCGCCCGGGCTGACCGGTGCCGTCTGCCTCTCCGCCGAGGCGGCGTTCCGCGCGGACGCTGGGTACGTGACCGTCTGCGCGCCGCGCGAGTCGCTGCCGATCGTCGAGATGCGGCTGCTCGAAGCGGTCAAGCGGCCTCTCGAGGAGGCCTTCGAGGCGGCTGAGCGCGCAAGCGCGCTCGCGCTGGGGCCCGGCCTCGGCCGCGACGACGAGGCGAGACAACTCGTCCGGCGGCTGCTCGAGGAGACGGACCTGTCCGCGGTCGTCGATGCCGACGGGCTCTTCGGTTTCGAGCCGGTGGAGCGGGAGCCCTCGACCGTCCTGACGCCGCACTCCGGCGAGCTCGCCCTTCTGCTCGAGGTCGAGACGGCGTGGGTGGACGCCCATCGTCTCGAAGCCGTCCACCGGGCGCTCGAGCGCTTCAAGTGCGTCGTCCTCCTGAAAGGGAACGACACGATCGTGGCCGCGCCGGGCGCCCGAACGCTGATCAGCGCAGGCACACCTCGCCTCGCAACCGCCGGCACGGGCGACGTCCTGACCGGGATCATCGGCGCCTTCCTGTCGAAGGGGATGGAGGGACAGCTCGCAACCGCCACGGCGGCCCGCGTCCACGCCGATGCCGCGCTCGCCGCGCCGCAGGCCCGGGGGCTGATCGCAAGCGACGTGATCGCCGCGCTACCAATGGTCCTCGAGCGCGCTTGATGGACGTTCGCCCCGGCGCCTGCTCGTACACCGGCTCCTTATGCCACGGTCTGAGCTGACGATCGATCTCGGCGCGATCCGCCGCAACGTCAGGCGGCTGCTCGACGTGCTCGACGGGGCCGAGCTCTGGGCGGTCGTGAAGGCGAACGGCTACGGGCACGGGGCCGTGGACGTGGCCGGCGCGGCGCTCGGCGCCGGGGCGAGCGTGCTCTGCGTCGCCACGGTCGCTGAGGGCCTCGAGCTCCGTGAAGCGTTCCCGGCCGCCCGGATTCTCGTGATGGGGCCGACCTCGACCAGCCGGGAGGTCGCGTCGGCTCGAGAGGCTCCGCTCGAGCTCGTAATCTCGGACAGCGAGATCCCCGAGGGCGTCCGCGTCCACCTCAAGCTCGACACCGGCATGGGCCGCTGGGGCCTCTCGAACCTGCCGAAGGCGTCGGCCGAGGTCGTCGGGCTGATGAGCCATCTCGCTAGCGCCGACTGCGATCCGGAGTTCACCGAGACGCAGATCCGGCGCTTCCGCGAGGCGACGGAGCCGTACGGGCACCTGACCCGGCACTTGGCGAACAGCGCCGGCGCGCTCCGCTTTCCGGACGCCCGCTTCGACGCCGCCCGCTGCGGCGTCGCGATCTACGGTCTCTCGCCCTTCGGCGACGCTCCGGGGGACGACGGTCTCGAGCCAGCGCTCCAGTGGTCGAGCGTGCTCGCGCAGGTTCGGCAGCTCGCCCCCGGCGAGAGCACCGGCTACGGCCGCCGCTTCGTGGCCCAGCGGCCGACGTGGATCGGGATTGTCCCCGTCGGCTACGCGGACGGCTTTCGCCGCGACCTGACCGGAACCGAAGTGCGCGTCGAAGGCGAGCCGCGCCGCGTCGTCGGCACGATCTCGATGGACGCCCTCGCCGTCGAGCTCGATCGCGAGCTCCCCGCCGGCACGCCGGTGACGTTGCTCGGCAACGGGGTGATGGCGGAAGATCATGCCCGCGTGGCCGGCACGATCAACTACGAGCTCGTTTGCGGGATCAACAGCGATCCCGCCCGCTCCAGGCGGGTGGTCGTCGATTCGTGAGCTCGTCGAAGAGCTGTTCGCCGGCGAGGAGGCCTGGATCGTGGGCGGCGCGGTTCGCGACGAGGCGCTCGATCGGCCGATCGTCGATGTCGACGTCGCTGTTGCCGAGCCGGAAGGGGCGGCTCGGCGCTACGCCCGAGCGTCCGGGGGCGCGCCCTTTCCTCTCTCCGAGCGACACGGAGCCTGGCGGGTGGCGCTCGACGAAGGCCGCACGGTCGATTTCACACCTCTGACCGGCCGGATCGAGGACGACCTGGCGACCCGCGACTTCAGCATCAATGCAATCGCAGAGCGCGCAGGCACCGGCGAGAGCGTGGATCCGTTCAACGGCTACGGCGATCTGGCGGCGAAACGTCTCCGCGCAATCGGCGAGTCCGTCTTCCGAGACGACCCGCTCCGGCTGTTGAGGGGCCCCCGGCTGGAAGACGAGCTGCCGTTCAACTTCCGACTCGTTCCGGAGACCGAGGAGCTCATCCGTAGGGACTCCGCGCTCGTCACCCAGCCTTCCAAGGAGCGGATCCTCGCCGAGCTCCGACGGCTTTCCGTCGACGGCTTCAGGAGGCTCGACGAACTCGGCCTGCTCGAGCCCCTCGGCGGCTCGCTGACGAGCATCGAACGTGGCGGCGCAGCAGGGTATCCCGACTACGACCTCGTCGTCGTCTTCGGCGAGAATCTGCTGAAGCTGCCGATCTCGAACGAAACGAGGCGGTTTGCCCGCACGCTCTTGCGGGCCGAGCCGCCGGCGAACGACTCGCCGCGGGCGATCCACCGCTTCCGTCGCGCGACCGAGCCCTGGGCGCTCGAGGCGCTCGCGTTCCTCGGCGCACGCGGGTTCGACGAGGCCGTAATCCGCGCCAGGGAGGCGGAGCCCAAGAAGCCGCTTGTCCGTGGTGGCGAGCTCGAGCTTCCGCCCGGGCCAGAGGTCGGCAGGTTGCTCGAGGAGATCGCCGAAGAGCGCGCTGCTGGCACGATCACGACGAAGGAGGATGCACTTGAGTACGCACGACGCAACGCGGGCTCGGTTCGCAGCGACGGCTGATCGGCTCGCCGCGCTGCAGGAGCGCCGCGCGGACGAGCTCGCCTCGCGCATCCGCGACTTCGTGCCGGTGACCGGCGAGGAGCGAGCGCTCGATGCCGGCGCGGGTACCGGCGCCTTGGCCTTCGCACTGGCGCCGCTCGTACGGGAGGTCGTGGCGGTCGAGCTCGTTCCGGAGCTGATCGAGCGCGGCCGGGCAAAGGCGCCGCCGAACGTCACCTTCGTCGAGGGCAACATCGAGAAGCTCGATTTCGCGCGCGCGTCCTTTGACCTGGCGGGAACGCTGCGGACGCTGCACCACGTGCCGCGGCCTGAGCTGGTGATCGCCGAGCTGACCAGGGTGACCCGACCGGGCGGGACCGTGCTCGTCGCCGACCAGATCGCGCCGAACGACCCGCTCGCGGCGGGCGAGCTGAACACGTTCGAGCGGACCCGCGATCCGACGCACACGCGGACGCTCGCCGATGTCGATCTCCGCCAGCTGTTCGAGGCCAACAGCCTCGTGCTGCTCAAGGCGGAGTTCGTGCGCGAGCAACGCGAGCTCGACCCGTACCTCGACCTCGCCGGCTGCGAGGGCGAGCAGCGAGAGCAGGCAAAAGCGCTGGCGCCGCGCGACTACACCGCCGAGCTCGGCTGGTACCTGCTGCGGCGGGCCTAGTGATCTAGATCACGAGGCTGTGCGGCTACGATGCGCCGCGTGCGCGTCGAGATCTTCTACTGCCCCGTCTGAACCGGCTACGACGAACGAGCCGCGAGTCTCGCGGCTGAGCTGACCGACCAGGGCTACGACGCGGAGGCGATCGAGGGCGCGAAGAGCCAGTACGACGTGGTCGCCGACGGGCGGCTCGTCTTCTCGAAGCAGGACGAGGGCCGCTTCCCCGAGCACGACGAGATTCTCAGCGCGCTGTAGGCGGAATCGCAAGCGACGCCTCAGTCCCGACCGGGTTTAGCGGCCGCCCGAGTGAATCGGGCGGCCTATTAGGCGGCATCGCAAGCGACGCCTTATTCCCGACCGGGTTTAGCGGCCGCCCGAGTGAATCGGGCGGCCTATTAGGCGGCATCGCAAGCGACGCCTTAGTCCTCGATGTGAGCGATCGCCGCGCGGAGCTCCTGGCGCTCCTGCTCGTTGCTCGTGAAAGCCTTCATCAGGCGGCGATCGCCCTCCGGGGTGAGCCGAAGGTGGGCGACACGTCCGTCCGAGGCGGACTGCTCGCGCGCGACCAAGCCGGTCTCCTCGGCCCGGCGGACGAGCTCGGTGACGGTGCTTTGGGCGAGCTGGAGGCGCTTGGAGAGCTCCGTCACCGTCGACTGCCCGCTGCCGTCGGAGGCGCCCTTGATCATCAGCAGGAGCAGGTAGCGCTGAGGCGTCAGCCCAGATTGCCGGGCGTTTCGTTCGCTCTTGCGCAGGAAGGCACGCAACGCGGCGCGGAAATCGGCGACGCGGGCGATCTCGCTCGGCGAAGGCGAAGGATCCATGCTCAGGCCGATTCTATTTCTGCTTGCGGCGCACGCCACTAGCCCGGGCGGCGCGGGCGAGCAGTCCGGGTGCGGCCGCCTGGACGATCGCGGCCGGCCGGTACCAGCGCGGGACGAACTGCTCGAGCCGGTTTCGCTCGATCCCGCGGACGACCTGGTCGGCCACGAGTTCGGGGTCGGCGACCAACCCCTGCAACAGGCGGCTGCGGAAACGCGCCCGGTTCGGGAATCCCGGCGTGTCGATGAAGCCGGGAATGATCGTGTGAACCGTGATCCCGCTGCCCGCGAGCTCGACGCCCACCGAGCGGGAGAAGGCGAGCTGCGCGTGCTTCGACGCGCTGTAGGGACCTGAGTGCCCGGCTGCGATCGTGCCCGCGACCGAAGCGATGTTGACGAGGTCGGCCGGAGCACCCGCTTCGAGTGCGGGTAGGAACGCCCGCAGGCACCAGACCGAGCCGAGATAGTTCGTCCGTACGAGCTCCTCGATCCGATCCGGCTCGAGGTCGACGAAACCGCCGCCTCCCGGAATGCCGGCGTTGTTGACCAGCAGGCGGATCGCCGGATGCCGCCCGCGCACCGCCGCGGCGACGCGCTCGACTTCGGCACGGTCGGCGACGTTGCAGACCTCCTGCTCTGCGCCGAGCTCGACGGCGACCTCGGCCAGCCGCTCCTCGCCGCGGGCCAGCAGCACGAGCTGCCAACCGCGCCGCGCGAGCGTGCGCGCGATCGCCGCGCCGATCCCACTCGAGCCGCCGGTGACGACGGCGACCTGTGGGACTACCGGCAAACCCTGACGTTGCGCCGGGCCTGCACCGAGCGGCCGCGGGACTGCAGGACGACCCGGAGCTTGTGCGGCCCGCGCTTCGCGGCCCCGGTGCGCCAACTCGCGCCGTAGAGGCCGATGGTTCCCTTGCGGACGGTTTTGATCAGCCGCTTGCTGTCGTAGAAGCGGATTGCCTTGATCTTCGAAGGCGCCGAGGCGGCGACGGCGAGCGACGCGCTGCCCTTCACGCAGGACGTCCCGAGTGGCAGGAGCCACGTCACGGTCGGCCTCGTCGTCCCGCGGAGGTTGACACGCTTGATCATCGTGTTCGGCAGGACGTTCGCGCCGATCTGGTCGACGTTCTTCGACTCCTGGTTGTCCGCCGCCAGTGCAGCGCCCTTGAAGAGGCCGCGGCGGACGGGCGGGGCTGAGCGCGGAATGCCGAAGAGCGCCAGTCCACTGGCCGGGTCGTACAGCGAGGCTCCGAGCAGTACGTTGTTCCGGTACTCGATCACGAGCGAGAGCGGGTCGACCCCGGAGCCAAGGTCGGTCACCCTCGCCGCGAGCAGGGGCCGGCCGGCGGCGACACGTTTCGTCAGCAGCTTGAACTTCGGAGGGGTCACGTCGTTCACCCAGGAGCGGAGCTCGTAGGCCCCCGCGAGCGAGCGGCCGGTGAAGATGTCGCGACCAGAGTCGACGGCGACGTAGTAGCGCTTCTCACGGGGGAAGACGACGCCGGCGACGCCGACGTCGAGCCGGTAGCCGTTCGTCAGCACGTTCGCGTTGACCGGGGTGCCGGGGTATCCCTGCACGTCGTTCTCGTCGCGAGAGCCGAGTAACCAGGGCTCCACGAGCGCACCCGCCGAGACACCAACGATCGCCGCGCCCGCGTTCGCGACCGGCTGGCTGATGTGGAACGAGTAGAGCTTCTCCCCGCCGCTCTCGTCCATCGGCGCACCGGTATAGGTCGGCGGCGGCCCAAACGGACTGGTCGGGAAGCGGTACTGGCTGATGTTCGACTTGCCGGTACGCGTGTCGCCCGTCTGCAGCTTCTTCAGCGCCAACACGGGTGTGATCTCGGCGCCGGGCCGCTGGACGGTGAAGTAGTAGGGCACCCGCCGCACGTCAGACCCCTGCGTCAGCGTGATGAAGCCGCCGTTGTCGCCGGTCGCGGCGGTGGCGTCCGCCCGTGCCACGACCGGGATCTCCGCGGTTCCTCCGGGCGGCACGGCGACGGTTGCCGGCAGGTCGACGAACGCGCCAGACGTCGCCGCCTGGGTCTGGAGCCCGAGCGACCACGTTCCGCCGCCGCTGCCCGCATCCTGTACCTCGAGCAGAAGCGAGCGCCGCGCGCTGCCCGCGGTGACGTCCAGGTCCTCGAAGGAGAGTGAGACCGGAGTCGTGAAGAGCTTGGGATTGTCCGCGCGCCGGACGTTGACGAGCCCTGCGCCCTCGAGTAGTACGGAGGCCTCCTGCGTCCGCGCGGTGTCAGCCCAGGCCGCGCCTGCGGTTGACATCAACGCCGACTTGATCTCAGCGGGCGTCCAGCTTGGATGCCGCGCGATCAGCAGCGCGGCGGCGCCGGCGACGTGGGGGGTCGCCATGCTCGTGCCGTCGAAGACGGCGAACGGCTCGCCCAATGCCTCCGGCAACGTCGCGGAGAGAATCTGCCCGCCGGGGGCGGCGAGATCAGGCTTGAGCTGGTGTCCGAAGTCGGTCGGGCCCGCGGACGAGAAGCTCGTGATGATGCCGCTCCGGCCCGTGTTCAGCTGGTTGAACGCTCTGACGAAGCGGACTGTCGCGCGTCCGCCTTTCGAGTCGAGGTACGCGCGCAGGCGGGCGCCGTCGAGGTCGGAGACCATCCCCGCGTCGAGCGGTAGCTGCAGCGGGATGAAGTTCGCCTCGCCGGGCCGGTTGTCGACGAGCACGATGCCCGCGGCGCCTCCGATCTGGGCGTTCGCGGCTTTGGTCGTGAAGGCGCAGATACCGCGAGAGACGAGCAGGATCGTCCCGTTGGCTGAGTCCGGCGGCAGCGTCCCGCGGCTGTTGGGATTGGATGTGGGCCCGCAGAGGTGCCGCTCGACCGGGCTGCCGTCGGTGCCGACGATCGTGCCGACGTCGGTGAGCGTCTGGTCCGCGCTCGTCCACGCAGCGGGGATCGGGAGGATGTCCTGGAACGGAATGTTCTTCAACGTCGCCGGGGCGTCGCTCGTGGTCACGTTGAGCGAAGGCGCAAAGACGTGGCTGTTCGAGACAGCCGCGACCGAGATTGCGTCGGGCGCGGTTCCCGGAGAGCCGACGGAGCCGAGACCCCAGTCGTCACGGTCGTTCCCGGCCGCGATCACCGGCACGACACCAGCGTTGGCGACATTGCGGACGGCCTCGACGAGCGCGTCGCTGACCGGATCGACCTGGGGCCCGCCGCCCGAGAAGTTGATCACGTCCATGCCGTCGTTCACGGCCGATTCGAATGCGGCGACGATCTGCGGCGTGAAGGCGTCGTACCCCGTCGGCGTCGGTGTGTTGAAGACGCGGTAGTTGCCGACCCAGGCCCGTGGCGCCACGCCGCTCAGTCCGGTGACAGTCGGATGGTCCGGGCCCGCGGGGGCCGTCGTGCCCGCATCGCCGGCGGCGATCCCGGCCACGTGCGTCCCATGGAACGAGCCCTGACGGTAGAGCGGCAGCTTTCCCTGCGGGCCCGAGCCCGGGCCCGGGAAGGAGCGAGCGACGATCACCTTCGGTGTCGTGAACCCGGTCTGACCGCGGGGAAAGCCGGCTGGATAGCTGAACCCAGTCGGGCTGAAGAACGGGTTCGCCTGGTCGATACCGTCGTCGACGACGCCGATCTTGATGCCGTCGCCGCGGTCACCTGTCGTCGCCCACATCTGGTCGGCGCCGATGATCGCCGGGCTCTGGTTGGTGTCGAGCGCGTAGCGGACGCTGGGGTAGATCTTGGTCACGGCCTTAATCCGCGCGAGCGCCGGCAGCTTGGGAGCCGGCAGCGAGACGGCGAAGCCGTCCAGCACGACCCGGTAGTGATAGGAGATGCGCGCCGACGGGATCGCACGCTTGAGCTCGGCCGCAGCGGCGCTCTGGGCGCGCGCGAGCTGAGCGAGATAGTGGCGCGAGCTCGAGCTATGGACGTTCAGGCGCGAGGTGCTGACCGCGCTGAAGAGGTTCCGGTTGTAGGCAGCGAGGGGCGGGAGGCGCAGGCCGACGAGGACAGTCAGGCGTCCGCGCGAGGAGGCCGCGGGCATCTTCAGCGTCCCCGCGCGGACGCGCGGCAGGGTGAACTCGCCGTAGCTGCGGCGGATCGGCTGCAAGGTTGCCGACGCTGCGGAGGTGAGGATCAGCGCCGCAGCGAGCGGAAGAAGAACGACGCGGCGCAAGCATCGCAGGGTAGCCGAGAAACCGTAAACTCGCCCGCCGTGGCTGATTTCGCAGGCAAGCGTGGCCTCGTCCTCGGCGTCGCCAACAAGCGCTCGATCGCCTGGGCGATCGCGAAGCGCCTTGCCGACGGCGGCGCCCAGCTTGCCTTCACCTACCAGGGGGAGCGGATCGAGGCCGGGGTCCGCGAGCTCTGCGGGACGGTCGACTCGCCGCTCGTGACCGTATGCGACGTCCGCTCGGACGACGACATCGAGCGCGTCGTCGCCGAGGCGGGGGAGATCTTCGGCGGGGAGCTCGATCTGCTCGTCCATTCGGTCGCGTTTGCGGCCGCCGAGGATCTCGAGGGCCGCTTCACGGATACGCCGCGCGACCGCTTTTGGATGGCGCTCGACGTCAGCGCCTACTCACTCGTGGCGGCGGCGCGGGCGGCGGAGCCGTTGATGGAGGCCGCCGGCGGAGGCTCGATCCTGACGATGACCTACCTCGGCGGAGAGCGGGCGGTGCCTCACTACAACGTCATGGGCGTCGCCAAGGCCGCGCTCGACTCGTCCGTGCAGTACCTCGCCTGGGACCTCGGGGCCAAGAACATCCGCGTCAATGCGGTCTCCGCAGGGCCGGTACGGACGCTCGCGGCCCGCTCGATTGCAGGCTTCCCGACGATGGAGGCGATCGTCGAGGAGCGCGCCCCGCTTCACCGCCACATCAGCGCCGACGACGTCGGCGCTGCCGCTGCGTACCTGCTCTCAGACGATGCCCGCAACGTGACCGGGACGACGCTCTACGTCGACTCGGGGTACCACGCGATGGGCATGTGATCTAGATCTCTTTCGCCGCGGCCAGCAGCACGTCGAAGTCGGGCACCTCGGCATCCTCGTAGGCCCAGGCGCCGCGGATCGTCCCGGTCTGGTCGACCAGGAAGGCCGAGCGGCGGGCGACGCCTTTGAAGCCCCGGAACTCATGGGTGATCTCAAATCCGTGGACGGCCTCGCCGTTCCAGTCGGAGAGCAGCGGGAAGTTCAGATCGAGCGCCTGAGTCCAGGCGATGTGCGTCCAGGGCGAGTCGCGCGAGACGCCGAACCTCTGGACGCCGGCCTGCTCGAACTCCGCGCTCCTGTCACGCAGGAGCTCCACCTCGCTCGTTCACGTCGAGGACCAGTCGAAGAGGTAGAACAGAAAGAGAGCGGGGCGGTCCTCGACGACGTCGCGCAGCGAGATCGTCTCCCGCGGCGCGAACCAGACGGTTGCGTACGGAACCTGGTCGCCGACGTCGAGCATGGAAACGAGCTTACGGCAATGTCGCGAAAGCGAGGTCGCGTGCTGCCGGCGCGACGTGTTTCGTCACTCGGCGGTGTCCGTTTTCGTCGAACTCCATCAGGGTGCCGCGGTACAGCGAGGACGTTGCCACGAAGCTTCCGTAGGTGGCCAGGTTGAACGAGCCAAACGAGGTGTGGACGAGGTGGAGCAGCCGTCCAGTCCTGGCTGAGAAGATGCGCAACGTCCCGTCATCGCCGCTGGTGACGTAGGCATGGCCTCCGCTGCCTGCCGGGCCAAACAGGACGTGTTGAGGCGCGGAACCGACACGGATCAAGCGGACGAGCTTGCCTGTGATCGCCGAGAAGACTCCGACCTGCGAGCGATCGCCGTAAGTCACCCAGACACGCGCACTGCCCGGAGAGAAGGCGAGATCGTGGGCACTGCCGAGCGGGTCGACGTGGCGGCTCAGGCGGGGACGTGCCGGATTCGAAACGTCCACGACCGCGATCGACCGGGCTCGCTCGCCGAGCGCGATCCAGAGCCAGTTGCCCGGACGGTCTTCGGTCATGTGATGGGCTCCGTAGCCGACGTAGACGCGGCGTGTCACGCGCCGCCGTTCGAGGTCGATCACGACCAGCTGCCCGCGGGCGTCGTCGGTGACGTAGCCGAAGCGTCCGTCTCGGCCGATCAAGGGGATGTGCGGAGAGCCGAAGCCCCGCAGCACTTTCACGACCCGCAGACGGCGGAGGTCGACGAGAGTCACGGCTGCTCCCCGGGTGCTGACGACCACTGCGGTCCGATCGCTCGCTTCGACATTCTCCGGGTCCGCCGGCATGCGCAGGCGTTTGAGGACTCGGCCGTCCGGAAGCGAGATGGCCAGAAGCTCGTTCATCGTCTCCGCCGTAACGAGCGCGACCGGAGGCCCGCCTCCCTCCGTCCGGGCCTGGGACGCCGGCGCGAGCAACGCTGCCGCGGCGAGGACTGGCAAGACCCGTTTCACGCAAATTGGTACGCGCCAAGGCGTGGCTTCCGTCCCGAAGGGGATAATCCGCGAGTGGACGAACGGCAACGACGAGCCGTCGAGGCGTTGCAAAACGAGACGACGCTGCCGGGCCTGCTGCATGCCGCGACACGCGAGTTCGTCGTGGTCGTAGACGGGGTCGCCTGCGCGATCTCGCGGGTGGTCGGCGATGTCCTGATCCAGGTGGCCGAGCATTCGCGCGACGGGCGCACGCTCGTGCTCGGTCACGGATATCTGATCTCGGACTTCCCCCTGACCGAGTCGGCGCTTCGCGAGGGCCGGCCGCAGCTCGTGTCCTTGCTCGATCCCGACCCGGATCCGAGAGAGGGGGTTCTGCTTGGCGAGCTCGAGCTCGATTCGCTGCTGATGATCCCCCTACCGGGGCCTTCCGGACCGTGGGGTCTCGCCGAGATCTACGTCAACGGACGTCGTTTCGACGAGGACGATGTCGCGCGCGCCGAGCCGGTTGCGGCGACTTTCGGAGAGCGGCTGGTCGCGCTACCTGTGCCGGCCTCCGCCCGCTAGGCCTAGCACCGTCTCGAGCAAGCTCGGCCGTGCCGGCCGGGGCGGCCCGCTTGCGAGAATGAACCTGGCCAGCCGCTGCGCCTCTTCCTCGTCGAGCGAGACCGCGGCCTCGGCGCTGCCGGTCTCGTTCCAGACGCTGAAGCGAACGTGCCGCTCGGCCTCGGTGCTGCCGAAGTAGCGCGAGACGCGAAGGGCCTTGCCGTCATCGCTCTCGAGCTCCTCGTGCGGTCGGAAGAACTCGACGAGCTTCCGTCGCTGCGGCGTGGAGCACCAGGGGCAGTAGTGGAACCTCGCCTCGACGGGCCCGCCGCACTCCGGGCAGTCGCGCATTCGCGCCTCCTCTCGGACGGAGGCTACAACGCCGCACTGGCTTCGGAAAGAGCCGTGTCCCGGTGCCAGACCCGGGACACGGCCCGAAGGGCGCTACGCCTTCGCGATCCGCGGCTCTGCGGACGCGCCGTCGATCTCGATCTCGACCGCCAGCGTCTCCCGCTTGATCCAGTCCTCGTGCCGAAGCAGCTCCCGCTGCGCGGCAGGGAGCTTGATCCGGATCCGGTCGGTCAGCTCGAGGCCCTGCTCCTTGCGCATCGCGTTGATCTGGTGGATCAGGTCGAGGACGAGCGCCTCGAGCTCGAGCTCGGGATTGAGCCCGGTGTCGAGCGCGACCGTGACGCCGTCGGCGCTGGCCACCGCCCAGCCTTCCTTCCCGGTTCGCTCGACCAGGACCTCGTCTGGGGAGAGCTCGTGCTCGCCGACTCGGAAGCGGCCGCCGTCGAGCTCGTCGAACTCGCCGCGTGCGAGCGCCTCGCGCACGTCACGCAGTGCTGCGCCGAGCTTCGGGCCGAGCAGAGGCAGGTTCGGCTTTACGCGGAGCTCGCTCGCCTCGACGTCGCCGAACTCGACCTGCTTCACGCGTAGCTCCTCGGCGATCTCGTCCGCATGCGAGCGCGCGCCGTCCGCGCCCGCGACGACGACCCGGCGGAGTGGTTGCCGGAGCTTCAGCCTCGAGGCCGCGCGCGCCTGGCGGCCTAGCTCCACGACCTGCCGTACCGCCGCCACCTCCGCGTTCAGCGTTTCGTCGATCTCGCCTGGCTTCGGCCAACCCTCGAGGAAAACCGACTTCTCCTTCGGCACGAGGTTCCGCCAGAGCTGCTCGGCGAGGAACGGCATCACCGGCGCGATCACCTGGAGCGACGTTCGCAGCGCCTCCCACAGCACGCGCAGCGCGGTCTCGTCGCCGTCCCAGAACCGGCGTCGCGACCGCCGGATGTACCAGTTGGACAGATCGTCGACGAAGCGCTCGAAGGCGTCGACGACACCGGGCGTCCAGTAGCGCTCGTAGCTCGCCGTCGCCTCGCTCACGAACGCCGACGTACGTGAGGTGAGCCAGCCGTCGAGCGGTCGTAGCTCTCCCGCCGGCTTCGCCGGATCGAACCCGGCGATGTTCGCGTACGTGACGAAGAATGAGACCGAGTTCCAGAAGGTGAGCAGCCGCCGCTTGACGTCGTCCGCGAGCGAGTAGCCGAAGCGAAGCTCCTGGCTCGGATTCTGCTCGCAGTACAGCCAGCGCATCACGTCGGCGCCCATGCGGTCGAGCGCCTCGTTCAGCTCGATCGCATTCCCCCAAGACTTGTGCATCTCGCGGCCGGTCTCGTCGAGGAGGTTCTCGTAGGTGAGGACGCTCTGGTAGGGCTGCCGGCCGACGAGCGCCATCGCCATGAAGCACTGCGAGTAGAACCAGAGGCGAATCTGCGCTCGGCCCTCGGAGACCCAGTCGGCCGGGAACCACTCCTCCCAGTACGCATGGTCCGGCAGATCGGCGTGCGTGACCCCACGAGCTGCGCCGGTCGCGTTCCCCTCCGGTACCCACTCCGGGTTCTGCCACCCGAGCGTCGAGAAGTCAACGATGCCTGCGTCGAGCCAGGCATCGCCGACCTCCTCGATGCGCGTCACCTCTGCGCTGCAGTCCTCGCAGCGGATCGTCACCGCGTCGATCCAGGGGCGGTGCAGCTCCTCGAGCTGTTCGAGCCCCGAGACCGCACGCTCGTCGAGCTCCGCCCGCGAGCCGATTACGTTCAGCCGTCCGCAGTGGCAGGGATAGAACGGCAGCGGCAGCCCGAAGTAACGCCGCCGTGAGATGTTCCAATCGCCCATGTTGCGCAGCCAGTCGTCCATCCGCTTCTTGTACTGCGAGGGCTGCCAGGCGACCTCGTCATTTCCGTCCAGCATCAACTGCCGGATCTCGGCGGCCGAGATGAACCAGTCGTCGACGACGCGGAAGACGAGCGGCGTGCGGCAGCGCCAGCAGACGGGATAGCGGTGGCGAATCGTTCCCGCCTCGACGAGCAGCTCGTGCTCGTGCAGCCATTCCAGCACCGGCTCGGCGACCGCGTCCGTCGTTCGGCCCTCGAACTCGCCGTAGCCGGGCAGGAAGCGCCCCGATTCGTCGATCGGCGCCAGCACTGCGAGCCCGTGCAGGCGTGAGAGCTCGAAGTCCTCCGCGCCAGCGCCTGGCGCGATGTGGACGATGCCCGTGCCCTCGTCCAGCGCGACGTCGTCCCACGGGATCACGCGGTGCTCGACGCCCTCTTGCGCTGGGAGATCGTCGAACGGGGCACGGTAGTGGAGGCCGACGAGGTCCTCGCCGCGCAGGCGCTCGACGTAGTCGCCGTCGGGGAACACGTCGACGGAGACCCAGTCACCGTTCTCGCTGCGCCCGTATTGCGCGTCGGGCTTCACCGCCGCGGCGACGTTGGCCGGCAGCGTCCACGGCGTCGTCGTCCAGACGAGGAGCGCCTCGCCCTCACGCTCGACGAGCGGGAACCGGACGAAGAGCGACGGATGCTCCAACTCCTCGTAGTTCTCGTCGCCGGCCTGCTCGTGCTTCGAGAGCGACGTGCCGCAGCGGGGGCACCATTGCGTCGAACGATGGCCCATGTACAGCCAGCCGCGGTCGTGGACGTTCTTGAGGAAGCGCCAGATGTACTCGATGTTGGTGTCGCTGAAGGTGAAGTAGGAGTTCTCCCAGTCCATCCACATCCCGAGCCGCTTCGACTGCTCGGTCTGGATGCGGGCAAAGTGCGCGACGAACTCGCGGCAGCGCCGGGCGAACTCGCCGATCCCGTACTCCTCGATCTCGCGCTTCGAGTTCAGCCCGAGGCCCTTCTCCACCTGGACCTCGACGTGGAGGCCCTGGGAGTCGAAGCCGTTCTGGTAGCGGAGGTCGTGGCCGCGGAGCGCCTTGTAGCGCTGGAAGACGTCCTTCAGCGTCCGGCCGAGCCCGTGGTGCACGCCGGCGGGCGCGTTCGCCGTGATCGGCCCGTCCATGAACCTGAACTTCGGGCCGCCGCGGTTCTTGTCGCGAAGCTGTTGGAATACTTGTTCGTCCTCCCACCACTGCAGAATCTCCTCCTCGAGCCGAGGATGGTCGGGAACGGGCGGCAGCGGCGCGAAGACCTGCTCCATCCCTCCAGTCTAGGCGCGGGGAACAACGACTCCGGCGCAGGCGTTTGAACGTTCAACGACAGAGGAAAGGAACATTGAAATGAGCGCTGCTGTAACCGAATCGAGCTTCGAGCAGGAGGTCCTCCAGAGCGACAAGCCCGTGATCGTGGACTTCTGGGCCGAGTGGTGCGGACCGTGCCATGCGGTCTCGCCCGTGCTCGACAAGATCGCCGAGGAGCGGGAGAGCGACCTGAAGCTCGTCAAGGTGAACATCGACGAGGAGCCATCGCTCGCACAGAAGTACGGGATCATCTCGATCCCGACGATCATCCTCTTCCGCGAGGGTGAGCCCGCCGCGGCGGCGATCGGCGCCCAGCCGAAGAGCGCGCTCGAGAAGTCGCTAGGCCTCGCCGAGAACGGCGCGACAGCTAGTTAGGCCTCGGCGTCTTCCTTCTCGGGGGTCGGCAGCGGCGAGACCGTGCGCGCGGCGGGCTCGTCTACGAGGTTGAGCACGCGCATGCCGTGGACGAAGACGATCGCGCCGCCCAGCCAGCCGCCGACCGTCATAGCCGCGAAGCCGATCAGGGTGAGCACGTAAGGCCCGGCCTCCACTGCACCGCGCGTGTAGCCGCTATGGCCGATCAGTGCCGCGATCAGGAAGAAGACCGTGGCGGTGACCATCGAGATCAGATGTGAGGTCGCCGTCCGCTTCAGCGGCGTACCGGGTGAGATCGTCAACCAGTCCGCGAGTCCGGCCAGGGCGGTCGGCACCGTGAAGATCAAGCCGAGGACGAGCGCGAGCCACCAGCCGTGCGCCGCGCCCTTTTCCGCGACGCCGACGATGCTGGCGAAGCCCAGCACCGCGGCGGCGGTGTAAGCGCCGATCGTCGCGTCGGTCAGCGGCGGGTGCAGCGGGTGTCCTGGCAGCCCGCGAATAAGGTAGGTGAGCTTCACCACGGGGACAGTTCCCGCGGCTCGGGGTTTTTATTCGCCCCGACTAGTGCTTCGCGTCTTCGAGGAACGAGATGAACGCGGCGTGCTTGGCGAGATACGCCTCAAGCTCCGCGATCCCGACGCCGGCCCAGTCCTCCAGCCAGCTGTCCTCGAGGTCCGCTTCGATCCGGTGGAAGCCCCTATCACTCATGAACGAATGATCGGCCCGGAAGGGGCCTGATGACATGAGCCGAACGGCCTAAATTAGCTGGCCATAGGGCCTATGCTGCCTCCGGCTTTGGCGGGCTTTCTCCTGATCAACCCGCGCTCGGGGAAGGGGCGACCCAGGGTGGACGAGCTCGCGGCCGCGGCGCGCGAGCGAGGAATCGAAGTGCACGGCCTCCGCGAGGGCGACGATCCCGGGGAGCTCGCGGGCCAAGCGGGCGCCGACGCCCTCGGCGTCGCGGGCGGCGACGGGTCGCTGGCGCCGGTCGCGCAGGTCGCGATCGAGCGCGAGCTTCCGTTTGTCTGTGTCCCGTTCGGGACGCGGAACCACTTTGCGCGTGACCTCGGGCTCGACCGTGCTGATCCGCTGGGAGCGCTCGCGGCCTTCGGCGGCGAGGAACGGCGGATCGACGTCGGCCGGGTCGGCGAACGGCTTTTTCTGAACAACGTCTCACTCGGCGCCTACGCCTCGCTCGTCCACCGCCGCGAGGAGCACCGTCGCCGGCGCGACGCACTGGCGGGAATTCGAGCGCTGCTTCGCACGCCCGCTCATCCGCGCCCACTCAGCCTGCGGGTCGATGGGAAACCGGTCTCGGTACGCGTAGTCCTCGTCGCGAACAATGCCTACGAGCTGCGGCTCTTTGACCTGGGCGCCCGGCCGAACTTGACCGAGGGGTGTCTCCATCTCTACTCCGCCGGCGGCCTCCTGCCGACCGACTGGGACGAGCGCGTCGGCCAGGTCTTCGAACTGGACGGCCCTCCCGTGTTGCAAGCCGCGATCGACGGCGAGCCGATGGAGGTCCAGCTGCCGCTTCTCTGCCGCCTCGAGCCGCGGGCGTTACAAGTGCTCGTCCCGCCAAACGGCTAGCACGAGCGGCACGTTCTCGAACGCAAGCTCGTCCGGGGCTGGCAGCTCGTCCCGGTTGAACCAGTGGAGCTCGGAGACGTCGTCGGCCGGCGCCGCGTCGCCGCCGACGACTCGCGCGGTCCAGTACAGATTCAGCGTCGCCTCCGCCGTCGAGTCGCCGCCGTACCGATCCATCCAGATGCCGAGAAAGCGCTGCGGCTCGACCTCGAGCCCCGTCTCCTCCCTCAACTCCCGGCGGAGCCCGTCAAGCGGGTCCTCCCCTTCGTCGAGGAAGCCGCCCGGGATGTCCCAGAAGCCCTCGAACGGAGGGTGCGCCCTGCGCGCGAGCAGGACACGTCCGTTGTCGACGCAGAGCGCGCCGGCCGTCGGCTTCGAGCTCGCGTAGACGATGAAGCCGCAGGCATCGCAGGCGAGGCGCGCTGCATCGCCACCAAGCTCCGCGCCGCAGCGCGGGCAGAGTCTCCAGCCGTCGAGCTCACTCATTCCTGTAGGTGTACACGTACAGGATGAGTCCGGCCGCGCAGCGGCCTGTCCGCGAACCGGACCAGAGGAGCGAAACCAGCAGGCTAGGGTGACCTCGAGATGAGCCCCAAATTCGTCCCAGCAGGTCTTGCCGAACTCCAGCGCATCGGGCTACTCGCCGAGCTGCCCGGCGAGACGCTGGTCCGGCTCGCCCAGAGGATGCGTCGCGAGCAGGTTCCCGCCGGCGGCGCCGTGGTCGAGGAAGGAGACGACGGCGACCGCTTCTACGTCGTCCTGACCGGGATGTTCACGGTCAGCCAGTCCTCCCTCGGGCCACGGGGGGTCCTACGGCCCGGCGACTACTTCGGCGAGGTCGCCCTGGCGATGGACATACCCCGCACGGCATCGGTGCGCGCGCTGACGCAGGCAACGGTCGCGAGCTGCGACCGGGAGACGTTCGACGAGTTCATCCGGCCGCTGTTCGCGGATGCCTCGGACGTCTAGCGGAGGATCCCGGTATGACCCAGCGAGTAGCGGCCTGGCTGGGGCCAGACGCACACTCCATGGGGCCCGTAGCCGACCGAAACCCGGGCGAGCACCCGGCCGTTCTTCGTGCTGATCGCATAGACCTGCGCGTTGTAGCGCCCCGACAACCAGAGCACTTTGCCGTCCGCGGAGACGCCTCCCATGTCTGGACTGCCGCCGATGTCCCACTTGGCGACAAGCCGGCGGGTGGCGAAGTTGAGCACAGAAATCGTGCCCTCGTTTCGGTTCGTGATGTAGAGCAGCCTCGCGTTGCGGCTGGGGTAGAGACCGTGCGCGCCGGCGCCCGTGTGGATGAAGCCGATTACATGTCGACCCGTCCGGTCGATCTCCCAGACGCCGTTCGAAGCCATGTCCGCGACGTAGAAAACCTTGCCGTCGGGCGAGAGCTTCACGTCCTGCGGCATCGCGGCGGCACGCGGTAGCCGGAGGACGCTGACCACGCGCTCGCGCCGCACGTCGACCTTCACCATCTCCGCGGAGAACTCGCAGCTTGCGAGCAGGAACCGGCCGTTGGCCGAGAAGTCCATGTGGTCGACGCCGCTGCAGGGGACGGTCAATGCACGGTGGAGCTTCATGGTGTGCGCGAAACGGAAATCGAGCCGATGCTCGCGCTCGGCGACGACGATCGCGAAGCGGCCCCCAGGCGTGAAGTAGAGGTTGTACGGATCGCTGACGTGCACAGGCTTGCCCTTCGGCCGTCCCGTGATCGGACTGACGGGCGTCAGGCTGTTGCCGGCGTCGTTGTCGACCCAGAGGGTCTTGAGGTCATAGGACGGCGTCACATGCTGAGGCAGGCGCCCGACGGGGTAATGCGCGACGATCTTGAACGTTCGCTGGTCGATCACGTCGACGGTGTTGCTGGCGCTGTTCGGGACGTACACGCGTGGGGGGACGCCGCGAACCTTCGGGCTGAGGTCGTTCGCACCGTCGTATGCGTAGACGTTGGCGGCAACCTTCGTCGCTCGCCGAGCTCGCCTGTGGTTCGCTCTCGGCGCGGAGGAGCCGATCGCTCCCAGGCTCGTCAGCCCTGTGACAGTCGCGCGCCCGCGGCCACCGGCAACCAGGACGGTGCGACCCAACGTGGTGACTGCCGCATCAGAGACCGGGCGCGGCAGGTGTCCGGCGACTCGGATGCGACCGCTCTTGGGGTCGATGGCAACGATCGTCGAGGTCGGAGTATCCGCTTGAGCTGAGCGGCCGCCGATCACGAGCGCGCGGTTGTCGAGCTCTGCTGCCCCAGCATGTGTCGTCGCCGCCGGAAGGCTGCCGAGGCGACGCAGCTCACGGCTGCCGGGATCGAAGTTGTACACCGCACGGCTCGCATCGCCGTTGGGGAGCGAGCCGCCCGCGACGATGATCTTGCCTTGGGCTGCAGTCACTGCGGAGTAGCGGAGCGGGGTCGGCAGGTGGGCGACGACACGAGCGCTACCACCCGGGCGCCAGGCCACGATCGTGTTCAACCAGTTTTGGCCCGTGTAGCCGCCGACGATGTATGCCTGCCCGGCGACTACGGTGGCGGCGTGGTCGCTGCTGGGCGCTGGTAACGATCCGACCCGGATCGCCGTCCCTGTTTTGGGGTCGACTCGGAGGATCTGGTCGAGCTGGCGAATGCCGTCTCCGCCGCCGAACTCGTAGACGTTCGACCCGATCCGGACCGCGGCGCCGTCGTGGAAGACGTTGGGCAGCCGACCGATCGTCTGCACCCGCCCCCCGGCGATCGTGCGGACGTCCGCGGTCGAGGTGTCCGCGGCGTCAAGGCCACCGAGCAGAAGAATTCGGCGTCGAAAGGTCACGATCGCGGCGTCCTGGATCGGGGCCGCGAGCGAGCCGGCCGCGCGCGAGCCGATGCGCGAGGGCCGTGTCGATCGGGCGGGGGACGGAGCCGCGGGTTGCCGGTGAGCAGGTCGCGGAGACCCCGCGTGATCGTCATCACCCCAGGCGGCCCAGACCCCGGTCGCGCCAGCAACGGCGGCGACCACGAGAGCCGCAAGGCCAATCCGGCGCCAGCGCTTTGCGCTCGCCCGCTGCCGGGCACGCGTGGAGGGCGCATCCGCCATCTACGCCAGGATGCCCGAGGCGTTAGACCCCTGCGCCGGTTGCGTCGAGCTCGGCGAGAATCGCGTCCGAGAGCCGCGGCCAGGCCTCTTTCGCCCACTCGCCGAAGGCCGTGTCACACAAACACGCGCACGCGAGCCGCGCCTCCGGATCGACCCACAGGAAGCTGCCGCTCTGCCCGAAGTGGCCGAACGTACGCGGTGAGTTGCGGGCACCGGTCCAGTGGGGGCGCTTCGCGTCGCGGAGCTCGAAGCCGAGCCCCCAGTCGTTCGGCTCCATGCGGCCGAAGCCGGGCAGCACGCCCGTGAGTCCGGGAAAGGCGACCTCGGTCGCTTCCGCCAGGGTCTCCGGCGCGATCAGCCTTGGCGCGAGCAGTTCGCGGCCGAACGCGAGCAGGTCGTCGAGCGTGCCGTTGCCGCCGGAGGCCGGCGAACCATCGAGCGAAGCACCCAGGCCGAGCGGCTCCAGCACAGCAGCGCGCAAGTAGTCGGAGAAAGGCATCTCCGCTCGGTCTTCGACGACCCTGGCGAGCACGTCGAAACCGGCGTTCGAGTAGATCCGCCTCGTGCCCGGCTGCGCGATCGGCGCCTCCCCCTCGGGCGGCAGCCCGGATGCGTGCGCCAGTAGGTGACGGACTGTCGAGCCCGGCGGCCCGGCCGGCTCGTCCAGCTCGACCACCCCTTCCTCGGCCGCCACGAGCGCGGCCAGCGCGGTCAGGAGCTTCGTGACCGAGGCCCAAGGAAACGTTGCACCCCTGTCGCCGGCCGTGCCCGCTTCAGCAGTCGCGCCCGTTACCCCCACAGCCGCCGCGCCGATGGGCCACTCCTCGACCTGCCGCAGCGCCTCCACGCGCGGCGATACTAGCCCCAGTGGAGCGACGCCTCGTCCCCGCCGACTCGCCGTACTCGCCGACCGTCGGTTACTCCCGGGCCGTTCGGGTCGGCGAGCAGATTCATGTTTCCGGAACGGCCGCGGTCATGCCCGACGGCGCGCCTCCCCCAACCGGGGCATACGCTCAGGCGCGGCGGTGCCTCGAAATCATCATCGACGCGCTCGCACAACTCGGCGCCCGCCCCGAGCACGTGGTTCGCACCCGCGTCTACGTCACCTCGGCCGACGACTGGGAGGAGATCGGCCGCGCGCACGGCGAGGTCTTCGGTGAGATTCGACCCGCGAGTGCGATGCTCGTGATCACGGGCCTCCTCGACCCGCGCTTCCTCGTCGAGATCGAAGCGGACGCGATCGCCGCCGACTGAAAACCGCAGCAAAAGAGAGATACTTGCGGCGATGAAGCAGATCTATCCCGCGACGATCACCGGCAAGAGCTTCGCGCCCGGCGGTAGCGTGCTCGACCACGCCTTCGGCCAGAGCGGACCCTACACCCTCGGCGTCGAGGAGGAGTACATGCTGCTCGACGGCGAGAGCTTCGATCTCGTTCAGCACATCGACACCGTCCTGGCCGCAATCTCGGGGCACGAGCTCGAGACAAACATCAACGCGGAGCTGATGCAGTCGGTGCTCGAGATCGCGACGCCCGTGTGCCGGACCGCGGGCGACGTCGACCGCGAGCTGCGGCGCCTGCGCGCGTACGTGGCCGGGATCGCGAGCGAGGACAAGCTGCGCGTCGGCTCGGCGGGGACGCATCCCTTCAGCCTCTTCGAGCGGCAGCGGATCACGGCGCGCGACCGCTACAGGCACCTGATCGACCAGATGCAGTACGTGGCTCGCAGGGAGCTCATTTTCGGGCTCCACATCCACGTCGCGGTCGACGATCCCGAGAAGGCAATCCAGGTCGTCAACGGCCTCCTCGCGCACATCTCCTCGCTGCTCGCGCTCTCGGCTTCGTCCCCGTTCTGGCGCGGCGAGGCGACCGGCCTCTCGTCAAGCAGGCAAATCGTCTTCGCTGCCTTCCCGCGCTCCGGGCCCCCGCCACGCTTCAAGGACTACGCCGACTACGCAGAGGTGGTCGGCCAGCTCGAGAAGACGGGTTGCATCGCCGACTACACACACATCTGGTGGGACATCCGGCTGCATCCGCGCCTCGGCACCGTCGAGATTCGGGTCTGCGACGCGGTCACCCGTGTCGAGGACGCTGTTGCGCTGGCGGCGTTCTGTCAGGCGCTCGTCAAGCACTACTCCGAGCGGTACGACCGCGGTGACGAGATCCCGTCCTACCACCGGATCCTGACGACCGAGAACAAGTGGCTTGCCGCGCGCTACGGCCTCGAGGCGCCGGTGATGGATCTGGCGACCGGCCGGCGGAACCGGGTTCCGGTCGCCCAGCTCGTCCGCCGCACCCTGCGCGACATCGAGCCGCACGCCCGCGAGCTCGGCTCGGAGCGGGAGCTGGCGGGAGTCCGCGAGATCCTGGCCCGTGGGAACGGCGCCGACCTTCAGCGGCGGACGTTCAACGCCAACCGCGACATCGTCGAGGTCGTGCGCGAGATCGCCGATGCGACCGAGGCTGCGGCCGCCACGGCGGCTGCGGCTTAGGGGATCCAGCCCTCGCGGTAGCGGGTTCGTTCGCGCGTCGGGAATCGTGCGTACGCCTCTTGCGCGTCTGTTGTCTCACGCTTGACGCCCGCACCGTGCCGTAGGGCAGCCTCGTCGACGGTGTAAGCGCCCCAGTCAGGGCCGGTCGAGCGGTCGCGCGCGCCGACCGCGAGCAGCAGGCAGGGCGAGTCCCCGGCACCGAGGATCACATGGTTCGTGTTGGGAGGGCAGTGGACGAAGTCCCATTGCCGCAGCGCTCGCTCTTCGCCCTCGACGATCAGCAGCGCCTCACCGGCGAGCACTAGGAAGTCCTCCTGATCGTGCTCGCGGTGGTACATGGCCATCGGCTCACCGGGCCCCAGAACCCTCAGGTTGATGCCGATTTGCGGGAACTCGGCCTCGCCCTCGAACCCGCAGTAGAAGCCGCGGCCCTTGCGATCGGTCCAGACCGCCTCGCGGGCGTTCACGACGAACCAGCCCTTGCCCGTCGGGACAAGGCCGTGCTCAGTGGATTCGAGCGCCGCCTCTGAGACCATCAGCTCAGGCAGCTGATTTTCGGAGCTCGGACGGCAGCTTGAAGACGACGTTCTCCTCGGCCGGCGCGAGCTCGCGGATCTCGGCGACGCCCCGGCCGCGGAACCACTCGCACAGGTCCTCGACAAGCGACTCGGGCGCCGAGGCGCCTGAGGTGACACCGACGGTCTCGACGCCTTCGAGCCAGCGTTCGGCGAGCGCGCGCGTGCTCTCGATCAGCTGGGCGGGCACGCCGGCCGACCTTGCGACCTCGACGAGGCGCTGGGAGTTAGAGCTGTTCGCCGAGCCGAGCACGAGCAGGAGCTGCACGTGCGGGAGGAGCTCCTTGACCGCCTGCTGCCGGTTGGTGGTCGCGTAGCAGATGTCTTCCTTCTCCGGCCCGTGCAAGCTCGGGAAGCGGCGGTTGAGGACGGCGATGATCTCGCGGGTCTCGTCGACGGACAGCGTCGTCTGGGTGACGTAGGCGACCCGCTGCGGATTCGCGACCTCGAGTTGCTCCGCGTCGGCGACGGATTCGACGAGCATGATCGAGTCCGGCGCTTCGCCCATCGTCCCCTCGACCTCCTCGTGGCCCGCATGCCCGACGAGAACCACCGTGTAGCCGTCGGCGGCGTATCGCCTAGCCTCCGTGTGCACCTTCGTCACGAGCGGGCAGGTCGCGTCGATCGTCCGCAGGGAGCGCGCCGCGGCGCCGGCTCGAACGGCGGGAGCGATCCCGTGCGCCGAGAAGACGACGAGGCCGCCCTCCGGCACGTCCTCGACGCTGGCGACGAAGACGGCTCCGCGCTGACGAAGCTCGTCGACGACGTGCGAGTTGTGCACGATCTGCTTTCTGACGTAGACGGGAGGCCCGTTTTGCGCGAGCGCGCGCTCGACGGTCTTTACCGCTCGCTCGACGCCTGCGCAGTATCCGCGCGGCGCCGCGAGCAAGACCCGCTTGACCACGGTGCCAATGTAGCGGCGCCACTCCCAGAAGCCGCTCCCCTTAACAGAAACCGAAAGACACAAACATCCCCTACAGACGCCGAGCGCGCCAGTTCCAAACAGAAACAAAGAGAGAGAGGCCCGCCGCTCGGGGGGTCGTGGCGGCGGACCCTCTCAATTGCTCACCGCAGGCATTGCTAAAGCCGCCCAACGGTGCGCATCGCCCAGTGGCAGAGACGCTAGCGCGCGTTGATGCCCTTGCCAATAGGCCGACCGGCCTATCTTTGAAACGGGGACGCGGGGCGCGCCAAGCGCGATTCCAGGGTCTCGACGGGCCACTTTGCGCCTCCTATCATCCCCAGGGCCCAGTGAGTGCTGAGACCAAGGCGGTCGTGTTCAACGCAGTGCCGCTGTTTGCGGTGGCTGCCGCTTACCTTGCCGTCGCCGTGGCCGTCGCACCGAGGCTCTGGCGTGAGCGCGCCGGGCTGACGGCGAACGACCTCGCGCTGGGTCTGATGTTCCCGTGTATCGGGATCCCGGCTGCGATTCTCGGCGCGGCTGTGCTCGACAGCCGGAACGCGATCGGCGGCCACCTCTGGTTCTCGTTCGCGGCGAGCCTGATCGCGCTCCTGCCGGCGCTCGTCTTCCTGGCTCGCTGGGGTGAGCGCGGCGAATTGCTGTTGGGTGGGCCACGCGCACGCGAGGCCGAGCAGCTCGTCTCGGTCCGTGGGCGAGAGCTCGAGGCGGTCGCTGCAATCTCGGACGCCCTGGCCCGGACGACGGATCCGGAGACCGCCGCCCGGGTCGTGCTCGACGAGGTCGGATCCGTGCTCGGAATCGAGTTCACGGCGCTGGCGCTGATCGACGGCGAAGCCGAAGAGGCGAGGGGCCTGCTCGCGCGAAACGCCGGCGCCGACGTCACCTGGTGGCGGGACATCCGCATCGATCTTCGCAACGAGCCTTCGGGAATCGCCAGCGCGTACTTCCAGGCCGCGCCGGTAGTCGTCTTCGACTGCTCCGCCTCGCCCCTCGTGAGTCCGCGCCTCGTTGAGGCGGTCGGCGCCAAGAGCGGCGCCTTCGTGCCGCTGATCGCCGAGGAGCGGATCATCGGCGTGCTCGTCGCCGCACCGACGTCGGCGAAGCGCGCGTTCTCGAGCGAAGAGGTGACGCTGATGCAGTCGCTGGCCGCCGAAGCCGCGCTCGCTCTCGAACGCACGCGATCGGCCGGGCAACTCGACGAAGCGCTCGCGCGGGAGCGGATCGTCGGGGACATCTCGCGCCGGGTGAGATCGGTCGAGGGGCTCGCAGACGGAACGCGAATCGCGGTCACGGAGATCGGACGGGCGCTCCGCGCCTCCCGCTGCTTCATCCGCCTCGGCCAGCCCGGCGAGCTGCAGCAGCTCGCCGCGGAGTGGTTCGCCGCCGGGCTGCAGCCGATCGGACCGCAGACCCAGAATCTCCCGGCTTCGAACCTTGCGGCGCTGAAGCGGAGGACGGTCGTCGTCTCGGACATCGACGACGCTCCGGAGCTCGAGGATCCGGCGCTGGGAACGACAGAGACCATGCGCCGGCTCGGAACGAAGTCGCTCGTGGCGACGCCGATGATCGCCTTCGACCGGTCGGTCGGCGTGCTCGGACTTCACCGAGCGACGGCCGGTCCGTGGTCGGAGGGCGAGGTCGCGCTGATCGAGTCCGTCGCTCGCGAGCTCGCGCTGGCGATCAACTCGGCGCGCTTGCTCGACGAGAACCGGCTGCGTCTGCTGCAGCAGACCGCGCTCCTGCGCGCGGCGCAGGTTGTCACCAGCGAGCTCGAGCTGGAGGCGGTCCTCCAGCGGCTTGTCGACGAGGTTGCCCGCCTGCTCGGGTGTGAGGCGGCCGACTGCTACCTGCTCGACCGCGAGCGCGGAATGCTGGGCTGCGCCGCCGTCCACGGGCTGGAGCCGGAGCTCGTCGGCTTCGAGTTCTCGTCAGACCAGGGCCTCGCCGGCCGGGCGATCCGGCAGCGCGCGCCTGCCCTCTCGGACGATTACGCCCAGCTGCCGGACTCGGTTCCGCACCCTGCATATCGCGGCTACGTAAGCGCGATCGTGGCCCCGATGATGTGGTCGGATCAGATTCGCGGCGTCCTCGGGGTCGGGACGCATGATCCGAATCGCACCCTCACGAGCTCCGATGCCGAGTTGCTCGAGGCGTTCGCGACGCTCGCGGCGCTTGCCCTTCGCAATGCCGAGAGTTTCGAAGAGCGCTCGCGGCAGGCGAGAACCCAACGTGCGTTCTACGACATCGCCTCTCTGTTGGCGATGCCGATTTCCCAGGCCGAGACGCTGCGCGCAGTCGCCCGGGCCGCGGCAGAAGCGCTCGGCGGCAGTTCTTCGGCGCTGCTGATGCCCAGAGAGGAAGCCTTCGAGCTCGCTGCCGGACACGGGCTGCCGAACGAGGTGGCCGCTCTGGTTCGGGAGGCTGCCGCCGAAAGCGCCGAGCCGCTGGCAACGTGCGCGCGCAACCGGACGGTGATCGCGGCGTCGGCGCTGGCTGAGGACGACCGGTTCGAGCCCAACTGGCGCGAGGTCGCGGCGGCAGCCGGGTACGGCTCCCTGCTCGCAGTGCCGGTGGGGGCGCCGGAGGGCCGCGACGGCCTGGTCGTGGTTTTCTTTGAGGAGTCGCGCCGCTTCAGCGACTACGACCTCGAGCTGGCCCGCAACCTCGCCGGAACCGCACGCGCCGCCCTGGAGCGGAGCGAGCTCTACGAGAGGGAGCGTCGCGCGCGAGGGCTCGCGCAGCAACTTGCGCGCACCGGCACCCTGCTCGCTACCGAGCTCGACCCGGCGGCGGTCCTCGACGAGATCGTTGCTCAGGCGCCTGCCTTGCTCGGCGCGGACGCCGCCGTCGTCCGTCTCCTCGAGGAAGACGAGCTCGTTGTCAGCGCGGTCGGCGGGGAGCTGCCCGAGGGCCTGCTCGAATCGCGTTCGCCGGCCACCGGCTGGGCCGCGGCTGACGCGATCCAGACACGCGCGCCGGTCGCGATCGGGGACGTTGAAGGCGCGGGGCCCGGCGCTTCGGACCCAGCGCTGGCCGCCGGCTACCGCGCGTTCCTTGCGGTGCCGCTCGTCGGCTCCGAAGGAGGCATGCAGGGGGTCCTGTCCGTGTATGCACAGCGGCCGCGCACCTGGCAGCCCGAGGAGGTCGAGGCGCTCGCAGCGCTCGCCGGCAACGCCTCCGCGGCGCTCGCGAGCGCGGAGCTGTACCAGCGCGTCGCCCTCGAGAAGGAGCGGAGCGTCGCCATCCTCGCCAACATCGCCGACGGGATCGTGGCCGTCGACCGCGAGGGCCACGTCGTGCTCTGGAACGAGGCGGCGGAGCGGATCACCGGCGTCCGAGTCTCGGATGCGATCGGCCGCTCGACCGAACAGGTGCTCGAAAGGACGCTCGCGTCCGGCGATGAAACCAGCGCGGACGCGGGTGGAGACCGCCTCCTCGCGATCCGCCGCGGCGACGAGGATGTCTGGCTCTCGCTGACCGAGGCGATCATGCGCGACCCGGCCGGCGCCGTCGCCGGGCGGATCTTTGCCTTCCGGGACATCTCGGCCGAGCGGGTCGTCGAGCAGATGAAGTCCGACTTCGTCACGGCTGTGTCGCACGAGTTGCGAACGCCCCTGACCTCGATCTACGGCTTCGCCGAGACGCTGCTCCGCCAGGACGTGCTCTTCGGCGAGGAGGAGCGGCGGACGTTCCTCGGCTACATCGCTTCCGAGTCCGACCGGCTGACCACGATCGTGGACCAGCTCCTCAACGTCGCGCGGCTCGACACCGGCGACCTACAGGTCAACCTCGCACCAATAGATGTCAGGGCCGTTGTATCGGACGTCGTTCAGACGGCGGAGCAGGCGCCGGCCGCCAACGGCCACGACTTCTTCGTCGACCTGCCCGACCATCCGGTCGACGCCGAGGCCGACGGCGACAAGCTGAGGCAGATCCTCGCGAACCTCGTCGACAACGCGATCAAGTTCTCCCCCGACGGCGGTCGGGTGACTGTGGCCGCCCGCGTCAACGACGAGGTCGTCGAACTGAAAGTCGTCGACGAGGGGATCGGAATCCCGGAAGAGGAGCAGCGGCGGATCTTCACGAAGTTCTACCGTGGTGAATCCATGACACGCGACCCTTCGACGACCGGGACCGGACTGGGGCTCTTCATCGCCCATGGCCTTGTCTCGGCAATGGGCGGGCGGATGTGGGTCGACTCGCGCGAGGGCGCGGGGTCGAGCTTCGCCTTCGAGCTGCCGCTTGCGCCTCATGCTGCGCTGAGCGGCCGGGAGACCGGATGACGACCGTGCTCGTCGTCGACGACGAAGCCCCGATCCGGCTGCTTTGCCGCGTCAACCTCGAGGCCGAGGGCATGACGGTGCTCGAAGCCGCGGACGGCGACAAAGGGCTCGAGCTCGCGCGCGCCGAGCGTCCCGACGTCGTTCTGCTGGACGTGATGATGCCGGGGCGGAGCGGGTGGGAGGTCGCCGAGGAGCTGCTCGGCGACGAGTCGACGAGCAGCATCCCGATCATCTTCCTGACCGCACGCGCGGAGATCAGGGACCGGGCGAAGGGAATCGACCTCGGCGGCGTCGACTATGTGACGAAACCGTTCAACCCGGTCGAGCTGGCGCCGCTCGTCGAGGACCTCGTCCGCCGCGTCGAGAGCGGCGAGCGAGACGACTTGAGGCGCGAGAAGTTCGCCGAGGTGCGCGAGTTGCTCGAGCGCGATTAGCCGGCTCGACTAACCGGCGAAATCGGCGGTGACCAGCGTCGCCCGTGCCAAGCCGCCGAAGGCCCCGATTGGCGTCGCAACGCCGATTCGGCGCAGGCTCGGGTCGAGCAGAACCGTGCGGTGAGGTGGACTCGCCAGCCAACGGGCGACTGTGGCGTTTGCCGACATGACGCCGCTTCCCCAGGCGAGGTTCTCGGCAAAGACGCGCCCTTGGACGCCGAACCGCGACATCCGAACGGCGAAATTGCCGTGAGCGAAGTAGTCATGGACCAGCATGTCGCGAGAATGGGATCGCGCGGCGCGGGACAGGTTCGCGTCGACTTGCAGCTGTGGCAACAAGTGTGCGGTGCGTACCGTGTTGACGGCCGCGATGAGAGCGGTGTTCCGCGTGGCAGACGCTGCGCCCCTCTCGGTCAACGGACGCGCCGACACCTCCGGCGCCGCCACGGCGACGCAAAGGACCACGGCGAAAACGGATAGTGCCCCCCGACAACGCATCCGAAGCGCGGTGTTCTACCAGGCCGGTCGGTCGGTGACTAGCTCGAAATGTCACGAAAGACGATGAAACGTGCGCGTTGTGCGAAGAAATCGCCGCGAGCTAGGTTCGTCGACGGGCCGGGCTAGACTCGAAACCGCACGGGGCGTAGCGCAGCCTGGTAGCGCATCCGCTTTGGGAGCGGAAGGTCGCCGGTTCAAATCCGGCCGCCCCGACTAGAAGCCCGGTCCGCCGCCAAAATTCCTTCGGGTTGTCGGCTCTATCTACGCCGGGCGCCAAGCCGGCTGCCCGGCCCAACGGTCGAGGACCTCGACCGCGCGCTCGAGCTCCTCACGTGGCAGACGGTACGGCTCTGCATACGCCACCTGCTCGACGAGCGGGGCCGGATCTGTCTGCGCGAGCGCATTGAGGACGTAGCGGATCGGCAGGCCGTGGGCGACGACCAGGATAGTGCGCTCCGGTCGCGCCAGGATCGTCCGGTAGGCGCGGACGTACCGAGCGACCGTGCCGCTCCGGCTTTCGCCGCCGCCTGGCGCCTCGACGGTCGGCTCGTTCGCGGCGGCCCACTCGCGGTAGGCCGCGAGCGTGCCGCCTTCGAAGCGGCCGAAGCGGACGTCGTTGAGCTCCGCGAGAACCAGCCGCGGGAGGTTGCGCCCCGCAAGCGCGAGATCGGCGGTCTGACGGGCGCGCTCGAACTCGCTGGTCACGCAGAGATCGATCTCAACGTCGGCGAGCAGCTCTCCGAGCCGGCGCGCCTGCTCCCGGCCTGCGGCGGTCAGGCCGCAAGTGACGGCTGGGTCGCCGTTGACGGTCCCGACAACGCTGAGCTCGCTCTCGCCATGGCGGGCGAGGATCACCTCGTCCATCTGGCGTGCTTCAGATCGAGAGCCGTGGCGTCGCGGCGCATGAAGCGGGCGACATAGAACGCGAATGCGCCGAAGAAGACGACCGCCTCTTCGGCCGCCATCGTCACCCCCGCCACCTGCTGGTCGGTGAGCGGGCTCCAACCCCAAACGCGCGGCGCATGGACATAGAAGTCGTAGACGGCGCGTGGGATAAGCGCGAGCAGCAGGCCGAGCGGGCTCGCTAGCGCGAACGCGGCGAACAAGTACGCGGCCGAGCTGCCGGCGCCGAGCCGTCCTGTCAGCACCGGCCACCAGACGAGGAGACCGGTGACGAAGTAGCAGAGGTGCTCTAGGTGGAGCAACGTCGAGGGATGGCGCAGCGCAGTGTCATAGGCGGCCGGGATATGCCAGGCGTAGTACGTCGCCAGCCAGATCGGCAACGCGACGAGCGGGTGCGTAAGCGTGCGGACAGCGGCGTACTTTCGCGCCGCGGCCGCCGCGGCCGGCGGCAGCCCGAGCACGACGAGGGCCGGGCTCCATTCCGCGAGCGCGACGTTCTGAAGCAGGTGCGCCGTCAGCAGGTAGTGGAGCGCCAGGCTCTCGAGCGGTGTCACGAAGACGGCGAGGATCAGTCCGAGCCCGCCGAGGAAGCAGGCGATCCGCCAGCCCGGCGCCGGATAGCGGCGGAGCACGAACGCGTACGCCAATGCGAGAAGCGGAACGAGGACAACCGCCTCGGCATGGAGGCTCCACGAATACGGACTCATCCGACGCTACGCTAGTGCCGCACGCGTCCGTGGTGTAGTTGGCAACACAAGAGCCTTCCAAGCTCTAGTCACCGGTTCGAACCCGGTCGGACGCTCTGGTTGGGCCAGGGGCCGGTGCGATTTTGAGGCGCCCGAGTCCGTCCGCTCCTCTCGCTATGTTTTCAGAAATGAAAACAGAAGAGAGACTTGAAGCGCGGCGGCTGCGTCGAGAAGAGGGACGGTCGGTGAAGGAGATCGAGCGCTTGCTGGGGGTCTCCCGTTCTACGGCCAGCCTCTGGGTGCGCGACATCCCGCTGACGGTTGCACAACGCGCTTCATTGAAACGGCGCAACCCGATCTACAACGGGCAGTTCAAGGGCGCCGCTGTAAACGCCCAGCGTAGTCGAACACGTCGTCTCGTCTACCAAGAGCAAGGTCGACGACGGGCGATGGACGCAGACAACCTTTACGTGGCCGGGTGCATGCTCTATTGGGCCGAGGGGGACAAGGGTCGCAACGCGGTTCGACTCGCAAACTCCGATCCAGCGGTCATTCGGCATTTCGCCGAGTTTCTGCGAGTTGAGTTTGGCGTCGCGGACGAGCAGTTCCGGATCACCTGCAATCTCTTCGCTGATCACGAGGGTCGGCAGAAGGAGATAGAAGATTTCTGGCTGGCGACCCTCGGGCTCGGACGCGCATGCCTCTGCAAGTCAGTCGTCAACCGTTATTCCAAGTACAGCAAGAAGAAGCGGAGAAACAAGCTTCCGTACGGCACGTGCCGCGTAACTGTTCACAGCACGGAGATCGTGCAGACGATCTACGGCTCGATTCAGCAACTTGCCGGGTTCGATCGTCCCGCGTGGGGCGACCTCTCTTAGCGCGGCTGATCCGCCAACGGCTCCAGCGCCGCCGCGGTCGGTTCGAGTGCGCCTGACTCAAGGCCGGCAACGATCTCGCGTGCGAGTCCGCGGGCCTCGCTCACCTGCTCGGCCTCGAGCACCGTATTGACGGCCG
>WNGE01000050.1_pt1 | contig 118916 bp, 111 predicted proteins | sample 5400651 | NCBI WGS metagenome assembly WNGE01 (sample SAMN13153370, study PRJNA577476) | soil metagenome | isolation source: 60 cm soil or saprolite under grassland replicate 2 | place: USA:California | collected 2016-06-15 | reverse complement strand
GGATGTATGTGCGCGTTATCTGCTGGGAGAATTATCCGAGCAGGAACAGGCGCAACTGGAAGAGTCGTATTTCACCGACGATGCGCTCTTTGAGCGTTTTCTCGCCGTCAAAGATGAGATGATCGACGCGTACGCGCGCGGCGACCTCAGTGGGCAAAAGCGCGAGCGGTTCGAGCAACACTTTCTGGCTAGCGAGCCACGCCGAGAGCGAGTCGAAGAGGCGCGTGGATTCATCCGCGCTGTCACCGCCGCTTCAACGAACACGGTCACTGTAGACAGAACGAACCCCGCCCATACCGCTGCTTCCACTTCGTGGTGGCAATCGATTTCAAAACTCTTCGCCAGTCGCTCCTTGGTTTGGCAGGGGGCGCTTGCCGCTCTGTTGCTTGTCGCGCTCGCAGGTTCATGGGTGCTCGTCAGACACTTCCAAAACCAGCGCGCAGAGCGTGAGCGAGTGCAAAATGAAGAGGCCGCGCGCCGAAGGCAGGAACAGGAACGCGGGCGAGCGGTTGTACCTCCAGCCAATAGCAACGGGCTGCCAACGAACCCGACTGTTACTCCAGTGCCTCAAAGGACGCCGCCATCGAAGCCCGCTGACAAACACGCACCGCAACCAGCGCCCGCGCAGGTCGCCTCAATCGTTTTGCTACCCTTCACCTCGCGTGACGGTAATGGCTCTAGTCCGCTGGTGCTTCGCTCGGACACGCGCGAGGTCGTTCTGCACCTTGTTGTCAAAGGGGACGAATACCGGCGTTTCGATGTTGTCTTACAAACTGTGAATGGCGAGCAGGTGTTATCTCGCCGAGGGCTCAAGGCCAAGTCACGCTCCTCGCGAAAAAGCGTGACGCTCACACTCGATCCTTCAGTTTTCCACCACCAGGATTACATCGTGACTCTCACGGGCCTCACTGCCGGCGGCAAGCTCGAAGCGATCGGCGATTATTATTTCCGCGTAGAGCGAAGTGCACCTCAATCAACCTCGCCACCTAACCGCGACTAGACTCATTCATTTTCCCACTTCTGCTCAATTGGTAAAACCTGGAAGACTGCCATGTATTAAGGGAGCTTAAGGCAGCAGTCTGTCACTTCACTTCTGTTAATGCCGCTTGCGATTCCAGCGCCCGCGTCTTTCATGACACGTTTCTCGGTGATCGTCACTACGAGTTAGAGACGGAATTATGACCCGTTTCTCCGCTTTATTAGATGAGAACAGCTTTCGGGCTCACAAGACAGAGGAACACTCCAATGAAGAATCAAACAACCTACGCTCGACTTAGGGTTGGTCTGATAGTGACGCTCGTCGGTTTGATGTGTGTGGCTACCTTGTTGCTGGGTCCAGCAAGACGCGGCTCTGCACAGGCGGTTGCTGCGAGTTGGAGCTACACGGGCAGTCTCAACACAGGCCGTGAGCTTCCCACAGCTACACTGCTCCAGAATGGAAAGGTTCTAGTCGTCGGAGGTGACTCGTTCGGTGCCGTTGGCGCCATCCTTAACAGCGTAGAGCTTTATGACCCTACCGCGGGATTGTGGAGCAATACCGGTAATCTCAACGAGGCTCGCGTGTCTCACTCGGCAACGCTGCTGCCGAATGGCAAGGTTCTGGTCGTCGGGGGCGGACGATTCATCAACTCCGATGCGTTTCGCGTGCTTAACAGTGCCGAGCTATACGAACCCGCCACTGGTACGTGGAGTAATACTGTCAACCTTCATATAGGCCGCCGTTTTCATACGGCGACGCTACTGCCTAACGGCAAGGTCCTGGTCGCCGGTGGCAACAATACTTGTGTCCAAAACAATTGTCCTAGTCCTAGTCTCAACAGCGCGGAGTTGTACGATCCCCGCACTGGCACATGGAGCATGACTGGCAACCTGAATATAGCCCGCTTTAATCCTACCGCGACTCTGCTCACCAACGGCAAAGTGCTGGTTGTCGGTGGCAGCGGTGATTCAACCGCCGAGTTGTACGACCCGGCCGATGAGACATGGACCCGTACCTCCAATCTGAATACAGTCCACTTTGGCCACACCCAGACGTTGCTGCCAAACGGCAAGGTTTTGGTGGCGTGTGGAGGCTCGGGCAATGGCAACGTTCAAAAGACCGCGGAGCTTTACGATCCAAACACGGGAATATGGAGCCCCACTGGCAATCTAGCTACGTTCCGCGTTGGTCCAACAGCTACATTGCTTCAAAGCGGTAAGGTCTTAATCGCAGGCGGCGACAGAAATGATGGTACCAGTGAGCTGTATGACCCTGCGTTGGCGAGGTGGAGCACCACTGCCAGCCTCAATATACCTCGGGATAACCACACAGCGACGCTCCTGCAAAACGGAAAAGTCCTTATCGCGGCCGGCAGTGACGGTGATCAGCCTCTAAGCGTCGCCGAGCTGTACGACTCGGGCGCAAGTGAAACACCAACTCCGACGCCAACGAAATCTCCGACTCCGACACCTACGCCAACTGCGACACCTACACCGACAGCAACTCCGACGCCTGTGCCAACTGCAACACCTGTCGTTGCTCCGAGTTGGATCTACACCGGCAATCTCCACACAGCCCGCAGGTCTCAAACGGCGACGCTCCTATCCGATGGCAAGCCCTTGGTCGCTGGGGGTGACGGTGGCAACGACACGCCGCTCAATAGAGCGGAGTTGTACGACCCGGTTAATGCAATATGGAGCAACACCGGCAACCTCAACACCGACCGCTTGGGCCACACAGCGACGCTGCTGCCCAGCGGCAAAGTCCTGGTCGCGGGGGGCCTCATCGACTTTACCTTCTGTCCCTGCGTTACCAACGCCGCGGAGTTGTATGACCCGCCCACAGGGACATGGAGCAATACCGGCAATCTAAACACAGCCCGCCAAGGTCACACAGCGACACTGCTGACCAACGGAAAAGTTCTTGTCGCAGGCGGCAACGACGGTGGCAGCCCTCTGAATACCCTGAATACCGCCGAACTGTACGACCCGGCCACAGAGACGTGGAGCATTACCGGCAATCTCAACACAGCCCGCAATGGTCACACAGCGATGCTGCTGCCCAATGGCAAGGTCTTAGTTATGGGGAACAACCCCGACAGTGGCGGCAACAATCGCGGTCTTAACAGCACAGAGCTCTATGATCCAGCCACCGGGACGTGGAGTACTGCTGGCAATGACACAGCTGGTCGCGATTACACGGCGACGCTGCTGCCCAACGGCAAAGTCTTGGTTGCCGGAGGCATATTTATATCTTGTGGCCCAGAGCTATGCGATGATTTCACTACGAACAGCGCAGTTCTGTACGACCCGGCTACCGGGACGTGGAGCATTACCGGCAATCTCAACACAGCCCGCGCTGGTCACACAGCAACGCTGCTGACCAACGGCAAGGTCTTGGTTGCGGGGGGTTACGATAACAGCTACCTCAGCACCGCCGAATTGTATGATCCAGCCACAGGGACGTGGAGCATCACCGCCAGCCTCAATACAGGTCGCTTTGGTCACACAGCGACTCTGCTGCCCAACGGAAAGGTCCTTGTCGCAGGCGGCCCCGATGATAATACCTCCGAACTGTATGACCCAGGCACCAATCCGATCTCCAATCAAATCGACGACGCGCAGTCTTTCGTCCGCCAACATTATCTGGACTTCCTCAATCGCGAACCGGACGCAGGCGGTCTCTCCTACTGGACCAACCGAATCACAGAGTGTGGCTCAGATACCCGCTGCATTCATGAGCGCCGCCTTGGCGTGAGTGCTGCCTTCTTCATAGAGCAGGAGTTCCAGGACACCGGCTACTTCGTCTATCGCTTCTACAAAGCCAGCTTTGGTCGTCAACCAAACTACATAGAGTTTACCTCAGACCGCAGCCGAGTGATCGCCGGATCAAACCTCGAAATGAACAAACAGGCTTTCGCCGATGAGTGGGTGCAGCGTCCAGCCTTTCTCAACGCTTATCCAATCACGATGAGCAATACCGAGATCGTCAACAAGCTCTTCGATTCGGCTGGTCTAACTGCTGGGCTCTACGACTCGCAACGGCAACAGGAAGTTCTGGCGATGAATGGTGGACGCAGCCGCGCGCTCGTATTGCGCGATGTGACCGAGATTCCTGATTTCAAAAACATCCCCAGTCCGCAAACCCGTGCAATCGGTCAATACAACCCGGCCTTTGTGCTGATGCAGTACTTCGGCTACCTGCGCCGTGATGTGGATCAAGACGGCTACGACTTCTGGCTGGATGTGGTCAACAACCGCGAGCCAAACAACTACCGCGGCATGGTCTGCGCGTTTGTCACTTCAGGGGAGTATCAGTTGCGATTCGGTTCTGTTGTGACAAGCAGTAATGCCGACTGCGGTCAATAAACTCAACGCATTGATCGTTGAGTACCTTTCCAACACCAACTAAATTCCCACAGGAGGACAATCATGGTTTCCAACTTCCACACTAAACAAGGCGTTCGCAGTCGCAAGCTGAGACTAGTCATGGCTACGCTGCTTGTCACTTTCGGCCTCGCGGGCGCAACCCGCGCCGATGTAGTCACCGACTGGAATCAAATAGCCCTCAACACGGCTAGCGCCATAAGCCCTCGATTTCCACCGCAGACACGCGGACTCGCTATGGTCCATGTGGCGATGTTTGACGCAGTGAATTCAATTGATCATCGATTTAGTTCTTACGCCACTCGAGTTGATGCGCCATCGGGAGCCTCTCCAGAAGCAGCGGCGGCAACGGCTGCGCATCGCGTTTTGCTCACTCTGGCGCCCACACAACAGGTGAACCTCGATGCTGCTTATGCCACATCGCTCGGGCAAATTCCCGACGGTGTCTCAAAGACCGATGGCATTACAGTCGGAGAAGCAGTTGCCGGGGCGATACTCGCTTTGCGCAGCGGCGACGGTTCGGCCATCACTCTTCCGTACACACAGCCACCGGCTCCGGGAATCTGGCAACCGACACCACCGCTTTTCTTACCGGCTAACGACGTTGCCTGGGGTAATGTCCTTCCCTTCACGATGCGCAGTGGCTCACAATTTCTCCCGGGTCCACCTCCTGCACTTACCAGCGAACGCTACACAGAAGATTTCAATGAAGTGAAGCGACTCGGATCAATCAACAGCACCGAACGCACACCCGAGCAGACTGAGGTTGCAAACTTCTGGGTTGAGGCTTCCTCGATAACCTGGAATCGAATCGCCAGACTCGCCGCTGCCGCTCACGGAAATAGTCTGTCAGACAACGCGAGGCTCTTCGCGTTACTCAACATGGCAGGGGCTGACGGCATCATCTCCGGGTTCAATACCAAGTACACGTACAACTTTTGGCGACCGGTCACGGCGATCAGAGCTGCCGACACCGACGGCAATCCTGACACTGCCGCCGATCTGACCTGGACACCATTAGTCACGACTCCACGGTTTCCCGACTACACCTCAAACCACTGCATCTACAGCGCCGCTGTGGCAAGGGTGCTGGCTTCTTTCTTCCACGACGATGATTTCGACTTTAGCATCACCAGTTCGACAGCTCCTGGGGCACTGCGCTCGTATCACAGCTTCTCGCAAGCGGCGGACGAGGTTGGCAATGCACGTGTATGGGTCGGCTTCCATTTTCGCACGGCGTGCAAACTCGGATTGATCCAGGGCAAACAGGTGGGTCGCTTCGCATTCGAGCACTACCTGAGGCCGATCAATCAAGAACCATGACAAGGATGACGATGATGATGACGACGATAACAATTGATTCGGCAAAAGAAGCGCGCAGCGATGCTGACTGCGGTCAATAGAGCTCGGCAGCGCGCTTAGGCCGCAAGTAAACAATTGGTTTGGGTAACCATTCAACGAGCGGAGCAGGAAGGTTTTCTCTCATTCTCACCCGGTTTCAACCGAGTGGCCGGTCCGTTCACATCGATTCCTCCAACCGTTTCAACGGTTTGCCTTGGCGCCGCCCGGCCCCAAAAAGGAAACCGTTGAAACGGTTTTGAGAATCCCCAGATGGTCCCATGTCACCCGGTTGAAACCGGGTGAGAATGAGATTGGACTCACAAGACCGAAGAGCTATCGTCGAAGGCTAAGACGCCGAAGATCACGGAAATTGACATCTCGCTTGGGCTGCTTGTATGCTTTACTATAAAGCGTAAAGGAGGCAAGGATGCATACCAGTAAGATCTCAAGTAAAGCTCAAATCACGCTTCCTCGAAAAGTGCGTGAAGCCCTGGGCGCGAAGACCGGCGATCTGATCGTCTACGAGGTCGAAGGCGACGTAGTCAGACTCAAGCGCATTGAACCGTTCGACGCCGCCTTTCATCATGCGCTCTCCAGCACGCTCGATGAGTGGGCCACCGATGAGGATGAGGAGGCGTTCCGTGACCTGTAAGCAGTGGGATATCGTGGTGGTTCCTTTCCCTTTTAGCGATGAACCTGGAACGAAGCGCCGACCCACACTGGTCCTCAGCGACCGCAGCTTCAATGTCCGCGGTCATACAATTCTCGCGATGGTCACAACTTCCGGCCATCGTTCGTGGCCGGGCGATGTCACCCTCACGGACCATAGGGCGGCCGGATTACAAATGCCTTGCATCGTGCGCTTGAAACTCTTCACGCTTGACAATCGCCTGCTGGTAAAACGGATCGGCTGTCTTTCGGTTAGCGATCAAAAAAAGATCCGCTCGCAACTTAAAACCTACCTCCCGTGGTAAAGATATGAGCAGCTGCAAACTTTCATGTCGCAAGACGATCCACGAAATGCCATCAATAATATTTCGTGTTGTTCGTGGTTGGGTTCGTGTAGTTTCGTGGATCGATGGTATTGCTTAAGGGAGGATTGTTTGCGCTTCACGTCGTTTCGCTTCGTTATGCGCTCATTACTCTGGGACGCCTGCGCTACCAGCATTAGAAGTTTAGTTTCAGGGCGAATTGAATCAGGCGGGGGTTGTTGCTGGTCGAGATGATCCAGCCGAAATCGCCTGCATTGCCGGGAACGATCTGGCCGGTGTTGGGATTAATGCTACCGCCGGATGACTGCACAGCGTTGAGGTTGCTGATCGGGTTGGCAAAGTTCACATGGTTAAAGAGATTGAAGAACTCCGCGCGGAACTCGATGTTTCTAGATTCACTAAACGGAAAGCGCTTGAGCACTGAGAAGTCGACGGTTTGTTACACGGAGCACATAGAGGTTGCCGAGAAAAAATGAAAATAGAACACCCTAAAAGGTTTCAAGACCCCAACTGGATCTCAGGCGGGGACCTCCGGATTCATCAGCGACGCGCCGCCGTCAGCGTAAATCACTTGCCCCGTGATCCAACCTGCATCCTCGGAGCAAAACAATGCGACCACGTTGCCGATATCTTTGGGCGTTCCTAAGCGCCCCATCGGAGTCCAACCGCGTGTATGCCAGTTTCTAATGAGATCTTGCGCCTGCGTCGGCAGGGTGTTCAAGACGCTGTCTTCGGTCCATCCGGGGCTTATGGCATTCACAGTGATGCGACGTTTAGCCAAGGCGACGGCGAAGTAACGAACCAGCGACTCCAGCGCCGCCTTGGCTGAACCCATCCCTGCCCAGGGTTGCAGTCCGCCGGTGCGACTGCCCTGCGCGTAGGTGAGTGCGAAGATTCTTCCTCCAGCACCCATGAGCGGAGCCGCTTGGCGAACTCCGACGAGAAATGCTTTGGCCTGTGTATCAAAGGCGGTGTCCCATTGTTCCAGGCTCACCTCCATGGGTGGTTGGAAAAAGGCGGGTACTTCCGGCCGTGCATTGCTCACAAAGATGTCGAGCTTGCCAAACTGCATCTCGACTCTGTTGAAGAGCGCCTCGATCTGCTCTGGGCGCGAGACATCAGCCTGTACCACAAAACCCTCGGAACCGAGTTTGCGGATTTCCGCGAGCGTGTTGTTTGCGGCAGCTTTGTTCTGGAAGTAATGGACCGCCACGTTTACGTGATTGGCTGCCAACTTAAGAGCAATTCCTCTTCCTATTCCTCGGGAACTTCCCGTAATCAGCGCGTACTTACCGTCGAGTGACATATCAACCTCCAGAAGGGGGGAAAGAAACCGCGAGCTGCGTTCTTGAAGGGGAGACGGCCGACTCTATTGCACCAAAATAATGATGTCAATAAGTACATGCGCTTGCTTAATCGTTCGACCTGCCTGTTCGGAACCTCACCGCAGGTGGCGTCCACCTGATTGAGTCTCCGGTGATGCCTCTCTTCTCGTTGACTACCTCGAGCTCTTCCGGCGTCACTGTAATGAGCAAATAACTCTTTTCCCGATCGGGGTAGAAGGCTTTCCATTCATCCTTCCACCGTTTGGCTTTTTCCTCGCGGCTATCGACCAATCGAGCAATTCCTGAAATCGTCACGTAGCCTTGTGCCGCGGAATCAAAGTAATAGAGAGCTACTCGCGGGTTATTGCGAATCTCGGCGACCTTGGCACTCTTAGGATTAGTCGCCAGCCACACTACCATGTTCTCGTCAGGCGGGAATGGATCCATCGTTCTCACTTGCGGGCGTCCGCGCGAATCAAGAGTGACCAGCGCGCAATACCGAGCCGCCGTCATTATCTCGCGAGCAACGGCAATCAGTTTGTCGCGCTCTGCTTTCTTCGCATCCTCTCCCTGTCGATCAGTGGGTAACGCGGTGGCCCCAAGCGAGAAAAGCACAAAAAGCAAAGCCAAGACCCTGGATAATTGGGATATTGAATTCATAATCATTTCGCCATTTGCTTTCTGACAAGCACCATCATGCTGGCAATCAACTTGCTCTCAAGTCAGAGGGCCAACACCGCGCCAATCAATCCGATGTTGGAAAACCAAAGGAAATTCTCCAAACCGTATTGCCTCCAAGACGAAGGGATGAGAATACAGAAAAAGAGGGTGGCGGAGGTTTGGAAAACCGCTTGGCTTCTGCGAGGGAGCATTGCCGGTCGGGTTTTGCACGGTGCGTAGCCTACGCCTGCGGGTGGGGACCAGACAAGGTTAACCTGCAGGCTCGGACCGCTCGGACCAGAGTCCCTCACTTCCTGAGAATACCCTCTTCCTCTCGCAAGTGTGCGGTGGCGATGAACTTTTGCGGAAAGAAGTAGAATCGCTGATCGCTTCGCACGAAAAAGATGGCAGCTTCATCGATTCGCCCGCATACCAAGCCGCAGCTAAATTGTTAGCCGATCAGAAGGCAGAATTGAAAACGGGTCAAACCGTTGGATCCTATGAAATCGTTTCCTTCATCAGTCGTGGAGGGATGGGTGAAGTTTATCTCGCGCAAGACAAGCGACTGGGTCGCAAGGTGGCGCTCAAACTTTTGCCTTCTTCGGTAACAAAGGACGTGAGCCGACTGCGGCGCTTCGAGCAGGAGGCCCGTGCCGCTTCCGCTATGAATCACCCGAACATCATCACAATCTACGAGATTCGCGAGGCCAACTCGACTCTGATGATCGCCACTGAGTTTGTCGAAGGCGAAACCTTGCGCCAGTCCCTGGTTGCAGCAGGCGGGCTAAGTCTGGATGCAGTGCTGCACGTTGCGATTCAAATTGCCGACGCGCTCTCTGCGGCTCATCAGGCCGGAATCATCCATCGGGATATCAAACCTGAAAACATAATGATTCGGCCCGATGGTTACGTGAAGGTACTCGACTTCGGCCTGGCTAAGTTGATCGAGCCCGGGTCGCCAATGTCGGTTGCCGAAGCGCCCACCAAAGTGAAGACTGGCTCCGGCATGATTATGGGAACGGTCGGGTACATGTCGCCCGAGCAAGCGCGCGGCCTCACGGTTGACGCTCGCTCGGACATTTTTAACTTGGGGGCAGTGATCTACGAGATGGTTGCGGGACAAAGACCCTTCGATGGCGAAACACCCAGCGACGTTTTTGCCGCGATATTGAAAACCGAACCACCGCTGCTTTCGCACTTCGCTCCGGAAGTTCCTGCCGAATTGGTCCGGATTGTCACGAAGGCTCTGCGCAAGGATCGTGAGCAGCGTTATCAAGTCATCAAAGACTTGTTGCTCGATCTGAAGAGTCTGAATGAAGAGATGCAGTTTCAGGCCAAGCTCGATCGTTCTGTCGCGCCGAGTAAGAGTGGTGAAGCGCCTGACGCAAGCAGTCAGTCACGACTCCCGGTCCCAGGAAAGCCGCCCTCAGACACTAGTGAGATCAAAGCAGCCGTTTCAACAATCACCCATTCTCTGAGCGCTGAGATCAAGCGTCATAAGACTGGCGCTATTCTTACTGCTACCGCGCTGGTGCTTGTAAGCATTCTTGGTGCGGTCGCGCTCTACAAGTTCCTAAATCAAAGCCGGCCAGGGACTACCGAGTCACGGCAGCGGCTCAGCACAACCCAGATCACTTTCTCGCCCGGGCTCGATGGGTTCCCTTCATTGTCGCCTGACGGAAAATCGGTGGCTTACAGCTCTGATCAGAACGGAAGTTTTGAGATATACATCAAACAACTCTCACCCGGTGGCGGCGAATTGCGACTAACCAATGATGGCCAGCAGAATTCTCATCCTTCCTGGTCTCCAGACGGCCAGCGCATCGCCTACTATTCTAGGAATCGCGGCGGTATTTGGCTGGTCTCCGCGCTCGGTGGTACCCCCAAACAACTAACCGAGTTCGGCGCCAAGCCTGCGTGGTCGTTTGACGGTTCGATGATTGCGTTTCAGTCCGGCGCTCCCGGAGAGATTTTTGCTTCGCAAGCGTTGACACCATCGACCATCTGGATCATGCCCTCACAGGGCGGAAGGCCAAAACAAGTCACCCAGGCAGGGAATCCGTCCGGCGGGCAAGGCTCGCCATCCTGGTCGCCGGACGGAAAACGAATTGTGTTTCAAGCTTCTGATTATATTGTCTCGTCCGTCTGGTCTGTGGCAGTCGAAGGTGGCGACACAAAGAAAATTTCTGCGGTAGGATTTAACCCGGTGTACGGACCTGATTCGCGGCACATCTATTTCTTGGGCGGAGGGCTTTGGAGGATTCAAATCTCTTCGTCCGATGATCCAATCGGCGAGCCCGCAAATGTACTTGAACCTGGGCCCGGGATAAACCTAGGGAGTCCGGCGATCTCCGCCGACGGAAAGAGGGTTGTCTACACCGCCAATAGAACCTTAAGTAATCTCTGGACCGTTCCGTTGTCACCGGCCACGGCCGACGCGGTCGGCCCGCCTTCAGCTTTTTCGCGCGATACCAGCCAGCGAAATAACCTCGTACGATTTTCCCCTGATGGTCACAAGCTCGCCCTCAACCGATGGCGTCCGGGAACGAGCGCCGACATTTGGGTCGCTGATGCGGATGGCAAGAATCTAACTCAAGTCACTAATAACCCGGCAACCGATAGCCAGGCGAGCTGGTTTCCTGAGGGTGATAGACTCGCCTTCCTATCAGACCGCAATAACAAACATTGGATGTTATGGACCATCTCATTGACGACCGGCAAAGAAGAGCCGTGGTTGGATCTGGGTGAAGGGATACAATTTGCTCAACTTTCTCCGGACGGCAAGCAAGTGACATTCAACTTCAGCCAGAATGGAGCTACGAATGTGTGGGTTGCTTCTGTCAACAATGGACTACGCAGGCAGTTGACCTTTGATAGGCAGTTGATGGGTTTTCCCTGCTGGTCGCCGGACGGACAATTGATAGCCTTTGAGATGCAACGCGGGGAAGACGCTTATCTGATGGTTATCCCCAGTGCCGGTGGACAACCAACGCAATTGACTTTCGATCGCGGCAAGAGTTGGCCCCACAGTTGGTCACACGACGGAGACAAGATTGCTTTTGCGGGCCAGCGCAATGGGATCTGGAATATCTATTGGATTTCGCGCAGTACCAAAGCGCAAAAGCAACTGACGAACTACTCCAAGCTGAACGCCTTTGTTCGGTATCCGGCCTGGTCGCCACTGGGCAATCAGATTGTCTATGAATATGCGGAGACGACGGGGAATATCTGGCTGTTGGAATTGAAATAGAACCGACCAATTTGCCGAGGCATCAACTAATTTTGGAGTGCGCTGGCCTGGCAGCGCTTTGGCCTACGTTCGCATCCCTGCGACACGAGGTCGCTTCGCAGGCGAAGCGGCTTGATTCGCGGTTGACTGGACAAGAGAACGGCCAAAGCGGCGCCGGGCCGCCGCACTCCAAAGTGTCAGATTCACTCACTGCCGTAATGGATCTCCTAATCTTGTCTCTAGCTACCCAGCCACACTACCATGTTTTCTTCAGGTGGGAATGGATCCATCGTTCTCACTTGACGTCGTCCTCGCGAATCGAGAGTGACCAGGGCGCAATAGCGAGCTGTCAACATTATTTCCCGAGCTACCTCGATCAGTTTGTTCCGTCAACGAGCGTCGCGGTTACCCCAGTAGCTATTCCTTGTGGACGCCTCAGTTTAACCCGGTCGCTATGGCTCCCGATTCCGTGATTGATCAGCGTTTTGTATTTGCGATTTCACTCGCTGCCGTAGTTTATTTCCATGCGGCGGATGCGCTGGCTGGCGGCAACGAGAACCAGGATTGTAACCAAAATCAAACTGGGGACGGCGATCCAGGCAGGCGTGGGTTCAGCTACTACGGCGAAAGGCCCTTCGGATACAGGCACGGGCGCCAGTGAATTGAGGTAGTGGATTACGCTGATCTTTTTCAGCAGCGGCGGCAGCAGAAAGTTAAGCCACTCCCAGCCGTAAAGTATCAGCGCGGGAATGATCGGATTGCGAAAGAAAAGACCGACAACAAGGAAGAACGCCCCGTAGCCGATACACGCAAGTATCGTGATGCCGGCATAGGTCAACAGTTGGCCCAAGCCGGGACCGTCAAAAAAGAAGCGTGCGCTTTCGGAGTAGAAGTGTGGAAAGTAAAGCAGAAGCAGCGCAATAACGGTGGTAGCAGTAAAAAGAACAACGGAAGTTACGAGCCCGGAAAGATACTTACCGACCACCAGGACTTCGCGTCGCACCGGACTAAGAAAATAGTAGTGGAGGCTGCGATCCACTAGATCCCCTCGAAACAAGTTCATAAAGATCCAGGCGCAACCAAAGAAGACTACTGTGCGGAGGATCAAGCCCCCGTAGAACACCGCATAGATCATGCTGTAGCTGTTAAAGTCTTTCCATTCCCGGCCCGGGGGCGTAAAGAGGGCAAGAACTGCGAGAGGAAAAATCGGCAACAGCGCCAAGAGGTAGATTAAGAACGAGCGCTTGCCCAGAAAATTCTTTTTGATCTCGAGCCGGAATATGGCGCGGATTTGCCGGAGCCAGAGCGACCAGGGAAGCTCGTTGTGCGATCTTTTGGGAACTATGTCTACAGTTGAACTCATTGTTACTAGGCTCCGCCTTCAATCAAGTACTGATATACCGCGCTCAGGTCGTCGTCGACCGGCGCGATTGACTCGACAATGATCTCGCCGTCAGCCACTACTCGATTCAGCAAAAGATAAAAGAGGTCAGCGTCACGGGTCTTTACAAACAAGCCCCGGCGGTCATCATGTACCCGCGCCTCGACAACGTGATCGTGATCAAAAACATAGGCGGCAAGTTTTGCCGGCTTGTCGCAGCGAATGAGGATCTGCATCGGGTGCTCTTCCATCTCGTCGCGAACACCATGAATGTTCCCCTCGGCCACGACATATCCGTTGTTCAGCAACACGACAAAGTCAGACATCATGTCGACTTCATGGAGTATGTGGCTCGAGATGATCAGATGCAGACCTTCCGAAGCAAGTTTTCGAAACAGCGCGATCGTTTCGGCACGCACCATTGGGTCAAGTCCATTGAGTGGCTCATCCAGAATCAACACGGAAGGTTGATGCGCGATCGACTGAGCCAGGCGGACACGCTGGCGCATGCCCTTGCTGTAAGCCGCCACCTTTCGATCTGCGGCTTCAAGCAGATTAACTCTGTCGAGGGCGATTTCAGTGAACTCGTTTGCCCGCTTCTGCTCAAAGCCGTGAACGAGGAGAAACGACTTGATGAACTCACGTCCCGTCAGGCCACGGGGAAAAGAGTCAAACTGCGTGCAATAGCCGACTTTGGGGAAGAGCTGTTCCGGCTTGTCGGTAGGGATACCAAGGACTGAAATCGTACCCCGCGTTGGACGCAAGAGACCGGTCATAAGGTTCATCAAGGTAGACTTGCCGGCACCATTTGGTCCTACCAGGCTGGTAATGCCGGCAGCCACCTGCAGGTTCACACGATTCACTCCCAGTATCTCTCCGTAGAACTTAGAGACATCGTCGAAGATGATCAGGTGTTGAGAGTTGTCAGTCATGAGCCAAGCTTAATTTAGAATTTAGAATTTCGTGAACTTGTAGCAACCAGGTTGATTCGCGACTAGCTTGATTCGGTAAGAGCTTCAGCTGCCGAAACACGAAATTCTAATTTCTAAATTCCAAATTCTAATTTTCTTCATTTCACTACCTCGTACGCTTTCACTCTTCTTGAAAGTAGCGCCAGACAGATTGCGCAAGCTACGAATAATGTCGCCCATGAGCACCACAAAGGCGGCTCGTTCAGTACAATCTGGCGGACAACACCGTTATCGAAATCGACAACGTGGCCCGTCGAGCGCACATAGGTGCCAAACAGCCCGCCCATAACACTTCTCATTGACGCGTCCAGGCTGATTATGTGTCCCCAGTGAGTAAAAAATAGGTTGTTGACGACTTCGGCAAACACGCTAGGGATAAAAAATATTCCCAGTAACGCGGCACTGGCTATGACGCGCCATTTAACGATTGCGGAAACGGCCTGCGAGAGAAGTGCCAGCAGAAGAATCCAAACGACGTTGCCGAGAACGATGGCGCCGGCGACCCATAGATTGTCCTTAATCCAACCCGCACCCTCCAGGTAGGCCTGAAACAGGAAGAGCAACAACTGCGGTATCCAGGTTATCGCCGAAAGCAGAATCAGCAACACCGACATCTTACCCAACACGTACTCCGCTCGCGAAAACGGCCGACACAGATAAAGCGGCAAGGCATTGTTACGCAGATCGCGCGAAACCTGCGGAGGACCCACCAGCAACGCTACAAAGAAAGCAAAAGCAGCTTGCAGATTTACAAAGAACTGGAAAAAGGAACCATCGATTGGCAGCAACTCGCGAACGTTCACTTTCATGATCGCAAGCGCACTGGCGTTGTGATGGAGATAGATAAGAATCGCCTCGACCAGGAGCGGAATGAAACAGACGACAAAGAAAGCCGTGAAAAGCTTCGACTTGAAGACATCGCGGTACGCATAGCGCGGAATGATCAGAAAGCGACTCCACTCGGGGGTCAGCTTTCCTGCAAACTGCTTGTAAGTGCGCTCATAGACCGCCATTGCCATTCTCCATTGCCTTAAGAAAGATGTCCTCGAGTGAGTCGCGCTTGTAACTTAACCGGCGGATTTGAACCTGTTGCTCGGAAGCGACGCGGTAAAGGTCTCGGATCTCGACGCCATGCTGCAAAACTATCTTTAGCCGATGATCGGTCGTGATTGCGTATTCGCATCCCAGGCCGGCAAGTGCTCCGGCAAATTTGTTCTGGTCCCCTCGGGTTTCCAATACCAAAAACTTGCGATTCGCCTTTCGCTCTTCCTCAAGATTACAGTAAACCGCGATGTGCCCGTCCCTTAGAATCAGGATCTCTTCACAACACTCTTCAACATCGCGCAGCAGGTGCGAAGAAAGCACAATATTGGCCTGGCCGCTATCTCTGATTTCGCGAATCAATCTAATCATCCGCACGCGAGCCGGAGGATCGAGCCCGTTTGTTGGCTCATCGAGAAAGATGAGTCTTGGCCCATGAACAATTGCCTGTGCGAGCTTCGCCAGCTGCTTCATTCCCAGCGAGTATGTATCCAACTTCCGGTAGCGCGCCTCGCCCAGTCCAACGTAAAACAGCGCTTCATGGGCGCGCTCAAGCGCAGCATCCGACGGCAATCCGGAAAGCTCAGCCATCAAGCGAACGAAGTGGACGGCGCTCATCTTGGCGATGAACGAGTCGCGCTCAGGCATATAACCTACCAGCGTCTTGATCTGATTAGCGTCGGTGGTGATGTCGCGGCCGAAGATGCGGGCCGTTCCGAATGAGGCGGGATGAAAACCCAGTAGCGTGTGAATCAGCGTGGTTTTGCCGGCGCCATTAGGACCTAAAAGTCCGATTGCCCGGCCTCGCAATTCGCCCTGGAGATTATTCAGAATCGGTCGTTCACCAAAGTGAACACTCAAACCGTCGAGACTAATGACCGGCGCCAGCGTCAGTGATTGAGCGAACAATTCTTCTTCTTGAGCTAACTCAGCTACCACGATGTTGTTCTCTTATACTGCCCGATCCTGATAATTCCAAACGAAACCCAGACCAAATGCGGTGCCCATTATGATGAAGGCGCTGATTAATGCTAACGCTTCCGCCGGCGCCAAAGTTCGACCGACAGCCAGGATTCCAATCAGAAAAGCCGGGAGATTTAGAACGACAGCGGAAGCGAAGGGAAACACCAGTGCTGGTCGACAACCTCCAAGTCGTTTGCGCAGCCAGAACAACGACGGAGCGTATGCAAGCGAGAAGAGTAGCGCAGTAACTATCAGCGACGTGAGGTTAGCGCCTTTAATGTCGGCAGCGCCGAGCCGCGCTCCTTCAAAAACAGAAAAGACCAGCAAGATTGCTGCCAGTCCCAAAAGCCAGGAACCGACTGAGATGGATACGAGCTTCATATTCATAGGTTTCAGGTTTCAGGTTTCAAAGTTTTAGGTGTGGTCCATAGGTCTTTCCTATAAACGGGCCAGCTGAAACTTGAAATCTGAAACCTGAAACCCTTTGTTTTGTTACTTACTTCTTCCCCATACTCCGCTGAATTATGTGTTGCATCTCGAGCGAGTTGGGTACGCCAAGAATCGTCGCCGGGCTCAACCCGAACGGCCCGCCCTCGGTATTCGCAGCAAAGCTAATGCTGTCGCCCTGTGCGTAAGCGTACGCAAGTGTTGGCGGCATGTCCGCAGCCATCGCTTTGATTGCTTGCTGCTGCTCCTGCGGCAGATTATTAGCGGCACCAGCGATGCGATCGGCAAACGGCTGCACCAGGGGCGCCAGGTTGTGATAGAAGAGCGCCGAGAAGTTTGCGTTGCCGTCAGTCGGCAGTCCCGCGATGAATTTGGCTGAATGCGGTAACGTGTAACCCGATTCACGCGACCTCAACGACCTTTCAACCATCGCCCTGCTCGGACCTACGATCATGTAGCCATTGACGTAGGTATAGTTTACTTCCACGCCAAAGTCTGCCGATCTCAATGTGTAGTAAGGGCGATCGCCAATCTCTGAGCGATCCCACGTCAGTCCACCCTTGCCCAACCTGGCCGCCTCTTTGTTGATTTCATTCACAAGTTGTTCCAGCGTCTGCTGCAGATGTTGGCTATCGTGAACTTCAAAGACCATCTTCCACGAAGGCGTCGGAAGGATTGGCCCATCAATCGCAAAGGCAAACTCGCCACCAAGCGGCGCCGCAACGTCGTTGCGAATGTCAAATCCGTGATCTGCCTGCAACTTGTCGAGGTTCTTACGGAGGTCCGGCGAAACGGTTTCCACCACCCCGAGCAAATCATCGACTAGCCGTTTTGGATCCTTTACAACAAACCCGGCCACCACGTTGGCATCAGGAGAAATATATTCGAGCGAACCCATCGGTGCGGGAACCGCCAGCCACGAAGGAATGCCATGCTGCGGGTCATTGAAAGAAAGCACAGCGCGAGTATGGGTTTTTCCCTCAGTATCCTTCTGATCGAGTACAAAGTACTTCACACTCAGAATTCCCAGTTTCTCCAAAGCCTGTTCGTGCTTTGGTCCTTCGGCGCCTTTTGTCCTTTCAGATTTCGTCTGTTCTACGATCTTCTCCAGATTTGCCGCAACAACTAGACCCGCACCTTCCTCGTAAACCTGAGCGATGCGATCGCGAAACGCCGAAGCGGCGAAACTGCTGGCGTCGCCCTTCTGAACCAGCCCCGCAAGATCCTGAATCTGTTCCAGCTTCGGGCTGGCGGCAAACAGGTCGTTGTTAATCCAGACATAAAGCTCGTTCTTGCTGTTCTCCGGCGCCCTGGCGGTGCGGGGATCATCAACAAACTGAATGTTCAGCCTTCCCTGCGACTCAATCGAGTACTTAGCTATTTGCTGCTCGAGCAACTGGCGAAAGCCGGCTGAGTTTTTTAGCTCAGCTAAAACCAGTGGTGCTCCAGGTTCGGACTTTTCGTCCATCGAAACCGAGACAGCGATCTCATCTCCCAGGTACTCGCCAAACTCGCGAATCGTGTTCATCACTTCATTCATTTTCGGACCCCTGCGGCCCGACTGCTCTTTTTCCCACCACTCCCGCAAGGCGGGATTTTGGGTGATCCGCTCCTGCAGAATCCGTTGCGATTCCGCAATCGTGGAAGTCAGATTCGGCAACGCCGCATAAACAATCGTGCTTTCCGGCATCAAATCCAACAGATGAGTAGAATTACGAACTCCGGGACGAGGAACCTTGCTAAGCTCTGTGCCCAATGCGGCCAAGCTTGCCAGGCGAGCAGCATACTGGGCCGACTTACGACTCCAGGACACTTCATCTTTAACAGGGATGGTTTCGATCGCCGAGTTGGTCGTCGCCTGTTGTCCGGCGCGCAAGACGCGATCATTGCCGGCGTGGTCCATATGGACCTCGCCCTCAATCACCGAAACCCTCGAACCCTTGGTGCCGCTGTTTACCGAAAACACTGTACCGGTAACAGAAACCAGCGAGTCGCCAGTGTCGACAAACAGGTGCTGGTCGGACTGCTTTGCCGCTTCGACTACAATGCTGCCACGATCGAGATGAATGGTCGTGCCTTGCGAATTCTTCGTCAGGTAGAACTCGGAACGATCCTTTACTTCGATAACGGAACCATCACCCAGCCGCACAAACGCGTGCGCGTCCTTTGCCGTGCGCAGTCGTTCGTTGCGAGCTAGTTTTTCACCGGTGGTAATCGGAATGCTATGGGTATCGGCGATCTGATAGACCTGACCTTCCGCCGCCTGAACCGTCGCGTCAAACGGGCCGGTAAAAGGTGAATAGCGCTGGATGAACGGCAGCGCCAACAAACCAAAACCGATGACCAGCACCGCGGCAATACCCCAGCGCAAAACCACCGGCTGAATGCTGAAGCGACGGGGCCTGGCAGGTTTTTGCGCCGGAACCACACGCGTCGTCGTGCGCGCTTCCTTTAAAGCTCTCCGACAGGGAATGCATTCGTGCGAATGGTCGACTAACAGTAATGAACGCGCTTCGGAAAGTGTCCCGTTTAGAAAGGATGGTATAAGCGATTGAAAGTCAGCACAGCTCTCAATATGTTCCGCCGTTGCCATCGCAATCTTTTGGTCGCCTAAGTTTTCGGCCGAGACGCGTGCCCAAACACGCTCTGCCGCTGCATTGACCGCGCCTGGATCTACCGGCTGGTCAGCTATCTGATTGATCGTTTTGTCGAGTATCGAATCAAGTTCCTTATTGCTTTTCATGATGTTCTCCAAACAGTCCCTCGAAAGATTTAGAATTTAGAAATTAGAATTTTCTTCTGTCGAACTTAGTCTTCATTTAGCTGAGCACCCAATGCGGCTACGACTGTCAAGAAACGCCCAATTGCAAATTCTAAATTCTAAATTATTCTAAATTCTAAATTCCGTGATGTTTCTCCAGGTATCGCCCAATCTCTTTTCTCAGCTTGGTGCGCGCTCGGTGGAGGACCACGCCCACCACCATCGCCGAGGTCCCCAGCAATTTCGCAATCTCCTGGTTGTCCCGACCCTCGTAGTAGCGCAAAACAAACATCTCAGCGGCGGTCTTGCCAAGGCGCGCGACAGCTTCACGAATCAATGTTTGCAACTCGCGATCGGCGTGTTGTGATTCGGGGTTCTGAAAGGGACTTTCGAGAGCGCCGGAATCGACGTCCTCTAGACCGACAGACCGGGCCCGGTTTCGACTGCGAAGCAGATCGAGCGATGCATTAATGGCGGCCCGTGAAAGGTAGGCTTCCGGGTTCGTCGACAAATCATACTCGTCAGTTCCCCTTGCCAACCGTAAGAAAACAGTTTGCAGTACATCCTCCGCATCAGCAGCGCTGCCGGTGATGCGATGGGCCGTGCGGAAAATTCGGCCATTGTGAGTCTGGAAGAGTGTTTCCAGTTCACCTGGTTGGTCTTTCACAATTCTCAAGGGTCTTATAGCTGCCTGCACGGTGCCTCCTTCATGTCTCCGGTCAGTAAACGCCCCGAAAACAAAGTTATTAACAACCGGGCGGGCAATGTTTCGCTTTGGTAAAAGGGCTTAAAAATACGCAGTAAATGGTAATCGAGGTCCGAGGGCTTGGGAAGATCGGCAGACAGCTGCATTGATTCCAAAGCAGCGGCTAGGAGTCTGTCGGGAAAAGCCCCCTCCGTGTTCTCTGTGTCTCCGTGGTGGGTCTTTTCCCCTAGCAATTTCAACACGGAGACACGGAGATCACTGAGGTTGCACGGAGAAATCCGATTTTTCCGACCTGCTCCTAGTAGGGGGCAAATGTTTCCTATTTCAGCGGAATAGCCGGCAACTTCTTCAGCGTCGGACTTGCAGGGTCAATCGTAAAACCGACCGACTCGACGGCAGTTACGCCGAGCATCGGCTCAGCGTTGTCTGGGCCAAAGATTACACGTCCGGCGGTAATCTCGCCCATAAAGGAAATCTCAGCCAGGCCGAACGGATACTCTTGATCGTTCCATCTGCGAGTTCATAGTCCATCTTGCCAACAGGCGCCATCCCGATTCGCTTCAGTTCGACGGCGGGAACTAGCGAATCCGTTTTACCTGTGTCGACCAGAACCCGGGCTTCATAGCTTCCGTTTGCGGCGCTAAGATTTCTTACCTTGACTGTTACGTGTGTGAGGCCCATCTCGAATATACCTCCTATGTGAGGAACAATTTGTCTGGGGACGGATAATTAAAGCACGGTAACTCTGAAATTGGGTAGCCACCCAATACAGAACGGAGGAGTGGATGCGCGAGGATGAATTAGCTCGAAAAACTCAGGTACTCCGCTGAAAACCAAAGCGGGCTACTGCCGCTACCGAGCGCTACACACTTAATCCTTCTTTGCGATCCTAATCCTGGACCCTGAAGTACGTTATAATCACTGGCGGGCAATCGGGATGGACTTTCCAAATAAGACGAGCCAGCTTGAAACAGCCAACAGCGATCCTGTAGTCGATGCTTACAAGAAAGACGTGGATCGGACACTGATTCGCGCGAACCTTCGCCTCACTGTGGACAAAAGGTTTCAGCAGTTAATCAAATTGCAACAGTTCGCAGAGGAGCTTCAGCGTGCTGTAAAAGAGGCCGGACTCCAAAAGTGACAGACTTTCACGCACTAATCCGCCTGCTCACCGAAAGTAAAGTCGAATTCATCATCGTCGGTGGCGCCGCCGCCACCGCACTTCAGCACGACTGACGCTTGACCTCGACCTTGTATATCAGCGTACACGTGAGAACATTGCGCGACTGGTTTCTGCCCTTAAACCTCTTCAATCCGCTGTAAACGGTGCCTTGTCGCCCCAAGTCTGAGCGCACCCTGTCTACTCGACGACTGCACCGAGGAATAGGGAATCGTTGCCGCTCTGGTAGATTGGTGGATATGGACTACATCTTTTTCGGACGGGAAGCCTTCCACCTTCTACGCATCTTGATTCCGGTTGCGGCGATGCCCGTGGCGAATAGAAGCAAAGTAGTGGGTTCGGGAACGGGACTTCCCACCGAAGCTGCCAAACCAGTAATTGTCAGTCCGCCACCGATTGTCCCGACGAGAGTGGCAGCACCAGTAGTTAAGTTGATTGTAAACAGTTGAGAAGAGCCACCAGTTGGGGGCGTCAATGCAGCGTAAGCCACTCCGGTGAGGCCTGAAATGTCAAATCCGACAAGATCGGAGGTATTGAAACCCATCGCTCCCACGGTGAAGAGTTGCCCTCCGTTCGGAGAGGGAGACCCATTTATTCCGCCTTGAGTAGCAAGAATGTCCAGGCTCGAGTCTATTATGTAGAGAGTAGTGAGCGATGCTCCTATAACATTATTGGTGTAGGCAGCGCCGACAACTCTTGGCGTTGCACCGGCATTTGGGTCACCGGCAGCATACGCCACGGCTGTATCGGTCGCCGTCAGCGTGCCGTCGTTCGGATTAATCCGCAGATTCTGACCGGTGCTGCTAACGACACGCAGCCGGTCCACTACTGGGTTGAAGTCCAGCCCAAATGCTGTGCCGCTGAGCGTGAAGGCTCCCGCGCTTCCCACCTGTGTTGCCGCGCCCGTCGTTGGATTTATAAGGTACAAACGGCTGGTGCTGCCAATGCCGTAGAGCAGCCCATTGGCGGGGCGGCGGTCAATACCAAGGATCGATTCACCCCCTTGCAGACCAGTAATGGTTATGGGACTGCTAACAGTGCCGGGGGAGGCACTATCGAAAGTGATCAAAGCGCTCGTACCGGCGAGCACTGTCAGTGGTTCCGCGTTTGCCAGCCCCACAGTAGCGAACGCTAAGAATGGAGTTGCAAACAAAGCGATAAGGGCTCTTCGTAACATAGAAAACCTCCTTTGGATCCAAAAGTCTATGACTTTTGGAGGCTGGGGCCTGCAACTCGAAGCGCGGCCGGATATGGACAGTTAAGTTTTGCTACGACTTGCCCGCACGCAAGAAGGGGGTAATACCCTTTGAGTTTTGGAATCGCGCTAATAGTAAGCGGGCCGATCTGACCTGTCAAGACGAAGTCTGAAAAGCCTCGGCGCCCTTGACCTGCTGGGCGAGATCACAGGCGGCGATTACGAAGATTTACTGGCCCTACGCCGCCAAAATAAAGGTTGCGGGCGTGGAATGTCTGTGCCTTCGCTTGGAGCGTCTCATTGAGGTAAAGCGTGCGGCGGGTCGACCGAAGGACCTTGAGACGATTGCGGAGTTGGAAGCGATACAAGAAGAGCGCAAGCGCCGCTAACGTAGAGCGCTTGACGCGCATCGGCCGTTTAGACGAAGCCGCCGCTGCTTGCATCCCCGTGCTGCGGTGGAAGCTAAAGAGAGGCTGTTCTCGCAAAGGTGTTCCTCTGAGCCTAAACTGGCGGTCCTTCGCTGGCGTCAAACTCCTCAATCTCCTTGCGCCACTCGGAAGTTCTTCGACTCTGCAATAGTCGGACGCAACGATTCCAGCGAAGAATGGCATCGTCGTTGTTCGCCGGTCTGATTCTTTCTGCCTCTTCAAAGAACTTCATGGCCTCTTCAAAGATAGGCAGGACAGCATGGGCCGACCGGCCGGCTCGTAACTGGGCTTTGGCCTTTCGCTCGTGAAGAAGACCACAGTGATAGATCTGCTCATACTGGTTCGTCAGATTGCGAAATACATTCTCAGCTTCTGTATAACGATCTGACATTCCGCCGTTAAACTGATCGGTGATCGCGAGGCCCAGCAAACGCAATGCGGCCTGGTTTTCGGGTTCGATAGCAAGGACGTCGCGACAGATAGACTCAGCCTCACCCGGCTCATTGAGATACCTATAGACCTCCACCTTTGAGATTGCCTCAGGAATCCCGGCCCTTGAGATTGGCTTAAGGTTTAGTTGCATAGGTCTTCCTCCCGAATCAGGAGGCAGCAGCAGTTGGCAGTAGCCACTAGCAGGATGCAGCGGTTTTCGTTCCTGACTGCGACGTCCTGCCGTCTTACTGCTTCCTGCCAACTGCCGACTGCCCCTGTTTTTTGCCTCCTTTGAACTTTCGCAAGAACCAGCGGACGGGATCATAATAATCGTCAACCACACGCTCTTTTAACGGAATGATCGCATTGTCCGTAATGCGTATATCTTCCGGGCAGACCTCCGTGCAACACTTCGTAATGTTGCAGAGGCCGATACCGAGTTCTTCCTTGAGCAGTGAGCTCCGAGACAATCCGTCCAGAGGATGCATCTCCAGTCCTGCGACGCGAACGAAGAACCTCGGTCCGCCAAACTGCTCTTTCTTGTCATGATCGCGCAGCACGTGACAGACGTTCTGGCAAAGAAAACATTCAATGCACTTGCGAAACTCTTGCACCCGATCAATGTCGCGCTGATACATCTTCCATTTAGCTTTTGGGTCTGGAGTGAAAGGTGGAATCTTCTTGTTGACCACGTAGTTCCACGAGACATCGGTAACTAGATCTTTGATCACCGGAAATGTGTGCATCGGTTCGACGGTTATCGGCGCATCCATCGGCAAAGCGTCGAGGCGGGTTTTGCAAGTAAGCCGAGGCCGACCATTAACCTCGGCAGAGCACGAGCCACACTTGCCTGCTTTGCAGTTCCAACGGACGGCGAGATCCGGTGCCTGATGCGCTTGAATGTAGTGGAGAGCGTCGAGCACCACCATACCCGGCGCGAGCGGTACCCTGTACTCAACGAGTTCTCCACCTTCTCGATCGCCGCGAAAGATCTTGAATGCTGCGTCAGACATGGCAGTGGGTTAATAGTAAGTCATCCATCTATTTTCCATTTTCCATTTATCATTTTCCATTTTCCATTCGCCATTTTTAGCACTTATCAAGACCATCTTTAAGCTTAACTAATTGAATCCTGCCTAAAAACCTTACCGATGACACTTAAATCCTCGCAAGAAGCACTAAATGGCAAATGGAAAATGGAAAATAATTGGCTACTGTTCGTCTAAAATCCGCTTCAATTCCGGCGGCATTTCCGGAATTTCCCTTTGCCTGAGCCGCATAGACTCTCCCTCACGAACCACGATGTGGTTCTGCTTGCCCAAAGTCTCGTCATATTTAGGATAATCGATCCGACTGTGCGCGCCCCGGCTCTCCTTCCGCTCGAGCGCACTCAAGGCCACCGCTTCGGAAACTAATAGCATTGATTTCAAGTCGCGGGCCAGATGCCAGCCAGGATTAAAGAGCCGCGACCCTTCAACGCGAACATGCTCAGTCTCTTGCTGCAAACGACGGATCTCTGAAAGGCCTTTAATCAGATCCTCTTCGGTGCGAAAGATACCGACGTAGTTCTGCATCGTCTCCTGTACCTGTCGATGGACCTCATAGGGGCTGCTACCGGAAGAGCGCTCGAACGGCGCAATTATCTCGCGCTCAGCCTCGGCGATTTGCTCTACGTCGATTGCTGCCAACCCAACGCCCTTGGCATGCTCCGCCGCCGCCAGACCCGCTCGCCGACCAAACACCAGTAGATCCGAGAGTGAGTTTCCTCCCAATCGATTTGCGCCATGCAGTCCCGCCGCGGCTTCGCCTGCCGCGAATAAACCAAAAACCGTGGATTGCGCTGTCTCAGCCTCAACGCGGATACCGCCCATCATGTAATGACACGTCGGCCCGACCTCCATGGGTTCCTTTGTAATATCCACATCCGCCAGTTCGCGAAACTGATGGTACATGCTCGGTAGTTTGCGCTTTACGTACTCCGCCGGTTTATGGGAAATATCGAGAAACGCTCCGCCATGCTCGGTGCCGCGGCCCTCTTTGGCCTCCGTGTAGATTGCTCGGGCAACTACGTCACGGGTCGACAACTCCATCTTCTCGGGGTCGTAGCGCTCCATGAAGCGCTCGCCGTCTTTGTTTCGAAGAACACCGCCTTCGCCCCTCACGGCTTCAGTCACCAGAATTCCCTGCACACCTGGAGGCCAAACCATTCCCGTAGGGTGGAATTGCACAAATTCCATATCCATCAATTCAGCGCCAGCATCGTACGCCAGCGCCATGCCATCGCCCGTGTACTCCCATGAGTTCGAAGTGATGCGCCACGCTTTTCCAATTCCTCCGGTAGCAACGACAACTGACCTGGCTTTGAAGACTACAAAGCGGCCGGTCTCTCGCCAGTAGCCAAAAGCGCCGGACACGCGCTCACCATCTTTGAGTAGCCTCGTGATGGCGCATTCCATGTAGACATCGATGCCGAGATTGACTCCCCTGTCTTGCAACGTCCTGATCATCTCCAGCCCAGTGCGATCACCTACGTGACACAGACGTTTGAAGGTATGGCCTCCAAATGCTCGCTGGAGGATGTCTCCAGAACTGGTGCGATCGAACAACGCGCCCCATTGCTCCAACTCGCGAACCCGCTCGGGTGCTTCCTGGGCATGTATCTGGGCCATGCGCCAGTTGTTAAGAAACTTCCCGCCGCGCATCGTGTCGCGAAAATGGGTGCGCCAATCGTCCTCCTCATCAACATTGGCCATGGCCGCCGCGATGCCGCCCTCAGCCATAACGGTGTGAGCTTTGCCAAGCAGTGACTTGCAAACGACGGCCACTGTCGCGCCCTGGCCCAGTGCCTCAATCGCCGCGCGCAGGCCCGCGCCCCCAGCGCCAATGATCAGCACATCATGTTCGTGAGTCTCGAACTTTTCGTTCATGTGCGCGGAAGGTTAAAGATAGCGTTGCTTATCGTTATTCGATCGATCGCGCGGTGCCGCTTAATGGGAATGGTCTTCTGGTCATTCGTGTAGATGGAATGTTTTTAACCTTCACGTAGCAAATAAAATCCGCGTTGCTCGAAATATCTGATGAGGTTCTCGGGCTTTACAGGCAACGCTATACCTCAACCGATATTTGCTCGAGCAACGCGAGGCCAGTTGGTATCTCCCTATTTTGATGGCGATAGGCTCTAATGATCTCCTTGATTATCTGGTTACGGTCCCTCATTCTGCCCGCCTTCTTGAGCTAAAGCAATCTCAGATCCTGGATCGATCCGCTCGCCACTAATCTGACGTAAAGATCTGCGAGGCCGACCGAAAACAGACTTAGCCATGCAAAAAGCATGTGGTGTTCGTTGAGAAAGCTGGTGCCACGCCACGCCGCGTGACGTGGGCCACCAAAGGCGACGCAGGAAAAGCAATCAAGCTTGCCGCCAACAATATGCCTCAGCGAATGGCACGAGAAAGTGTAAAGAGAAAGTAGAATAATATTGATAAGCAATACGAGCGAACCGACGCCGATCCCAACGTGCCCTTCAAACCAAAAGGCGCGCACGGCGTCGTACCAGAGAATGATTAAAAAGATGAGAGCGAGATAAAGGAAGTAACGATGAAGATTCTGCAGAATCAGCGGAAAGGTGGCTTCGCCACGGTAACGGTGTGGTCGTGATTCGCCCACTGCACACGCAGGCGGATCAAGAAAGAATGCACGGTAATAGGCTTTTCGGTAGTAGTAACACGTGGCGCGAAAACCTAGTGGTCCACCCAGAATCAGAATCGCCGGCGAAAACGGCCACCAGCCCGGTTTGATTAGCGGTGAATAGAAGGGTGATAAGTAAGGACCCCATTCGTAATAAGCACCCTCAAAGGCTCGCCAGGTCGCATAGACGCTGAAGCCACCGAGCACAAGAATGACGGGAATCAATTCGAGCCACCACAGATCGCGCCGCGTTGTGACTCCGAAACCAATCCGCTCAACCGCAGTTCTCGATTCAGGCATATGAAGTGTCTCCGTGCCATCCGTGTCTCCGTGGTTAGATTCGGCCTTAATCCTTCACCACGGCGACACGGAGAACACTGAGGAATCAACGCGATTGCCGCAAAGAATAACCTGCTTGAGCCGGAAGTTGAAGACCTAAAACAGCGGTCCGCTCTCCTTCTTCATCATCGCCTTCCGCACCAGCGGAATGGGCGGACCGCCATATTTTAGAAACTCGTCATGAAATGACAGCCATGCCTGTTTTCCGCCACGTGTGCTGGTCCAATCTTCACGTAGCCGCTTGATCATCAATTTTCCCATTGTGTAGTTGAGATACGCGGGATCGAAGGTGCCACGCGCCGCCTGTTGCCGAGCGTTGGCCGCATCCTGATAGCCCTGCTCGCGAAACATTGTTTCGGATTCTTCTACCGTCATCTTCCCGGTGTGCAGGCTGATCGCCGAGATGAAACGCACATTGCGCAACAAAGCTTCGAGCAATTGCCCTAAGTGCATCTCAGGATCGTTGTTTCCCAAGCCGGCATCCCACATCATCTCTTCAGTGTAATGAGCCCATCCTTCGGAAAACGCATACCCTACGAACAATTGGCCCACTTTCGACTGGGCGCGGTTAGCATGTAGAAACTGTAGAAAGTGACCAGGCCAGACTTCATGAACTGACGTGAATAGCAGGCTTCCCTGACCCGGAACGTAAGCGTCTTTTTCTTTCGCCGACCAGGACGGATCAGGTGGCGCCAGGTAATAAATGGAGGGCAACCCCTTTTCGTATGGGCCGGGTATGTTTATGTATGCAAAATTCCAGCGTCGATAGGCCGGCGCCTCAGCCACGAGGGCCTCTTCAGCACCGGGAATGGTAACGATCTTCTTATCCAGAATGAATGCCTTGAGATCGCTGAGCTGCTTACGGGCTCCCTCTGCAGGCCCCCCAATTGGCTTGTGAGCCTGGGCCTTGGCTATGCATTCAGTCAATGACTGTCCGGGCGCATATAACGCACACGTCTCTTTCAGCGAAGCGAGATTGCGATCGAGATCTCGGCGGCCAACGCTCTCAAGTTCATCGAGCCTGACTTCGACACCCTCTGTCCGCCTCAGCATCTCGCTGAATTTTTCCGCTCCGATCGCAAAATTGGTATTGGCGCTTGCCTCCTGAGATTTAAACCAACCATCAAGGTCTTTCATTGCCGCAATCGCTACGGCGTTGGCCTCGCGAAAGCCCTTCTGTCGTTGTTCGTCTTTCACCGAGGCAAAAATTGCGGGGACTTCCTTTTCATAAAACGAGACCATACCGCCGAACGTCGTATGGGCGATGTTAACGAACGTCTTGGGCAAAGGTGTGCGCAGATTCTTCCGGATCTGTTGCAAGGCTGAGGGGACCGCCTTCGCATAATTGGTGTAGGCGGTCAGTCGTTGATCAAGGGGCGCATATTCACGCGAGACATAAACATCAGGATCAATACCATCGGCGTAAAACTGTGGACAGCGGAAAGGCCATTCGACCGATTCTAACCAGAACAAGTCTGCATCGATCACGCTGTCGAGATAGTCGCGCTCAAACCGCTCTCGTTCATTGAGCTCTGAGTCCCGGAACTTGGCGACGCGATCCTTTTCCGCATGCAACCGTTTGATCTGTTTGGCTATTCCTTCAGCACTCCAGTCGGGCAACTTGCCATCAAACTCGTGCCGACCGGCTCGCACGGCAAAATCCGGACGGGCCATAAAGTAGGCATTCAAGAATTCATCGACATAAGAGTTCCATGACTGGCGGGTTGTCATACGTTGCTCCTCTTGTCTGGACCGGTGACAACCAACTAAGACCAAAGCCAGGGAGAATGAGATAACTAGAGCACATCTCAAGGCATGTTTAAGAGTCATCGGATCGCCTCACATTTTAGCGTTGCTAGTTTGCACGGCAGTCTATAGAGACGACAAACGCCAGGCAAGCAGCAAATGTTCGCTCTGCTCTTGATTGGTCCAAACAAAGTCCACACTTTTTACTTCAAAGTGTCATCAGCGAATGCTTGACGCCCCAGAATCACCACCAACCGCTCAATCCGCTCACTGTCTAGCCCAAGTCGCCAGCGCCTCAAGCCGTTTGCGTGCTTCAACGGCGGCAGCGGTGTGCGGATAGCGCTTGAGGATTTCCCGCCACGCCGTACCGTTGTAGTGAAACTGCTTTGTGGTGCGGTCAAAGATGAATCTGACTCCCTGCCGATTGTAGCGATCCAACCCGTTGTAATTAAGAAAGTAGCTAAACTCTGGAGCGGCGGCAGTGGTTATCTCTTCCTGGTCCAATCTGCGTGCAGCATCCCGCGAGAGTTTCGCGGCCGCTCCTTCAGCACTCTCCGCAAAGAGCAGCAGCACTTCCGGGCGGAAGCGTGAGCCGCGAAAGCTGTCAAGAAATATCTGCGCGCGAGCAAGACGATCAAAGTCCTGGGAAGCGCGAATCAATCGCAGCAGCGCTTCGTCATCGGCAGCAATCGTTGGTGAAAGAACCGCTTCTTTTTGCATCCAGCCTTGAGTTCGTCTGGATACTTTGACGCGGTAGAAAACGATGCCATCAGCACTTGTCTTACGCGCCACAATTGCTACCAAACGGCCGCGGCTAATTCTTTGCAGGAGTTTACCCGCAAGGTTAGGTGTGTCGCGGAGGGCCGACAGTCGTTCGTCGACGACCACTGCGGGACGGCCACCCGATGGCGGCCGGCGGCGCTGTGACCTTGCGACTGTCGATGAGCTGAGTAGCAGTAACAGTAGCAGAACCTGCGCGATAACCAGAGTTGTTGTGTGAGTTGTGTGAGTGTTCACGGACTTACCTCCTTCGCAAGGTGAGGTTGACAAAAGTGAAGGCCCGTTTCGACGTGCGCGAATCTTAACGAATCGCGCGTCGACGAGTCGCAATCGGTAATGTAAGTTTTACGCCGGCGTTCGCGGCAAGGATGCGCCGGGCGATTCCCGCATGATGAAAATGACAAATAGCAACGGCGAGCGCATCCGCGGCATCGTGCGGCTGTGGTGGCTTCTTCAGAGATAGGAGAATGCGCACCATCTCCTGTACCTGATGCTTCTCGGCACTGCCATAACCGACGACTGTCTGTTTTACCAAACGTGGTGAGTATTCATGAATGTCCAGAGCTGCACGTTCAGCACAGAGCATTGCGACACCCCGCACCTGGCCCAGTTTCATGGTGACCTTAACATTCGTGGCGAGGAAAGTGTCCTCAATCGCACACGTATCAGGGGTGTGTTGCGCGATCACGTTTTCCAAACCATTGCATATTTTGAGCAGCCGGGTGGGAAACTTCAGAGCAGCGGACGCTTTGATGGACCCAAAGTCGACGAGACGATAGCGCCGGCCGTCTCCTTCGATTACGCCCCAGCCTGTCGTTTCGCTGCCCGGATCGATTCCTAAAATACGCATCTGAGATCTCATCAAGCGCGGCGCAGTATACTACATTTCACCGAGCACCATTCTGTTAAATAGCGACCCAAGGGCTGGCCTGACTTTGACTGCAAATCGATCTTCTGGCCATCGCGAAAGGCAAGGCAGCGAAAGCCATCCCAATTCGGTTCGTATTGCTATCCGGAACCTGTTGGAATTTTCTTGACCGATAGAGCTTCCATCGGCGGAAAGGGTCGTGTGATTTTGAGCGCCATTGTTTGTTATGCAAACTAACGACCGATTTGCCAGGCTTTGATTGCATCGATTGGATGAATCAGCATTAAGACCTCAAGGAGCAGGCTGTCGCGAATCCAAAAAAGAAGTATCACTTCTACAACGACAAACAGAATGATCGAACGGCGCCAACCGAGTCGCCACGCCAGCCAAAATCCCAGACTACAGGCGAAAACGTCGCCAAGAGAATTGATGACTGTATCGCCTTGATAACCAAGCGCCGCCGTCGTTTCGCGGTAGCGATCGATCACCGTATTGGTGTTCTCGATTATCTCCCACAGCGATTCGGCCGCAACCGCGATCACGAACCTTGAGACAATTGAAGCGCGGGGCAAGACCAATGCCAGTAATCCACACAGAGCCAACCCGTGAAGTACGTGCGTGAAACTATAAGGATCAAACCAGTGTTGAGAATTTTCAGAAGTCCAGGCGCCACTGGTCCAGACGAGCACTCTATCGCACGCGCAGATCCAGCGGCGTCCCTGATGATGAAGCTGAAACGCCGTGGCTATGAGAATGATCGCGAGGCTGAGCCACGGCCATATTCGCTTCACGTCTTGCTCGCCTCTATCTGTGTTGCAGGTATTGAAATGGGTCGGTGAAGAACCTAAATGTTGACTAACTCACATCATGCGGCTGCCATATCGGCTTCGCTGATGTCGAAGTTGGCGGAAACCTTTTGCACGTCGTCGTGGTCTTCCAGAGCTTCCATTAACTTCAACATCTGTCGGGCATTCTGTCCTTCAAGCTTGACATAGTTTTGAGGCACCATCGAAACCTCGGCAACCTGAGGTTCGATGCCCGCGGCTTTTACAGTGGACACTACCGCATCAAAACTCTCCGGAGTGGTGATGATTTCAAAGCCATCTTCCTCGTTTCGCAAATCGTCGGCGCCGGCTTCAATGGCCAGCTCGAAAAGTTCATCCTCGGCTTTCGCTGCCTTATCCACGACGATGTAACCCTTCTTTTCGAATATCCAGCCCACCGAACCGCTTTCACCGAGATTGCCACCATTCTTGGAAAAAATATGGCGAATCTCCGCAACTGTGCGATTGCGGTTGTCCGTTACCGATTCGATTAGCAAAGCGACACCGCCAGGACCATATCCTTCGTAGGTGATCTCTTCGTAGTTAACACCCTCTTCCTCGCCAGTGCCTCGGCGGATCGCACGATCGATTGTGTCGTTCGGCATGTTCCCGGCTTTGGCATCAAGAATCGCTTTACGCAGCCTTGCATTACCATCCGGATCGCCACCACCAGAGCGCGCCGCGACGGTGATTTCTTTGATAAATTTCGTAAAGAGCTTGCCGCGTTTGGCATCGAGCGCGCCTTTCTTATGTTTAATACTATGCCACTTGGAGTGTCCAGACATTATGGGGATCCTTCGGAAGTTTTCGGTGCCGGAAAATATATCACACCAGCGGAGGTTCAATGTAGACTACTTCAACTGATCGTACTCTTTCTTTGCCTGAATAAGGACCGTTAGATCCGGATCGGCATCTTTCCAGATTGCAAAAAAGTCCTGATAGGCTCTTCGGCTCTGAGCCACGTCGCCTTTCAGAGCGGCTGCTCTAGCCAGGCCCAGGTACGCCAGGGGGTATAACGATGAAGAGATATCAACTTCCCGGTGGTTCAAGATGTTTTGAAACTCAGTAGCCGCTTCAGCTCCCACTCGCTGTTGTAGATATGCCAACCCGCGAACGTAACGGCTCCCGTGTGCGGCCATGACGCCGTCATCATAACGGCGAAGCGGTTCCAGTGCCTGCACGCCGGCGGCTCCGTTTCCGCGATTGATTTCCAGTTGTGCCCGAATTATAGGAAGTCCAATGACACTAACACCCGTGTCCTTGGGATAAAGCTTTGCAGCCTCGTCAATCAACGATTGGCTTTGGGGCGTAGCATTGCAAATGGCAAACGCAAAAGCTGCTGCTGTGAGTTCAATCCTTCCGTGCGACAGGTTGAGCGCTTCGGATGCGGATCCTTTTGCGTGTTGGCAATCGCCGAAAAGAGCCTGAGTCACTGCGAGGTTGCTCATAAGCTGCGAAGCATTCTCTTTCCGTTCTTGATTCTGGTAGATCTCCTTTCCATGTTGAGCGCTCTCCTCAGCCTTCCGCAGCTGGCCGCGCCGGGAGGAGGCCGACGCTTGGGCTGCCAGCATATCCGGCTCGAAAAACTTTCCGACTGCCCACTGGACTTCACGATCCATAGCCGGCTGGTCTCCCCCAAGTAAAGCCAGTGCGTATCCGTAGAAATGGACCGTAGGGGCATCAGGATTTCGTGCCCGCAGTTCCTCAAGTTTCTGTTTTGCTTCATCGATGCGCTTTAGCTTTATGAAAAGGTCAATTACGTTGTCGGCCGCGTTCACGTTATTCGGATCCTGGCGCGCAGCTTCAAGCGATTCCTTCAGGGCGTCTTCATAGCGCCCGATGAACGAGTAGTTCACCGCGAGATTGTTGTGAGGGGTGAAATCATCAGGGTAAGTTTGCGCCCAGGTTTGCAGTACCTCGATAGCTTTATCAACCTCTCCGGTCACGTAGTTGTAGTACTTTTCGGAGATGTACATCTTTTCCCGCTCGCTAACGCGATCCCTAAGATCGAAGGCCTTCTGCGCAAAACCTTTGGCCATCTCGAACTGGGCGTTATTACCGTAATAGACCGCTAAGCGGGCGTAAGCCATGGCGAAATTCGGATCGAGCTCAATCGCAGTTCGGTAGAAACTTGCAGCCTCAACGACTCGGCCTCTCGTCCGTTGCTCGTTGCCGCTCGCGAAAGCCTTCAACGCTTCCAGGGATGAGGTGGTTGCCTGCTCAATCGCGACATCAAACTTCTTGATTGACGCAAGCGATTCGCCTAGCTTCTGCCGCAAACTTGAGGCGGCCGTTCCCAAAGCCGACAGCACTTTTTCCTTGCTTTCCGCTTCTACTTGTTCGCGCGCGATGGCTTCCCCCGTATGACCGTTCAATGCCTCCAGGGTGATCACGTAATGGCTGCCGAGCCCCGCGATGCTACCCGCCAAAAGCGCCTTGATACCCTGACGTTCACAGATCTCTCGGCCTATGTCTTTGGTAATGCGATCGTCCGCTGACCTTCCCATGAAACGCAATGACTCACGAATGCGCTCGTCGGGCAGAATATTTAAGAACGGTGATTGACCGAGTTGTACGGCGAGAGCTTGCTTGAGCGTGCCGTCGAAGACGGGCTCGCCGGTCGAGTTTACAAAGTCGGCAAGCAAGATCGTGTCGCGGTTCGTCAAACCCTGGGCACGTTTCAAATAAAAGAACATCCCGATGCCAAGAACTGCGATTAAAAGCACGGCAATGACTCCGGCTCCGGTCTTGTGTCTCTTGATTTCGCTGACGATGTACTCGGCGCTGGAAAGAGTAGGCGCCGCCGACGGATAGGTAGTCGCCGAAACTGAGGCGGTGGAGGCTGCTGCCGGCCCGCTAACCGTTTTCATCGAACTGAGCGCTTCGGGAGAAACCGATCGTTCCAATTCGGCTTCAAATTGGAGCCGTTGTTTCAGCCGGCGCAAGTCAGTTTGCAACTCCTTCGCTGTTTGATACCGCTCGTCCCGATCTTTACGTAGAGCTTTAGTTACGATCCATTCCAGTTCGGGCGGCACGTCCGCCGAGAACCGCGCGAGGGGCGGCGGCTCCTTTTGTGTGATCGCGACAAGAACATCGGTTGGGGTGTCGCCGTCAAATGGCGCTTTGCCCGCAATCAACTCGTAGATCACCACGCCCAGGCTCCAGAGATCGGTACGCACATCCAGACTCTGGCCGCGGCTCTGCTCGGGCGACATGTAGCGAGATGTCCCCATTACCACGCCGGTGTCTGTTTGCACCAATACTCTTGTGGAGGCTTCACCATCCGAGGGCGTGCGCTCTTTTTCAGTGAGTTTTGCCAGCCCAAAGTCCAGGAGCTTTACGTATCCATTGCGCCGGATCATCACGTTTTCGGGTTTGATATCACGGTGCAGGATATTGGCGGCGTGAGCTTCCTCGAGAGCACCGGCAATTTGTATGGATATTTCGAGAACTGCCTCTATTTCTAAAACCGATCCAGTCATCTTCTGGCGAAGAGTCATTCCATCGATGAACTCCGTGGCGATGAAATGGCGACCGCCATCCATTCCAACCTCGTAGATCGTGAGAATATTTGGGTGGTTCAGCGCAGATGCGGCGCACGCTTCCTGTTCAAAACGATGCAGACGGTCCTTATCAGCGATGTATTCCTCGCTGAGAAGTTTCAGCGCTACCTTGCGACCGAGCTTGGTATCTTCGGCGAGATATACTTCGCCCATGCCGCCGGCGCCGAGCTTTTCAAGGATCCGATAATGGGAGATTTTTCGGCCTTCGAGAGAGGTCTGCGAATTTTCCATATCAGGCGATGTGCGTTGCGATAATCAAGTTTCTGATGGTAATCGAGATGCTATTTGCCTGGGCCTTGCTAGTCAAACGGATTTAGAGTTGGGCTATGTTTATTCTATCAGCTTTTTCAGGTCGCTCGGTTTTAGTCCGTCGACTCTGACTTGCTTAACACGGGAAGAATGGCCAGTCACTATCTCAACTGCCGCCCGCGGCAAGCCAAAAGATCTCGCAAGCATGCGAATCAACTCCTCATTGGCGGCGCCTTCGACTGGCGGCGCCGCAAGACGTACACGCAAGGTTCCGTCAAACTCGCCCACGATCTCACTTCGAGAGGCCCGGGGAACAACACGAACCGTGAATGACAGTCTTCCGTCCTTCTCCAAGCAATCGATCATAAGGGTGGCACAGACTTCAGTGTGTGTACGTTGGTAAGTTTCAAGTTCCAGGTTTCAGGTTCCAGGTTCCAGGTTTCAAGTTTCGGGTTCTAAGGTATAAGGTCGGGGCACCTTAACCTGAAACTTGAAACCTGAAACGTGGAAAACTTCAAACTTGAAACCTAAAACCTGAAACCGCATTCACAGACTGAGGTCGTGGCACGAGCTAAGGCAAAAAATTCAAACGGTATCCCTGCAAAAGCGTGCCAGCAATGGCAGCCTTAAATAACCATAAAATAATGAAGGCGACAATTGGAGAAATATCAAACATTCCCAGCGGCGGAACGATTCTTCGTAGCGGGCCCAATAGGGGCTCGGTGGATCTAACGAGAAACCGCATCACGCGATTCGAGTAACTCACCATGGCCCAGGAGAAGATAATCCGAATAAGAATCAAGAGACCGTAGAAATCAATTAGCCCGTACAGAATGTAGCCGAAGATCGGCACGAATGCCTGACTCTGAATACTGAATAATATTCCCAATATCGTATTGGTTATGTTCGAGACGATTTGGAGTACAAACCATCCCAGGAGAACAGTTATCAGAATCGTTACGAGCGGTGCGTACTTGGGATCGACACCAAACCCAACGAGTCCGCGTCTTATCGGCGCCACAATCGAATCGGTTAGCCGGCGCGTAGTCAAAGCAATCCAGCCAAAAGGATTGAGATCCGCCTGGATCACGATCATGCGAAGAACCATCAGCAAAATCGTCGCGATGATCACCAGTATTACTGCCCACTGAACGAATAGGTAAATTCGCGTGATAATTAGCATCGGTAGTATTCCATCGTCTCATTTTTTCTCACGCTCACAGCGGAGCGGCGTGACTTCGCTCGCCAAAGATAGCCGTACCAATACGCAACATGGTAGCGCCCTCTTCTATGGCGACCTCAAAATCGTGAGTCATACCCATGGAGAGTTCTCCTTGGGCCGCGCCAAAGTGACCTTTTATTTGCAACTCATCTCGCAGTTCGCGTAGTTGACGGAAATAGGGGCGTGCTTGTTTCGGATCGTCGAAAAACGGCGGCAAGGTCATCAGTCCGACAAATCGAAGCCGCTGGCATTCCGCAACAACCTGGACCAGCGCCGGCAATTCCTCTCTACTAATGCCGGTCTTGGTTTCCTCTCCTCCAAGGTCGACCTGAATTAGCACTCCGAGCTCGTCCCTGCCATCCTCGGCGCAGATTCGTTCCAGTCGATAGGCCAGAGCCGCAGAGTCGAGCGAGTGAATGAGATCAAATAGGCGAACTGCTCTCCTCGCCTTGTTGGGCTGGAGATGCCCAACCAGATGCCAACGCGCTGCGTGGCGGCCGAGTTCGTCTATTTTTGACTCAGCCTCCTGCACTCGATTCTCGCCCAAATCACTTATACCCGCTTCGAGTGCGCTTTTTAACAAGCTGACAGGATGAGTCTTGCTGATCGCGACGATGGTAATCTCACCGAAGGTGCGATTAGATCTTAGGGCCGCATCTTTCACCCGCAGGCGCACGCTTTCAAATCGTCCACGTAAATCGGCGGGGTCATGTTCTCTTGCTGTCATGTTCCTGCAAACAGATTAGTACGAAATCGAAACAGTAAACCCGCGGCGACAACCCATACGGGTCCTTGGTGTTGACGTTATCGTATAACAGGCGCTGCCCACGAAACAGTCAGAATGGCCAATTATGAGGCAAATACCGTGTTTCAAGCCGGTGGTACGGACCTTGATGGCAAAAGAGCGCCCCTACCCTACCTTACAACTGCATCAATCAACTAAGGAGGCTGGAGATTTCAAATGAAGGCTACTAACCCCGGACTAAGCATTTTGCTGCTGGTCGCTTTTGGCATAGTTGTGACGATGGGCAGGCCAATACCGGCCTTTGCTCAAGGGCGAGGAGTCGGTCGAGACTTTGACAAGTTCGAGAAGAAGCGCCAAAAGGACTTTGACAAGCGTGAGAGGAAGCGCGAAAAGTTCATTAACGGCCATGATGCTCGAGACGGACGCTGGGATGGCCGTGGACCTCGGTCTCGTTCAACCGAAAGTTTTGATCGCGGAGACCGTCGCTGGGATCGCCGACACAACGGTTGGAATCACCGAGACGGACGCTGGGATTGGAGAAACGGCCGACGGGAACGTAGAGACCTGGCCCGGTACCGACGACAGTATCGGTAACAGCGCTGCCAGAGAATCACTCTCCCCGGAAAAAACTGGGAACCAGTGACACTATGCGAGCGTCTAAGCTGGAGTCCGGCGATGAACTCAATGGCGCGCCTGCTCGCAAGAACAGAAAGATAAGCGTTACAGGCCCCTAAACCTTAATGGCGTCTGCCAGCAGTGACGGATATAGAGACAACGGATCGTTTCTTGACACCCTCTAAGTGGCTTCGCATAATGAAACAGCCCAACGCGGATGTGGCGGAACTGGCAGACGCGCAGGTCTCAGAAGCCTGTGATGGAGACATCGTGGAGGTTCAAGTCCTCTCATCCGCACCAAGAAGATTGTTTTAGCGAGCCTTGTCAGGCTCGCTTTTTATTGTCTGAGTATGGGAACTGCGGCATTTGGGTGCACCAAAAATACTTGTCACGGAAGTGGTGTGTCTGGTGTTTTCCCAATAGAAGCAACTGAAAGGAGCGAAACGTGAGTACCGAACAAGCGTCGCTGATCGACCCAAGTAAGAGAAGAGGACGTAAGGGGGACCACAGTTCTCACACTCCTGGCCACCTCCGGCTGGCTGACCTACCCACTCGCAACCCGGTTCAGCGACTCGTTGACCTCGCCGCTAACCTATTACAGGAGGCGGAAATCCTCGCGCGAGACAAGGTCTTCGCTGATCAAGCAGCAAAATTGAGAAGTCTTGACTTAGCCGGAGGTATCGATTTTTACGAAGAGGTAACGCATTTCGAGACCAGCTTAATCAAGATGGCCCTCGAGCAAACCAACGGGAATCAGGCCAAAGCCGCAGAACTACTGCGTATCAAACCGACTACTCTGAATTCGAAGATCAAACTCTACAAGATCGAATGCCACACCTGAATACTTACTGGACCTTAGTGCACGACATCAAAAGAGCCTTCTGCCTGTGACTCCCCTCCATCGGTGATCGTCAACGGCTGCTCGTCAAATAGGTTTGAGTTCACGAGTGTCTGCACCCAATACTGTCCCGCCCCCGGGAAAGTTACATTAACAAAAAAACTGATGTTATCGGCAAATCCGCCCGAAGCTATTTGAAAGCGTGTGGGTTGAGAGACGACCACGGGCTGCTTCCGATCCGGGCTCAGTATGCGTACTTCGGAAAGGTATTCGCCCTCTCCGCGCCAGTGGTTGACCACCGCGAACTTGATCAGGGAAACGGGAAGCTGTTGCACCATGATGTTTTGAAACACGCCCATGAGGGAGAGCTTGTTTCCCACCTCGAGGCGGACGTCATCGCAAAAAAGCGTGTAAAGTAGTTCGAGGTTTATTTCTTTTGGCTCGGGTGTATCCATTTCATCTCCAGTCTCGGGTGTATCCATTTCATCTCCAGCCGGTTTCGTTTGAAAATCCTAGATCTGGATTCATCGCAGCATCTCTGCAAACGCCGCCTCAGCTACCACTGTCACGTTCAGAGCATTCGCCTTATCCAGTTTCGAGCCAGCTTCTTCCCCGGCTATCACGAAGTCAGTTTTCTTACTCACGGACGACATGACTCGTCCGCCTCGTGCTTCGATCAGAGCGCGAGCGTCGTCGCGCGTCATACTTTCCAGTTTTCCCGTCAGCACAAATAGCTTGCCGGCAAACCTCTCGTCGAGGGTGCCCCCCTTTTTCCGCTCAACTTCCGTCCGCACGCCGGCTTGACGCAAACGATCGCAAAGATTCCGATTTCCTTCGTCGTCAAACCAATCTCGAACACTCTGGGCAACAGTCAGCCCAATTTCCGGAATGTCATCGAGCTCTTCAACTGCAGCTCGACTTAAACGCTCGAGCGATCCGAAATGGTGAGCAAGAATTCCCGCGGTCCGTTCTCCAACGTGACGAATCCCCAGCGCATAAATCAGGTTCGAGAGCTCGCGCGATTTGCTGGTTTCGATCTGACCTATTAAGTTCGAAGCAGACTTTACCGCCATTCGGGGCAGACTGGCGATCTGATCGAGTTTCAAAGCGTAGAGATCGCCCACGTCTTTCAGCATCTTGTTTGCAACCAATTGGTCGACGAGCACCCCTCCCAATCCCTCGATGCGCATCGCGCGTCGCGCCGCGAAATGCAACAACCGGCCCTTAAGCTGGGCCGGACAATCTGCAGCCACGCAACGCGCTACAACTTCACCTTCAGGCCGCGAAATTGCGCCTCGACAAACTGGACAACGCTTCGGCATACGAAAGCGCTTCTCTTCTCCGGTCCGCCTGGAGGTTACCACGCTGAGAACCTTCGGAATCACTTCGCCGCCCTTCTCAATCAACACCCAGTCGCCGACCCTGAGGCCTAACCGTTTGATCTCATCTTCGTTGTGCAGGGTCGCCCGCGAAACAGTGGAACCGGCCAAAAAAACTGGTTCAAGACTCGCGACGGGGGTCATTGCGCCTGTGCGGCCCACCTGGACGTGGATTGAAAGAACCTTTGTCGTGGCTTGACGAGCCGGATACTTGTACGCGATAGCCCAGCGCGGGGCTTTCTGCGTGCTGCCAAATTCTTCCTGTAACCCCGTTGAATTTACCTTCAAGACTAGCCCATCGATTTCGTAGCCGAGATCGTCGCGACGCGCCTCCATCTCATTGGCAAAGTCAATTACTTCGTCGATGGAGGGACACAGAACTCGATGCGGATTCACACGGAAGCCCGCTTGAATCAGCCAGTCAAACGCCTGCCAGTGAGTGACAAACGGTTTCCGGTCACCTGTGAGCAAGTCATAAGCAAACATGTCGAGCTTTCGCGAGGCCACGATTCGCGGGTCGAGCTGCCTGATTGCGCCTGCCGCTGCGTTTCGCGGATTGGCAAATCGTGGTTCTCCCTGCTCTTCCCTTTCAGAGTTGATCTGCTCGAAAACGTTGCGCGGAATAAAAACCTCGCCACGCACCTCAATCTCTTTACCAATCGACGCACCTGCCAGGCGCAGGCCAAGGGGGACGCTTCGAATCGTTCGGGCATTCTGAGTTACGTCCTCTCCTGTACGTCCATCACCGCGCGTGACAGCTCGCTGCAAGACCTGTTGTTGATAATGCAGTGAGAGGGAGAGCCCATCGATCTTGAGTTCAGCGACATATTCCAGCGGCCGGCCGTCGGCTAACCTTCGGCAGCGCTCGTCGAAGGCTCGCAACTCGTCGATGTTGTAACTGTTGTCGAGCGAGAGCATCGGCCGCCGATGTACAACCTGGGTAAAGCTCTCAGCCGGTCGACCGCCAACCCGTCTCGTCGGACTATCAGGGGTGATTAATTCTGGGTGCTGATTCTCGAGTTGCTGAAGTTTCTCCAACAGCTCATCGTACTCGCGATCGGAAATTTCCGGATTGTCCTGGACATAGTAGAGGTCTTCGTGACGCCTGATCTCATCCCTCAGTCTCTCGAGTTCTTGTGCAGTTGTTTGCGTGGCTGCCACTTTCTTCTCCCACTCAAGCGTCCGGACTCAGCTTGGCTGTCACCCGCTCTTTTGCACTGGTCCGCGAACGATCAAGGGACTGCTCACCGAGCCGGTGGATGACCCGGCCCATAAACTTGATACTCTGGAGAAAGTCGTCGAGACGAATATTTTCATCCGGTCCGTGCGGACTAGAGCCTGCGTAGCTCGTGCCGAAGGATGCAACCGGCGTCGGCGGAGTAGAGATTCCGCAGACTGCGCCCACAGGACCACTTGAGGGATCCATCGGATAGACCAGCGCAGGCACACCATAGATCTCTTCGGCCGAATCAATCATCGCGCGCGCGACCGTCGACCTGGATGTAGACTTTGCCAGCGGTGCACAGGCAATTTCGATGATCTCAATGTCATTAAATCCTCGGAGGTCGAGATGTTCGCGTAACAGTTTGGCGATCAACTCCGGCGTTAGATCAGGCACCAACCGAAAGTCGAGTCTCGCCATTGCCGTACTGGGCAGCACTGTCTTGGGACCTGCTTCCGTGTGTCCAGTCTGGATGCCACAAATGGTGCATGTCGGACCGAATATATGTTCCTTTACAAGTGCCTGACCTTTCATGGCGCGAACCCAACCGCCGATGCGAAACTCCCGCTTTAGCCCGATTTCGTCGAGTTCTATCGACTTCAGCGCTTGCGCATCTTCGTCACTTATCGGAGCCAGATATGAAGAAAAGCCATCGATCGTGATCACTCCCTTTGGCGATGTGATCGTCGCCAGCGCCTGAACCAAGCGCCAGGCCGGATTGGGCACGATGGCCCCCCACTTCGAGTGCAGATCCGAGCGGGCGCCGTGGGCCCACAATTCCAGGAACGTGATGCCCTTGAAACCAAGGCTGATCACGGGACGGTCTTTCGTATCTCGGTAGCCTTCGTCCCAAATGCAACCCTCAGCTGTCAACATCTCCGGGTGCTCGGTTGTGAACCGGTAAAGACTGGGGCTGCCAATTCCGTCCTCACCTTCTATTACAAACCGCAGGGAGACTGGAAGTTTGCCAAAGGTCTTTTGATAGGTCTCGATGGCAGCGACCCGAGCCACCAGATCTCCTTTGCTATTGGCAGCCCCTCGCGCGAAGAGCTTGCCATCCATGATCGAGGCGGCAAACGGACCAGCGGACCATTCAGTGAGTTGCCCGACCGGCTGCACGTCGTAATGTCCATAGATCATGAAGGTATGTGGTCCACTGCCACTCTCTCCATAGATAATCGGGTAGCCTGTTCCCATGCGAAACGAGCGCGTGCCAATTCCTACGCGCTGCATCATCCGTTCAACCGCCTCGGCCATCGCGCGCATACCAGTACCTCGCGCAGCAACTGATGGCATTCGGCAGATAGTCTGCAAACGCTCGATGAAGTTGCGCGCGTGTCGGTCCACGTAACGATCGTATCGACTGAAAGGCATAGTTAATGAGAATTAAGAACAGGTCGCAGACTGGTCCGTGTCACCGGGCGATTCCGCTACTGTCGTACAAGAGATAACGCGGGCTGCCTTCTCGTCCGTCGAATCCAGCGCAGATCAAGCCACTGGCAAAAGCACTCTTGAATGCGGTCCTGACCCGTTCCTGCTCTTGCCTCGCTTTCACAACATCGCTCTTAACGAGCAAACTCCAGTCAGAGGGTATCCCTATCGCGCCAACGGGCTTGGCCGATATTTCAGGCGACTCTCCGGCGGAAAGGGCGATGACTCGAGCTGACGCAAGATTCCAGCTCGCGAAAAGACGATCGCTTTGAAGTCCTGGCCCTTTCCCTAACTCCTGCGACGGATCAGTGAGGTAGTCGGTGCCGTAAAAATTGTCGGCGTAGTTTTGCACGATAACGCCCAGACGGTTGAGATTGAAGTGTGCATTTCGCGCCTGCATTGGATCCCAGGTCCACTTTATGAATTGCCGTCCCTCGGCGAGCGCTCTCGCTCTCTGTGCCCATTTCAGACGGGTGCCCACGCCCTTGTTCTGAAAATCTCGCGCTACAGCCATCATGTGTGAATAACCGATGAGCTCGTCGCCACCTCGGACTGCCACCAGATGGTGCACAAACCCAATCAACTCTTCGCCGTTAAAAGCGCCCAGCGTCCAACCTCCCGCGTGCCGTGACACAATCAGGTGTCGCCGCGGGGAGATTTCTATATCCGGCAAGCCGAAGACGTCACGCTGGAGCCAAACGCAATGATCGAGTTCGTCGATTGTCGCGCACTCACGAATTACAATCTCGTCCATGCTGCCGAGCTATCCCTTCGCCGGCCGCGTGGGCACCTGTATCGTAACTTCCATCCCGCCTGAATTGCGTTTCTTCAGCGCAACCGTTCCCTTCAACAATTTGACCAGCCGACGCGCAATGATGATGCCTAGCTCGTTGACATTGGCTTCTCTTGACGAATCCTCGACGTCAAAGACACGAGCGGCATTTTTGACCGGCTCCCCATCATCTTCGATTCGGAGTGTTAGCCGGGAGCGACTGTTTATCTCTCCCCATACCCTCACGTGCTGCTCCGGCAGGCTGCGACTAATCGCCCACGCCAGGAAATTGTAGACAATCTGCCGCAGCTTTCCCTGATCCGATACGATCGCTGCGACGCCCGGCGCCAAATCGTATTCCAGCGTCACGTGTTGCTTCTGCGCTTGTCTAGCTACCGCTGCACACGAGTCGCGCAGGGTTTCGCGGACGGAAAACTCCTGCAGGAAAAGATCCTTATGTCCCGCTTCCAACCGCGAAAGATCGACCAGCGAGTTCAGACTCGCCTGCAGCTGAAATCCCGAATCTTGAATCTTCTGACAAAACCGTCTTTGCGTGTCGCTGAGCTGCTCTTGCTCGAGCAGAATCTCGCTAAAGCCCAGGATGGAAGTCAAAGGTGTCCGCAGTTCATGGGACATGCGGGCCAGAAACAGCGAACGATAATGGGAAACCCTCCGCAGTTCCTCGTTCGCAGCCTCAAGTTCGTCGCTGCGTTCTCGCAGCTGGTCGATCAGATGCTCGACCCGGGAATGTGTGTCGCTATTGTCGGCTATAGCGGTCGTTTCCGCCCGCTTGCCATCATTGCGGGCGCTCTTGGCGCGTTTTTCTTCCATGGACAATCAGTAGACTTGCGTTACGAAGCTCGCGACCTCAGTAATAGACGATTAAAGTGTTGGGTAACATGAATATAGAGCCATGCCAGATGAGTGTCAAAAGTCTTGCTTCTTTTTTATCATCTTGGTGCGCTATGATGCCTTGGCAGTCTAAGGTTTGATGGGATGACTGCTCCTCGGACTGCTCACACCGCACATGAATACCCAGTTGAGCGAGCACCCGCTTGCCGAACTCATCCGCGAACTCAGCGAAAAGAGACGTTCCGGCAGCATACGCGTGCAGCATGAGCACAGCAAAGTCGTAGTCTATCTGGAAGAAGGCCGCGTCATCTATACGGCTTCGAATGTGCGCAGTTTGCGGCTCAGCGAATATCTGAAACAGCACCAACTGCTTGACGAAAAGCAGCTTGAGAATTATGGAGATAAATGTTCCGACCTCGCCCTCGCTTCCGCCCTCGTAGACAAAGGCGGACTTAGACGTGAAGACATCCACTCACTGTTAAGGAGTCTGGTAACGGACGCCTTGCGTCTGGCACTGCTGTGGACGGAAGGTACGTGGGAATTCGATGAGCGCGCGCGCCTGAAGGAATCGATCCGCCTGGAGGTCGACACGGTGACCCTCATTCTTGAGTGCGCAAGAAGAAACGAATGGAGCTTCGCCACCTCGCGCTTCCCGAACCCGCAGGAGCTGATCTCTTTGGGGAAGCTTTCTTTAGCGACTAGCGGTCTTCTTCCCACTGAAGGCTTTTTGCTTTCACGTGTTGAAGGCCCGATCAGCATCCGTGAGCTTGTTGCGATCAGCGGTCTGCGTGAGGGTGACGCATTACGCGTAATCTACGGGTTGACGCTAGCTGGTTTACTGAATCGTCAAAGTTGGGTAAGCGTTTTAGGACCAACAACCCAGGCTGCTGTTACGAAACCATTCGTGACGGTACCAGCGGATCCGCCGTTAGTGCCGGAAAGAAGCGAAGAAGACGACCTCAGGGATTTTCTCGCGCGTATGGATGCCGCGGGGAGCTACTACGAGGTGCTCGGGGTTAGTGCCGCTACAGCCGCTGAACATATCAAGCCCGCGTATTACGACATCGCACGCAAGTACCATCCCGACCGGTTTCGCGGCCAGAGCGAGAGTCCGCTTCATGCGCGTCTCGAATCCGCTTTCGCACGAATCACTCAAGCGTACGAGACCCTGATGGATGCCAGTCGACGCAGGGCTTACGATTCAAAACTTGCTGCCGAGGAGAAGGCAAAAAAATTTGCCCAAGCTGCACCCAAAGCGGCAAGCACCTCAACAGCGCGGCAGGAGAGCGTGGATATTCGCAAGGAGGGCGAAACCAAACAAACAGAAACTATCTTTAAAGAGGGGTTCGCGGCCCTTCAGCAGGGACAGATCAACGTGGCGCTCGGGCTCCTCGCAGCAGCTGCGCGTGCGGTTCCCGACGAATCGCGCTATCGTGCATACTATGGTCGCGCGCTGGCGGCACACGAGAAGACGCGGCGCTCAGCTGAAAGAGAATTGCATGTGGCTATCCGGCTCGACCCGAAGAACGCTGGGTATCGGGTAATGTTGGCCGAGTTGTACCGTGATTTAGGGTTTGCCCGGCGGGCTATTGCTGAGGCGGAACGCGCCCAGGGCATCGATCCGCAGAACGCCGGAGCTCGGGAATTACTGCGTAAATTGAAGGATTCGAGATGATCTCAGATCTCAAAATTTGAAATCTGAGATTTTTTTAGTCTGAAATTTGAAATCTGAGTTTTAGATTTGAGATTTCAGTTTTGGGCGCATCAGAATTCAGACCTCAATGTCGTCAGCACTCCACAAGCACGTCGGTTTAGAAGCGCGAGACGCTTTTCTGCAACTCGCGGAGGCGGCCGACATATTTGAGCGTTACACCAATCCGCACGCCTCGCGCCTTGCCGCAATCGCTGCGGCGCTCGCGCGGGTTTTTCACATGGCACATCAGGATAGGTCCTCGCTACAAAACGCAGCCTTGCTACACGATCTTGGCGAGGTGGCAATGGAACGCGAGTACATTCAGCGGGCTGGCTCACTCATCGACGACGAGCGTATAGATCTTGCCCGCCATCCCGTAATCGGCGAAAAGGAAGCTGCGCGCGCCGGGGCCGATCGACCGGCTCAATTGCTTGTACGGTGGCATCATGAGTGGTGGAACGGTTGCGGCTATCCCGATGCCTTGCGGCGCGAAGAGATTCCCTTAGCCGCCCGAATCCTGCGAGTTGCAGATTCATATGCGGCATTGACTGACGATCGACCTTTTCGTCCGGCGCTCACCGAGGAGTCAGCTAAACGCACAATCAGAGAGAGAGCAGGAATCGAATTTGATCCGGAGGTGGTAAAGGCATTGCTTTCGCTGGCTCCGATGCCAGAACTGCAGTCATTCGCTCGGAGCGACGTGTGACCGCTCTGGGACGGACCCGGAGGTGAGGCTTCGTCCTCCACGAATCTATGATCACGCGTAACTTATCCCAGAGTCGCCTGAGCACGCCTGTCAAGTTTCCGAATGGCTGGCTCGCGTTTGAATTAGGAGTACTAAGGCGGCTCAAATTCACCTCCGTCGCCTTGCCCTTTACCGGAGAGCCCGACCTGGGCGTTCAACTCAAGCACTGGAAAGTACGCGTTGCTGCCAACGATCCCATGCTATGGTCCTACACTAAGGCGACCGCCCTGGTAGAAAACTCCGGCGAACGTCTGGGCGAACTAGAGTTGGAGACACTGCTCGATGACGCATACGTGCCACGCGACAAACTTGACAATCCTTCCCTGCTCAACTGGTTCAATGAGATTGACGCGTGGTGGTTTGATAATGTCAGGTTTAATGCCGAGCAATTGGACACTCCACATAAAAGAGCCCTCGCGCTGACCGCGGGGATGCTGGTCGGTGATTACGCGCTCGCTTTCAACGAGGAAACGAGAGAGTTGCGCGAGCCACTTGCCTTATCGAAAGTGTTTCGATTGGCGTTGGGAGAAATAATGCCTTACCCGTTTGACAACTTGGTGCGGAATAAGAGCAGCAATCAGGATCCGCGCGCCTTCCTTGCGGAACGTCATCACACAGACTTGCTTTTTCTGAGATTGCCTACAGCGGTTGTGCAATCGGACCCAGCCCGGTCAACTGTCTTGGGCTGGCGGGAAGAATGGGTGCGAGGCGGTGATGATTTTTGGGATGAGTTTGAACGCCAACGAGCCGGCAAGCTCGGCTCGCGTATTCAAAGCAAACAACAATATCTCGATTTTGTAGAAGACCTCTTACGTACTGCTTCGCACATCCCTGCCTGGGCCATCGCCCATACTGAGAACGGTTTCATTTCAAACGACGAGCTTGTGGAAACGGTGTCGCGGATAAGACGGGTTGAAGCAGTCTACTCAAAGGATTTTTCGGATCTGCTCGGCGTTCGAGGATTGATAGTGACGGCGGTCAGTTGACCGAGTTAGCAACGAATCGGTAACCGACGCCTCGTACGGTCAAAAGATGACGTGGCTGAGCGGGTTTATCTTCGATATACCGCCGCAGCCTGACAATGAAGTTGTCGATTGCCCGCGTGTCGGTATCTTCGTGCAAACCCCATACATCTTCCAGAATAGCTTTGCGCGAAACAACCGCGCCCTCGTGCCTGACCAGGTAACGTAAGAGGTCGGCTTCCATCAGGGTCAGGCGAGTTACCTGTCTGGCGGTGCGCAACTCGAGGTTGCCAAAGTCTATGGTTTTGTCGTCGAAGCTAAAGAGCTCGTCTTTCGTTTCCGACTGGACCGGTGGGCCAACGTCCGATTGGTCTCGATGAAACCATTCCCGTCGACGCAGGAGGGCATTTAATCGCGCCAGCAAAACGGAGAGCTCAAACGGCTTTGGCAAATAGTCATCGGCGCCTGATTCAAATCCGCGCAGGACGTCTTCCGCTCGTCCACGCGCCGTCAGCATCAGCACCGGCACAAAATGGCCTGCTTCACGCAATTCGGCTGCTACTGCGAACCCATCCTTTCCAGGGAGCATTACGTCCAACACAACGACGTCATAGTTTTCTTTCTCGTTGAGCAGCAGCGAAAGGGCAGCTTCGCCATCGCCCACAGTGGCCACAGTGTAGCCTTCAGCTTCGAGGTTAAATCTCAGGCCGTCGGCCAAATGCTTTTCATCTTCAACAATCAGAACGGCGCTCATCGATTCAGGCTCGGGGCAGTTGAATAGTGAAAGTGCTGCCCTGGCCCAGGCCAGCGCTTTCAGCAAAAACGCGCCCGCCGTGCTTCTCGACAACGGAACGGACGATAAAGAGCCCAAGTCCCGTTCCCTTTATGCGAGCCATGAAACGTCCAGGAACTCGATAGAACCGTTTGAAGATCCGCTTGAGTTGAGCACTAGGTATACCGATACCGCGGTCAGCGACGCGAACAGCTATACGCTTTTCATCAACGGCCGCCAACTCGACACTTACCTGCATGTCTTTATCTGAATATTTCACTGCATTATCAAGGAGATTTAACAACGCCGCTCGCAATTCATCGGCGTCTCCGGCAACTTTGACCGTCTCTCCATTAAGCGACTCGACCAGCGTCAGGGACTTCTCATCCAGGTTGTATCGCAGGCGAGCAAGATTGAGACATTCGCGCACGAGCTCACCCAAGTCGAGAATCGCTGCATTGATACGTCGCGGGCGGTGGCCTGCCTGTCCGGCACGCAGAACCTGTTCGACGGTCTGCAACAACCGGTCGCTGTCTGCCAACATTACGTCGTAGAACTGATCGCGCCGCGCCTCATCCAGCTCTCGTCTCTTAAGCGTCTCGAGATACAGGCGGATTGAGGCGATCGGTGTCTTTAGTTCGTGAGTAACTGCGTTAATGAAAGCGTCATGCTGTTCGTTGCGGCGAATTTCGCGTATCAGGAAGGTAGTGTTGAGAACAAGTCCGAAGATAATTAGGACGAAGAAAATAATACCAGAGACCAACAACGCCACTTCGCGCCAGTTTAGCAGGATCCAACCGACGTTCAGCGCAATCGCCAACGCCACCAGGCACGAGCCGAGAGTGATGAAGAAGGCTACGGACTTGCGGCGGCGACCTCTAACATGCATGGCGGGAATTGTAACAGGAGGAAGACAGCAGAAGGCAGGAGAGGTGAGAAGAAGCAGTAAGCGGGGCCGGCGGCAGGGAGTTTAATGAAGTAACCTATTCCCGCCGTCTGCCTGTTCCTGCCCCGGTCCTTACGCTGCTCTTTTCAGTTCTTTAGCCGGTGGTTTCATCGCCCCGTCTAAGTCAACAAGGCGGATACCCTTTGCCAAACCCAGCGCTTTCAACGCGCGTATGCCCATCCAATTCACATCAATTTCATACCAGGCCAGGCCGTGTTTGGCAGCGCGGGGATACGCGTGATGATTGTTGTGCCAGCCTTCGCCAAACGTCAAAAGGGCAACCCACCAGTTGTTCGTCGAATCATCATTGATAGCAAAACGGCGTCGACCCCACAAGTGTGTGGCAGAGTTAACCAGCCAGGTGGCGTGTAGCCCGACAGTGACACGAAGGAAAACTCCCCACATCAACGCCGACCAACCGCCAAAAACCAGCAAGAGCACACCAGAAACAATTAAGGGAACGAAATAGGTGCGATTTAACCACATGTGGATCGGGTCCTTCATCAGGTCCGGAGCATAGCGCCACATTACTGCGTCTTCATGCTGTTGCGCGGTGCCTCGCAGGATCCAACCCATATGCGACCACCAGCGGCCGTCCCTTGGTGTGTGAGGATCGCCGGCCGCATCCGTGTTCGAATGGTGTATCCGATGCGTGACAACCCAATTAATCGCTCCGCCTTCAAGCGACAGAGCTCCACACACTGTTAGAAAATACTCGACTGCTTTCGGCGTCTTGTAACCGCGATGCGTCAAAAGCCGATGAAAGCCCATGCCGACGCCCAAACTGCCTGAGACCCACCACAGAACAAGACTGATAAAAAGGGCCTTCCAGCTAAACATGAACAGCGCCGCGATCGCGCCGAGATGAAAGAGGACCATGAACACGGTCGTAACCCAATTTATTCCGCCTTGCTTGTTGACATTGCTCGCACTGCTCGCACTCGTTATCATAAAGTTCTGCCCCTTAGTTGACATTGCTGGTCACCGGATTAATCGTAACAAGTTACCGGCCGAGTGTTTGTAATACTTATGTAAACAGGGCATTTAGCAACTCTCGATGAACGCTTGCGAATACGCTTAAGTGGTCATTTCAAAGAGCAATTGGTCTAAGTATCGACCTTGCGCACACCAATCAAATAGTGCATTATTTGTGGCGCTTTATTCCTTTCTCTCCTGCGTCAACGGTGATGCGCCACGCCTTCGCAACGGCTCCGGCGTCTTGGATGGTACGAAGATCTGCACACTCCATAGAAGTCAGAAAGGCACTCATGGATAAGCCTACCTATGCAGTTGGGGACCGAGTCGAGAAGCTGTGTGTCGCCTGCGATGAAGATCGCGGGCACATCGTAGCCTCCGTTACGAAGCGCGGCTTGATCTCGCGTGTTACCTGTCCAAAATGCGGCACTCGGAGTTCATTCTCCGGCGCCACAAAATCAAAAGTCACCGTTCCCAAACAAGTCGTTACTGAACCCTACGACAGACGACGCACCTATCGTACGGGACAGATGATGATTCATCCCATGTGGGGACAGGGCGAAGTGACCGCCGTGATCGAGCCAAGAAAGATTGACGTGCTCTTTTCCGATCGCCTTCGCCGGCTCATTCATGCCCGGCACGACGCCTAAGGACGCACTGGCCCCAGATCCCACCGCTCTATTCCTCTCCAACGCTCGTAGCTAATCGGACGCCGCAGTGAGGGCTCTGGCCTCTCGTTGTTTCTGCTCTGGCTGCGTTCTAATGGGCAGGTTCAGTTTTCCCAACGCGAATAACGCCAGCCATACAACGCCTGCTGTGGCGGAAAGCAGGCCGGACACGACAGTCAGCGTTCGCGCCGAAATAAATTTCAGCGACCACCCTGCCGTTCCGGTCGAGAAACTCCATACCAACAACTCCGTTGCTCGATCCGTTGTGGAAACACGTCCTCGCAAATAGTCCGGCACGAGTCTCATCAACAGAGTCTCCTGCACCGCGAATTCTGCGCCCAGCAGAACTCTTGAGAAGAACAATAAAGCGCAGGCCAGCACCAAAGCCGGCATTACTCCAATAAGCGCAAAAAGAATTCCCTGAAAGATTAGGGACCACCCAATAAACTTCGGCGTGAGCCCCCGCATGTCGAAGTACACACCCGCACGTCGCGCGATCATCATTCCGCCAAACAGGCCCAGTCCCGCCGCGAAATATAGTGCAGCCACGGCGGAATCGGCGTTGATGCCACGATCACCCGCGAACACCACGCCGCCGAGTCGATCTGAAATCAAGTTAATTGCGCCACCCCCTGTGGCCCACAGAATGTTAATCCCAAGGATAGCGGCCACGGGCGCGTGGCATATGATGTAAGACCAACCCTCACGAATATCCGAGATGAAGTTGTGTCGCTTTTCGCTCCTCGCTTTATTGATCGAGATATCCTGTTTGGTCTCGCGTTCTGGAATTAGCCAAACCGAATATGCCGAAGCCAAAAATGAGAAAGCGTTAACGATGAATGCCGCCTTGTAACCGATGTTGGCTGCGGTGAGGCCCCCGAGAGCCGCGCCGAGCGACATCAGCAGAAAACGTGATGAGAACATCAAAGCATTTCCGGCCAGCAGATTGCGGTCTCCAGTGATATTGGGCACGGCGGCGTTCTTCGCCGCTTCGAAGAAGGTGCCAAAGAAGGAGAGCAAACCGGTACAGAGATACGCAATCCAGAGATCTTGAGGTCGGCGAACGAAGAGAAATCCCAGCGCGATCGCGACCCGCGCGAAATCGGCTGCGATCATGACGGTGCGTCGTGACCATCGATCGACGAAAGCGCCCGCCAGCGGAGAGAACAGCGTGAAGGGCACCAGGCGGCAAAGCAATATGATGGTCGTAACTTCCGGAGCCTTGTTCGAAACTACGCGCACCAAACCCAGCGCGGCAATGAAATTAAACCAGTTGCCGAGTTCGGAAATAACCTGTCCAAACCACAACCGCCGGAACGAGCGGTTAGTACGGAGCAGTTGCATGTAGGTTAAAGAATCCATTGACGGTATGGTTTCAGAGTTTCAGGTTTAAGGTTTCAAGTTTAAAGTTAGTTTCAGATTTGAGATTTGAGATTATTTGAGATTTAACATTTCAGGTTTCAGGTTTGAGACGCCAATCGTCCGAATCAGATTTTAGAGCTACGAACCGGTACCCCTAGTGACTTGAGTGTCCGAAACCTGAAACCGCTTGAAACCTGAAACCTGAAACTTGAAACCTGAAAGCGTCCAATCAAAAGAGCCGCCAGTGTCACCGGCGGCTCGCAACCTTTAAGAAGCTTTGACAATTATCCGCCAGTAAACTTTGGCGGACGCTTCTCAACAAAGGCTGCGATGCCTTCCGCGGCGTCCCGAGTTTGGCCCGACTTAATCTGCGCCTCCCTCTCAAGCTCAAGCTGCGCTGCATAGTCTCTTGTCGCGGATGCTTCGAGCAGCTCTTTTACACGACCGAGCGCTGCGGTGGGTCCTTGTGCGAGCCTTGCTGCCAGCCTCATCGCCTGGTCCATCAATTCGCCATCGGGAACCACTGCGTTTACCATTCCCATATCGAGCGCCCGTTTGGCATCGACAATCTCTCCGGTCATTAGTAGTTCAGTCGCCCGTCGCCACCCGATGAGTCTTGGCAAAATAAAAGTGCCTCCGCAATCAGGGGTCAACCCAATCTTAACGAAAGCCTGATTGAAACGAGCGCCCTCGGCCGCCAACACGAAGTCACATGCGAGAGCGAGATTACAGCCTCCGCCGGTTGCTGGTCCGTTCACTGCCGCAATGAAAGGCAGCGGAGTTTGGCGAATTAACAGTATGCACTTATTAATCAGCCGCAACGGCTCGTCAAAGAATGCTTCGGCTCGACCTTCTTGCCGGCCGATCGCTTGCATCTCGCGCAAATTTCCACCGGCACAAAACGCCCGGCCGGCGCCTGTGAGAACAACGGCCCGCACACCGCTGTCAATTAATTCACTCACGGCTGATTGAAACTCCGAACCCATCTTAACGTTCAGCGCGTTCAGGGACTCGGGCTGATTCAAGGTGACAACTCCGATGTCGCCTTGGACTTCAATTTGGATGGTTTCGTAATTCATTGCGGGTGAGCAAGCGTTTTTAGCGCACATCTAAGCCTTGGCGGACGCACTATCAATTACACCCGCGGCAGACAAAGGAGCGGTTGGTTGTTGAGCTTAGTTCGTTTGAGATCTTTTAAACTCTTTGCTGCGCTGCACGATTAGCGCTGAAACAATCGCCGCACAGCACCGGTCTTCCACTCGAAGGCTTGAAAGGTACGGTGTCGTTTTTGCCACACTGATCGCAGGTGATCTCAAATCGCTGCCTCTCACCGCCTGGTCCTTTTGAGCCACCAAAGTTTGCGCGGCGCGAATCCCGACAAGGCTTGCACCGTTTTGGATGCGTTAGGTTGCGCTCCTTATAATAATCCTGCTCGCGCTCGGTAAACTGAAATGCTGACCCACATTCCGCGCACATTATTTCAAGGTCTGGCATGACTATCTAGTCTCCATGAGAGGTGAAATTGAGGGTTCAACTCTCTTTGCTCTTCGGAGCGCCGGTGTCAACATTTCTTCCGCCCAGAATGTCGTTTCAATTGGACTGAAGATTACCTGCATCTTATCTGTGATGCCGTCGGGTTGTCGCGTTCCGAAACGGTTAGTAGGCCTGAGTTTACTCCAGTGCAAGCCGTGGTTCAAACAAAAATAGCAAGAAAGGAGGCTTGCTTGGACACCAAATGGGAGCCTGACGCTGAAGGGGGCCAAACCCATTTCGGACCGTAGCCGGCCCGCATCGAACTCGCTCAATTAGGTAAAGCTTATGCTGTTTTTAACTGCGCTCGAGTTCTGCAACGTGGGCTCGAACGGTTCCACCCAATATATCGAGGTTATATCCGCCCTCGAGGCAAGAAATGATGCGACCATTAGAGGCGCTATTCGCCCACTCTTTTACCGCGGCGGTGAGGGAGACAAAATCTTCGTCTTCCAATGTAAGTTGGCCCAAAGGATCGCCCCGGTGCGAGTCAAAGCCGGCGGAGATGATGATGAGGTCAGGCTTGAATCCGACGCTCATTCTTTCAAGAGCAGCATCAAACATTCTTCTCTGCTCTCGTGCCGGCGTTCGCGCCTTGACCGGAATATTTAAGGTGAATCCCACGCCGCGACCTAGCCCGGCTTCGCCTCGCGCTCCCGTGCCCGGATACCATGGATATTGATGCATAGAAAAAAAGAAGACAGTGGGATCGTCGTAGAAGATGCCCTGAGTCCCATTCCCGTGATGCACATCCCAATCGACGATCGCTACACGCTCAATTTCCGGATACGTGCGTTGCGCGTATCGCGCCGCAATAGCGACGTTGTTGAAAAGACAAAAACCCATGGAGCGCTCTGCTGTGGCATGGTGACCAGGCGGGCGCACAGCTACAAAAGCATTTGAGGCCTTTCCTTGCATGACAACATCAATCGCCTGGCAAGCCCCACCTGCACCGCGCACGGCCGCTTCCATTGAGTGCATCGAGACTGCGGTATCCGCATCGAGATATCCAAGACCCTCGCTTACTGCGCGCTCGACATTCTTGTAAAGCTGCGGCGTATGACAGGCTTGGATGTCACCGCGTGGCGCTTCCCTGGCCTGCACCTCAAGTATTCTTCCCCAAAGATCTTTATCAGACCTCAGAGCAGCCATCACTGTGCTGTAGCGCGAGGCACTCTCCGGATGACCGGGTCCAGTGTCATGTTCCAGAAAAACGGGATGGTGAATGAGAGCAGTCGTCATGAAAGAAGATTATGCGTTTGGGCGGATCGAGGGTCAAACACCGCATGGTGCGACCGTAGGTTATTAGAATCAAAAGCATACGTTATCGATTTATGGTCGTACGGAAGCCTCACCGAGAACGCAATGGAACTGTCGCAATTTTCTTTGCGTTTCGATGATTTGTCTTTAACCCGTGGCCGATTGGCACAGCGGGAATGCGAATTGCTCTGTAGTGTTTCCGAAGCTCGGTCTATGGCGAAGGCTTAGATGCATTGCTCAAGATTCGATCAAAATTTAAGACTGGCTGACACCGAAAGGAGTTGAAAGCGATGTCCTACGACGAAGAACAGGCAAGAAAAAGCAGAGTGGTGGTAAAGACTCCCTCCTCGCGCCGGGAGGTTGAGAACACTGAAACCGTTCGTGTTCCGGAGCGTAATGGCGTGTCAGCAACTACAGTCGGCGTGCTCGTGGTGCTGGTAATAGCGCTGGTGACAATCGTAGTGCTGTTGCTTATGAACAATCAATCGACAGATACGGTTAATGCTAATATTGCGGCCCAACAGCCGACGCCCATACCACAGACAACCATTGTCCAGCAGCCGGCGGCGCAACAGCCACCAATTATCGTCCAGCAGCCGGCACCGGTCCAGCCAGCCCCGATCATTGTTACTCAGCCAGCTCCGAGCGGCGGAACTGCGTCGAGTGGAACAGACGACGCATCGATTCAAACGGCAATAGATAAGAAGATTGCTGATGATCCTACTTTGTCGGCTTTGGGGGTCACAGTCACGGTGATGGATGGCAAAGCGACACTAATTGGCACAGTCAAGTCTGAATCGTTAAAGGCGCAGGTGGAAAAGACGGTGAAAAGTGTCAAGGGCGTCAAATCAGTCGATAATCAGATCACTGTGATGTAGATCGAGTATAACCAAAACGTTGGCGCCGCGGCTCACAATCGAATCGCGGCGCCTTTTCACTTGCAGCTGTTAATGACTCGCATCAAGAACAATTTGTCGATTGCTGAGGGAACTCTCCAGTATCAGATCACTCTCCTCGCCTTTCAATAGCAGTCGCCATTCGTCGCCGTCTGCAAAGAACGTTATTTCCTTTACCAAACATTCGACGGGCGCGGGTGTCATTCTTTTCACTCCGTTCGCTGTTATCCCTTGAGTGAGTAGAAGCTCACTGTCCCTTTTGAGTTCCTGGCTGATTTCTTCACCTGCATCGAGTTCCTGGAGGCACACGGAACAAGGAAGCAGTCCCATCTCGCCATCGAGGTAGATTTGCCAGATGAAGCCAATGTCCAGGAGAAGATATATCGACTCGTCGAAGATAAAATAGCCAATTACCGTGGCCCCAACGACGTGAGCGATGACGTGGTCCTGGCGCTTGTTAGTCTCCTGCTCTATCCAGCCCATGGTCTGTTTGGTTTGTGGTTAATTAGATTGGTACTTGTCAAGTTAGGTTCCGCCCATCCGAACCGCGCCGGAGGTTCTCGGATCTACGAGCTATAAACATGCTACCCCTAACGGGGTGAAACCCGCGTCTCTTTGCGCCCACGATAAATACTTCGCTTCAGTCTGTTTTTGCTGACAGCCCTTTTTGGCCCAAGCGCTCCTGCCTCCTGCTTACCTCTACGGCCTGTCATTCATCGTAATGAAGCAGAGTCTTTGATTTCACTGCGGCAATGAAAGCGGCCGCCAGCGAACCCGCTCCGCCAACGACGACCGCGAGAGGCGCACCAATGAGCGACGCCAGCACGCCGGCCTCAACCTCGCCAAGCTGCGGTCCACCCATAAAGAACACCATGTTGATGGACGTCATGCGACCACGCAAATGGTTGGGCGTCGTAAGTTGGCGAATAGTCTGACGTAGCACGGTACTGATGGTATCTGCCGCGCCAGTGATCGCCAGCATAAGCAGCGAAAACCAGAAGACTTGCGACCGACCGAATGCGGCTGTCGCCAGGCCAAAGACAGCGACTGATCCAATAACCAACTTTCCCTGATGGCGAAAGCTGCCGATTCGCGCCATGACCAGAGCGGTGACTACGGAACCTGCAGCGGGTGCCGCCGCCAGAAGTCCCATTCCCGGCGCCCCGACTTTGAGTATTTCATCCGCAAAAATCGGAAGCAAGGCGGTTGCCGAAGCAAAAAACGTCGCAGCAAAGTCCAGGGTCATCGTCTGAACAATGATCGGCGTGTTCCAAACAAATTTCAGACCTTCTTTCAACGCGGCAAACCCAACCCTGGTCGCTTTTTCGGTTTCGGCCGAGATTCGACCGCTTGTTTTCATTAAGAGCAGCGCGAAGATTACCGCTAGAAACGATAGAGCATTCACGCCATACACGATTGCCGGGCTATGGCTCGCCAGGAGAAATCCGGCGATCGAAGGTCCAACAATCATTGCGATGTTGAAAACAGTCACACCCAAACTCACGGCATTGGGAAAATCTCTCACTGGCACAAGGGTAGGCATCAACGCCTGACGGGCAGGAATATCGAAAGCCGTGGCTCCCGAAGCGACGCCAGTCAGAATGTAAATCGGCCAAACACTCTTTAAGCCGCCCACTGTAACAACCGTCAGCAACATAGAACTGATTAGCATCACGCTCTGCGTCGCCATCATTAGTCGCCGGCGATCTGCAACGTCGGCAACAACACCCCCGAGCAGCGAACAGAGAATGATGGGGGCCCCCTTAAAGAACCCCACCATTCCTAAAGCGAAAGCAGACTTGGTTAGCAGGTAAATATGCCAGTTGATAGCGACGGACTGCATCTGCGATCCGGTGACAGAGACAATCTGGCCCAACCAAAGCAACCGAAAGTCACGGTGCCGCAGTGCATTGAAGGCCGAACGAGATGTTGTTGGAGTGAAATCGGGTGGAGTCGATCCGGCGTTTGGCGCAACCATCAACCGATAAAGTACCCGTTTGATTCGCGCGACTCAAATCCACCGGGGACACACAAGACTAGCTGGCAGCATGCGCGAGATTATTTAGGCGATCAAACTCGCGGGCCACGCTGTCGACGGTAAATCTTATTTGCTCTTCGGTATGTGTGCAATTAATGAAGAACCGCAAGCGAGCTGCTTTGTCTTCGACGGCGGGATGAATTATCGGCTGAACGTTTATGCCGAGATCAAGCAGCGCACGCGAGAGGGCGATACAGCGGAACGAATCACCGATAATCACGGGGACCACTGGCGAGTCTTTACTAGTACCCTTATTCAATCCTCGCTCTTCGGCGAGACGCAAGAATAGATTGGCGCGATCGTGCAGTCGGCTGACCCGTTCCGGCTCGGCCTTTAGTAATCGTATAGCTGCCAGTGCAGCAGCTGCGTTCGCCGGCGAGATGCCGACGCTATACACAAAGCCAGAGCCAAAATATTTCAGATATTCCACCACTGCTCGAGTGCCTGCGATGTAACCGCCACAGCTTGCAAATGACTTGCTGAGCGTCCCCATCCACAGATCTACATCGGCCGCGTCGACGTCGAAGTATTCGCTGATGCCGCGACCGTGCGGCCCCAACACACCGATTGAATGTGCCTCGTCGATCATCAGGATCGCTTTGTGGCGGCGCTTGACTTCAACAAAGCGCGGGAGGTCGGGGATATCGCCGTCCATGCTGTAAACCCCTTCAATGACCACTAGCACGCGGCGATACCGGTGACGATGTTCGCTTAGTAACCGGTCGAGAGCGTCCCAGTCATTATGAGGAAACGGCAGACTTCGGGCACCCGATAACAGACAGCCTTGATTGACGCTGTCATGGCTGAAGGCGTCATACATTATTAGATCCGTGGCGCCGAAAAGAGTGCTGATAGTGGTGACGTTCGCAGTATGCCCACCGATGTAGACGATGCTGTCTTCTGCTCCAATCAGTTGAGCGATTTCCTGCTCGAGCTCGCGGTGAAACGGTCTTTCGCCAGACGCGACCCGACTGGCTGACACTGAGGTACCGAAGGAATCAATTGCCGTTTTAGCAGCGGCGGAAACCACCGGGTCACCTGACATGCCGAGATAATTGTAGGCTGAAAAGTTGATGCATTCTCGTTCGTTGATTACCGTGGTATTTCGTGTGATGCGATCGTTCACCTTGAGGTACGGATTTCCGCCACCCAGCTCCACGGCGGCCATTAGTTGTTTCAGACCGAGAAACTCTGGGAATAATTCAAACGTGTAGTGTTCAGGCAGAACCTCATCGTACGTCTGCGCTGACGACGCTCCACTTGCCAGATGCCGAGAGAGAAGGTCGATCGTGGGATAGTCCCACAACAGATTCGGCGACAGCCGACGTCCCAACCAATCTTCCATTTCGCTCGACAGACTAACTGCCGCAACTGAGTCGAGACCGTAACTGACAAACTGCTCGTCGCTGCGAATGTTGCCCGGATCGGTCTTTAATCGCTCTGCAAGCTTCTCGGTCAGCCATTCCTTGATTCTTTGAGTGTCCGGCAGATCCGTCGGCTCAGTTTCGCTGGGTTCCTCCGCATCAGCAGCGACGTGGACTTCGCTATCAAGCGATCTCTCTGTCCAGGCTCCGACAATCGGGAGGCCCCCACTCAAGAAACTAGCCCGGCAAGCATGGCGCTGAATTTTGGCACTTGAAGTCTTCGGCAGTGCTCCTGTTTTGACTAACGCAACAGCGTGAACCCGCAAATCGTAGTGTTCGGCGATTGCTTGCCTGATCGCATCGATTACCTCTTCCGCGTTAAGGTTTCGTAGATATTGCCGCTCGACTTCCTGCGCAACTATCAAACACTCGGCGCCATTAACGTCGATAGAAAACGCTGCTCCTCCTCCCGGTCGCAGGTGAGGGTGACATCGCTCGACAGTCAATTCAATGTCGTGCGGATAATAATTACGTCCTCTAATAATGATCAGATCCTTGAGCCGGCCGGTTACAAACAATTCCTGATCATGAACGAAACCAACGTCTCCGGTGCGCAAATATGGGTCATCACCATCCGCAAGAATGCGCGCTTGAAATGTCTGCTCAGTTTCATCAGGCCGGCCCCAATAGCCCATCGCCACGCTCGGCCCAGCGACCCAGATCTCCCCGACCTTGCCGTTTGTGCAAAGCGCTCCAGTTGCCGGATCGACAATGGCGATCTCCTGGTCAACTATTCTCTGGCCACAACCTACCAGCGTTCGTGCGCCTTCGCTGTGATTGGACGAAGTCTTCACCAGGTTGCGTTCGAGCGCTTCGCGATCGAACCCAGCGACAACGGGTGCGGCATCCTTCACTCCACCACTCACGATAAGCGTGGCCTCGGCAAGCCCGTAACAAGGATAGAAAGCCTCCTTTCGAAAACCAGCGGGCGCAAACTTCCTTACAAAGGCCTCCAAAGTCTCGTGACGAATCGGCTCGGCTCCGTTGAATGCCAAATCCCAGGAGCTCAGATCAAGGGCAGCCAACTGCTCAGTGGTGATCCGGCGTACACACAAATCGTAAGCGAAATTTGGCCCACCGCTGCTTGTCGCTCTCGTGCGCGTGATCGCCTGCAGCCAACGCAGCGGCCGCTGCAAGAAGGCATACGGCGACATGAGCGTGACGGGAAAGCCCGCGTAGAGTGGTTGCAGAACTCCGCCAATAAGCCCCATGTCGTGGTAGGGGGGCAACCAGACCATCCCTCTGCTTTCCGGCGAGTGCCGAAAGCATTGGTAGATCAGCGATAAGTTATGCATTACGTTTCGGTGACTCAGCATCACGCCTTTTGGCGCCATGGTCGATCCCGAAGTGTATTGAATAAAGGCTACTTGATCGGTTTTCAGCGCAGGATCATGCCATGAACTCTCTGCTCCAGCTGGAACGTCGTCGGTTGTTATCCAGGTGAGGGCCTGCAGGTCGGGAAATTCAGAGAGTTGTCGCTTTACATTTCCCAGAACGGACGAAGCGGTAAGCACAACCTTCGCTTGCGCATCCGCGACGATTGCCTGCAAACGCAGTAACGATTGATTCGGACGTGGAGGGTAAGCAGGGACAGCTATCACGCCGGCATAGAGACAGCCAAAAAATGCGGCGACATATTCGAGTCCGGGTTGATAAAGTAGGAGCGCGCGTTCTCCAACCGGTACGGCTTCCTGCAAAATGGCTCCGATTGCGCGAGACTGTCGCTCCAACTCACGGTAGGTCAGCTCGCTCACCTCATCTTCGCCATCAACCAGAAAAGTGAAAGCGAGTCTTTCAGGTTGCTCTGTCGCTCTGATGCGGAGTAAATCCACGAGCGTGGAAAACTGTGGAGAGTCGCTTGCCGAAGTCACGCTTGAAACTCCTCTGGTCTAAGCCCACCTGGCGTACGCAAAGGGCTATTCCACTGATCATCCACAAAAATAGGTCTGCGGGAAAACCCTTTGTCGAGAGACGTAATATGAAGCCATTGGGACCCGATATGTGAACTACGGCCCGGTTATGAGGTGGATCAACTTGCTCTACAATTCTTGGCGCGCGTCATTCTCGGGTAATAGCGTTGACGTCGCTTTCGAGCAACCGGACACCGGTCAACCCCCCTTGCCATGGCCTGTTCAGCAGAAGCGAAATTGCCTCCAAGAATAGGGCGTCATTGAACATCAAGGCGGCTGCACAGTAATACTCTCGCGCTAATCATGTCAACAAAAAACCGAAACGAAAATCTTTCTTGGAAAGGCCGGAACAAGCTAGTGTATTTGGTTTTCGTACGCTACTAACAATCCGATTGACATTGGCGGAGTGACCAGTTTAGTCTACGCGGCGGCCATCATATTTAATTGCGAAACCTCACTTCTGTTGGCATTGCCTGGGATTTGGCTGGTCGGTCAATTCTACGGCAACGGCAACCAACTTGAGTTTGACTCGTCAATAGGTCCAAAAGCGTCTACTGAAAAGCTTTCCTTTATGACTTACGCGCGTCCTTTGGCTTCACTCGCAGAATAATCAACGTAAAAAGCCAGGCCAGTATTTGAGAGGTAATGGTTTAGCAATGAAAACTAGTATCACGAGGAAATTCAAATGCCACTAAATCTCAAGGGCATCGCCATCGAGAAGGAAGAGGCCGAGTGGAAACGAGTTGCCCATCGGTTGGCTACCGACGTGTTGGCTCCGAATGCCGCACGCACCGACCACGATGGTGTTTTTCCGCGCGAGCAAATCCGCGCTCTGGGCGAGTCCCGGCTTATGGGATTAACCGTGCATCCGGAGAAAGGGGGCCCAGGCGGCAATATCAAGACCGCGGCACTCGTGATTGAAGAACTGGCACAGGGTTGCCCTTCCACCGCCATGTGCTACACGATGCACATGAGCACCATCCCCATGATTGCAGCGCTGGCCCAGGACGGACAAGTTGAGGACATTCTTGAACCCATCATTCGAGGTGAACGTCTGAATAGTCTGGCTATGAGCGAGCCAGGCTCAGGAAATCGTCTCTGGCACATGGACAGCTATGCGCGGAAAGACGGCGACCATTACATTGTTGATTCTTTTAAATCGTTCGCGACGAGCACTGGTGAATGCGACTTCTATGTGGTGCCGGTCCGCGCAAACTCGGAGGTAGGACCAAACGACCTGAGTATGTTCGTGATTGACGGCAAGGATCCGAACATAAAGACAATAGGGAAATGGGATGGCATGGGAATGCGCGGCAATTCCAGCACGCCCGTACACTTCGACAAATGTCGCGTGCCGGCTTCACGCCGACTGGGATCCGAAACATGCGGATTCTCAATGCTGTTTGCATACTCCTTGCCGATCTATCAGGTGGGACTTTCTGCCGTGTATCTCGGAATTGCCCAGGCTGCATATGACACGGCAGTGGCACATGTGAAAAAGCGTATTCACTCTGACACGGGCGCGGCTTTGTCAAAAGTAGAGACTGTTCAGCGTTATGTTGCAGAAATGAAATTGCGCATTGATCAGTCACGATTCTTGATCTACCGGGTCGCCCAGATGGCAGATAACGCGCTCGTCTTGTTTGATGAGTTGCAAGAGGCCGATCTCCTGGATGAGGTGATCCGGGCCAATCCCGATGATCCGTTTTTCATCGAGGTGGCACAAATAAAAGTCTCTGCCTGTGAGATGGTGATCGACGTAACAAATAAGGCGATGCAGGTTTGCGGAGGAACTGCTTACAAGCGAGGACATCCCGCGGAAAGATATTATCGCGATGCGCGTGCCGGATCTGTGATGGCGCCAAGCGACGACACCCTGAAATTGATTATGGGGCGACAGATCCTGGGAATCGCACAGCCCTGGGAATAAAGCAAGCTGTTAGCTTGCTTCGTCGGTGGGCAGAGACGCGGTTTGGAACAGAATTAGCGCTCCGACAGGTGAGTGATAGCAAACCAGCACGCAAGTTGACAGCTGGCGTTACTAGGAAAACACTAATGACTAAAAACTATGACAGCCTGGGTGAATGCCTGGAAGATTTTAAGAATACGTTCAACTCCAACGGACGTGTTCAGAAACTTATTAAGAATTGGAATCGCTCAGTAATTGTCGATGCAACAGACACCGGATCAATCTTGACCATGATGATCAAAGACCTCAACATGAATGAGGTCAAACCGGGGGCACATCCGGACGAAGACTACCCAATTCATCTGCAGGCATCCCAGGACACCTTAATCAGAGTGTTCTCTGGCGACTATAATCCGGCCCATGCCTTAATCGATGGCGAGCTGGCGGTCTTTTCGAATGAAAAAGACAAGGTGAAGCTCGAAGCGATTACCATGGTTATCTGGGGTATGTGACACCAGAGCACCTTAGCTTTATGAAAAAGTACGTTGAGTTGATGTTCTACGTTTCGTTCGGCGCTGGCATGGCTTTCGGCACCAGTTCCTTCACAATGATGTCGGGGCTTTTCGAGATCACGACCACGCTTTGGGTTGTCGTTGCGATAGTCTTGTCCGGCTTGATATGCATTCTGATCTCGACCTCAGTGGCCGAACTTGCCAGCATGTATCCTTCCTCGCCAGGCATACGCACGTATCTAAAGGTCGCATTCGACAACCGAATTTCTCTCCTGCTTGTTTATCTTTACTTGATCTTCATGGTGCTGGTAGCGGGCGTTGAGAGTTACATGTTTGCGCTGGTTGTGAAAGCTATCTTTCCCAACGCCTCGTCAATGCTTGTCGTGCTCGGGTTGCTCGCATTTACGATCACGGTCAACCTGCTCGGATTCGAGCTTCCTCGCGGATTGCAGATATTCACCACGTTTCTATTGATTTTGGGGATCCTCGTGCTGGGGATTTTTGGCATATCTAATGCGCCCACTGGAATAAGCGCTTTTAGCGCAAGCTTAGGCGAGAACATCAAGCAGCTTACAGTGTTACCCGCCGCGATAATTATGGCAGTCTACCTTTTCACAGGTTTCGAGTGGGTTACCCTGCTGGGATTCAGTCCCAAGTCGTACGAGCATCGCATTCCGTTGTCGATGCCGTTGGCGATTATCACCAACATGCTAGCCTACACAATCTTTGTACTCGGTATGTCTTTCCAAATCCCTCGTGCTGACATTGTGGCGACACCGGTTCCTCAAGTTCCCTACTTCCTTAGCATGTTGGGGCCCCGCGGCGTTTATTTCGCATTTGCTTTCTCGTTGCTGGCTGTTTTTTCCACTTTCAACGCCGGCATCATGGGTGGCTCGCGCCTGATTTACGTGCTGACTCGCGAAGGCAACCTGCCGAAATGGTGCGCGACGATGTCGTTGCGCAGCGGAGCACCAATAGGCGGCATTTTGGTTCTGGGTACGCTGGCGACAATCTCTTCTGTACTGGTCGTTAGATACGAGTTGGAATTATTGGCGGCGGTCATCGGCGCCGCGATCGTTTCAATTGTGTATGCTGCCTTTGTGTGGGCCGGTATTCGTTTGCGCAAATCTCAACCAAACACAAAAAGAAGCTTTAGGACTCCGGTGCCGTTGTGGCTCCAGTGGGTGATCATTGTATTGATGCCCCTAATGGGCATCGCCACTCTCTTTTCGCAAGTAGGAATGCAGTACCAGCCAATCATCGGCATGGTTGTTTTCACGGTGGTAGCAACGATCCTGTCGCGCTGGTCGCTTGTGCGGACTGCGAACCAACAACTCAGACGACAGAACTAATCACGTTTCAGTATGGACGACTATGGGCACTATTGCCGGCCTGGACTCGTGCGCATGCTGCAAGCGCTCAGCCTGGACGCTGTCTACGAACGAGCCGAAGGCGATCGACTCTGGCAAAGAAAGGGCGACAGTCTGGTTGAGGTGCTCGACCTCGTGGGCGGATTCGGCGCCAACCTCTTCGGCCATTATCATCCAGAACTTGTTGCTGAGGATCGACGTCTGCAAGAACGGCACGTGCCGATCCTGGCCCAGGGATCATGTCGGAGCGGAGCAACTTTGCTTGCGAAAGCGCTCTGCGAGATACTAGGCGACTACATTTGCATCTTCACGAACTCAGGAGCAGAAACAGTCGAGGCCGCGCTCAAACACGCTTACCTCGAACGCGGCCGCCCGGTCTATTGGGCCCTCGAGAACGCTTTTCATGGCAAGACACTCGGAGCTATTCAGCTAACCCCCGCCTACCGCGAACCCTATTCTTCATTCGGCCCACAAGTGCGGTTCCTCAATCCTTACGATTCATCCACGTGGGAAGAAGCTGCAGCGGAAGCCGATCAGGTTTCGGCGGCTTATGTCGAACCGGTCCAGGGTGAAGGTGGGATCAATTTAATACCTGAGGCATTTGCGAATTGGCTCGCTGCTCTTTGTCGCCAGAAAGGAATTCCGCTGGTTGTCGATGAGATTCAAAGCGGCATGGGACGAACCGGCGCTTTTCTTGCTTCGCAGGCGCTGGGACTCAAGCCCGATTATCTTTGCCTGTCGAAATCATTGGGTGGAGGGCTGGCAAAAATCGGCGCACTGTTGATTAAGAGAGATAGATTTGTCGAGGAGTTCTCCGTCAAACATACGTCCACCTTTGCCGAGGATGATCGAAGCTGTCTCCTGGCATTGAAAGCTCTCGAGATTCTGGACCGTGACGGCCTTGCTAAACGCTGTGAGCTTCTGGGCCAACACCTGATGAAAAACCTCGAGAAATTGCGAGAACGTTTTCCGGCGCAGATCAAGGAAGTTCGCGGCGTCGGTCTTATGGTAGGAGTTGAGCTGCAGGATTTGTCTGACTCTCCGTCAAGTACGTTGCGAATGCTCTCGCAACAAGACTACCTCGGCTATCTGGCCACCGCCTATCTGCTCAACGTGCATCGGATTCGCGTGGCCCCGGCCCTGAGTCAACCATCAACGATTCGAATTGAGCCGTCCGCCTATATCTCGAAGGGAGATCTCGACCATTTTGTCGACGCGCTTTCTAAGTTTTGTGAAGCCCTCGAGGCGCTCGACATCGCGCATTTAACGGCGTTTCAGATCGATAAGCCATCTGCTCCCGTGACGAGCTATAACGGGCCTCGACCTTTCAAACGCGAAGCGCCAAGAACCTCGCGCCGGGTTGCTTTTCTCGGGCACCTCATATTGCCCGAGCATGCTCCCCTCTGGGATCCGTCGTTGATAGCCTTTCAGCCTTCGGATCTCGAAGCGTTCATGGCAAAACCTTCGCGGATACTGGGGCCGACAATCTTTGACCAGATTAACGTTCAGTCCGTCATGGGAGACGAGGTCCATCTTAAGTATATCGCGCTCGACCTCACTCCCAGACAGGTCTTGAATGCTATGCAGGCCAGAGATACCGGTTGGATCACTGAGAAGATCGAAGCTTCAGTGAAGCTTGCTCGCGAGGAAGACTGCAGCGTCATCGGTCTTGGCGCCTATACTTCGATCATTTCCGGAAACTGCCAGCGCGTAAAGACAAACGGCATAGCGCTCACTTCAGGAAACTCACTCACGATTGGCATGGGGATCAAGGCATTGAAGAGAAGTGCCGCTAAGGCCGGGATTGAACTACCAGCCGCGCAACTGGGCATTGTCGGCGCCACGGGAAACATTGCCACCACCTACGCGGTGATGATGGCGCCAGAAGTCGCAGAACTAATCCTGGTCGTGCGCGACACGACTTCTCCGCGGCTGCAATCGGTACTTGAACAGATCAAGACCGCGGCACCCAACACAAAGATCACGGTGGTTACCGAGTTGACAGAGTTGCGCTACTGCGAGTTGATAGTGACTGCTTCCAACACCGCTGAGCCCTTGATTTATCCCGAGCATCTTTCGCAAAATCCGGTGGTCATCTGCGATATATCGGTGCCAACTGACGTATCCCAGGAAGTGTATACCCAAAAACCCAATGCGGTGATTATTCATGGCGGGGTTGTCCGACTGCCCCGTAATGAGGATTTTATTATTGGCGGTTTGCCACTTGACCGGGGACACGTTTACGCTTGTATGGCAGAAACACTGCTGATGGGGCTTGAGGGAGTCAACTCACATGGTTCATTTGGACCGGTGAAGCCAGAGGGTGTTTCAAGAGCGCTGGCCATGGCTGAAAAACATGGCTTTGAATTAGCAGACATTACGAGCGGCTGGACCTACTAGGTCCTGACATACGATGATCGACAGTTCTCCAGTAATGGAAGTTTCGACAACGCCGGGTGAATTGCCGCAGTCAGCTCCGCTGAATGCGCGGGCAACAAGACTCGCGCGCCGTGTAGCCGTTGCCACGGTAGTTCTTCCCTTCGCTGGCTTCATCATTTCGGTCATACTTCTTTGGCAGCGAGCTTTCGGCGTTGTTGATTTATGCCTGCTCGTTTCCTTTTATACCGTAACGACGTTGGGCGTCGGCGTCGGCTTCCATCGTCTTTACGCTCATCGAGGCTTCCAGACCTCAACGCCCGTGAGGGTCATATTGGCCATTCTCGGCTCAATGGCTGCGGAAGGTCCGATCTTATTCTGGGTGGCGGTCCATAGACGTCACCACACTTACAGCGATCGTCCTGGAGATCCGCATTCCCCGCACCTGCATGGAGAGGGAGCATGGAACGCACTGCGTGGCTTCTGGCACTCACACAGCGGCTGGATGTTCCGGCCAGAGCTTACTGGTTGGGCTTACTATGTGCCTGATTTACTGCGCGACCGGCTGCTCTTTCAAATCAATCGGCTCTATTTTCTTTGGCTGTCAGTCAGTCTTTTGTTGCCGGCAGTCTTAGGTGGTTTGCTGACTTTGAGCTGGCGCGGTGCGCTGTTGGGTTTCTTGTGGGGCGGTCTGGCCAGAATCTTCCTCGTTCACCATACTACGTGGAGCATCAACTCGATTTGCCATATCTATGGCAGCCGTCCTTTTCGCAATCGCGATCTTAGCGCAAACAATTTCTGGATGGCCCTTCTCTCATTTGGCGAAGGGTGGCACAATAACCATCACGCGTTCCCCGCCTCCGTGATGCACGGCTTAAAGTGGTGGCAGGTTGATGTTTCGGGTTACGTAATTCAGGTGTTGAAAACGACCGGTCTGGCGTGGAATGTGAAAATTCCCAGCTCTAGAATGATTGCCGAAGCCAGAAAAAAAGCGCTTGCTGGCGAAGATTAGAAGTTAGGTTGCACATGAATGGAAAAATGGCAAACGACGATCTTCACGGACGCTCAAGCGGAACAGCAGCCGGGGCGAGCGCTCAACCTCCGACAGAGCAACAAATTCAGTCCTGGCTGATCGCAAATATTTCCACGGTAGTCGAGGTCGATCCGCAAACAATAGATATTCGTAAGCCACTCGAGTATTACGGAATGGACTCAATGCAGGCGATGCATCTGTCCGGTGATTTGGAAGACTGGTTAGGACGTCAACTTTCACCGACCGTAGTTTGGGACTACCCCACAATCGAAGTTTTGGCGCGTCACCTTGCTGAGAACGGCCAGTAAGCAATTCGGATCTTCCTTGATCTCGAAATCACTATCGACGGATATTTCCTCGCCACATAATCAATTCCGCGTTGATTCTTTGTTTCCTCGTCCTCAAGGACAGGCAGCATGAACGATCAGCCGTCCCAGGCTCGGGATAAAACCGGCGGCGCCAGGATCTTCAATTGGATCCTCAACCGGCGTGTCGTAGCCAATATCAGATGGCTCGTCTCAGCAGACAAGGACGAACCGCTACCGGAAAAACCAAAGCATCAGAATCTTTTCAGCAAACCAGTAGCGTGGCTGTTGGGACGCCAGGTTCTGGCATCGGTTAAGTGGATGCTGCTGTACGCGGCCTATCAGGGACGGCTGGATTCGCGTAACTGGATGCGTCCGCGGTCCTATTCGTTTCGAAGATTTAAAGACGAAGAATTTTGGTTCGATTATCTGGCTGATTCAGGCGATGGACAGCGGGCGATGTACAGCATTGCTTATCTCTGTCTGAGTGATCTTTGGGCCGAGGGTTCAGTCGATGACCCACCGCCGCTCAACTCACCCATCACATTTGAAAAAGAGAGACAGGAAACCTTTCGGTTGCCGCGAGGCGAATTCTTATTCGTTGGCGGGGATACCGCCTATCACATCGCTGATTATCCCACCCTCGCCTATCGATTTCAGCTTCCGTTTCACTGGGCAGCCACTGATTTAGGCCCTGAGCAGTTTGCAGAAGACAAGCGGCGTCCCATCTTCGGCATCCCTGGGAATCATGATTACTACGATCAGATCGAGGGTTTTCATCGGCAGTTCCGACGGCCAGTGAATGCCGAAGACATGCCGACTGAAGCCGCACCCAATCGAAAACCTCGCACACCTCAACTCAGGATCCCCGGCTTCAAGCGCGTTCAGGACGCCAGCTATGTCGCGATCAAACTTCCTTACGACTGGTGGTTCTGGGGTCTCGATGTAGAAAGCGGGAATATGGACACGCGGCAGTTTGAATTCCTGAGAAAACTAAACAACAGGCAGCCGCCCAGAAAGATGATTGTGGCAACTCCAGAACCAACTACCTTCATGGGCAGGTATATGGATCGCGATTCGAATCTATCAAGAGTCTTTCAGGACCTGAATCTGCCGCGACCGTTTCTCAAGGATCCAGAACTGCTTGAGCCAGGCACCTGTCGGTTGGACCTTGCCGGGGATATACATCGGTATGCGCGTTACTGGGGATCAAAATCACTTGCGGCACCTGAGGAAACGCCCAGCAACGAAAACTATGCTTCCGTTATTTCCGGCCTGGGTGGCGCCGTGATTCATCCCTGGGAGACCCGCACTCAGGATGTCCTCGAACAGGTTGTTTATCCGAGGACCAGCGTGTCCCGAGTAGACGTTGCGCGTGAACTCTTGAACCCTTTTAGTCTGATGGCCGGAGGTGGTCTATGGTTAATAGGAGCACTACTGGCGATGATTGTCTACTTCGGAGCGACGTTTCCGCGGAACACGAGAGCGATTGTTAATGGCATGCTGTTACGCAGGATAGGAGTCACGTCTGAGCATTATAGTTACCTAACCCTCGGTTTTTGGCGCGAAGCGATCGGAATCGCAAAGCCGTTTTCAACCGTCGTGGGTTATGGTCCATTTGGAAGAAGCCTGGTAATCCTATTGTCTCTGTTGCCGCTTGTCGGAGCCCTGATCTTCGGCGCCCGTCGCACAAAGTGGCTGAAACAACAAGCAAAGGAGCGGCCTGTGTTGAGTTGGGAGTACTGGCCCAACTGGCTCTTTTACGGTATCGCCTTAATCGTGCCTGAATTTGCTCTCTGGAGATTCGGCGGCGGGCCAGCTTCTCATGTATTCGCGGACGTAGTGTTCGCTGTCGTTGTGATCGGATTGGTTTTCGGTCTGATCTATTTAGCAGGCGGCGTCGGTGCTAAAGGTCTGGGCAAAGCAACAACGGCTGGCTTTTTAGTGCTCGGAGGTTTTCACGCCCTCCTTCAATTGTTTCCACCATTGCTGCTGCTGCGTGTGGGCAGCAGGCTTTCAATGTTGCTGGTCATTGTAACAACGGTGCTGTTCGCTGCTATCGGAATGTTCCTGGTGCGCCGCGTCTCCTCGCGCTGGGTGTTGCTACTGGCCTGGCTGGTTTTCGGCGCTGCTGTTCTTTACTTACCCATAGCCCTCAGCAACCACTCAGCTCGGAGGCCAGTTGGCGCTGCGATTCCCGTATTCTTTGTTGCCGCGGCATTGATTGGGGCCATTAACATAGCAGTTTGGTTTGGTTGGTACCTGCTGGTCTCGCTCGCTTTCGCGGGACATAACGACGAGGCGGCGGGGGCGGCGCGAGTAGAAAAATACAAACAATTCATTCGCTTCCGTCTTACCCCCGACACTTTGACAGGTTATGTCGTTGCCATCGACGAGCCCAACATAAACGGCCGTGATCTTAAGCCAAGGATTGTTGATGTTTTCAGCATTCACACGTGAACTACTGGCACACTCGTGGGAGTTGGCAATCGGTGCGCCTACCAAAGATCCCACCGGCTCGTCCGGACGAGTCTCACGCTCGCGGCCACGAAAGGAGAGCGTTGACGACCAAAGGCCGCTTGTCCAATGGGATCTCTATCAATTCTCGGAGCTCAACCAGGGTCGCAACCAAAAACCATTTAAGCTAGCTGAACTAAATCTCAGAATTCAGACATCTCAAATTTCAGATCTCAGATTTCAGATTCAGATTATTTCGGATCTGAGATTTGAGATGATTTGAGATCTGAAATCGCAGATCTGAGATCTGAAGCGAGTTTGATTTTGTTGACTTTTTGAATCCCCGAGATTATGTTTTTGCGCGCTCATGAAAGCGCATGTTGTTTCTCTTTCTCAATAGCCTAAGTGTGGGCGTTATCATTAGACGTCGTTGGTTATCAACTCCGTGTGGCGCAACCTCGCAGCAGGTGCTACCGAACGATGCCTCATTTCAATATTTTCAAGTTCGAGGCCTTTGCACTTTCGCGCGACGTGCCGCCTGAGACAGCCTCTTGAAATATTTTCGTGCATCAGGAATAAGCGAAGCCGCAGCGGCAATTGCCTCTGGCGCTAGACCACTAGCCGGGGGAACCGTAATGGTTCCAAACCTGGCCTTTAGTGGCGGAAGGGGACAAACAATTGTCGACATCGGCCAAATCCGAGATTTAGCAGCGACCCGAATCAACGGTACTCATGTCCAATTTGGTTCGATGGTCTCACTCGCAACGATCGCGGCGAACTCAGCGACTCACCCTAGTCTAAATGCAGTTGTCCAGGCAGCCGCTGCGGTTGGTAATCCACAGGTGCGCAGAGCTGCGACCATCGGCGGGAACGTAGCACTCGGCATTGGCACTGCAGATATGGTTCCGGCGTTGTTGGCGCTTGATGCTGAGGTGATCTGTAACTTAGGGGCGGACGCTCAAACGGTTCCGCTCGGACACTTAGATACCGCGGGTCGTTTGATTACAAGCATAAGGATTCCTCTTAAGGAGCAAACGCGTTCAAGCTTTAGAAAATTCGCCTGGCGCGGCGCTTCGGGCATTACCATCGTCAATGTTGCCGTGGCTGTATCCTTGTCAAACGGTCTGATTTCAGCACCGCGAGTTGTAACGGGTGGATTAGGACCACATGCGCAGAGACTTCACAACACTGAAGCGTTACTCGAGGGACAACCGTTCACATCTGAATTAGCGGTCAGGACTGCAGTGACCGCAGCCGCTGAAGCAGTTTGTCAACTTAGTGGGCCACCGGGCGAGCGCTATCGCCGACGGATTCTGGAATTTGGCGTTAGAGAAACACTTGCACAGGTGATGAAGTCATGATCGTCGCAGCTGACGACTCAACAAAAGTGAAGCTTGACATCAACGGCCGCCCCATCGAGACCACGATAGATCCGGCCACTACTCTGCAGAACTGCCTCCACCATGACCTGGGCTTCAAAGAGGTTCGCTATGGCTGCGGCGAAGGTGTGTGCGGTGCGTGCACGGTTTTGATCGATGGCGAACCTCGAGCTTCTTGTCTGATGCTCGCTGTACAAGCCGAAGGAAGAACGATAGTGACTTCATCGGGTCTAACTGAGAAACTGCCCTTCGCTCAGTCTCTTCACGATCAGTTTGTCGCGCGGCAAGCATTCCAATGCGGCTATTGCGCGTGCGGCATGATGGTTTCGGCCGCACATCTCATCTCCACAAATTCCGCGAATGATGTTCGAGCGATGCCCGCAGCGCTCTCAGGTAATCTCTGTCGCTGCACCGGCTATCGTCAAATCATTGAATCGATCGTCGCGACCGCGACACACGAGCCTGTACCTGTGGACCTTTATCCCAGGTGGGACATTCAGGAAAAACTGACAGGCGCTGCAAACTATCCCACTGATAGTCATCAAGAACGCCCGTTGGTCGGTCGCATCCTCTGGAGCGAATGGCCCGCCGCGCGGATCACTTCGATCGATACCACAGCCGCAAAAGCTGTGGCCGGAGTCGAAGCCGTCTTAACCTGCGCGGACATTCCGGGACGCAACAATACCGGCGCCGCGATCTTCGCCGCGGACCAGCCGCTGTTGGCCGATGGCTCAGTGAAGACGATGGCTGACGCGGTGGCGCTGGTTGCCGCCAACAGTGTGGCGTCAGCGGAGGAAGCCCTCGGAAGAATCAAGGTGACTTATGAACCGTCACAACCGGTAACGGATGTGTACGACTCGGTTAAGAAAGGCGCCCCAAAAGTCGGCCGTCGCGGAAATGTTGTCGCGCAGTTTATTGAAGTGCATGGCAACGTGGATGCCGCCTTTGCAGCAGCAGACGTTATTGTTGAGAGCGATTACTCCACAACCAGCAACGATCACGGCGGAATTGAACTCGAAGGTGGAAGCGGCTGGATGGAACTCGAAACAGTCGTCCTCGCGATTCCCCATCAAACCCCGGATACCGGCCAGCGAAGCGTAGCGAGGCTGCTGGACATCCCTGGTGATCGCGTGCGAATTGTTGCGCCGCGGATTGGTGGCTCGTTTGGCAAATACGCTGTATCCACAATCGAGGGTTATCTCGCCCTGCTGGTCCACCATACGGGCAAACCAGTTCGACTCGTATTGCGTCGTGAAGAGATGCTACAGCGCCGAACGAAGCGCCATCCGTCATTCGGAAAGTATCGACTGGCTCTCACGCGCGAGGGTAAGTTTGTGGGACTCGAAGCAGAAGTGCTCACCGATGCTGGTCCATATGTATGGTTGACTCCGGCCGTCACTGCAGTCATTCCGGCTGAAGCCGCGGGTGCTTACGAAATTCCTAACGTGCGCGCACGCGCTCGGGGCGTTCTGACAAACAACTTAATCACGGCCCCCATGCGCGGTTACGGCTCGCAGCAGATCAGTTATGGTATCGAGGCCATCGTTGAAAAAGCCGCTCATGAACTTGGAATGGATCCGGCGGAGTTAAGACGGAAGAATCTGAAGGCCCAACGCACCGACGGCAAGGGCAATCCCGTTCCGGGAGCTGAATTGGCACTGGCCGAAACAATCGACAGCGTTGTTAAACGTCTGGGTCCCCGTCCTTCATCCGAAAATGGTCGGATCTTCGGCCGTGGCCTCGCTACTGTTCATGCGAAATATGGTTATCCGTACGGAATCGGTGATCGCTTTGCCATAAAACTCAGAGTTAGCGATCAAGGCTACTTTTTCGTCGAGTCTGATATCGGGGACTCAGGAACAGCAGTGCCAAACGAAATGGTCCGACTCCTGGCAAAGAATCTTGAATTGTCCAAGCTTCCGACGTATTTCCAGAGTCGCGCTGCAATCGATGACCCAACCGGCAATGATTTCAGTCGCGGACGACGGCTGACGAGTCTGCAACGCGGCGCTTACCGTTTCATTGAATGGCTGCAAACATTCAGCGCCAGGCAGATGTTGGGTCTGACTGCAAACATGGAACTCAAGACCATGATGCGGGTAACTCGGCTCATTTCACGCCCGGTTAACTTTCTTACTGCCGCAATCAATCGCTTGAAGTCGTGGCTTTTTCCTTACAGCCGAGACTCGTTCCAACCTCGTTTTGGTTCAAGCCGGGCGGTTTCTATGTGCGCTCTGGCTGTGCTGGATGGAATCGAACGTTTAAAGAGAAGGGCGCGAGAAATTGGTGCAGGGGTATTAAAAGTACAAAGTTCCGAGCTTGAAGTCGACGGTCGCGGCGTCAGTCATAAGATTGATAGTTCTCAATTAGTCACATGGGCTCAATTGGCCCACGAAGCGGGTGGCGAGTTAAGCGTTATGGGCGAAGCCCACAACCCGGATGGACAGTTCTTTGATCCTGCCACGGGTAATCAACGCGGCGCAATAGATTTCATGGACGCCACACATGGGTGTGATTTGGAAATTAACCGCGCCACTGGTGAAGTGCGAATTCTGAATTATGTCGCTTGTCACGACGTGGGTTACGCATTCAACCGCGAGGCTGTTCGCGGGCAGATTCTTGGAGGAACAATGATGGGCATCGGACAGGCGTTGTTGGAAGATGTAAGGTCGGTGAACGGAAAAGTTGTAAATCTGGGTTTTCACGACTATCTCGTTCCTACCGCCCTCGAGATGCCGGCGAATATTGAGGTTGAGATATTGGAATCAGGAAGTGGGGTCGGACCGAACGGCTCGAAAGGAATCGGCGAGTCGGCCGCCGTCGCGGCGCCGATTGCTATTGCAAACGCACTGTACGATGCCCTCGGAATTCAAACCACGCGGACGCCGTCAACTCCCGAAGACATTGTCAACATGCTCGCGCAGTAGAGGGACTTTTTGGATGCGGTGACCCGGCGCCGCTTTCCCCTTTCCGCCGTCGTTGGCCCTTGCGTAGGAAATTTATGTATCGCCTCTCAGGCCAGAGCGGCGCCAGGCCGCCGCACTCCAAAACCAGGGAGAAAACCCCGTGAATCCTAGACTCAAGACCGCCTGCATCATCCTCTACGTTGTTGCCACAATCGCGATCCTTTACGGATTGGTATACAGCTTTATTCCTACGCTGTGGCCATATCACAAACGCTATCTGGGAATCCCCTTGACGGAATTGCCACCCCACGTGGTTGATCTCTACCTCTTGATCTACCGCGGGGTAGGTGCGGCTATGATTTCCATTGGCGCCACGCTGGTAATGCTTGTCAAAGGTTTATTGAGCAAGGGCAATCGCTGGGCCTGGTGGACCATCGCAGTAATGATGGGACTTACGCTTGTACCGCTGCTTTTCATTACTCGAAGCGTTGGGCCGTACACACCGTGGTGGGGAATCGGAATTCTGATCGCAGTTGTCGGGTTTGCTCTGTTCCTCGCCTGGCCGCACACGCGACGGGAGTAATTTTTCAGACAACAATGGCGGAGGACGTGTTATTTTGTCACCGTTCGGCACAGCCAAATTTCCGGGGAAAAACATCCCAGATGAAAACAGACATTACCAAGTACATCGAATTAGACAATCTTGACCTTGAGCTTTTCATTTGCAGCGACATTCTCAAGCTTAATTCGTTGCATTACGGATACTGGACCAACGGCGACGCCCTAACCCTCGAAAATGTCAGGAAGGCGCAGGCCAGGTATACGGAAAAACTAGTTGGCGTGATCCCTCCCGGAGTCGGCACGGTCCTGGACGTCGGCTGCGGGATTGGCGACAATGCTCGCGCGCTCGCTGCCAGTGGATACAGGGTAACCGCCCTTTCGCCGGATAAGAACCATGCAAAATACTTCGAGAACGGTAACAGCAATCAGATAACATTTCACAATCAACGCTTTGAAGACTTTCTGTCGGGCCAGACATTCGATCTCATTTTGATGAGCGAGTCGCAAAATTATTTTGACGCGGAAGTCGGCCTTCGCCAGGTTCGCAGCCTGCTGAATCCAAAAGGCCACCTGCTGGTCTGCGGAATATTTCGCAAGCAAGAGACTTCCATTTTCAAACACGTCAGAAATGTGGAGGCCGAATTTGTGACCAGGGCCGCAAACCACAGTTTGCACTTGCAAAATCACATCGACATCACCGATCACGTCTTGCCGACACTCAAGTTCGCGAATCGAGCGCACCGCGAATACCTCGAGCCTTCGTTAAGTTTGCTGAACTATTACTTTACTCAAACCTCACCCCTTAAGCTGCGACTGCTGAAGTTTTTCTGCGGCAAAGAATTGAAAAACTTCCGAGAGATCTACAACTACTATTTCGAATTCTTCGATCCCGCGCTGTTTCAGAAGCACGTGAGGTATCTCACGCTCCTGTTCACCCTCAATGAAACGGAGACACGACCATGCCTGCAAACTTCGATGTCATCATAATTGGAAGTGGTTTCGGCGGAGCCATCACCGGTTGCCGCCTGGCGGAAAAGGGCCTGAAGGTGCTCATCCTGGAACGCGGCAGACGGTGGGACTCAGAGTTTCCTCGGGGACCTCAGGATCCTTGGAGATTTGATCAGGACGAACCCGAGGAGCATAACGGCTGGCTCGACATGCGCTTTCTTGATGACATGGTGGTTGCTCAAGGGGCGGGTGTCGGAGGAGGTTCGCTGATCTACGCGAACGTTTCCGTGAAACCCAAGCCAGTGATTTTTGATCAGGGTTGGCCTCCGGAGATCACCTTTGCAGAGTTGGATCCTTACTTCGACAGAGTTGGTGTGATGCTGAATGTGCAGCCGGTGCCGCCTAACCAATACCCTCCGCATCAGGAGTTGATACGTGACGCGGCAATTGCTGCCGGCTACCAGAACCGGTTTGGTCCGCTGCCCCTTGCCGTGACGTTCAACCCCAAATTCGACTACCACGCCGATGATCCCTTTAACAATAACAAGTCGCAGAAGTTCGTGAACGCTCAAGGTGTCGAGCAGGGGACGTGTGTGCACTGCGGAAACTGCGATGTAGGCTGCCAGGTAAAAGCAAAAAATACTCTTGACCTCAATTACATACCGCAGGCAGAAAAGCATGGCGCTGAGGTTAGGCCTCTGCACATGGTCAGGTATATCGCCCCCGAGGATGGTGGGTATCGAGTCTATTACGACGACGTAAGGGGCGGACGCCTCAAACGCGGCAGTGAAAAAGCGGCAAGAGTTATCGTCGCCGCGGGATCGCTAAATTCCACGGAAATTCTGTTGCGCTGTCGCGACCAATATAAGACGCTGCCGAACATCAGTCGTAAATTGGGCGACAACTGGAGCTCGAACGCGGATTTCATTTCCGCGTCTTTCAATCACCCTCGTAATGTGTATCCGTCGAGAGGACCAACGATCACCTCGGTTATAGATCTCTTTGACGGAGCCGTCGACGGCCAGTCGTTCATGATTGAGGATGGTGGCATTCCCCCTTTTCTTAGCGACCTCGCTGGAAAGACGCTGAAGTCCAAAGGACTCGGCAAATTTAGTCCACTACTTACCATATTGACGCGTCTATCAGAAAGCCATGACGAGTTTCACAACGATATGCTGTGGTTTGCGGTCGGGAAGGACGCCGCCGACGGTCGCCTTTATCTAGGAAGAAAATGGTATAAGCCGTGGAACCGGGTGCTGCTGCTTAAGTGGGATGTTGCGGCGTCGAAACCTGTGATAGATGCGATTTCCAAGACCCACAAGCAATTGTCCGAGGCCACCGGCGGAAACCACATGGATCCGCCAGGTTGGAAATATCTGCTTAACCTGATCACGGCGCATCCGCTTGGTGGCTGTAAGATGGGCAATACTGTTGCAGATGGCGTCGTGAATCATCGCGGCGAAGTTTTCGGTTATCCGAATCTGTACGTGGCGGACGGCGCCACAATCCCGGAATCTGTCGGGCTGAATCCTTCGCGAACCATAGGCGCAGTCGCAGAAAGAATCGCGGCGCTTATGTAATACACGAAACTCCTTAAATGGCCCAAAAAGTCGTAATCGTTACCGGTGCATCGTCAGGAATAGGTAAGTCGTGCGCTGAATACCTCAAGCAGCGCGGTCATAAAGTCTATTGCGCGAGCCGTAGCACGGAAGATCAACTGACCGACGGTAAGATTTCACTCGACGTAGACAACGATGATTCTGTGAACCGAGCGGTCCAGAGAGTCTTCGAGCACGCAGGCAGAATCGATGTGGTAATAAACGCTGCCGGCTTTGGCATTGTAGGCGCGGTTGAAGATACGGCGATCGCGGAAGCGAAGACGCAGTTTGAAACTAACTTCTTCGGCGTCGTTCGGGTCTGCAAGGCTGTACTGCCTGTGATGCGTGAACAGGGATCCGGCTTGATCATCAACATTAGCTCAATCGCCGGTCTGGTCTCGCTTCCGTTTCAAGCTTTCTACAGCGCCAGCAAATTTGCACTCGAGGGGATGACGGAAGGACTGCGCATGGAGGTAGCACCGTTCGGCGTACGCATCGTGCTGGTTGAGCCAGGAGACTTTCGCACGCAGTTTACAGCCAACAGAAAGCAGACGCGCGAAGCAACCAACAATTCCGGTTATCGCGAGCGCTACAACAAGGCGCTGGCCGTTTTCGAAAAGGAGGAAGCTCACGGAGACGATCCTGTTGACATTGCGCGTTTGGTTTCGCGCATCATCGACAGCAAGTCTCCGCGGCTAAGATATTCGGTGGGACCTGCGGGAGAGAGAATCGTTCCGGGACTAAAACAAATCCTGCCGCACAAGGTCTATCAGTGGCTTTTCATGAAGCATTACAATATCTAGCATGAGCCCCGTAACGCATGCTATTAGCTTGCGCGCGTTGCGGTGCAAGCTAATAGCATGCGTTACGGGGCTCATGCTAGAACGCATGCTATTAGCTTGCGCGCGTTGCGGTGCGTTACTAGAGTTAGCCAGTCTTCCTGGCGACCACCAGGATATTGGCGCCATGTCTCCGGAGAAAGCGTTTACCGAGGAGATCAGCAACAGGCAAAAGATACCGCCACACATACGGTACGTAAGGAAAGAAGGTCACAGTACTCATGCTGCTTACGGCGATGTGCTCGGAGAGATGGACCTTGCACTCCGTAAACGACCACTGAAAGTAGTGTTCTTTAGCAATCTCTTCTTCCCTCAATCTCAGGTAGTTCGTTTGCGAGAGCAGCAGCTTCCACCACGAGCGACGGTTATTGAGTATGAGAATGAAGATGCCGTTCTTTCTCAGCAATCGTGAGATCTCAAGCAGTGCCTTGCGGTAATCGGGGATGTGGTCGAAGGATGCGATGGACAGAATTACGTCAACCGACTCGTCATGCAGCGGGATCTCTTCGGCAGAACACTTGATACATGTATACCTTGGATCCGCCAACCGTTCTAAGTCTCGTCCACTGAGGACGATTCGGCTTGGTTCGACGTTGATGAACGTGCGGGCATTTTCCTTCACGCCGTCAAGGAAACTTCCTGCGCCTCCACCGATCTCGAGTAGATCGACCTTGTCGCCCCCGGCGGCAAGTGATACCTGTTGGCTAACCCAGCGATGCAGAGTCGCGGCTACTTCTGATGTGTAACCATCTGCCAGAGCCCGGGCAAGCAGACGATCGTCTTGCTCCTCGCGGAGTCCCTTTTTCTGGTCCAAGCGATAGCAAGGTTGATCATATTCATCAATGTAATCCGGCTCGGTTGTGACTCTCGCTTTGAACATATCACAGTGTAACCACGTGTTCTTTACCCAAAGGAGTTCGGATGAGGTTTCTATCACCGCGAATCCATGGATATTTCGACTACCTATATGTCGTTGCCTTTCTTGCCGGACCGAGTTTATTCGGGTTTTCCGGCTTGCCGGCAACCCTATGCTATATCTTCGCCGTCCCGGCCCTGGTGCTTCCGATTGTCACGGATTTTCCCCTCGGTTTAGTTCCGCTGGTGCCCCTCAAATTCCACATCGTCGCCGAGCCAATACAGTCGACAGTACTGGCGCTGCTTCCGTGGATTCTGGGATTCGCTGACAATCATGGGGCGCGGAACTTCTATGTAGCAGACGGTGCGCTGATCTTCGTCGTCGCCTGGATTACAGAATATAAAAGTCTTGAAAGAAAGACTGCCTAAACAACTAATCGTTTCAAACTCTTGTACACGCTCGGCGCGACCAGGATCAAGACTGCCGCAATCAGTGCTCCCGCGAATAAATCAACAACGTAGTGATAACGCAAGTAGACGGTGGAGAATATCTGACTGGCGGTAAAGATCGTGAAGCCGACGAAAAACCGGCGCGACAGACGTATCGACATGCACCAGGCGAGTAGAGTTTGTTCCGTATGTCCGCTCGGAAAGCAGTCGTAGTGAATTCCTTCCAGGGTGTCCAGCAGGTGCCGAAACCAATCGAACGTCCAGATACCCTGAAGCTGCGTGTGATGCAAATGGGCCAGCAAAAAGCGTGGGCCGCGCGCAGGGATAAGAAAATAGAAGACGTAAGAGACCAGATAACCTATCGAAATCAGAAAGCCGTAGTAGCGAAACTCCCTTAGGCGCCGCTTACGCCAGAAGATATAGGCAACCAGGAGTATCGCAGGGATAAACATCGAGTAGACGATCTGCAGATACTCAGTCAGCGCTGGAGTCTGCAGTCGTTCAATCCACACGGTGGGATTTACTCGAAATACCGCCAGATCGATACGCGCGAGCGCCACGTCTGCTGTGCCTGGATGCAAAGCAGGAATCAGGTAATTCATCTCCTTATAACAAGCTGCGACGTAAAATGCGGGATACCAATTTCGAAAGAGCCAGCTAGCCATCGACTTCGAGCGCCAGGCAACAACCAGCAGCATTACGCCGGCAGCTTTGAGCGAAAGCAACCACCACGCCTGAGGAATACGCGAAAATAAGGCTACCGTTAGTATTGCGGTCGCAGCGAGGTAAGAAAGGATCAACTTGTCGACAGGCCAAGGTCCAACGGTGGCCTCAGTGTCGAGAGCTTTTGCCTCTTTCAGTGTTAAAGAAGACAATCTAGAATTTAGAAATTAGAATTTAGAATTTAGAAATTGAATTTTGGAAATTAGTAGAATTTGGTATTTAGGGGCTTTGGAATTTAGGATTTAGATCGAGCACTTCGGATCGTCGTGAAAGTCTGTTATTTTCGACGTCGAAGAAGTTCTAAATTCTAAATCCCAAATTCTAAATTCTAAATTCTAAATCCCAAATTCTAAATTCTAAATTCTAAATTCTATGAACATTGCGATCAAGATTAGCCTTCTGGCCTCGGGAATCTTTTTACTGGCAGGCCTGCTCACGGGTGTTGTTAAGTATCGTAAAACGATGGCCAGCCCCGATCATCGCGCGCCAGTTTACATCGACATCGCTCATCGCGCTGCTCTGCTTTACAGCTTCGCAGCCCTCGTTATGGCCAAGCTGCTCGAATACAGCCCCTACCCAAAAACCGTGCAGTTAATTGCCGTTTGTCTTCCGCTCGCTTTCTTTGCGATAACCATCGGCGGCTACTATGTTTTCGGCGTGATGAACACGACCGACAACATCTTCAGGCAACGCAATTTCATTACAACCTGGTACATGTACGCCCTTATTGCCGGTGAGATTGGTGGCTTTCTCGTCATCCTCTGGGGCTTCCTCTCAACCCAAATACTCAGATCCAGCTGATAACTCTTAGTTGATGGATACGCTTCAGGTATTAATTGTTATTTGCGAGAACAAAACGCCAACCTACAAGTTGCGTCATCTGCAGCCGAGGCAGTCCAGGTCCTATTCAGGATCTACTAATCGTCGCTGATATGACGGTCGTTTCCGATGGTGGACCTTCACTGCGAAAATACTGCCACAGCTTCCATCCCAGTATGCTTGTTGCCACAAGGCCCACTATGGCCCAGGCCAAGTTGCCCAGGAGTTCTGCTATCGTTTGAACCCGATCACTGAAGGTATAACCCAACCCCACGTAGACCACCACCCAAAGGAGCTCTCCCAACACATCCCAGACAAGAAAGCGACGCCAGGGATACCGGGCGATCCCGCTGGTCACATTGATCCAGGGACCTAATGCCGTTACTAACCACCGGCTAAAGAAGATGCCGGTTCCTCCCCATCGTTTTGAAAAACTTTCTGCCTTCTTGACCTTGGCTTCCCCGCCCACCCCCCGACTAATGCGAAGAATGAAAGGCGTGCCACCCCAGCGGGCCAGCAAATATGCGAGGTTGTCGCCCATAACGGCGGCAGCAGTCGCGACGGCGATGACCGGTATCAACTCCATCTCACCCTGCTCAACAAACGACCCTGCCGCCACTAAGAGCAGGCTTACCGGAAACGGCAAACCGACTGAGGCGATCAGGATCACTGCGAATAGAACAGGAAGACCATAGACAGAAAGCGCCGCCAGCAGCTGATCTGTCATGGTGATCGCTCCTTGTCGGGAGACACCATGGGTGGCGGGCGATTGACACGAGCCTCAGAGATCGCTTTCTCGAGGGCGTCGATTACCTCGTCCACAGACCGATTCTGCGAGCGTGCGATCTCTCGGATTGGCCGCTTGTCAGGTTGGGGAGGTAGCCCAAGAGCATCGGAGAGTATTCTGGGCGAAACGCGGTGAGATCGCGCGATGTAACCTATGCTCATCCAGGGGCGAATTCGCTCGTCACGATGATGACGCAAGTAAACTGCCCGCTGCACCGTTCGCGCTACAAAAAGACCTGTGAATAACAGAACTAGCAGAAATGCCGCCGCGACTAGCCACTGCTTCCAGCTGAGGTTTCTCATTTTGGAATTTAGAATTTGGAAATTAGAAATTAGAATCTTGCAGTCTAAAACAAGGAGCAGCGTTTCACGAGCTGCCAAAGCGCTCGATCAGTTTCTAAATTCTTCTAAATCCTAAATTGTCTGGCCAGCAAAATCTTTAGGGCGAGCTGCAGTGTTTACCTACAGCTCGCCCTTCACTTTGGTCCACAGCTATAAATACCTACCCCTAATACCTGCGGTGACGATGACGCTTTCGAATTTTGTAAGTGTAAAGCGCGCCGCTGCCCGCACCAACTAGTGAACCTATCGCCGCTCCTTTCTTGCCTCCCGCCAGTCCCCCGATCGCCGCACCACCGAGGGTGGTCCCAGCGACGGTTAACTTGTCACGATGTTTCTTCCAGAAACTGCGGTGACGACGACGATAACGTGTCTGAGCTGCGGATACGGACGAAATCGACATAATCGGCGTTGCCACAAATGAAAGGGTGAACAAGACCAGTAAGATTGCCAGAAACTTTTTCATCTTATAAATGGTTGCAGACTTATTCATGCAATAGTCCTCCTCGAATGTTCTGTACCACGCGTACAGAGCAATCAGCGTTCCTCAAAGAAATCCTCGATTTTCCGGCCCTTTTGTCCTATCAGTGCGTATTCTTAGTAAGCACTAACGTACCGTTTCACCTCGAATTGTGACGTTCAATAGAACCAGCCATAGACCAGCACTTGTTCGTGTTCAGGAAGTCGGCAGGTCACGGGTGTAGACGGCTCCATCGATCACGAATCGCAACCCTTAACTGTCAGAAGCCTGCTGCATTAGAAACAAAAATCTTTCCGTCTCGTGCCAACCTTTTCCAATTCCTCAACGATTTCCAATCCGAAAGTGGCATCACAGTTGCCCCTGAGCTTCCCGCCTCGTCATCAGTGTGATGACGCTTTTCGGCAACTTTACATTGTCGTCGGATCTCAGAACGCGCAGTCAAAGAACGGGGAAAACCAAATGCTGAAAACACTGGCATGCTCTGTCTCGGGGTTACTCCTGTTTGTCACCATCTCTCAGCCCGTAGCTGCCCAGCAGGGAGCTAAGACGCTTGAGCAGATTAAAATCAAAGTCGGTCGGCTCGGAGTGGGAGAGAAAGCAAAGGCCACAGTCAGACTAAAGGATGGAACTAAAGCTAAAGGGTACATCTATCGGGCAGGTGAAGATGACTTCATTATTCGGGATCGGAAAACGGATGCTCCAACAACAATCCGCTACTCGGATGTCGCGAAGGTGGAAAGCAACAAAGGTCACTCAATGGCCCGCAATATAGCCATCGGCGTCGGGATCGGCGTAGGAGCTCTTCTCGCGATTATCTTTATCACTATTGCCGCTTTGGATTGATTTGGTAGGCTCCCGGAAAATCGGTCTGCCCAATTAGTGCCCTACCGGAATTCGTTGAAAGCGCATTTTCTCTTCCGTATCTCGCCATGAGATATCCAGCACGTAAGGTGTCACTTGACCTGCTATCTCTTTAAGACGTGCCACTTGATCGTGTTCTTTATCTACCGGTTTTCCATTGATCCAGGTTCTTGGCGAAAGTACGGCTATCTCTTTAGGTCGCATCGACTCGATCGATTCAAATTTGATATGAGCTTGCGATGGTCCACCGCCGAAAGTCTCTTTATCTTCTAGAAAGACTGTAAGAATCTCTACCGACTTGAGCGCCTGGTCGCCTCTGTTCGTCAACTCTAAAATAACCTCAGCTCCCGATTCTATGAATCTAAAGATAAGCGGCTTCTGCGTCGTGTTGATTGCCATTAATCTCTTCTTTCTGTAGTTGACAGGCCGAGGACGAAAAGCCCGGCCCGGGAATCAGGGTGCGTCCTTAGACAGGAACGAGATCCCCGGCGAGATAGTCCCGCCGGAGGTCTTGTTACATTCTCAAACTCGCGAACTGCAATCAGTAGCGAGCGTTGCCGCCACCGCCTCCGTTGCGATTCTCGCGGGGTTTGGCTTCGTTAACGTTCAGCGCGCGCCCGCCCAGATCTTTGCCGTTAAACTGTTGGATCGCAGCAGCGCCTTCTTCCTTGGTGGACATTTCCACAAACCCAAAGCCGCGTGAGCGACCGGTTTCGCGGTCTTCAATCAAGGAAACACTTTCAACCTTGCCCGCTTGCGCGAACAGTGTCTGTAGATCGTTGCTCGAAGTCTCGAACGAGAGATTACCGACGTAAAGTTTCATAGTCATAAGTTTCTACCTTTCCCCTGTGGGATATTAAGAGAAGCCCATTTCAAACATGGTAGCTTCCCAATGTGCGAAGAGTGCTTGAATCCGCCGGGCATCGCTCGAGGCTTTGTCATCTTCGTATAGTTTAGAAATGAGGGCTTCAGTTATAAGCATTGAACTCGCGATTGAAGCGAGGTTTTGCAACACGAGGCGTACATCAACCGGCGCCAGGACACTTCTAGTTTATTTAGTAGTTGAGCTGTGGATTTCAGGTGGTCTGGGAGATTCCAGAGGGACTGAGAAGGGAGTAAGCTGGGCTCGATTCCAGCGCCACCTTACGCTAAAGAATGGTGTATGTCAAATACAGGATATATCTTGTATAGGGAACAACCGATCGGAAACGAACTTGCTTGGGGTGCGCCCTCAGGATCGCTTCTGGTTCTTTACGAATTTCAGCGCCACACCGTTCATGCAGTAACGCAATCCGGTTGGTCTGGGGCCATCATTGAAAACGTGGCCAATATGCGCATCGCATCTTGCGCACAGCACCTCGGTCCGGGTTTCTGACAAGCTGTTATCAATCTCTTCCCTCACATTTTCCCTGGCAATGGGCGCCCAAAAACTGGGCCACCCGGTGCCCGAGTCAAACTTGGTCTTGGAACTAAACAGCGGCAGTTCGCAGCCTACGCACTCAAAGATGCCCTGCTCGTGCATGTCATTCAGTGGGCTCGAGTAGGGCGCTTCAGTTCCCTTCTGACGAGTCACGTTGTATTGCTCTGGGGTGAGGATGCTTTTCCATTCCGCATCTGACTTAACCACCTTCTTGATTTCTTTAGAACCCGCGCGGAGGCCATTCCTATCTTGCAACAGAGACGCGGACCCAATCGGAAACCTGGAAAGTGCGGCGAATGCTCCCAGCGCGATTGAAGATGAAAGAAAATAACGTCTATTCATATTTGAGCTTTACGATATTCGGTGTCGATTCGTCAAATGTAATTACGCAACCGATTAATCAGTTGGACTCTAACAGAAACCGGCCGTCTCACCGTGAGGTACGTTTCTGCACAGTTCGCTGCGCGAGCCACCTACGTTTCGCCCAGCCGGAAAACTTCGCTGAAGTAATCCATGGCCTTGGCCGGCGGATAGCGCCGTCAGCTAGCGTTTCCATACCTCTATGCGCAACGGTGGATGGTTGGACGGGATGTGCTGGGCTATCAACTCAAAATCGCTCCGGTTGCGAGTCGCGATGCCGTACTCGTGGGCCAAAGCTGTCGCGGCAATGAAGACATCGGTCCAAAGTCTATTGCGTTCTTTCTGCGATAGTCGTGGGAATATGTAAGCAGCGATCTCGGCCGCCTCTTGATTAAATCGCAGTACAGCACACTCTCTTGTAAGCCTTTGCGCGTGCTCCCGATCTGTGACTTGAAGGAATACTTCGCCGCCGCAGGAAGCAAGAGATTGCCGCGAGCACTGCAAGCTTCGATTTTTGATATCCTCAAAATTGCCCGCAAAGGGAAATGGAAGCATTCATTTGCCGGAAGTACTAATTGGAAGCAACCGCTTGCCGGAAGTACAATTTTCGTCTTCGATGTTTTACCCGAAGGCAAAATGCAACTCTGCGTTGGCCCACCTTTTTTCGTCCGTTAGGTTGTGAGCATTCGTCAGCGAACATTTGACGTGAGCTGTTTCGTGCCGCCTTAGAGATTGCCTATAAAAGCGGGCAGCTTTCTGGATCAACTTTCCAATGGAGATGCGGACGTACGGCTTGCCGATGGTACACTGCCAGCCTCGACTTCTTAGCAGTCTCCTATAAGGGTTACCCCAATAGCTTCAGCCGATAACCCTTCTGTTTCTCGCACGGGTGAAGCTCGACCAGAGGGGCTCTGTCTCCTGCTTCGCGTAATAGTCGCCTCCTGCCTTCGGCGGTGTCTGCAGCCAGTCCGTTGGAGTCCTTTTCATGAAACGCATGTGCGATTATGCGATAACTCCCGGGCGCAAGATTCTTAAACTTGAACGATCCGTTGTTGTCAGCTTCCGTTTCCGCAAAACTCAACCGTTCATCGACGCGGTTCGGTTCCGCCGGCACCAGCCAGACTCGCAGATCTGTTGACAGCGCGGCCCCGGCAGTTGGAATAATATCGCCGCTAAACCCCGCCGCGCCGTTCTTCATCACCACGTTCAAGCCCGATACAATTTGACCCGCGCTGATCGCGATCCCCTTCGACGCAACATCCGTCCGCCGGGCGCCCGAACCGAGAGCGATTGTGGAAACGTACCAGTCATCGGTTGGCGCCCATGACTCTATTCGATAGTCTCCCGCAGGCACTCTTTTCATTGCAAACCTACCGTCGCTGTCAGGAGAAGCGGCGTTCGTCAATTGCGACTCTATGAATGAAGGATAAATGTCTTTCGGCGGCCCGACGGATCGCAAAGAGAGGACGATCTCCGTCAGCTTATTGGTTTTCTTACTCTTGCAATCGAGTTTCGGATCATTTTCAAGCGTAATGCGTCCGGACAGACTGCCTAGTGGCAGCAGCTTCAAATTGATTCCGGATATGTCGGCCCCATTAACGGTGACCCTCTTCGGCGCTGATATTGCTGTTGCCTGGTTCTCAGTGGAACGCACGGCTACCAGCGAGTACACACCATCGGAGGCTTTCGCAAACGCGAATGGACCCGTCGCCTCAGCGGGGTCCAACGATATACTCTCGAGATAGTCCCCATTGTCGGTAAACAGGTAGACTTCCACATATGAGGGCGGGCTATTGCCCATCAAAGTGCCACTTATTGCGTGGCCCGTGTATCCGCGATACCGGATATCTATACCTGTCAATTCCTGCCCGCTGTTTAGTACCAACTGGTTAGCGGAACCGAGAGTCGATGAAGGATAGTAAGTTGGGGAATCATCGTCATAGGCCGTAATCAAACCGCTGAACCCTCCAGCTGAAACAATGTATAGGCCCGGGAGCAAGCTCCAAAATCGATATATTCCACGGTCATCAGTCAGTCTCGACCGAGATGTTTCGTAAAAAACGATTGGGGACCTTAAGGCTTCACCATCCTTCCCACGAATACGTTTTGCAAGGACCTGGATACCCGCCAGCGGCTTCCCATCGACGCTGGTCACTCGGCCGGTGATCACCCCGCCTCTATCGACCCTAATGGTGATAATTTCACCGGGCAAGTGGTACTGTCTGGCGGAGGGGTACTCGAATCCAAACACCGTAACTGTGTAGGGTCTATCGGCAATCGCGTCGAAAGCGAACCCGCCTTTTTCGTCAGTCTTGACGGTTCGCGTTTCGCTACTTGAATCGGAATTCGCTCCGGCGGGCGTCAGGAATACGGAAGCCCACGCGAGTGGCTGGCCCGTGTCATCGACAACTGAACCCCTGATCGATCTAACTTGCAAGGCCCCCGCCGCCTGTTCCGGGGACGATGCTTTCTGCGCCAAGCCGGTGGGTATGACCGTTGCAGTTAACAGAAGTGCAAAGACCGCCAGAGACGCCACGACTCCTCCCAGTCGCAATCGCGGCGGCAGACGACCAAGGAATAAGGGGTCCTGTGTCTTCAATCTGGGGTTCCCTGTTGTTTTCCGCTCAGCTTCAAAGTGAGCGTTACCCTGGTCTCTTCGCCATCCGAGAGGGAGACAGTTTCGCTGGTCTTTGCGAGAATCTTCGTTCCGCTCTCATTTTTATCTGGAATGTATGCCGCTACATTAATCATGTATTGACCGGCCGTCAGCGACCGAACAACAAATCGACCGTCCGGGTCAACTGCCGCGCCCGCGTACGGCCTCGTGTCGGAAGCCGGAAGCATCACTATGGAAACCTCCGTTAAAGCATTTTGCGGCAATGGGCCACCAGCGAATCTAAGCTGTCCGCGAATGACGCCCCGGGGCAGGTCGAGGGCAATTCGCACCCCCTGGATATCTTGAGTATTCTGACCCTCACCAATCTCTATTGAATCGCCCTCAAAAAAGCCCGGCGGGTACGGAACTCTGTTCATCAGTCGGCCGCTAGTGGGCCAATCGATGTACTTTATGTACAAGCTAGTTGGACCGTAATTCGACATCTGAAATCTGTATTTGCCTGGAGGAAGACCGGCCAGTCGAAAGCTGTGGTCGCTCCCAACAGTGGCTCGCGCAACATAGTTTGTTTTGAGACTCCCATTGATCGGATTGGTTTTTAGTTGTACAGCGTATACCTCGCCGGACGCCAGCGCGGCAGTGATTTGTCCGTCGTCGGGGCTGGCCGATACGACGATGCCGTTGATTGCCGAGCCGTGATGGACCTTAACTTCCAGACCGTCAACATCGCCGTCGGTAACCTCAAAAGTGACCTGATCGCCGAAACTGTTGTTGGCGCCGCTGTAATCGTTCGCGAGTTTTAAAAAGTGCTTTCCACTCTGCAAACGGTCAAGCTTGAATCGGCCGTCAGAATCGGACCGGACGCTTTCGTTTTCATGTGGACCTTCACCCGTATCGTTTTTGCCCCACAGTGTTCCGTAGCTCAATACCGCGCCGCCTAGCGGGGCGCCCCGATCTACATCAACAACGGTTCCAGTGGCCTTGAAGAGGTTTTTCTTAACCGTCAGGCTAATATCTATTCCCGTGATTTCACTTCCGGCAGTTACCTCTATTTTCTTTGCCTGCGGCTCATCAAGAACTCCAGGATAGTAGGTAAGTGGAAATGGCTGCCAGGGAACCAGATTCCGGTATAGACTGTCAGAAGGACCACCCCACTCTGCGCCGAAGCCGAGAATATAGCGACCCGGCGGCAACCCGTAGATTCGGAAAATACCTCGATCATCGGTCTCGGATTCCTGAGTACCTGGCGTAAAAAATCTCGACTGTCCTTTTTCGTTGACAACCTTCAAGGTAGGGAGCAGGTCTCTGATTGGCGATCCTTCGCCGTCGGTAACCCGGCCGGTGATGACACCACCGGGAACCAGGGCAAAGTCGATGTTCTCCAATTTCATTGCTTCCCGCAGACTTACCTCGCGTCCCTGGCTTTCCTCCCCTTGAACCACCATCGTCGGCTCAACAACTTGAACTGTGTAATAGCCCGAGGTCAGCGAGTCCAGCAGGTAATGACCATCCTGATCAGTCTTCGCACGGTAAATGTTGTTTTCGTCCTCTGGACTATTGTGCGAGCGGAGAAGCGCCACCTGAACGCCAACGGCAGGAGCATTGCCGATGGTGACGCGCCCGGAAACAGTGGCAGTGTGAAGGTGGACAGCTTTTGCCGTGGGACCATCCTGCAAAGGTCCGCCGAAGCAAACCAGCACGAGTGGGAGAAAAACACGAATTAGCAGACCCATTTTTACCAGCCATTGGGAATCAGATCTGACCACAAACTCTATGGCAATAATTGTACAACGGCTTGCGGATCATTTTCAGTTAGGGCTGCACCACAGACCTTCCGTTGCGGGTAATTTTACTGCCTAAGAAACTTCAGACTTGGGGTTCACGACCGGTTTCCGATTTGGAAGCAATTAATTGCCGCAGGCTTTTGGAAGCAATAAGTTGCCGCCGCGGCAAAGTATTCTTTCCAGTCACACGATCCCGTCTCAGCCGTTCGTTCACGACGCCTGCCTGCAGCTCCGCCTTTTCAAATCCGTGCATCATCTCAAAGATGGTAACTGACGTAAGTGCGGGAGGCGCCTTGAGCAGACTTATGTAGTTGCTGATCGCCGCGAGCGTAGTAGGCTTTCGGAATCTCCAGTCATTTAGCACGTCGTTATCGAGGGCGACAACGACATCGGGTGGTGAGGGCCCAATTGCCATAAAAGGTTCGTCTCCCTTAATCTCGAATGAGCTGCGCGTCTTCCTCCAGTTCAGCTCGGGCAGTGACCGCTTCGATCTCTTCGGGTGTCAAGTCAGCGACGGTGGAAGCCGCCAATTCGTGATACCGCGCGGCAAGGCGCTCGTTCAGCGAGTCTTCCAGTGATATAAAGTTTTCAATCTTCTCATCCCACGGAACATCCGGCAATTGCGGTGTATTAGCAAACGCGTATCGCGCCTTTCGACTTCTTGGTCTGATTCTTATTGGAACAATATGTCCGTCTTTCTGCGCGAGTTCGCGACGCACCTTATCGCGGTCCTCAATAATTGCATCATCTATTAATACGGTTTCATCACCTGAGGAACCTCTCGTCCAAAGATTGTGCGGGTAGCAATAGACGGACCGAACATTAGCTTGTAGCATCCATTAGTCTCTGCGCTTTTGAGATTATCGAACCAGGCTAACGTCTCCTCGTTTGCGGGCGTTGGCTGTGTAATCTCATTTACGCGCGAGACGAACTGATGGGTAAGAATCGCATGATAGGCCACGCCAATGGATTTGATTTCATCACCCGAAATGTGTTGAGGTACCGCAAATTGCAAACCCGTGGCCTTCTCAATAACCATTAGGCCGAACTCGATCTGCCGAAGTTCCAAGAATTTACTAATCTCCGAAGGTCGTATCTTGAAATTCAAACCCAGGTCGATGTTCATGTTTGGGATCGAAATCCTGACCTGACCGGCGAGGCCCAGCAGTGCATAAAGACTGTCGGCAACGAAATGGGTCCGCGGTTTGTGATCGCCTGCGCGAAAGTTCAGAGAGGCGCCCTTGATTTGAAGAACTCCAGTCGTACCGTTCGCATACTCGTTCCGTAAGGTCAGCTGAGCCGCTACGCCAGAATAGACAAACGACTCAAACGTAACTTCTCCGTACCCGTTGTTGAAGCGAAGATCAGTAATCTCACCGTCCATGCGCATGCCAAAGGCGGGTACATCGAACGAAAGCAACAGGCCTTGAGCTTGCGGCATCGGCGGCAACAGATGGGCGGCCGACAGGACTTCGGCAGTGAAGGAAGGCTGGTATGTGATTTCCAAAAGATGGCCGATGCCGTGAACATTGCTTCGGCACAAGCCGAAGCAGCACATTGGTGTCGATGAGATACGCCATTGTTTCTTAGGAAAGTAGATGTCCTTAACAATAGGTTGGTGTCGATGAGGTACGCTATTATTCTTTCGGAAAGTAAATCTCCTCTCGTGAGAAACTGTCAGGAAGCGGCTCGACCTTCTCTTCAGCCAGCGACTCCATTGCCTCCACAAGTTCGTCGACAGGAGTCTCGGCGCGACCCTGAGTGCCGTTGCTTTTTTCCCACTAGGGTTTTCAGATATTCATCAACAGAAAGTCCTGAGGCCTTTGCCCGCCTGGCGAGCAGTTCGGCAGTCTCAGGTGTTATGTCGAGTGGCGCGTTCATCTGTGGCCCTGATTCCCGTGAGCTCTCAGCTATGGTAACCGCTCCCTCAGCCCAGGGCCAACGACCTTACAGCATTAGCGTGGGTGGTGGGTCATCAGTTTGCTTGAAGCCGCGAGGAGGGCGACAGAAACTTTGACGATTACGATTCCTTGTTCTTACTGTTACTCACTTACACTTGCTGTAGCCACAATCCCGACAGAAATCACAGCCACTCGCGTGTTCCAACTGACCGTGGCACTCGGGGCAGATGCCGATCATCGAGGACATGATGGCGCCGGTGACAGGTGTTTGGGCACTGTGTGATTGCGCTTGCTGTTTGCCGACGGCACGAGCCGAGTCTGGAAGATCCTGAATGCGTCGGTTGGTGATCATGATGCACTCAGCTACAGCCTGCTCGGGAGACGTCAAAAGACGCTCGTTGAACCAAACGGCGTGCGTGCCGGTTACCTTGTTAAGACTGTAGGCTACTTCCGCGGCGTCGAAGCCGCCGCGCAACATCTTCGAAGCAAGCAGGCCCACACCACCACTGATTGGACCGGTAGCAAAAACTTCCTGAATCATGCGCTCGTCATGATTGACGGTGACGTACAGGTTTTGCCCGTCAAATGGAATCTGCCAGGTCGCGCCCTTTAACTCGCGGGGACGCTCTATTCGAATCGCGGTTACAGCAGACACGTTGATGCCGTCTGCTGCGGACAACGAACCTCGAGTTTCCGCCGTTGCTGCCGAGACTTCCGCATCCGCCAGCTCTCTCACTAACGCTCCAGCTTCAGCTCTCGCCAAGGCTTCGGCTTCTACATCAGTCCCAGGACGATCAGCGAGAGGTTCAACCAGCGCTTCAGGATTGCACGCGACTTCACCCTTCTCTTCCGCCTTCATTGAAGTGAGCACCTGGTTCTCGCGCGAACCGTCACGGTAGTAGCTGACCGCTTTGCATCCAAGCTGGCGCGCCAAACGATAAAGCCTGTCGACTGACTCGACCGAATCGTCCACCCCTCCGTTACAGGTTTTGGACACGCTGTTGTCCACATTACGTTGTGCGGCGGCCAGTACGTGCACATGCTGCTCGGCGCTGATGTTCATTGCCGAAATGAAATACGGCGGTAATTCGTTTTCGTGTTCTACCACCACCTTGGCGCCGCTATCGATGGAATCCTGCTCGGTTTGGTCTACGTCTGTTCCCAACGTCTGCGCTGCCAACGAGTGCACATACGTTCGCGTTCCCAGCGTATCCTTGCGCACATAAGCCCAGGAGAAGTTGGGTTCGATTCCCGAAGATGTTTCGGCCACAAGTGAAATCGTTCCCGTGGGCGCGATCGTAGTCACTTCATAATTCCGTGGCGTCAAAGCCACATCACGAGAGATGCCGATCTGGTTATAAAGAAATTCGGTGTAGGCTTCGCGATTCGGTTCAAACTCCGGAAAGACTCCCTTCTCTGCCCCCAGCTGGTTACTCGCGTTCCATGCTTCGCGACGAACGAAACCCATCACTTCGTCTATCAGGTCGATCGAAGCAGGTGATCCATAGGTGACTTGCAGGTTCAGACAGAGATCAGCGAAGCCCATAATTCCCAAACCAACCGGTCGGGTGCGACTAACCACGTCGTTGATTTCCGGCAGCGGCCACGCGCAGGTGTCGATCACATTGTCGAGGAAACGCGTGCAGAGGTGTGTTACCTCACGCAGACGATCCCAATCAATGCGCTGTTCGGGATCGTAGAATTTGTTCAAGTCGATTGAGCCCAGGTTGCAAGAGTTTGAAAAGTGGAGAAACTGCTCGCCACAGGGGTTACACGAGTAGATCGGCCCCATCGACTTCATCATATGATTGTGGCGATTCACCTCGTCAATAAAGGCAATACCCGGTTCGGCGTATTTATGGGCGCTGGCCACAATTCGATTCCAGATGTCGGGCGCGAAAACCATTCCCGGTCTCGGTGGTTCTTCACTCGTACATTCCGAAAGATCAGTTTTGAGAAACGACTGGCGATCCGGGAATGTAACTGTCGATCCATCAACTCGCCGATAGAGCAGATACTCGTCATCACGTACTGGATCGTAAATCGGCTCCGTCCACGGTTCGCCGTTGAAGTCGAGTTGAAACCATTCGTTATTGTCGACAGCTTTTAAAAACCTGTCCGTGACATTCACAGAAATATTGAAGTTGGTCAGTGAGTGCTGATCGTTCTTAGCATGAATAAACCGAAGCACATCGGGATGGGTAACGCGCATCATGCCCATGTTAGCGCCGCGTCGAACGCCACCCTGCTTCACTACGTCGGTAACCTGGTTAACGATGTTCATGAACGACACCGGACCAGAAGCTACTCCCCGAGTAGAACCAACCAAAGCTCCTGACGGCCGTAGAAACTCATAAGTCATACCAGTGCCGCCGCCTGTTTGATGAATCGTAGCCGCGGCCTTGGCATGATCCATGATTCCTGTAATTGAATCAGGAACATCGAGTACAAAGCATGCCGCCAACTGCCCGTTCGACTTGCCCGCATTTACCAGACAAGGCGTGTTGGGAATGAACTCTCGCGCCAGCATTACTTCGCTCATCGCTGCGAAAAACTGATCCCGCTTTCCGGGATCTTTTTCGGCAGCCGATACGTGGCCGACAACGCGGCGAACGATATCTGTCCACTCTTCAATAGGTCGGCCCCTTGCGTCCTTTAGAGAATAACGCCTGCTGATGACGCGCTTTGCATTCAGCCCCAAAGGCTGGGTCTTCCGACCGGTTGACGGACTGGTCGTTTCTGTTTTTTGTGCCGATCGCTTGCCGAAAGCTGCGCTCATCTTATTTACCTTTCTCGTGGGGGGTCTCACGAGGAAACAGAGTTTCAAAGACTATTCGACGCGAAACATCGCGCAACGTGCCAATATCTAAGATGTAGGACGGGTTTTGCGGTTGGCTAAATTCTAAGCGAAAGGAACCATATTTGGAGAGCCTCAGATGGGCCTGCGCTGCTCCAAATCCCCTCATCTCGTTCAAGCGGAGCGGAATATACATCTTTGTAACATCAGTGTCAACATCTTGTGGTCATCTTTTTTTCCAATGCTATAGAGTGTATTAATTGAGACTCTACCTTAACTTCTAAACTACTGACCGACGGTCGCTTCAGCGAACTGAGCGCAGGCGTTAGAGCCCTCTTTTGAGCCTCGCGGATAAATGCGTACGGTTGCTGATCATAACGAGCGCCAAGGTCGAACGGGAAGAGGTGAATTTTCCATCTGTCATTTTCCATTTGTCATTTTTCATTTGGTCATCACCGCACCCCACCTCACAGCAACACAGACCGAGTTGGGGAATCTGCAAACGGAAAACTGCAAGGCATTGGCGACTCTGCCAGTGCCTTTATTAAGCCCTTATTTTGAGGAATTCGATAGCAGGAGTTCGTAGTTACCGATATCGCGGTTGTGACTATCCAGCGCCGCGAAGGTATCAGATGTTTCTTCGAGCATTTGCCTGGTCATGGCAATCGAATCACTGAGCTGCTCAAAATCGAGAGCAGAGACTCGTTCAGGCGTGGGCAAAGTCACCACCTGATCATTTACCAAGCCAAAAAAGTTTTCGATTGATTGCAGTTGGCCCTCGACCAGTTTTACTGATCGCTCAATATCATTGAAGGCTGCCACTCTCCGCTTCAAGATCTCTACGTTGGCTTGCTGAATGCGCCTTTCCCGGTCATCTCTCGAACCCTCAACAGCGCGTTCGGCCTGCAGCAATTGATTCTGCACTGCCTGACGATTTATCGACCTCAAGTGATGTTTGCGGCGGCGATAGACATCGAGAAGATCGACGAAGTCTTCCCAACGCTGATCAAGACTTTGGATATTGTGAGGAACTTCCTTCGAGCCTGTAAACTTCTTGTAGTTGGAATATATCTGGTTCTTCATCCAACGGAGATACTCAACGGCCTCGCGCTCGCGCGGGTCAAAACCCTTGATCAATAGCTCTCGCTGTTGCTCGCGCAACTTCAACAGGCGCTGTTTCTCGCGTCGATCAACCAGGCGGCGGTAAAGTGAACTGGCAGGCACGGTAGCTAAATACAAAGTCTCGGCAGCTAGTGCGGCAACAAGCGGAGTTACATCCTGGACATAAGCGGCCGCAACGGCAAAACCTGCCATTCCCCAAAAGTTGATGGGTTCTTTAAACGCCTCTTTCAGGTATTTTAGATCGATCTTCGGAAACGCCGGCATAACCTTGAAAAACTAACCGTAGGAAAAGAAACCTGTCGAACCTGGAAAAATAAGCCTCAGCTACTACCGTTATTGAGAGCGGCGCCACTTGGTTCGGCAGCTCCGCTTTCACCTTCCGCCGGTAGCGCTTGTCGCGCTGATCCGGTAGCCGAAGGCAACAGACCCATCTCGCGTTTGTAGGACAGCAACTTGTCTTGCAGCTGCATGTCCATTGCCTCACGTTCAATGTCCTGCATCTGATTGTCAACTGATGCGGAACCGAGTTGCAGCTTTGCCTCAGCGGCCGCCGCGCGTCGATCAATTTTGTCACGCATCTCGTTAAACGTCGAAGCGTCGTCGCCAATTTGGAACGACTCCATCGTCTGCGCGAGCTGCTCTTGCAGCTTGGCCTGTTTCGACTGGTTTATGAGCTGCATCGCCTCAGCGGTACGCCGCTGCATCTGCAACACGTAATTGTCACGGGCCTTAAGCGCTTGCTTCGATGCCAGATTGGCGTGTTCCAGTTGCTGTGAGGTCTTCTGCAAGTCCATCTGCGCCTGAGACAATTGGCCGATATAAGCAGTGGCGATGTCATCGCGGCCCATCTTTACGGAGGCCCGGATCTTCGAATCCAAGTCGACAACCTGAGTTTCCAAACGGTCCTTGTTTTTTGACAGAAGTTTCTCTGTGGCCATCACCTGCGCCACAGAGTTATTCAACTCAGGCACGCGGTCGCGCATGTCCCGAATGGTCTGCTGAAGTATGAGTTCCGGGTCCTCAGTCCGCTCGATTATCCCGCCGAAGAGTGCTCGCACTGAACGCTTGACTCTGGTCCAAAGTCCCATTTTTCAGCTCATCCTCCAGCAATGAGATTTGAGAACTATTTCCGTGTCTGTCCGCCGCAAAGATTCCTTCCAGATTTCCACAGGTCTCATATCTGCCTGTCAGGATGTACGAAGCGCTTGTTTCGGCGGTTCAACTTACTCATGAAAAGTCATTTGAAGTATAACAGGACTTCCGCACGGGCTCCACAAAAGCGAGCCGGGCTGGGCAAAACCTTAACCTTTCGAGTCAACATCTTGCGCCGGAAAGCCTTCCAGTCCTGGCAGATGAAGTCAGGTTACGCGAACCGCCCGATGTCTCGCCGGTATTGCATCCCATCCCACTTGATTTTATCAACCGCGCGGTAGCATCGATTCAGTGCCTCGTCGAGAGTAATCCCGGTTGCAGTTACGCCCAAGACTCGCCCGCCCGTAGCGAGCAATTCTCCGCCTTTTGATTTAGTTGTTCCGGCGTGAAAGATCTGAACGGATTCATCTGTAACCGCCTCCGGTAGCCCTTTGATAATCGCTCCTGTTTCGTATTTTCCTGGGTAGCCTCGGTTCGCCAACACTACGCAGGCCGACGAGCCATCAACCCAGTCCGCGGTGATGTTGCCGAGCGTCTGATCGACAGTGGCCTGAAAGATCCCCAGCAGATCAGTATTTAGCCTCACGAGTATTGCCTGCGTTTCGGGATCACCAAAGCGCACGTTGTATTCCAAAACTCTTGGTCCATCGGTTGTTAACATCAACCCGAGGAACAGTACGCCTTTGAAAGGAAACCCTTCCTCGCTACTCGCTTCCAGAGTTGGTTCGACGATTTCCCGCCTGATTCGGTCCAGAGTCTTTTTGTCTGCAATCGAGATGTCGGTGATGCTTCCCATGCCGCCGGTGTTGGGACCAGTCTCATTCTCACCAACTCGCTTATGGTCACGTGCCGGCGGCATCAATAAGTAGTCCCGACCATCCGCAAAAATCAGAATCGATGCCTCAGGACCAACCAGCATTTCCTCAATAAGAAAAGGCTTTTCAGCGACACTTAACATGCTTGCCAAATCTTCGATGGCCTTTTCTGCCTCGGCGCGAGACCCAGCAACCACGACGCCCTTTCCAGCCGCCAGACCATCCGTCTTTACTACGACTGGAGTTTCGGCAGCGCCAAACTGGCCACTGCGCAGAACCTCAAGCGCCTGCTGCGCCGAACCAGCTACGCGGTATTCGGCGGTGGGTATTCCGTGGCGCGCCATAAACTCTTTCGCAAACGACTTGCTACTTTCGAGCCTTGCTGCCGCCCGACTAGGTCCAAAAATTCGCAACCCTCGGGCTTCAAACTCATCGACTAGACCATCGGCAAGAGGCATCTCAGGCCCAACAACCGTAATGTCAATCGCTTCGGTTTTCGCAAACTGAACCAACGCAGCTTGCTCCTCAGGGCCGATGTGGACACCCTCTGCCACCTCGGCGATGCCGGCATTTCCCGGTGCGCAATATATTTTGAGTTTTGGGTTTGCTCGGCGTAGTGCCCAGGCAATTGCATGCTCTCGGCCGCCGGATCCGACGATCAGAGTTTTCATCGGTAATTGTCGCCTTTTTCAGAGAAAGATCGCTATTCAGGCGCTATAGAAGACGCGGATGCTGGCATGCGACAAGGAAAGCTGTCAAGTTTCTTAAGAGACTGCGCGTTTTACCTTGACACAGTTTTGCCATAGTTATACTTTTCCCGCGAAATTCGATCAGGATAAGGCAGCTTCAAGCCACCGCCGCCCCCTGGTCGATAAGAGACCTTCCTCGACCGTAACAACAGGCGTTCTTTTGGAGCCCGCCAAGCGGACTCACGACGTAAGTGAGCGACCCAGGGAGATAGCTGATCATGTCACAGACTGAAACTGCTACCGAAGTTTTAACTAAGCCCGAAACTGAACACCAGGATCGCACAATCAAATGCGTGGATTGTGGTGAAGACTTTATCTGGACAGCAGGAGAACAAGTTTTTTTCCATGACAAAGGTTTGAGAAACGAGCCCAAGCGGTGCAAGCCTTGTAAGCAGGCAAAGAACGAGCGACTGGCTGCGATTGCCGCCGCGCAGTCGTCTGGGGTTCGTCAGCGCATCGAGGTTTCTGTTCAATGCGCTCAGTGCGGGCAACAAACCACAGTGCCTTTCTATCCTTCTCAAGGACGACCCGTCTACTGCCGTTCCTGTTTCCTTGCCGGCCGAGATCCAAACGGCGACACGATCTCAGCTTAAGAATCCTCTGCCTTTCTTAAGCGCGTTTATGGTGCTGGGGTTCTCTGTGTCGTCGATCACTTTTGCAGGTGATAAGGAACGCTGGTAACCATTGCACATCAGCACTCGGTGTTCGTGCAGGACCGCAGGGCGTGTCGCCTGAGCAGCTGAGGTTATCGCCGCTACGCCAGCCGAGACCGAAACAGCCACGGTCAGAGTGTAATCAACGAGTAGATCAAACTAACCACTTCCCATTTCAAGCGTTACCCCCCGACATGTACGATCGGCCGGCGCTCGGGATCCTTCTCCGCTTGCCTCAGTACTTCGTGCGTCACAGGCGCGGTGTCACCTTCACCAAATGCGATGTACTTCAACAGGTAACTTAATGGGTTTCCTTCACTCCAGCCAAAATAAACGTGAGGCAGCTTACCCGTTTCATCCCGCAGGAAGAGCAAGAAGGCAGCGATCGCGTTCGGAACTGCGGGAGATTGGGAGCGCAACACCTTAAAGCCGCCGACCTCTTCGCCGCGAATCTGCAACACGCCCGAGAATTCCGATGCATCACCGGGCGTGACTTCGAAGAATAGCACCGGTTCTCCCGGAGGAATGTGATTGTCGGTACGTTTCTCGCCTTCCTTCGCCTGGTATTCGGGCGCATCCCCTCGATCACGGCGGTTGGTAATTATTCGTATCGTCCCGCGCGCGGCATCGCGGATGAAGTTGCGAGCTTGATCATCGAGCTCGACTCGCTCGACGCGGAGTTCGGTGGTTCGCCAAACCCGTGAAATCAGGGACATTCCCACGATTGTCAAGATGAAAAACGAGGCAATCTTGATTCCTTCGGGCCGTTCGTAGATATTGACGACTGTCGTGTATGCAAATATCAGCGAGATGACAAGATACACTCGCCAGTTCTGACCCTTCTTATGAGTTGCCAGAGTAACAGCGATGGAGGCCGACGTTATCAATACCAGCACACCTGTGGCATAGGCTCCGCCCTGCGCATCGACATCTGCTCGAAAGATCACGGTAACTGCGAATGCGATTACGGCGAATACCAGGACCAGTGGGCGAGTCGCTCGAGCCCATTCCGGCGCCATTCCGTAACGCGGTAAGTAACGGGGCACGATGTTAAGTAAACCAGCCATTGCCGAAGCTCCGGCAAACCACAGGATGGAAATTGTACTGAGATCGTAGAAGCTGCCGAATATGTTTCCGAAAAACTGGTGGGCTAGATAAGCGAGGGCACGTCCATTAGCCTCTCCGCCCTCAGCGAATTTCTCTGCTGGTATCAGCATCGTGGTGACGAGGCTGCTGGTAATGAGCATCACACTCATAATAAGCGCTGCGGTCACTAGCAACTTTTGGGTGTTTCGAATCCTGCTCTGAATGAGGGCTTGAGTGGCCGGCTCAGGAGTGCGGCCGGTGCGCGTTGAATGGATACTTTCCCATTCCTCCTCTGTCAGATCCTTGTCAGGGCGCACTAGCGGCATAACCGCAACCCCTGTTTCAAAGCCTGAAAGACCCAATGCCAATTTCGGGAAAAGTATCAGCGAAACCCCAAAGATGAGCCAAACATTTCCGTGCACACTAGGATGTTGCAGCATAGCTCGGCGCCACTCAACAAAGTGATGCGGGTGCGATACCAGTTGGATAAAGCCAAACCCAACCACGATGACGTTGAACAGCAAGTACAGAAACACAAGAAACACCGCGATTCCGATCGCCTCTTTGAAACCTTTGATGAAGATAGCAGCGAGCAGAGCAACCAGAGTAAGAGTGAGGCCAAGTTGATGCTTTACCGCTTCAGGGGTGAATGGGTTTTCAATTATGTGAGCTGTGGCGTCCGCCGCGGAGAGAGTAATGGTGATGATGAAATCCGTGGCAACGAAGCCGAGCAACACCAATACAAACAGCTTTCCCTTCCACCGAGAGAGCAGATGCTCAAGCATAGAGATCGAACCTTCTCCGTGCGGGCTCTCTTCCGCAACGCGTTTGTAAACCGGCAATGCGCCAAACAATGTGAGAAGAACAAGGAAGAGAGTGGCGATAGGAGAGAGTGCCCCGGCGGCGAGAAAGGCAATACCAGGTTGGTATCCCAGTGTCGAAAAGTAATCGACACCAGTCAAACACATGACCTGCCACCAAGGATGCTGTCTTGGACCAGCAACGTGGTCTTGAGGTGCGCCTGATTCCCTGCTGCCCTTGAAAAGCCAGAGCTTAAATTGTTGAAGTGATCTCTGGAAGAGAGCCATCTTAATGGCGATATAAATATCAGAGCCGAAGCCCGGTGCTTAGTCTCTCATTCTCGTTCGACGAATTCTACGCCGATCGCAAGCCACGTCAATGCCCGATTAATTACTTAGACCAGCCGCGACTTAGTAGAGCAAAGTTACCGGGGGCAAAAAAGCGGGCGGGGGCCTCCCACAGCCCCCACCCTAAGGCCACGTGTCCTCACCCCACGCGACCACTTCGTTCACCGGGGAGGTGAACGCAGTGCGGATTATGCAACAGTCCGACTAAACTTTCAACCACTTGAAACAGCCTAGAATCGCCGTTATTTCGTCCAAAAGATTTGGTTTATAGCCAGAGCCGATTCGCGAATTGGAGAGTTGTGATTTGTGTTATCCCGCTCCATAGTTGGTCAGGAAACACCACCGAATGTCGACCTTATTTTATTTTCGCCTGGAGGGTTGTCAGGCCGCGAGTTTTCGGTTGGCGCGGTGTTTCCATGCAGATCAGCAAGAGCTACGATGATAAGAAGCGTCGTTACCCCAAGAGTGGCAAGAATGTAGAGAAGCGCGGTCTGCTCCCAGTGGATCAAGGCAATGATTATGAGCGAAAGAACCGCTATCCAAATGTAGGTAATCGTTTTTCGGCGACGACGTCCGCTCGCCTGATTTTTTGAATTCATCTTGTCGTTTCGACTTAGTTGAAGTCTTGTCTTGTCGCCAGGAGACACTCACCACGGTGCTAATAAATGACTTTGGTCGGTAAGGCATACCCTACGGAACTGAACACATTTTGTAAGCTGCCTGAGACAGCTGAAATCAGTGTTGAGCCGATGCGACCCTTTGAGAATGCCCCGGCTTCAGGCACGTCAATCACATCAAAAGCCTGCAATAAGACATCCGGTTTCTGATTTTTCTTTATTGACGCGTAATCCACCTTAATGATCTCTTGTTCGGTCGAGCCAGCTTTTTGCCGATAGATACGAATTTCGTCAGTCTTAGCCTCTTTTCTAACGCCGCCAACCATAGCGAGTGCTCGGCTCAAAGTTAGCTGTTCTCGCATATAAACACCCTGAGGAGCGTTCACGCTGCCGGTGATATATACGGGGTCAGCTTCCGTGACCAAAACATAGTCACCGGGGCGAATTATGGGGTTGGCGTCGACCTTTCCCGCCTTTAAATCGGAGACCTTGATCAACTGCAACGGAATCTTTGTGGCGTCTATCGGAGCCGCTTCAGATTCCTCGCCGGGTTCCGGACACATAAGTGGCTCAGTGTGCAGAATCTGAATCGTACCCGCGGCGCGTTCGGTGAAACCTCCAGACGCCGCCATCAACTCGTTCAAGCGAACGTTGCGCTGCATCTGAATACGGGCCGGCTGTCGCACCGCTCCGTTAATCGTCGCTGGCTGACGACTCTTGCGCTCTGTGATTCGCACACTGATTTGCGGATTCTTGAGATACTTTCCGTAAGCCGTAGCGATGTCCTTCTGGATCTGCTTTTCAGTGCGGCATCGAGCAGGAATAGGTGACTCGAGAAACGGCAAAGAACTGATGTTTCCGTCACCATCAACCTCAACTGTGGCGTTGAGGTCCGGCTGTGCGAAGACCCTAACGTCCACAACATCGCCCGGACCCAGTAAGTAGTTTCTTATTCCCTGGCTATCCACCCCCGCCGACTGTTGCGCTGTCGGGGTTTGCGGAGCGGGCTCCTGGGCGTGAACGAGCACGCCGAGAACCATGCATGCAAACAATGTGGAGAACAATAAAAACCTAACTTTCATAACAACGGCCTCATTAGTAGCGAAAACCTTCCCGGGGCTGAAAGCGAGCAAACAGTCGTATGTCTGGAAGTTGGTCCCGGGGAACGATGCTCGATAAAGCTGGGCCAGCTAGTTAGCTGGACTAATCCCCTCAAGCGGCGCCCTTGCTTCGGTTTGAATCCCGTTGCTTTCGTCTACGATTCTTACGCACCGTGCCGGGCACCGCAAAACCTCTGAACAACAAGTTGCAATGATCGCATAAAAGATTATGGATGCCAAACATGCGTAGTAACAACGGACTAGGTTTATAACCCCGCCGGACACGTGAACTACGACACTTGGGACAGCGTTGTGAAATCACCTTACGACGCGTCCCCCTCCATTCTTTGTCGGTTCGTCAGATTCATGATTAGATGATTTCAGTTTGATCCGGAGTATTTCTATCTCCCGCCCGATTCTTTCCTCTCCGGCCAGGCGAACGTCTTCCTTAACTGTTTCTCGGTTCAAGTAGAAAAGTGCGTCTTTATAACGATTGATTGCGCTTTTGTAGTGCCCTTTAAAGGCGGAACGTTCCGCCAACTCAACCCAATGCGCCACCTTGACTGAAGCGATAAACTCCCTGATAGCGATTGTCGATTCTTTCAGTTCAGACTCATCAGGATAGATCTTCAAGGCTGAGTCGAGACAGTCAAGCGCGCGATTTGCTGTTTCAATCTTATCCGACGTGCGAGCGCGCTGCTGGGCATCTCGGGTTAACAGATGGGTGGTGTCTCGGGCCCACGTCAACAGATGACGCCTTTGAAGCCCGCGGACTCGTTCTTGTCCCGCTCTGATGGCGATAATCTTCTCACTCGTCAGGCCCGAGCGTAATGCCTCGTCTGTGCTGGCAATATACTCCTGGCAAAGATGAAACACCTCCAAGTGCGCTTCGGGAACCGAACCAGGGGAGTCGGCCTCGATTGCTTGCTTCTGTATGGCTCGCAGAGCGGCCGAAAGAAGTGAGCTTGAATGGCTCTTCTTCTGCGAGTGGTTTGGCCGTAAGGTGTCTCCCGAGTGTTCGCTCATTCCGTGCTCAAGAAGATAGCGTGTCCACGCCCGTCGCATCACAACCTCTCGCGCCGACAGTGCCACGAGCAACACTACACTGGCTGCAAGACCAGCGGGTAACCATGGAGCTTCATCTCCTCCGCTGACCAGCATCCACCAAAGCACAAAGAAAAGAGCAATGGCAGTTATTACCGCACCGATCATGTATCCGGCGCTTGACGGCATGCGCGCCTTGGATTGCCGCCTGCGGCCAGACTCAGCGGAAGCGTTCGCGTTCGAGCGCGAACTTCTCGGGAAAAATTGGTCGGCCGAATTGTTTGCCAACGATTACCTCGCCGGGTTTGTTAGGGTCCCGGTTGATTGGTCAATCCTGGTGAGCCGATCTCGCCGCCAAGGGGCCACAAAAAAGCACTAGTCAACCATAATACTCAACTTTCTCCGTTTTGCCTCTCAATATATGATGACCTCATAGAGAATAACATCCGCTTGAAGGACACCTACAATGGACAGCAATGAGTTTGCAGGAAAAGTCGTTCTGGTAACCGGCGCGACTTCGGGAATCGGGCGTGCCTGTGCTTTGAGGTTTGCCGCCGCTGGGGCAAACGTAGCCGCGCTTGGCCGAAACAAGAATGAACTAGCAAGAGTTAGCAAATTGATCGAGGATGCGGGCGGCAACGCTCTCGCAGTGGCTGCTGATCTGTCAAACGATGGCGAAACTTTCGTCGCAGTTGCGCAGACTTCTCAGGCGTTCGGCGGAATCGATGTCTTGGTGAATGCCGCCGGGCACATCTCCAGCGGGACGATAGAAGATACGTCTCCAGCCGCCTGGGATGCGTTAATGGACATCAATGTGCGCGCTGTGTTTAGTCTCATGCAGAAAACGCTTCCAAGCCTTATTGCGAGAGGTGGCAATATCGTGAATATTTCCAGCGTTACCGGCTTGCGTGCATTTCCCGGCGTGCTTGCTTACTGTGTATCCAAGGCAGCGTTGGATCAACTTACGCGTTGTGCAGCGCTCGAACTGGCAACGAAAGGAGTGCGCGTTAACGCAGTCAATCCCGGTGTTGTAATCACTGAAATACATAGACGCGGGGGGATGAGTGAAGAAGCCTACGCAGGCTTCCTGGAGCGATCGAAACAGACTCACCCACTTGGAAGAGTTGGTGAACCTTCAGAGATAGCCGAGCTCGTTTACTTCCTTGCGTCTGACCGAGCATCCTGGATCACTGGAGGCACATACTCGATAGATGGCGGTCGAGCCCAAACCTGCGCCCGCTGATACTTTTATACTTTCATCTGCGTGTTGTTATGAAAGATTAGGACTCGCGGCCGCAATCTGGCTATACTGCCTCGGCCCGACCTTTTCGCTAACCAATCGCAGGAACATTCCAGACCAGGGTCAACAGGAAAATGTATAACGATCCACAAGTGCCGGGGATGGCAAATCCAAATGTATTTCGCGCAGTTCCCATCCGGCGCTCAGGTCACAATACAGCGATCAAGATTGCTGTCGGCATTGTCGCGCTGTTGATTGCCTTGCTTCTGGGCCTCATCGTCCTGTTGTTGATCGGCTTTGAAACTGGTCCTGTGGGACTACTGATCGGTTTGGTATCGGCAACGATTCCGGTTCCGCTCTACGTGATTCTGGTCTTATGGATCGATCGGTACGAATCTGAGCCACCGTGGATGCTTGCCACAGCCTTCGCCTGGGGAGCTTTGGTGGCCGTCTTCTTCGCCTTGGTGTTGAACACTGCAAGCGGGATATTTGTTGCCGTTCTCACAAACGATGTTAACGCCGCCGAAGCCTTTAGCGCGGGCATCTCTGCACCAATCGTGGAAGAAAGCGCGAAGGCATTGATCCTTCTCATCTTTTTTTTCTTGAAGAAGGACGAGTTTGACGGCGTGTTAGATGGAATCGTTTACGCCGCGATGGTAGGCCTCGGCTTTGCGATGACTGAGAACATCCAGTACTACGGCCGCGCCGTGCTTCATGGGGGCGGTGGTGGACTAACGCTACTCTTCATCTTGCGTGGTATGGTGGCTCCGTTTTCCCATCCTCTGTTTACGAGCATGACCGGAATGGGCCTGGGTCTTGCGCGTCAGTCAAGGAATGTCTTTGTTAAGGTCGTTGCTCCCGTGGTTGGGCTGGGGTTGGCGATTTTCATGCACAGTCTTTGGAACGGCTCAGCCATCCTTTTCGGATTCCTCGGCTTCCTACTAACATACTTCCTAATTATGGTGCCCATGTTTTTTATGATCCTGGTAGTGATCTTTCTCGCACTCCGCCGCGAAGGCCGGGTCGTTCGCGATTTTCTGCTACCAGACTATCAGCGAGGGCTGTTTACACCCCAAGAGTACGCTCAGCTTTGCTCTGTCCGAGGCAGGATGGGCGCATCATTTAATGCGCTGTCCCGTGGTGGCTTCTCGAATTGGCGCGCTTGCAGACAGTTCAATCAAACGGCGAGCGAACTGGCGTTTCATCGCAGCAGGGTCGCGCGCGGAATTGGCGCCGAGCGACCTGACGTGCACGAACGTGAGGCAGATTATCTCAGAGTGTTAGAAGACCTTGTCCGGCAACTCCGAACGGGGAAAGCTACAACCTAGCAATACCTCGCGAGTTTTCTCGGTGTTGGCTTATACTATTCATGGTGTTTTTGGCTGGGCGACCTTCACCCGAGCTAGCACGTGAGAATTCAACTTCTACACAGCACATTTGATGGCCATGGGCACGCAACGCTCGATCAGCGGCTAACCTGCTTTTTGATTGACGATTGCGTAGCGGTGGATGCCGGGAGCATCGCCATCGGCATGACCAGCGACCAGCGCGAAAAAGTACGGGACATCATCGTCACTCACCCTCACATGGACCATATCGCCAGTTTGCCAATCTTCATCGATGACCTCTACTCAACACTGAAAGAGCCAATGCGCGTTCATGCCACTCCAGAAGTAATTGAACTTCTGGAACGCGATGTCTTTAACTGGAATGTCTATCCGCGCTTCTCCGGTCTTAAAAACGACTACGGACTAGTAATGGAGTATGTGCCGATTTCCATAGGCGTCGAATTCAAAGTAGCTCACCTGACGGTTATTGCTGTTCCAGTTAACCATATCGTGCCGACAGTGGGTCTGGTCGTTTCCGATGAGAAATGTACCGTAGCGTTTAGTTCTGACACAGCCGAAACGCAGGAGTTTTGGGATGTGGTTAATCGAACAGAGGATGTTAAGGCCCTGCTCATAGAGGCCTCTTTTCCAAATGACATGGCCCGGCTCGCGGAGGTTTCCCGACATCTCACGCCGGCGACCCTAGGCATAGAATTAAAGAAACTGAGCAATAACGGACTAGATATACTCGCGGTCCATATCAAGCCAGCCTACCGAGAAACGATAATTCAGGAACTCAAAGCGCTGAATATATCGAAGCTCAGGGTAATGAAACCGGGCAGAACTTATTCCTGGTAATCAAGGTGATTGTGAGGCTGAGGCTTAGTACAAATCAATGAGTTCTTTCAAACTCATTTTCCGCGTGCTCGCCGGCGACATCATCCAACAGCACACGACCGCTGGGGAGTAACTCCTTCACACGAAACGTTCGTTCCTCGCGATCCCTGCCCGGCTTTAATTCGGCTCGAAACGTCACTGTCATTCCCGGTCTGGCCCAGACATCGACGGGCCGACTGGCTGATCTTTTTTTTCTCACCCGTGCTTCCTTTCTCTTAGCCAGATAAGCGCCCGCGGCCCCAACTACGCCTGCGGCCAGCGCCATGCCGCCCAGCATCCGCCTGGTGCTTTTCTTCATTACTTAGCTTCGCAAAGGGGATCAAGTCGGGCTGTGATAGTGGGCAAGCCGCTGAGGGCTCTTTCTGCATTAAGCGCCGTGAAGCGGATCCATTCCGCGGGCACAGCATTTTCAGCGAAGATCGCCTCGACCGGGCACTCAGGGACGCAAGCGTCGCAGTCGATGCAGGTCTCTGGATGAATCACGAGCATGTCATCATCCAAATGGAAAGCCTCCACTGGACAAACCAGGGCACAGTCAGTGTAGCGACAGTTGACGCAAGGTTCTGCTACCACGTAGGTCATTTATTTTCGTCTCCCGAACGTTGTACGCCGTTGATGAGAATTGCTTGCACTGCCAAGAAGCCTTCCCTGTGACGGCCAGCTAGCTGCCAACCATATTAAGCACGAATCGGGTAGTTTTGAAAGACGTTAGGTTAGCGATCTTTAGACTGATCGCTCTCAGTTCAGATAAAGTAGAGTAGCGGGATAGGTTGTCGCCAGTTCCGCCGGTTACGCGGGGTCAATGAATAGGATGTAAATAATGCTACATCGAAGGATCTTATCGAGGAAGACCTTCGTGCTCACTCTTGGATTAACCGCGTTCGTCGCCGTGGGGTTGAATTTCAATATCTGGGCCTCCGGCGCCCAAAAAACATCGGGAATCAAGGAGAGAGTCATAGAAAAACTCTACCTGGACGATTCCCCTGTTGTTGTCGCTGATCTGAAAGTGTCCGGAAAGATTGTCAAATTTGGGGATAAATTTGACGAGGACAAAGACTGGCTTCGCCATTTATCGATAAAGGTGAAAAATAATTTTAGTAAACCGATTACATTTGTTCAGTTGGATTTGGACTTTCCTGAAACTAAGGCAACCGGAAACATCATGGCATTCCCAATCTGGTTTGGCCGGAATCCGCGCGCCCGAGTGCTTTTTGGTGAACCAAAAACGTTGGTTCCACAAGAGACCGCCGACATTGCCCTTTCTGAAGATGACTACATAAAACTAACGACGTTCCTCGAACAAAGACATCCTATCGAGTCGATTAGCAAGGTGAGTATCAGAATAACCGAGGTCGTTTTTGAGGACGGATTGATCTGGCTTAACGGTTCGTGGGTACGGCCTGATCCGAGCAACCCAAACAAGTTCATCCCAGCGGACAATCCATAGGACTTACGAGAGGACAGTATTTAATAAGTCCGAGCAGAGGATGTAAACATGAAATATTCATACTTAATAAATATTCGGTTTGTTGCTCTATTAGTTCTCGTTATTCCGTCAATGCTGTTGATGAACTCTGTAGTAGTTGCTCATAAATCACCTTCACAAGATACCGATAAGTCGCTGGACATCGAAAGATACGCTGATGAACCTTTAGAGTTGGTTGAATTCAAGATTGAAGACCAACCAATCAAAGATAAGATCGCCACGAAGTCCCGGCACAGCAGTGTATTGGACACAGTAACCTTCAAAGAGCGAGAGGGATGGTTCAAGCATCTACAGGTCAGGTTGCGTAATGTCTCCGGCAAACCCATCTATGGAGTGCGTGCTCACCTATTTTTTCGACCTTCATATACAAAGACTTTATTCAGTCTGCCGCTCGCTGGTTCCACGCAATTAGGACAGGGCGTTCTAGAACCCGGCGCTGATATCACTCTAACGGTGACCGAGCAAGCGTGGAGTCTGACGGCGGATATCCTCAAACACTATGGCGTGAATCCTGATCTGGCGCCTGTGAGCTTCGGCGTTGACGTCGTGCGGTTCGGCGATGATCTGCAGTGGAGCAAAGGACAGATGCTCCGCCGCGATCCTAATAACCCCAAGCTCTGGAGACCCGTTGACAAAGTTGTGCCGGGGTGAGTGGGTCGTTTTTGTTGAGTTTCCAAAAATCTTCCTCGCCGAGGACTTGTCAGTCATAGAGGTTACGTTGAAATACTAACGGACTAGGAACTCTATTGCTCAGCGTAGGAATTCGGCCTGACGGGGCCCCTAAGCCTGGGAGACGAGTAGACCTTGAACAGCTTTAAGTCGAGGCTAATCTAGGTGTCTTGATACGGCGATCCAGATCACGAAGCGGGCCGGACAGTTGAAATGACCCTTCAAAAACCGACAGGGTCGGCTTTGGGCCGACCCTCACATCGGTTGGCAGCCTCTAGTGATAGAGTCCTTAACCCGATTGCTCGCTCAACTCTGGGCACCAGTTTTATCACCTATTGACCACTTCCAGGCTTAGGACGAATGGGACGGACGAGACGACCAGCGCTGCAGCGGTGTATCCCCTTCAAACTCATAGAAGTGCAGATCGGATGCGGTCAGTAGCTTCGTAAGCAGGATTATCTGCCCGGTGTGCATGGAAAAGTGTTCGGTCACATGAAAAATCGCCTCCAGCGCGGTTACCTCGGTTCGCTGTATAGCTCTTGGTTCCAGGAGCGTTGAAGTGTCGAATGCAGCCAGAACAGTGTCAACTTCCGCTAACGTATCCTTCAGCCGTTTGAGCAACACATCCCGAGCAATTCCTTCGCGGTGGGCGAATTCCTCGTCGCGCTGACGACGATCAGTTTCGCCACCCAAGCCGCAAACGATCCATTGTCGCGCGTTTCCGGAAAGATGCAGCAGAAGGTTGCCGATGCTGTTCGAATCGTCATTGGCACGCCACCAAACCTGATCATCACTCAACTGTTCCAGGCAGCGCTCAATCTTTGGTAGGTACTCCCCAGACAACAGGTGCCGGGCATGCCTAACAAATGCGCCAGGGACTTCACGCAGGTTCGATGGCTGGGAAATAGCCATGCCAATTATTCGCTAATGAGTGCGACTGGATCTGCTCTATTCAGGTTCCTCGAATGAAGCTTCTCCCGGTGGCCGCTTATGTTTGGCCTTCCGGCCGGCAGGCCGAGCTTTCTCATCCGGTTTCGCGTTGGCAATCGGATGCCCCGGAGGAGCGCCAGGCTTTCTGATGTTGTCAAAGATAGGCCTCGCTTGCTGATTCTTGGAGTTCTTGCCTCTCCTGGTAGCCATCGACCGCGCCCCCCGGTGTAGAAGAGTATTGGATTATTGTCGGATGCTAGCGCTGTAAGGTGCGAGTGTCAATTTGATGAAACGAGACAGACCAATCCGTCAAACTGCTCTGGGTTTTGACATAGCCGTGATCAGTAAGAGGCGCCTTAGGCTCTCGTTGGCGGTGGCGTTTCGGAGAGAATCTTGAGGGCGGCAGCGGTCTCAGTGCGACGCTTTTGCTGGAATTCTGTAACCCAGTTCGTCACATTTTGAACCATTTCGCGCGCGGTCTCTCGCGCGGTATTCTTCTTATTAACGACCTTCTGCTCGCGATTTTGCTCGCTTTTCTTGACGACGCGAATTGTTTTTTTCCCGGACATTGCTGTTTACCTAAACAAACCCACTTTCTTTCTGTATCGAACGAATTCTTTCTGTATCGAACGAATTTAAGACCTACTGGTTCCCGAATTCTTTACCCTTGGAACGCGGTTGCTGGAGTCCTCTTGCAAGGTCGAGGCCAAACACCAAAGATGCCGCGTTACGTAAGAATCAAGATGCGTAATGGGTCAGCAGCGTTGCAGTCTGTTGCGGAAAACCGTAAGGAATGCTCTTTAACCATACACACGTAAGAGCAATAGGTCAAACGTTACCACGCCTGTCACGCCTGTCACGCCTGTCACGCCTGTCGGGCTCCAGCTTTCTCCTCCATATCGAGCCGCCAGATTTTCTTATGGGTTCGATGGATCAGCACCGCCAGACCAATCAAACCGCCAATGTTGACGTACTTCAAACCGCTCACCATGTATCGGAGGCCGAACTGGATTATCAAGGCGTTGATAATGATTAGTGCCAGGCGAAACTCGGTGGGCCCAAACTTCAGATAGCTGATCCTCAAGCGATCAGTGGCTGCAAAGGCCAGAAAAGTGCTCATCTCATAGCCGGCGAAAATAGCCAGCATGAACACGAGCTGGAAACGCGAGCGCTCTGGCAAGATGAACGCATATCCGATAATCACGGAACACAGGAAGAAATAATCGAGGAGATGATCCATATAGTAGCCCCACCGCACCAGGCCGGTGTTGCGATACTTTCCTACTTTGCCGTCGAAGTGGTCAGTAACGTAGTGGCAGAAAATCATTAACGATACCATCCACAGCCAGCGAATGTTTTCGGCGGCGAGATAACTGAAGAGAAGTATCAAGGCGGACCACACTAGCGTGAGCATCGTCAGGTGATGCGTCTCAAGCCAGCGCGGAATTCTCGGCACCACTGCAGGCGCGAGCCGCCGCTCAAGTGGCGAAAGGAATGATGTATTTATCTTGCTGGCTCCGGCGAATTGTTGGTTTTGCATGATTGAATCAAAGGTGGACAGTCTTGTGACTTAGTCCAAGAGCAAAGTGCAAGCCAGAGGAAGCAGCATGATGCGTGGACCAGATAACCCAAGTTGGAGGGCTATTTTGCGCAGCCACTGGCTGAGGTCTTGATAGTTATACTATTTCAGTTGGAATGTTTTGCCGACAGTAGGCGGTCGGAAGAACTTATCCGAGCCCAGGCAGGAATGGCACGCGGAAACGCGCGGTTAACCCTCAAAGCGGCGGCGATTTCTAAGGGTCTTTAGTCAGATAAATACGACGGACTGTGAACTCGGAATCTCAAAACGACGTCTGCAGCGCATGTTCTTACACGCCAGCATGTCGTCTATCCGAACCATGTAGTCGCGAGATTTTTGAAAGCGAAGACGATCTTGTTCGTTAGCTCCACGAGGTAGGCCCTGTTTCTTAGTGCGTTTCAGCCAGCGAACCTCATATTCAGCCCGCTCCCGACAGTGTGGGCAACTGAAAGTGGCCTTCTTGAGTTCCTGCTTCTCGTTGAAGAAATCTTGCTCGTTCATAAGTTTAATCTACTGCTTCTTTTTAGTCGCCACACAAGTCCCGCAAATAACGGAAGCTGTATATCCCAGTCTCGTGGCCATCGCTCCAGCGGAAGTTTAAAGCATATCGCCCCACAATGTTGAGATCCCTGATCGTAATCCCGTCTGAAACGGCCTCCGGCTTCAGCACGCGCTGACCCGTCCACTCATTAACACACTGAGCACAGGGACAAGCTCGGCGCAAGTCTGCAGCTCGGTACCAACAGCGGCGTTCGTCCCCCCAAGCGATACACAAGGTTGCATCATCTTCCTGCTTGATTTCGCGAGGCTCGATTGCCGGGCCCCGTCTTTCTGAAACTTCAACCATTTACGTTAAAGCATCCTCGCGTGCGCTTTTAAGCATTCTCACGAACTGCGTCCGCCACTTCACCAGCCTTAATTTTCCAATGCGATGCGTCCCAAACAACTTTACCCCGGCGCAACACAATAACCTGTGGTGACTCATGTCGAATTCCGAGCCTCTTCTCAAGCTCCTCAGAGACAGAGCGAGCTCTTTGGACCTCAATAAGGTTTACTTCGCTGTCCACTTGTTCCATCTCTCGATAAGCTGACGCGCTAATCGGGCATGTAGTGCTGTGTTTAAAAATGACCACAGGATTAGCTTGAGAGCGCTCCATTAAGGCTTCCAACGACCTTGTGTCTTTAACTCTGGAAAACTGGTTGTCCATTACCCTGGCCCTTCTGAAACTCAATCGATATTAGCTCAACTTTAAGTATTGACGAAATATCCCGAAAGGCATATTGTGCCTGCGCTAACGAGAAGGCTTTGGCTGACCTCCGAGCCGGGCACTTGCCGCGACGCCTCACGAGTTTCTTGATAAAGATTCTCCTGCTTTCTCAGCCTGGTCTAGACATCTCTGAGATCCGGACTCTGCGATTTGAAATTTCAGATCTGGGATCTGAGATTGGCTTCAATAACCTCACGTAAGGAGAAAACTATGTCCAATCAAGTGAAAGAACGCTTCACCCGGCGTTCCCCTTTAGTTCTGTCCTTTGGCTTCCTGTGCTTGCTTTTCCTGTGTCCTGCAACGACAGCTCAGGCAGATGAAATAGCGATCTGGAACTTCAATGATTCAGATCTAATAGTCGATCGCGGCGCAGGACTACTCACGACCAACTTCAACCTGACTAATGTCGCTTTTGCTGCCGGTACCGCAACAAACGCCCGACAAGGTGACGTGGCAGGGCAGGCTCTATCGTTGCAGGCAGGGACCGGCAATGGAAACAACGGCCGGAATATCACTCTGTCTGTAAGCACGGTAGGTTTTTCTGCGATCATCATAAGTTTTGCGACCCAGGGAACAAGCACCGGCTTTAACAGTAATCAGTTCCAGTACAGCCTCGACGGCATGACATTTGTGGATTTTTTGTCCCCTTATGCCCCGGCTAGTACTTTTGGAACCGTACCGCTTGTTTTTGATCTAAGCGCCATCAGCGGTCTCGATAACAATCCGAATGCAGCCTTTCGTATTGTGTTTGGCGGGGCGACATCTGCTACCGGCAATAACAGGATTGATAACCTGGTAATGGGTGGTACTACTACAACTGTCCCCGAACCCGCTTCGGTCTTGCTGTTTGGTTCGGGGCTGACAACAGTTTTTGCGTTGCGCCGTCGAAGAGGTTGGTCCTGAAGGGAAGTTGCTAGGAGCTGTAGCGCTAACGGACTTGGAACTATCGCCAGTCTCCAACTAGCACGAATGGCGCCCAGTAAAACGGGGCACTGTATTTTTTGCCCCCAATCATTGCCAGTTGTGCGTCGCGAAGGGCCGCGGCAGGGGAAACGTCAGCGGCGGCGAAGAGGCGCTTGTAAAAGTCCGTCATCAGATCTGCCGTGGATTTGTCAGCCACTGACCAGAGGCTGACACCCACGGTGGGGGCGCCAGCATAAATGAATGCTCGGCTAAGGCCCATCACGCCTTCACCGCGTTTCTCTTTTCCGAGTCCCGTTTCGCAGGCAGATAACATCACAAGCGGAGAGCCGAGGCGCAGATTGAAGACTTCGTCAGTACGAAGAAACCCGTCGGCGCTCTTGTTACCGATCAGCGATAACACCACGCCGGTAAACTGCGGACGCTCCGCGTCCAACAAACCATGGGTAGCGATGTGCACGGCGCGATACTTGGTCATGTCGCGCGTGGCCAAATTGTCTTCGCTGGCGTCGAGATCAAGCCAGACGTCGCTTTGACCACCAGAGGTCTTCATCAGCGCAGAGATCTGCTGCGCTTCGGTTCGTGTTCCCGTTAACCGAGCCAAAGGCAAGCCTTGCATCTTCTGGGACTGCGCAGTGGCGACTGCACCTTGGCCGGTAACGTCCGTGAGCGCGCTTTCAATTCCCAAGCCGCGGGTCTCCGCGGTCTCTGCCGGCGCGCTTGCCTTTCCCGCTCGCGGATCTTTGGAATTAAAGACCGGGTCGGCAACTATCAATATGGCGCGGCCTGCCGGCTTTGTTCGCTGCTGCCTGATTGCCGCCACAACCGAGGCTGATGGCGCGTAAACAATTTGATTCGATTTGATCAGATAAGGCATAGAAGAAAAATCACTGCCCCCGGACTGTTGCAGCAGGACCTCGAAAGGGACGTAGTTCAAAGCGCCATCAGCGACAAGCAAAATGCGCTTATCGCCAATGAGCGATGCAGCCGGCTCCACCGCAGTCTGGTAGAGAGCCCGAGACGCTGTCACGAATGAAGCCGCATCCTCAGCCCCTGCGGCTGCGATTCCCAATCCTCGCTGCTGGTCCGCCGCGGCCACATCAATTCCTACGATCCGCCGCTGAAGCTTTGTCGGAATCAATTGGGCTCGCAAATCCGTTGCGAGTTTATCGAGTGCTGACTTTGACGGTAATTTGTAGATGCTGACACCGTTTTTCGCGACCGCCCAAAGATATGACGCCTCTGGGCCAACACTATACTCAAGTAAAACCGTTTGGTCGTCGAGCACCTTCTGCTGAACATCCGCTACACTCAAAGGCTGATTCGAAGACAGTGACGCGTAACGCGGGCTCGCGGTTCTGATCTGGTTTTCAATGGCCTCATAGTCGGTCTGCAGTTTCTCCAACTCCGATTCGAGCTCGCCCGGTTTTTTCTTTTGCTCTTCTGTAGAAATGTTTATGCCCGTCAAACCTTCAGCAATTTCTTGCTGCCGATCCAGGTTGTCCTGTTTTCGCTTGAGCAGATCCGTTGGCACTCCTTCCGTGATCGAACCGCCAACCTCACTGAGAAGGTCCAAAAGTGAACGTGCGCGGGACTCTTCAGTTATACGGAACGCTTCAGACGCATACTCAAGTGCCTTTCCTTCCAGCGGAGCGCCGGCGGCTGGCGCTGCCAACAGTGCCATCTCTGCGAGTCCACTAGCTGCTTCATCAAAAACATCTTTCGTGGTGGCGAGAAACGTCGTGCGCGCTTCGTCCGCTCTGAGGCTTCCTGAACGAAGCGTTTCGATCGTTTTGATTGCGTCTCGATAGTTACCCATTGCCGATTCTCTCATCGACAAGCTCTTCTTGGGATCCTTTTCCTGGACGGCCTGGAGCCACATCGTGCGTCCCAGTCCACGCTGCGCTGGCCAGACGAGATCGAGACGTTTGTCATCCGTCGCCCCCTTTATCGCGAGAGTATAGGAGTCTCTTGCGTCTTTGAGCTTCCCCTGGCGCACCGCGACGTCGCCGAGGCTCGTTCGCGCTGCGGCACGAAACCGGCGTGTTTGCCCCAAGTTTCCTATTCCGGCGAGTCCGCTCGCTGTCGCCTCAAGAGCAAGCTGGAAATTCTTTTTCGCCGCCTCGAGATCGTTGTTGAAGTAAGCGATTCGGCCCATGCCTAATTGATAACTCGAATAGACAATTGATGTGCGATATTCATCGAGCTCCTTCTTGGCTTCCAAAACGACCGTCAGCCCACTTGTGGGCGCAGACACGGCCGGTTTTCCGGTCGATGCTGCGCCCATTATGGTGCTCATTCCACCGAACCTGCGGCCGACCTTAGCCGCCGCGCCTTCGGGCTTCTTAACATCCATTCGCCCGTATGCCGCAGTCGCTTCAGAAATCCGGCCGAGTCGAAAGTTGAGGTCACCGATCTTCGCCAGCATCAAGTTCGCATTGAACTTGTCGTCAGCGATGTTTACATTCGCCAACCGGCTGTCAACCATACTTGCACCGGCCACTGCCTGTTGGTTCTGGACGTCCGCGCCTACGAACCCATCAAACGCTTTCTGGTAGTGGTCCAGCGCGACCTGAAATTGGCCCTGACGCACATACAAGTCTCCTATTTCATTGTGAGCTTTTGCCATTCCCCGGTTGTTTTTTGAGGCTGTGTAGAGGTTGAGAGCATTTTGCAACTGAATCAAAGCCTGATCAGCTCGACCGCGCTTGAGCAGGCGTTTTCCCTCCTGGAGGGCCGTTCCAGCTGGATCCGCCTGTGGCGGAATGTTCGTGACCGCGGCACTCACGTGGCTGTTTCGTTGTCCAGCCGGAAGCGTGACTAACAGACTCGCGATCAGAATGATAAGGGCGAACTTCAAGGCATTCGATGTCATTGGAAACTCCTGGATACTTAAAGTTTACTTGTTGTAGACACTCAGGGTTGATCTCTGTCACTTATGGACAAGTTCAAGCAACGTCACCAGGCTATTGCTGCCGATTGAGACTGACATCATGATC